>Ga0070737_10003008_pt1 | contig 18954 bp, 15 predicted proteins | sample Coa_R1_10_FD_66438 | JGI IMG/M metagenome (GOLD analysis project Ga0070737, IMG submission 66438) | Surface soil microbial communities from Centralia Pennsylvania, which are recovering from an underground coalmine fire - Coalmine... | ecosystem: Environmental > Terrestrial > Soil > Unclassified...
GCGCTGCTGCTGTTCGCCTACTTCTACAACCCGTCCTACGGCCTGTTCAACCACGTGCTGACCGTCCTGCACCTGCCCACCTCGCAGTGGGTGCAGTCGCCCGGCACCGCGCTGCCCAGCGCCGCGATGATCTCGGTGGTGATCGCGTCCACCTGGATGAACATGGGCGGCGCGACGCTGATCTACCTGGCCGCGCTGCAGAACATCCCGGGCGAGCTGTACGAGGCGGCCGAACTCGACGGGGCCGGCCTGGCGCGCCGGATCTGGCACATCACCGTGCCGCAGACCAAGCTCATCCTGTCCACGCTGCTGATGCTGCAGGTCGTGGCGACCATGCAGATGTTCACCGAAGCCTTCATCCTGACCAACGGCGGCGCCGGGGTGAACAACAACACGCTGTCCGTGGTCAACCTGATCTACCAGTACGCGTTCGCGCTGAGCGGGTCGAGCAACTACGACAGCGCCTCCGCGCTGGGCGTGATCCTCATGCTCGTGCTCGCGGTCTTCTCCGGCGGGTACCTGTGGCTGAGCCGGGAGCGAACCTAGCGCTGGCCGCACCCCGGCCGGCGACCAGGAGAGGAGTGCACGTGGCAGGCGCCATCACCCGCGCGGCCGCCGTCAGGCCCCGGCGCGGCCGGGCCGCACCGGTCCAGACCAGGACGCTGATCTCCAGCGCCCAGCTGGCCCGGCCGCGGGCGCGGATCGTGTACCGGATCGTGCTGACGCTGGTCGTCGTGGCGTTCACGCTGATCTTCATCGGGCCGCTGTACTTCCTGTTCAGCGACGGGCTCAAGTCCACCCAGGAAGCGATCGCGACGCCGCCCACGCTGATCCCGCAGCACGTGCACCCGGGTACCTACAGCGAGGCCTGGTCCCGGGTCGGCATCGGCCGGCTGCTGGCCAACACGCTGTACTACGCGTTCGGCGCGCTCGCCTTCCAGCTCGTCTTCGACGTCGCCGCCGCCTACGCGTTCTCCAAGCTCCGCCCGGCGCTGGGCCGCACGATCTTTGGCCTGATGCTGGTCACGCTGATGATCCCGGCCACCGTGCTGGTCGTCCCGCAGTACCTGACCGTGGCCAGCCTGCCGATCCTGCACATCGACCTGATCGGCTCCCCGGCGGCCATCTGGCTGCCCTCGGTGGCCAACGCGTTCAACATCTTCCTGCTCAAGCGGTTCTTCGACTCGATACCGAACGAACTGCTCGAAGCGGCCGCGATCGACGGCGCGTCCCCGCTGGCCACGCTGCGCCGGGTCGTGCTGCCCATCTCCCGGCCGATCCTCGGCGTGGTGTCGATCTTCGGGCTGGTCGCGGTGTGGAAGGACTTCCTGTGGCCGCTCCTGGTCGAGGGCGGGTACAGCCCCAGCCGGGAAACCCTGAACGTGGGCATCACCCAGGCGGTCGCCACCACCCCGCAGAACGTCATCATCGCCGCGTCCGCCATCGCCGCGGTGCCGACGATCATGTTCTTCCTGATCTTCCAGCGCAACATCATGTCCGGCCTGAGTGCCGGCAGCCTGAAGGGCTGACCAGCAGAAAGAAGGTCCTCCGTGCACGATCTCGGATCTCGGCGGTCTGGCGGGACCGCAACGGCGGACGGCGCCTGGTGGCGCAGCGCCGCGATCTACCAGCTCTACGTGCGGAGCTTCGCCGACGGCAACGGCGACGGGATCGGCGACCTGGCCGGCGTCCGGGCGCATCTGACCTACCTCGCTGAACTCGGTATCGACGCCATCTGGTTCAACCCCTGGTACCCCTCGCCCATGTCGGACGCGGGCTACGACATCACGGACTACCGGAACATCGACCCAGTCTTCGGCACGCTGGACGACGCCCAGGCCCTGATCGACGAGGCGCACGCGCACGGCATCCGGACGATCATCGACATCGTCCCCAACCACGCCTCCGACCAGCACCCGTGGTTCCAGGCCGCGCTGGCCGCCGCGCCCGGGTCAGCCGAACGCGACCGCTTCTGGTTCCGGCCCGGCCGTGGCCGCCGCGGCGAGCTGCCGCCGAACGACTGGCAGTCCATATTCGGCGGGCCGGCCTGGACCCGGACCACCGGGCCGGACGGCACCCCGGGCGAGTGGTACCTGCACCTGTTCGCGCCCGAGCAACCCGACTTCAACTGGGCCAGCCCGGCGGTCCGCACCGAGTTCGAGGACATCCTGCGCTTCTGGTTCGACCGCGGCGCCGACGGCATCCGGATCGACTCCGCCGCCCTGCTGACCAAGGACGCGGACCTGCCGGACGTGGGCCCGGACGAGCCCGCCGCTCCCAGCCATCCCTACACCGACCGCGACGACGTGCACGACATCTACCGGTCCTGGCGGGCCATCGCGGAGAGTTACACCGGGCGGGTGCTGATCGGGGAGATCTGGCTGCCCGACGCGACCAGGTTCGCCCGCTACCTGAGCCCCAACGAGCTGCACACCGTGTTCAACTTCCCCTACCTGTGCTGCCCGTGGGACGCGGCCCAGTTCCGCAAGGTGATCGACAGCACGCTGGAGCTGCACGCCCCGGCGGGGGCGCCAGCCACCTGGGTGCTGGCCAACCACGACGTGGACCGGCAGGTCTCCCGGTACGGCCGGCCGAACACCTCCTTCAGCCTGCGGGACCGCGACCACAGCCAGCCGGTGGACCGGGCGCTCGGCACCCGGCGGGCCCGTGCGGCGGCGCTGCTCACCATGGCCCTGCCCGGGTCGGTGTACGTCTACCAGGGCGAGGAACTCGGCCTGTGGGAGGTCGAGGACATCCCGGCCGAGCTGCGGCAGGACCCGATCTGGCACCGCACCAACGGCGCCGACCCCGGCCGGGACGGCAGCCGGGTGCCGCTGCCCTGGTCGGGCACCGAGCCGCCGTTCGGCTTCTCCCCGGCGACGGCCACCGCGCCACCCTGGCTGCCGCAGCCGCCGGCCTGGCGAGGGCTGACCGTGGCGGCCGAGACGGTCAGCCCGGGTTCGATGCTCGCCCTCTACCGCGCGGCGCTGCGCATCCGGCGCGCCGAGCCCACGCTGGGCGACGGCCCGCTGTCCTGGCTGCCCGCCCCGGACGGCGTGCTGGACTTCTGCCGCGGCCCGGTGCGCTGCCTGGTGAACATCTCGGCCCAGCCGGTGGACCTGCCCGGCGGCGAGGTGCTGCTGGCCAGCATCCCGCTGGACGGTGCCCAGCTGCCCACCGACGCCGCCGTCTGGCTGCGCGACGCCGGCGGCGGGTAACGCACACCGGGACCGCCCGCCCGCGCTGGCCGCGCGGGCAGGCGGTTCGCCGTGAGCTGCTGCTAGGCGAAGATCTGGAACTCCGACACCTGGCCGGCCGGCCAGCCGCTGTTGGCGGTGAAGTTCAGCTTCAGGTACTGGACGCTGGTGGTGGGCACGGTGATGGTGACCGTGTTACCGGTCGCGGGGTTGAAGGTGTAGGTGGCCGAGGCGACCAGGGTGGTCCAGGTGCTCCCGTTGGTACTGCCGAGCACCGAGAGCGTCTGGGTTCTGGTGGCCCAGCTCGACGACGGCGGCAGGTCGATGGTGATCGAGCCGACCGTCTGCGCCGAGGTGAACCCGGCCTCCAGGTACTGCGGGAAGGCGTTGTCGGTGCTTTCCCAGTAGGTGCTGGTGTTGCCGTCGTTGGCGTTGGCGGGTGCGTAGGTCTGGGTGTACCCGCTGGCCGTCATGGTCGCGCACAGGGCCAGGTTGGTCTGGGTGCAGCCGCTGCCGCCGCCACCCCCGCCGCCGGAGAAGATCTCGAACTCCGAGATCTGGCCGGCCGGCCAGGCGGTGTTGGCGGTGAAGTTCAGCTGCAGGTACTGCAGGCTGGTGGTGGGCAGGCTGATCGTGACCGTGTTACCGGTCGCGGGGTTGAAGGTGTAGCTGGCCGAGGCGGCCAGCGTGGTCCAGCTGCTCCCGTTCGTGCTGCCCAGGATCGAGAGCGTCTGGGTCCGGGTGCCCCAGGAGGAGGACGGCGGCAGGTCCAGGGTGACCGACCCGACCGGCAGCACCGAGCCGAGGTTGGCCTCCAGCCACTGTGGGAAGGCGTTGTCGGTGCTTTCCCAGTAGGTGCTGGTGTTGCCGTCGTTGGCGTTCGAGGGTACGTAGGTCTGGGTGTAGCCGCTGGCCGTCATGGTCGCGCCGAGGGCCAGGTTGGTGGAGCTGTTCACCCCGGTGCCGGTCAGGCTCACCGTGAGCGACGGGGCCGGGCTGCTGTTGGCCACCGTCAGCGTGCCGGTCAGCGCCCCGGTGGCGGTGGGCGCGAACTTCACCGACACGGTGCAGCTCGCCCCGGCCGCGAGTGAGGACCCGCAGGTGTTCGTCTGCGTGAAGCTCCCGGTGACCGAGACCCCGGAGATGGTCTGCGCACTGCTGCCCGGGTTGGCGATGGTGACCGTCTGGGCGGCGGAGCTGGTGCCGGTGTTCACGTCACCGAAGGCCAGGCTGGCCGGGGTGGCGGTGAGCGCGCCCGCCACGACCGGGCTGGGGAAGGTGGTCAGTACCGGCGTGGTGCTCCAGCCGGAGTTGCCCGGCCCCGCGTTCAGCGTGAACGTGCCGCTGCCGGACGGGTAGGGGTTGTTGTAGATGCCGGCCACGCCGACGTTGCTGGCCTTGAGGTTGCTGACCGAGATGGAGCCCTGGGTTTCCGCCTGGAAGACCACGGTCCCGGTGCCGGTCACGGTGTCGCCGTTGATGTTCACGCCGTTCACCGCGTAGCCGTCGCCGCTGCCGGAGACGATCTCGTAGGCGCAGTACGGACTGTTCTGAATCGAGTTGCCGGACAGGTTGATGGTGGCGCCGGAGATGGCGTAGTCGTAGGCGTCGATCTGGACGGCGCCCATCGGATGGTCCCAGTTCGGGTTCTCCGCGCCCGTTCGGATCAGCGTGTTGTCCGACACCGTGATGGTGCCGGACAGCGGGGCGAAGCCGGGCGAGAGGAACTGCTCGTTGGAGATGTCCAGGCCGCTGCCGAGCGCGTTGGTGTCGGCGATCACGTTGCCGGTGATCGTGTTGTTCGAGCCGCCGTAGTCGGCGATGCCGTTGGCCAGGTTGGGCTGCTCGACCGTGTTGTTGCTGAACGTGATGCCGGAGTCGGCGGCCGGGTATGACCAGATGGCCAGCCCGTCGTCGCCCGTGTTGCGGATGAAGTTGTTGGTCACCGTGCAGCTGGTCGCGTTGCCGTTGAAGTTCAGGCCGTCGGCGTCGGTGGACAGCACGATGCTGTTCTCCACGGTGCAGTTGCTGTTCCCGTACTGCAGCCAGAAGCCGACGTTGGTGTCCTGGATCCACAGCCCGTTGACCGTCCAGCCGCTGCCCAGCGACCCGTTGATCGCGTTGGCCGTGCTGTCGTCGTGCCGCCCGACCGTGTTACCCATGATCGAGAAACCGCTGAGGTTGATCGGGCCGGACACCGACGAGGTGTTGTCGATGAACTCGTTCGTCTTGATGACCGAATACCAGGCACCCGCGCCGGTGATCGTGGCCTTGCCGAACTGCAGGGCCGAGCTGACCAGGTAGGTGCCCTGCGGGATCCAGACCGACTCGCCCGCGCTCGCGGCGGCGGAGATGGCGGCGGAGAAGGCCGAGGTGGAGTCGTTCGTGCCGGTTGGGTCGGCGCCCTTGGAGACGACCGAGATGGAGTTGGCCGGCTGGCTGGCCGCCGCCGGGACGTTGAAGAAGTCCGCGACGTCGATCGTGTACGGCACCGCGGTGTCACCCGAGCCCACCTCGAAGGTGACCTTGGCGCCCGCGCTGAGCGTCTGGCCGAGCAGCATCCGGACGTCGTTGAAGAAGTGGTGGGTCTTGCTGCCGGTGATGTCCGGGGTGGAGATGTAGCTGTAGGCCGAGGTCAGGCTGAGCTTCGTGCTCAGCGGGGTCCCGTTGACCGCCACGGTCAGCGTGCCGGATGACCCCTGCGGCAGGGCGTAGCTCAGGTCGAAGGCGTTGGCCGTCGCGGTCAGCGTGAAGGTCAGCGACTGGCCCGCGCTGAGCTGCACCGCCTCCCGGCCGACGGCCTCGGTGGCGAGGTCGCCCTGGGTGTAGTCCGGGCCGATGACCGACCCGGTGGTGCTGCCGTTCACCGCCAGGTACTCGGTCAGGCCGTTGATCGAGGCACCCGTATCCGGGTGCACGCCGGCCGGGGCGGCCGGTTCAGCCGCCAGGCTGGCCGCCGCCGCACCTGCCCCCGCGGGCGCGCGCAGGGCGGCGGCGGGGCGGGTGAAACCGAGGGCGGCGAGAGCTGAAGCGATCAGGACGAGGACGGACAGTACGGCCACGCGACGGCTACGGCCGTCCGTGGCGTGCGCAGGTTCCATGCCTTGCTCCCTTCCGGACATCCGGATGGCGGGGGAAGCCGCACGCCGGCCGGGGTTCCAGGGGAGAAGCAGGCCGGCGTACGGCCAGGAGGATGACGGCTCGAACCGTTTTCACCGTATATAGCGCTATCAATTTCTGCAAGCTTTAGACAGTAGTAAGAAAAAAGTGATCAACTCTCTTTCGATCTCACGGAGGCGATCCGGTCTGGTACGGACCGACATCAGATGCCGGCCGGCTAAGCGCCGCTCCCGGCCGCAGGTTGCGGGCAAATCACTCCACACCCGCGTGACCTGGGGCGTATGAGGCACTGCGGGCGTAACGGGAAACTTCAGAACGATGCCGGGAGCAGTAATCCATTACGATGCCCGCTGCGTCCAACACATCGAGAGGTTGCGTCTGCGGCTTCAGTACGCGCCCGCAGCCGTCTTCACGGGGAGTCCACGCAGATCATCCGGGCGGGCTGAGTTCTGCCCGCCGCAGCTGCCGGGCGCGGCGGCCGGCACCGGCCGCCGCAGGCACCGACCCGTACGATCCGACCCGTTCCGCATCGTCACCGCAGGAGGGCATCACCCGTGAACATCACGCCCTGGCTGGCCGGAGCCATGAGCGCCGCCGCCGTCATGACCGGTTTCGCCGCCACCCCGGTGGCCCTGGCCGCCACCCACCCCACCGCGCACACGCCCGTGATCATGCCGTTCTTCGCCGGGAAAACGCCGCTGACCCGGAAGCCGGGAACGACGTACACCGGCTTCTGGGGTGGCTACGCCGCCGTGGCGGACAAGGGAGTGAAGCTGCGGTACGCCGCCGCCAGCTTCAATGTGCCCAGCCTCAACTGCGCCAGCGACACCAGCGGTGCTGCCTCGCAGGTGGCCGCCATGGACGGGATCACCGGCCCCGCCGAGATGACCGGAATCATCGAGGACTGCAACGCCGACGGCACGTTCAGCATCACCGGCTTCTACCAGCTCGGTGACACCGACGGTTTCTCCACCGGCACCATCAACGCCGGCGACGCCATTCAGGCCAGCGTCTACGACAACGACAGCACCGGAAAGTACTCGTTCACGGTGACGGACGTCACCACTGGCCAGACGATCGTCAACGCCACCGCGGCCTGCCCCTCCGGGTTCGCCTGCGAGGACGCGAGCAGTGAGGCGATCACCACGATGTCCGCCAACAGCGAGGGCCCGGCGCCGCTGGCCGACTACGGCATGGAGAACTTCACCGGCGGGGCGGTCACCAGCCGCAACGGCACCAAGGGCAACTTCGGCAAGAGCAAGCTGTGGAACCCGGCCGAGTTCGCCCTCAACGACGGCGACGGGAACGCGGCCGCGACGTCCGCTCTGGCCGGTGGGAGCGCGTTCGCCACCACCTGGCGCTCCGGCAGCTGACCGCACGTCACCCGGCCGATCCAACCCAGCACCCGCAGAAGGGCACCGTCATGAACATCAAGCTCTGGCTGGCTGGAGCCGTCAGCGCTGCCGCCGTCACCACCGGTTTCGCCGCCACCGCCCCGGCGGCCACCGCCGCCACCCACCCCGCCGTCCGCACCCCGGCCGCCGCCCCCTTCCTCACCGGCCAGCGGCCGCTGACCCGGATCCCGGCCGAGACGATCGACGGCAGTGCGGCAGGCTACATCGCGCTGGCGGACAAGAACGTCCGGGAGCGTTACGTCGCCGCCAGCTTCAACGTCCCCAGCCTCAACTGCGCCGGCGACACGGACGGCGGTGTCGTGCAGGGCGCGGCCCTGGACGGGGCCGGCACTCCGTACCAGCTGACCGGGGTCGTGGAGACCTGCAACGCCGACGGCACCTACAACGTCGAAGGTTTCTACCAGATCAACGCGCAGAACTTCCCGCCCACCAACGGAGCCACCGTCAGCGCCGGTGACGCCATGACGGCCAGCGTCTACTACAACACCAGCACCAAGCAGTACACGTTCACGCTGGCCGACGTCACCACCGGCCAGACGATCGTCGACGCCACCGCGGCCTGCCCCTCCGGCGCCTCGTGCCCGGACGACAGTGCCGAGGCGATCAGCACCTACACCGGTCTCCCCGGCGGTGGCACGGCGCCGCTGGCCGACTACGGCATGGAGAACTTCACCGGCGGCGCGGTCACCAGCTTCAGCGGCACCAAGGGCAGCTTCAGCACGAACAAGCTGTGGACCTCGGAGGCAGTGATCATCAATGACGGCACCACCCTGGCCTCGCTGACCTCGCTGGCCGGCGGGAGCGCGTTCGCCACCATCTGGCACGCGTCGAACTAGCCCTTACCGCCCGGCACGCCTCACTGACCCAGGAGGGCACCGCCCATGAACGTCAAACTCTGGCTGGCTGGCGCCGTCAGCGCCGCCGCCGTCACGACCGGGTTCGCCGCCGCCCCGGCGGCCACGGCGGCCACCCACCCGGCCCGCCTCAGGCCCGCGGCCGCATCGTTCCGGCCGGGGAAACTGCCGCTGGCCCGGACGCCGTCCGGGACACTCAGCGGCAGCTGGGCCGGGTACATCGCGCTGGCGGACAAGAACGTCCGGCTGCGCTACGCCGCCGCGAACTTCAACGTCCCCAGCCTCAACTGCCCGAACGCGCCGGCTGGCGCCGTGGTGCACGCGGTGGGCCTGGACGGGTACACCAACCCCACCGCGATGGCGGGGATCGGTGAGGGCTGCAACAGCGACGGCACGTACAGCATCAACGGCTTCTACCAGATCGGCGGCAGCGCAGGGGGCGGATCCACCGCGGCCGTCAGCGCCGGCGACGCCATCCAGGCCAGCGTCTACTACGACGTCGGCGCCGCTACCTACGAGTTCGTGGTGAAGGACGTGACCACCGGCCAGCTGCTCATCAACGCCGACGCGGCCTGCCCGTCCGGGGACGCATGTGCGGACAACAGCGCCGAGGTGATCAGCGGCCTGGCCGCCGGCAGCGGCGGCCCCGGCGAAGGCGACGCCCCGCTGGGCGACTACGGCATGGCGAACTTCACCGGGGCGGCGGTGACCAGCTTCAGCGGGACCAAGGGCACGCTGGCCAACAGCAAGCTGTGGAGCTCGGACGCGCTGCGGATCAACCTGGGCAACGGAACCCTGGCCACGGCGTCCCCGCTGGCCGGCGGGACCGGGTTCAGCACCAGCTGGGACGCGAGCGGGGCCAGCTGAGCTGGTTGTTGCGCGGGCCTTCGCGCCGCCGCTTCCCTGGGTGACCTTTTGTACCCGGGGGGTAGCGGCGGCGGCCAGGGTGACGTTAATTTCGTCCTGCGCCGTCTCCGCAGGAGGGCAGGGTCCATGAGCATCCGATTCTGGCTGGCGGGCGCGGTCAGCGCCGCCGCCGTCACGGCCGGCGCCGCGGCCGCTCCCGTGGCCACGGCGGCCACGCATCCCGCCAGGCCCGTCGCCGTGCCGTTCTCCGTGGGGAAATCGCCGCTGAACCGGACGCCGGACGCGACGCTCAGCGGCTCCTGGGCGGGGTACATGGCAGTAGCGCACCAGGGTGTGAAACTGCGCTCCGCTGCCGCCGACTTCAACGTCCCCAACGGCAACTGCGAAGGCCGGATGGGCGTCGGCGCGGTGCACGCGGTGGGCCTGGACGGGTACTCCAGCCCCGGTGCGCTGGCCGGTGTCGACGAGGGTTGCCCGCAAGGGCAGGCCGGCCTTTACGAAATCCAGGGCTTCTACCAGATCGGCCAGGAAACCGGCATCTCCACGTCCAACATGATCGTCAATCCCGGCGACGCCCTCCGGGCCAGCGTCTCCTACAGCACCGCCACCGCGAAGTACACGTTCACGGTGACGGACATTCCCCTGGATGAGCAGGTCATCGACGTCAGCCTGCCCTGCCCGGCCGGGGACGCGTGCGCGGACAACAGCGCCGAGGTGTTCAGCGGCCTGGAAGCCGGCAGCGGCGGTCCCACCAGCGGTACGGGCCCGCTGCTCGACTACGGCATGGCGAACTTCACCGGTGCGGCGGTGACCAGCTTCAACGGGACCAAGGGCACGCTGGCCCCCGGCAAGCTGTGGAGCTCGGACCCGCTGCGGATCAACCTGGGCCACGGGACCCTGGCCACGACGTCCCCGCTGACCGGCGGGAGCGCGTTCGCCACCGTCTGGCAGGCGGCCGACCGCCCGGCGGCCGTGGCCACCACCCACCCCGCTGCGGCCGTGCCGTCCGCGCTGGGCCGGCTGCCGCTGTCCCGGGCGCCGGGCAAGAAGATCGACGGCAGCGTGGCGGGTTACGTCGCCGTGGCGGACACCGGGGTGCAGTTGCGCTACGCCGCCGCCAGCTTCACCGTGCCCAGCCTCAACTGCCTCACCGAAACGGACGGCGGAGTCGTGCAGGGCGTGGCCCTGGGCGGGGACTCCGCCCCCTACGAGCTGGCCGGTGCCGAGGTGTACTGCTCGGACCACGCCTACTTCGCCACGGGCTATTACTCGATCGGCGGGAACAACGTCCCGGCCCTCCTCAGCGTCAACCCCGGCGACGCCATGCAGGCCAGCGTCTACTACAACGCCACCGCCCAGAACTTCACGTTCACGCTGACCGACGTCACCGAGGGCATGACGATCATCAGCGCCACCGTGGCCTGCCCCACCGGGTCCACCTGCCCGCTCAGCAGCGCCGAGGTGATCACCGGATACGCCGACAACGACGCCGGCAGCCCGGCGCCGCTGGCCGACTACGGCATGGAGAGTTTCACCGGCGCTGCGGTCACCAGCCGCACCGGCGTCCGGGGCACCCTGGCCGCGGGCAACCTGTGGAGTTCGGCGGCGGAGATCATCAACCCGGGCACCCAGACCCTGGCCTCGGTGTCCGCTCTGGCCGGCGGCGGCGGGTTCGCCACCACCTGGCACGCGGGCAAGGCCAGCTGACCCGGCCGGTTCGCACCATCCCCACGGGAGGCACCATCCATGAACGTCCGACGCTGGCTGGCCGGCGCGGTGAGCGCCGCCACCGTCACGGCCGGCTTCGCGACCGCCCCGGTGGCTCTGGCTGCCCCGGCGGCTCTGGCCGCCACCCCTTCCGCGGGACGCGGGCCCGTGGTCATGCCGTTCTTCGGCGGGAAGCACCCGATGGCCCAGACGCCGGGCTCGACCTACTACAGCGGCACCTGGGGCGGCTACGGCGCCGTGGCGAACCGGGGGGCGCAACTGCGCTACGCCGCCGCCGACTTCACCGTGACCAGCCCGTCGTGCGCCGGCGGCCCAGACGGATCGTTCGCCCAGCTGGCCGCGCTGGGCGGGATCACCAGTCCCGCTGAGCTGGCTGGAGTCGTCGAGACCTGCCGGAACAACGCGCTCATCCTCCAGGGCTTCTACCAGATCGAGGGGACCGACAGCTTCTCCGCCGTGACCGTCAGCGCCGGTGACGCCATTCAGGCCAGCGTCTACTACGACGCCGCCATCGCCAGTTACACGTTCACGGTGCTGGACGTCACTACGGCCGAGCCGGTTGTCAACGCCACCGTGGCCTGCCCCGCCGGGGACGTCTGTGCGAACGGCAGCGCCGAGGCGGTCACCGCCATGACCTTCAGCCACGGGCAGCCGGAGCCGCTGCCCCTGTACTGGGAGGAGAACTTCACCGGCGGGGCGGTGACCAGCTTCGACGGCACGAGGGGCAACTTCGGCGCGAATCAGCTGTGGCGTACGGGCCGGTTCGGCCTCGGACTCGGCGAGAACGACGCCTATACGGACCCACTGATCGGCGGGGGCGCGTTCCGCACGGACTGGGCCGAATCGCCCGGTTTCACGCCCACCGCCCCGGCGGCTGCAGCCGCAGTCCATCCCGTCCGGCACATGTTCGCAGCCGCGCCGTCTCCGGCGGGAGGATCGCCGCTGGCCCGGCGGCCGGACGCGGCGTCTGGCCACGACTGGGCAGGCTGGATCGCCCAGGGACACCAGGGTGTGCGGTTGCGCTATTCCGCCATCGCTTTCAACGCGCCCAGCCTCAACTGCGCCGCCACCCCGGACGGCAGCGTGGTGCAGGGGACGGCCGTGAACGGGGTCACCGGCCCCATCCTCATGGTGGGGATCACCGAAACCTGCCACGCCGACGGCACGTACAGCATCGCGGCCTTCTACCAGAACGGTACGTCGGGAGCCGAAATCACCGGCATCCCGCCCGGCGACGGCATGTTCGCCGACCTCTACTACGACGCCCGCACCAAGTTGTACGGGTTTACCCTGACCGACGACACCGGCCCGATCTTCTACGACGTCACCGTGCCCTGCCCGTCCGGCTCCACCTGCGAGGACAACACCGCCGAGGCGATCACCGGCCTGGCGGCCAGCAGCGCAGGCACCGGAGCGGCGCCGCTGGCCGACTACGGCATGGCGAACTTCACCTACGCCTCGATCACCAGTTCCGACGGCACCAAGGGCGACTACACCCGGAACAAGCTGTGGAATCCGGGCCAGCTGGCCATCGGCGGCAGCGGCCCCGGGGCCACGGCGTCCGCGCTGGCCGGCGGGGCCGCGTTCAGCACCACCTGGCACGCGTCGAGCTGACCGGCGGGCAGGGCGCCGGCCGCGTCAAATCCATGTTCCGGCGCACCGTAGGCGGTCCGGGGCGGGCGGGAGTACAACTACAGGCATGAGTGAGTCAGGGGCAGAAGCGGCCACCGTCGTCGTGCGCGGCGAAGCCACCGTCGAGGCCGACCCCGAAATCGTGCTGTTCGCGGTCAGCGTGCGGGCCCGGGCCAAGGACCGCCGCGAGGCGCTGGCCAACCTGGCCCAGCGCAACGAGGAGTTCACCGCCGCCGTACGGTCCTTCGGCGAGGCGGTGGAACGCATCGAGACCGGCGAGGTGACCGTTTTCCCCGAACTGCGCCGGGGCCGGGGCCGGGACGAGCGGGTCCGCTGGTACCGCGGCGTGCTGCGGTCCCGGCTGACGATCGGCGACCTGGCGGTGGTGGGCGAACTGGTCAGCAAGCTGTCCGAGGTGGAACTGTGTGTGATCGAGGGCCCCTGGTGGCGGCTGCGGCCCGGCTCACCGGTCTACCGCGAGGCCCGTGTCCAGGCCGCCCGCGCCGCCGTGACCCGGGCCGGTGAATACGCCGAGGCGGTCGGCGGCCGTCTCCTCAGCCTGCTGGAACTGGCCGACACCGGCACCGCGGCCCCGCAGCGGCTGTCCTCGTTCCAGGTCGCCCGCGGCGCCTCGTCCCAGGAGCCCGGCCCGGACGAGACGCCGGCCGTGATCGAGCTGGAGCCGGAGACCCAGATCATCCAGGCCGCCGTGGAGGCCCGCTTCACCATGAGCCAGCCCGCCACCCTGGGCTGACGTCCGCCCGCCCGGGCGGAGGGGATCATCGGCGGGTGTTCCGGTGTTCCGGTGTTCCGGTGTTCCGGTGTCCCGGCGGGACGGGTGTGCGAGGCTGCTCGGATGCTGGTGGTAGCGGTGGTCGCCGGGGGCGCGGCGGTGGCGTGGCTGTATCTGACCGTGGCGCACGGTGGCTTCTGGCTGACCGGGCAGCGGCTGCCCCGGGTGGCCGGACCGCCGGAGCCCGCTGCCGGGCGGGACGGGCCGGCCGGGCCGCGCTGGCCGTCGGTGCGGGCCGTGGTGCCCGCGCGGGACGAGGCCGCGATGCTGCCGGAGACGCTGCCTGCGCTGCTGGGCCAGGACTACCCCGGGGACTTCGCGGTGATCCTGGTGGACGACGGCAGCTCGGACGGGACCGGTGACGTCGCCCGGCGCCTGGGCGCGGCGGCCGGACGGGAGTTGCGGGTGCTGGCCGGGCGCCCGCCCGGCGACGGCTGGGCCGGGAAGGTGTGGGCGATGGCCCAGGGGGCCGCCGAGGCGGGGGACGTGGACTACCTGCTGTTCACCGACGCTGACATCGCCTGCGCGCCGGGGACGCTGACCGCCCTGGTCCGCGCGGCCGAAGGTGACGACCGGGACCTGGTGTCGCAGATGGCGCTGCTGCGGGCGGAGTCACCGTGGGAGAAGGCCATCGTCCCGGCCTTCGTGTACTTCTTCGCGCAGCTCTACCCGTTCCGCCGGGTGAACCGGCCCGGCGGGCGGACCGCCGCGGCGGCCGGCGGCTGCATGCTGGTGCGCCGCCGCGCGCTGGCGGCCACCGGCGGGCTGGCCGGCATCCGCGGCGCCCGGATCGACGACGTGGCGCTCGGCCGCCAGCTCAAGCGGGCCCGCCCGGCCGGGCGGTGCTGGCTCGGGCTGACCACCGGCGTGCTGAGCGTCCGGCCCTACCCCGGCCTGAGCAGCCTGTGGGACATGGTCGCCCGCAGCGCCTACACCCAGCTCCGCTACTCCCCGGTCCTGCTCGCGGGCACGATCGCCGGGCTGGCCTGGCTGTACGGGCTGCCGCCGGCCGCCGCACTGGCCGGGCTCATCAGCCTGGGGCTCGGCGGCGGGGCCGCGGCGGGCTGGTGTGCCGCGGCGGGCCTGACCGGGTGGGGGCTGATGAGCGTCACCTTCGTGCCCATGCTCCGGCTGTACCGGCTGTCGGTGGCCCGGGCGCCCGGCCTGCCGTTGCTCGCCGCGCTGTACGCCGGCATGACCGTGGACTCGGCGCGCCGCCACTGGGCCGGGCGGGGTGGCGAGTGGAAGGGCCGGGTCAGCGCACGGCCAATGCCGCCTCGACGGTCCGGCCTGCCGCGATGAGCCGTTCCTCGCCGCCGTGCGGGCCGATGAGCTGAAGGGACGCGGGCAGACCTGACGCCGTGGGCACCGGCAGCGACAGGGCCGGCAGGCCCACCAGGTTGGCCGGGGCGGTGAGCGCGGTCAGCCGGTTGCCCCGGGTGCCCAGCTGCGGCGGCGGAGTGGGCAGGGTGGGCAGCGCCAGGACCGGGTAACGCACCAGCGCGGCGTCGAACTGGGCCCGCAGCGCCCGCTGTGCGGCCCGGGCGGGAGCCAGGTCCGCTTCGGTGAGCGCGGCCCCCTCCCGCATGTTGCGCTGGTTGTGCTCGCGCAGCCGGGCCACGTCGGGCAGCAGGTGCCGGTTGGACAGGTAACCTTCCCGGTCGATGATCCGCGCGACCGCCCGGCCCGCCGCGGTGAAGTCGAAGCCCGTCACGTCCTGCGCGCTGAACCCGGCGGCGGTCAGCGCGGCGTCGATGGCCGCGTCGATCTCCGGCTCGACGTCGCGAGGCGAGTTCACCGCGCGCAGCCGCCCCACGGTCACCGGGCCGTCCCCGGCGGCCGGGGCGGCGAACCCCGGCTCCAGCAACCGCATGCCCAGCTCCACCGCGGCCACGTCCCGGCCCAGCGGCCCGACCGTGTCCAGCGAGGGGGCCAGCGGGTACACCCCGGTCAGCGGGATCCGGCCCCAGCTCGTCTTCAGCCCCACGATCCCGCAGCAGGCGGCCGGGACCCGCACCGAGCCGCCGGTGTCGGTGCCGTACCCGACGTCGGCCTCAGCCGCCGCCACGGCGACCGCCGAGCCGCTGGACGACCCGCCCGGCAGCAGCCGGCTGTCCAGCGGGTTCACCGGGGTGCCCGACCACTCGTTCACGCCGTCGGCGGACCAGCACAGCTCGGTCAGGTTGGCTTTGCCCACGATCCGGGCTCCCGCCTGCCGGGCGGTGGTCACCACGGGCGCGTCCGCCGTGGCGGGTTCGGCGCGCCCGGCCAGCACCGGGCAGCCCGCCGTGGTCACCGTGCCCGCCAGGTCGATGCAGTCCTTCACGGCCAGCCGCGGGCCGTCTCCCGTCACATCGAACCGCATGAGCCAGGTCGTCATATCCCCATCCTGGCGGACGGCGGCGGGGCCTGCGGCACGGGAGGGGGAGGCGGGGAGGCAGCGAGGGGTATGCGGGCGCGAGGCGGACGGGGATCGCGGTCAGGTGCCGGCCGGCGGGATGACGCAGACCATGGTCATCAGCACCGGCCCAGAGCCGGTGTTCGCGTAGCCGTGCGGCAGCTCGCCGGGGAACCGGGCGCTCTCACCCGCGCCGATCTCGTGCTGCTGGCCCGCCACGGTGAGGGTCAGCGTGCCCCGCTCCACCCAGATCATCTCGCGGAAAGCCGGCGTGTGCGGGGCACCGCCGAACGTCTCGCCCGGCTGGATCTCCCAGCGCCACAGCTCGGCCGCCCACGGCGGGTCGGTGGCGGACAGGATCGTGCCGGTGCCCCCGGACGGGCCCTGCCACAGCACGCGGGCCGCGCTGGGCCCGGTCACCCGCACCGTGGGCTCGCTGCTGACCTCGACCAGCCGGGTGACCGGGACCCCGAACGCGTCGCCGATCCGGGCCAGGGTGGCCAGGTTCGGGTTGGAACGCGCCTGCTCCACCGCGACCAGCACGCCTTTGCTCACCCCGGACCGCGCCGCGAGCTGGTCCAGCGACCAGCCGCGTTCGGTGCGCAGCGCCTGGATGTTGCGGGCGACCTCGCCCGTGATGCCCCCTGCGCGGTCCATCACCCGTTCCGTTCACCGGCCGTCGGTCGGTATAGTGTACTAAGCGTTGCATTATTCCGACCGGTAGGTCGTCCCGGCGCCTCGTTACTCACCAGCCGATGGCCAGAGAGCCTGGGTTCGCATGGTTGTGATCTTCGCACTCGCTGCGGCGGTTTGCTACGGCAGCGCCGACTTCCTGGGCGGGGCCGCGTCCCGTCGCGCCTCCTCGATCGCGGTGCTGTGTGTGTCCGCGCCGGCCGGCGAGATCCTGGTGGCCGCGCTGGCCCTGGTGGCCGGCGGCCCGGTGCGGCTGTCCGGGCTGGCCTGGGGCCTGGCCGGTGGGGTGGCCGGTGGCGGCGGCCTGATCGCCTTCTACGCCGGGCTCGCCGCCGGGCCGATGAGCGTGGTCGCACCGGTCAGCGCGCTCATCTCCACCGTGCTGCCGGTGGGCGTGGCGCTGGCCCGCGGTGAACGGCTCAGCCTTGCGGTCCTGGCCGGCGCGTTCATCTGCCTGGTCGCGATCGTCCTGATCAGCCTGCAGGGAAGCGAGTCCGCCGGGCCGGATGGCACTGGGCCGGACGCGGCCAGGTGGAGCCAGCCGGACGTCACCGCCAGTCCTGGCCGGCCCAGCACGGCGGCTCGCGGCCTGGGCTGCGCGGTCCTGGCCGGGATCGCGTTCGGGTTGTTCTACCTGTTCCTCGGGAACGCTGGGACGTCCGGCGTGCTGTGGCCGGTGGCGATGTCCCGGCTGGCCGGCGCCGTCGTCACCGTGGTCGCCGCGGTCGTCACCCGGACCCGGCCGCCGGGCTGGCGGGCCAGCCGCCGCACGTTCGCCATGGCGCTGGCCTCCGGCGCGCTCGACGCCACCGCCAACCTGGGCTACGTGGTCGCCACCCGGGCCGGCCTGCTCGGCCTGGCCGTGCTGATTACCTCGCTGTACCCCGGGGTGACCGTGCTGGCGGCCCGGCTGGTCCTGCGTGAACGGATGCGCCCCGTCCAGCGGGCCGGCCTGCTGCTGGCCGCGGTGGGGGTGGTCCTGCTGACGGTGTAGCGCCCCGGGGCCGCTACTGCTCTGCTGAGGCAGGGCCGGGCGGGCTCAGTCGTCGCTGGCGCCAGCCTTGGCCGGGAAGATGAGGCCGCACACTTCGAGGTAGAGCTGCTCCGGGTAGGGCAGATGGTCCACCTTCTGAAAGATCTGGTTCTGGCCGGCCGACTCCAGCACAAACGTGCCGTACCCCAGCAGCTGGCCTTGGAAGCCTCGCTCGAAGGCCATGTCGGTCACCTTGGTCAGCGGCATCATGTCCACTTTGCGGAGGATCCAGCCGCTGGTCAGCAGCATCCGCTGCGAGGTCACCACGAAGTAGTTGTGCATCCAGTCGATGACCTTGACGACCAGATAACCGAACAGGACAAGCCAGGCCACCCAGATCACCAGCAGGGCGTAGCCGCTGTGCCTGCCCACGAATTCGGTGAGCACCCCGGCCAGGATCAGCCCGCCGATGACGTAGGAGATGGGCTTGACCAGGACGGCCGGATGCTTGCGAACCGTGATGACCTGCTCCTCGTGCGGGAGCAGGTACTTGTTGACCGAGGCCGGAGCGACGTTGCCGCTCGGCGTGACCAGGCGCATGGAGGATCAGAACGACAGTGAGTGCACGAACCGGGCGAGCGAGTCGCCAATGTCGTGCAGACCATGGAAACCGCTGCTCAGCAGGTGACCCGAACTGCCGGGCTGAGTGACCAGATAGAACACCACGAAGAGGATCCCTCCGTACGTGAGTATCTTCTTCATGACCTCTCGCCTCCAGGGACACCCAACGAGTCCATCGGCTGCCAACTTAGCTTAACCTACGGTCATTTCGCGGTCAGCCGCTACTGAGGGTTATTTACGGTCAGCTGGCTGCTGTCCGTTATCCACAATAGCGACAAAACCACCGCATTTTGTGTCTGTGCTCCGATGGGTCCCCGCCCGTGTCGCGGACCCTGCTCGCCTGGTTCGTACCCGTGGCGGACTCGCTCCTAACGGTCACCGTGCCGACTTCTCGGTACGGCCCTGCGCGATCACAGGACGCGCAGCGTGCCGATCTGGCACGATTCCGGGGTGGCTGCCGCTCGCAGGGGTAACAATGACCGATCCCAGCACGACTGACTTCGCCGTCGTCGTCTTCAGGGAAGAGAACGACTGGGAGGTTGGCGTACTCCCGGTGGCTCTGACCGAAGACCTGACGGGCCTGCTCCAGGTGCTGAAACGGCAGCCGAGCATCAGCGGGACGATCGGCCTCGTCGCCGTGGGCGACGACTTCTTCGTGGCGCT
>Ga0070737_10003009_pt1 | contig 18951 bp, 14 predicted proteins | sample Coa_R1_10_FD_66438 | JGI IMG/M metagenome (GOLD analysis project Ga0070737, IMG submission 66438) | Surface soil microbial communities from Centralia Pennsylvania, which are recovering from an underground coalmine fire - Coalmine... | ecosystem: Environmental > Terrestrial > Soil > Unclassified...
AGCCTGTGACGACGCCAATGTTGCCAGAGAGCACCGCTGCTCTGCGCGCCGTCCATAGCATTAATACCGAGAGGAAGATTTGGACGGATTGGCTGAGCCAGGAGCTTCTTCCGGCCACTCAAAAGGGTGATCATTGGAAGAAGGAAACTCAATTGCAAGAACTGGCCATACCCTGGCCCGGTTTGCCGGCTCTGAGTGAAACGATGAGGAATGAGCTTGGACAGAGTGGCTCTGATAAACTCAATCTGAAAGTAGGAAAGGTGAGCGGCTTCGAGAAAGCAGTCGATTTCTGCAAATGGTTGAACGGAACCTGGCTGGAGTCCGCTGTCCTCTCTTCCCTGCAAAGCTGCTCCAAAGAGTTGCAGCTTCAGGAGTGCTGCACGAATCTTCATATCAAAATACCAGCCAGAGACGGAAAGAAAGAGAATGAGGGGGAATTTGAGTTTGATGCCGTTGCTATCCGTGGCTACCAGTTGTTTGCCTTTTCATGTACAACTACTGACAAGACAGGACTTTTGAAGCAAAAATTATTTGAGCTGTCTATACGCGCGCGGCAAATGGGTGGGGATGAGGCATGCGCTGCGTTGGTATGCTGCGTGGAACCCAATAAGGTCGACAAGCTGGAGCAAGAGGTACGCCACGAGATCGGCCCGGAAGGGCGCATCCGCGTCTTTGGGCGCGAGCAGTTGGCAAACCTCTCACAGCATGTTGCGAATTGGATCAGCGAACAGAGCAAGGAGGGCTGAATATGTGGCTCGTCGTGGTGGATACGACGCAGATACAGCCATACATCTTTGGCAGTAACCGTTTACGTGAAAATGTTGGCGCCTCTTACCTGGTTGACATGGCTACCGGGGAGTGGGCGTTCCAGGCAGTGAAAGACGCCACACCCGCGCAGAACAATATCGGACCTGGTAATACGCTGAGAGGCGAGGCGCGGATCGAACAGGGTTTGCAGGCCGAGGTACTGTACGCGGGCGGCGGGAATTTCGTGGTGTTATTCGATCACATCGAGCAGGTAAAGCGCTTCCAGACTGCCCTGTCGCGTCATGTTTTAGAGGAAGCTCCTGGGCTGCAGTTGGTAGTCGCCCAGCAGGAACTGGACTGGCATAAAGATATACTTCGTGACAGGCTCAAAGAAGTTCAGCGCATGCTAGCCGAGCGCAAGAGAAAGCGGGTCTGGCCGACTCCCCTGCTTGGCCTGAGCGTGACGGCAGCCTGCCGCTCGACCGGTTTACCGGCCACCGGGATTGTGGCGGGCATTGGTGGTGAACCCGGCTACCTGGCCTCTGACGAGATCAGAGCCAAAGCGGACGTTGCCCGACCACTGCACGGCTCCACAAGCGAAGCCGATCGGCGCCTCCGGCAGATCATCACGCTCCCAGAAACATACCGCTATCCCGCCGATTTTGAGGATCTGGGCGGCACAGCGGGCGAATACAGTTATATCGCCATCGTGCATGCCGATGGCGACGACATGGGCCAGCGCATGACTGAAATCGGCCAGGACTGTGAGAACCGCGCATACGTGCAAGCCTTGAGGAGCTTCTCACACGAGGTGCAGCAGGCTGCCAAAACATCACTCCAGGTAACGCTTGATCGGCTCATGGGAAAGATTACTAAGGCCAAGGGCGGCGAGTACTACCTCGTGTATCAGACCGATCCGCAGAGCCAGAGGGGAACGATCCAGATCAAGCTGGCGAAGGACAAAGGCGGCTTCCCCTTTATTCCGTTCCGGCCCATTGTGTTTGGTGGCGATGACGTGACCTTCATCTGCGATGGACGCCTGGGCCTGTCGCTGGCTACAGCCTACCTGCGGGAGTTTGAGCAGCGAACCGCCGGCCTGGGGAAAGACGGCAGTGGATTGACCGCCTGTGCCGGAATCGCCATCGTCAAGAGTCACTATCCTTTTGCCCGCGCCTACGAACTGGCCGCCGAGCTAACCGAATCGGCTAAAAAGTATCGCAGAGATCAGCACACTACCGGTTCTTGTCTCGACTGGCATTTCGCCTTGAGTGGCCTGAGCGGTTCAATTGAGCAGATCCGCGCCCGTGAATATACCGTAGGCGAAGGGAAGTTGGCGCTGCGCCCTGTCACCCTGAGGGACAATCCTGTGCAGCCTGAACCTGCCTGGCCCGTCGTTCGACGAGGCATTCAGGAGTTCCAGCAAGAGGAATGGGCAGAGCGCCGCAACAAGATCAAGGCGCTGCGTGACGCCCTGCGAGAGGGACCGCATGCGGTCGAGCACTTTTTAGCAGCGTTCAACCACGACGATCCTTTGCCGCCGGTGCTGCCCGCAAGGACGAATTGGCAGAAGACCGGCTGGCAGGGTGGTTTCTGTGGTTATTTCGACGCGATTGAGTTAGCAGACTGGTTTATTCCATTGGAAGGAGAGGCCGATGAGACGCTTGCAACTCTGCCTGCATCTTGAAAGCGAGGCCACGTTTGGTCGCGGCGAGGGGGTGGCGGGCCTGGTCGACGAGGAAGTAGAGTACGACGTGGAGACCGGCCTGCCGTTTGTCCGTGGTCGCGTGCTGAAGGGTCTGCTGGTGGAAGAATGTGCGAATTTGCTGTTTGCTCTGCAGAAGGCGAACTCGCCCACCCTGGCCAGACTTACAGTGGCAGCGACGCGGCTCTTCGGTCAGCCTGGCGCTGGCCTGGAGGGGGCGGCGCTCCTGCACATTGGCCCGGCGCTGTTGCCCTCCCAATTGCGTGAGGCGGTACGCTCCGGGATCGTGAACAAGACACTGCGGCCCGCCGATGTGCTGGAGTCACTCACCACGATTCGCCGCCAGACCGCCATCGACGAAGTGCGGGCCGCGCCTGAGGAGAGGAGCCTGCGCTCAATGCGCGTGGTGTTGCGCCAGACCAGCTTCCAGTCCTGGCTCGATTTTGCCACCGATCCTAAAGAGGATGACCTGGCGCTGCTGGCAGCGTGCGCACTCAGTGTGCGTCGTGGCGGAATCGGGCGCAACCGTGGACGAGGCCGCGTGCGCCTGCAAGTGCTGGATGAGCAGGGCGGCGATACCATCATGACCCCGTCCTTTGAGCGCTTTAAACAGCTTCTCGGAGGAGGCGAGAGATGAAAGTGATCACGTATCGTGTGACGCTGCTGGAGCCAGTTCTGGTTACTTCGCTGCAGGGCGATCCCAACAGCGCGGTGGCCTTTGATTACCTGCCGGGCAGTGCCTTGCGCGGCCTGGTGATCGGCAAGTATCTCGGCTCGCAACCTGCCGATATCAGCGAGAGCGCGTTGCAGCGCCTTTTCTTCAATGGCAGCACCCGCTATCTCAATGGCTATCCTCTGGACGTTTACGGCCACCCTGGCCTGCCGGTGCCCGCATCCTGGCAACACATCAAGCACAAAGAAGACAGCATATTCGATCTGGCTGTCGAAGTTCCGGAGGACGACCTGCAATGGCAGGCGGTTTCGGCGCCATTCTATACGCGCTCTGAGGAAGAGATACAGCTGATTCAGCCAGAGCACAACATAGCGGTCCATACCCAGCGCACTGCGCGCTTTGGCCGCGCCATGCCAAAATGTCGTTCCGCCGGGAGCGGACTGGCTGGCGAAGGAGTCTGGGAAGTGCTCAAAGAGGGCGAGATTGTCGGTGCCGTCTATCGTTATGACGCGCTGGCCGCCGGGCAGGCTTTCCAGGCAACCATTCTCTGTGACCATGACGATGATGTAGCAACACTGCTCTCCTTCATCAAGGACAGCGACCGCGTGAGCCTGGGCGGCGCACGCAGCGGCGGCTATGGGCAGGCAGAGATCAGCCAGGTGCAGGCTTTCGATCATGAACCGGAGTGGGATGCGCCTGGGGCCGACGAGGATTCGCCGAAGGGCAAGCTGATTGTCACCCTGCGCAGCGACGTGCTCTTACGCGATGAGCGCGGCCAGTTCGCCGTAGATCCCGAACTGGTGGGCCGCGTGTTGAGCCGCCATCTCCAGGTGCCACAACTGGCGCTGGAAGATGCATTTTTGAGCACGCAGCCGGTGGGTGGGTTCAATCGTAAGTGGAGTTTGCCGCTGCCGCAGGCGCTCGCCATACGCATGGGCAGCGTGCTGATCTTTCGAGACCCTGGCTGTGACCCTAAACGATTGGCCGATCTGGAAGTGCGTGGCATTGGCGAGCGCCGCGCGGAAGGCTTTGGCCGCATCGTTTTCAACCGGCAGCGCGTGGCAGAGCTTACAGGAGAGAAGAATACCCATCCAGAACGCGCTGCCACGCTTTTCACCATCAGCGAAGATCCTGCGCGTTATCTCGCCGAGCGGATGGTCACACGCCTGCTCAGACAGCGGCTAGATAACCAACTGCTGGCCAGAACCAACTCTCTAGAAATTGCCAATCCCCCCTCGAACTCGCAAATCTCGCGCTTGCGCGGTGTGGTGCTGGAGGAGCTGTACAGCACACAACCGGGTACTAGCAAGATCTGCGAGTTTATTCAGGGTGTTGAGGAGAGAAGCAGCGCTCGCCGCCAGTTTGAACGCAGCACCATCAACAAAGAGCATTTTCTCCCCTGGCTAAAAAAGCAGCTCCAGTGTGGTGGTACTGGTCCGTGGACGATGCCCGATAATGAGTGGCAGGCTCTGTTGGGTCTGAGCAAGAACGAAGCAGATATTGAGATTGGCGGTGTGAAGGCGAACAGAGACGACAGCCTGCGCCTGGAGTATGTACTCCGTCTCATTGATCTTCTCCTGGCGCGAGCAGCCCAGATACGCGGAAAGGAGAACTAGCGATGCCGAAACCTTCCTGGTCTGGTGATGTCTCGCGCAAAATCGTGCGGCGTATCGTGGTCGAAGGCGATCTCGTTCTGCAGACCCCCGCTCATTTTGGCAATGGCGACGGGAATGACCTGGTTGATATGCCGCTGCTCACCGACCCGCTGGATGAGAAGACGCCGCTACTGACCGGTGCGTCTATTGCTGGCGCCTTACGTAGCTATTTGCGCGAACGCCAGCATGGTTTTCGCGCGAAAACTGATTCACACACAAAAGCTAGCCAGTCGGCCAGCGTGCTGCTTTTTGGTGGCAGCAAGGGCGATGAAGATGGCGAACAGAGTCCGCTGATCGCCGAGGATGCCCGCGGCAGGAATGCTGCCATTGAACTGCGCGATGGGGTGCGCCTGGCGGGAGCCAGCCGGACGAGCGCCGAGGAGGCTCTGTTCACCATTGAGATGTGGCAAGCCGGGACGACCTTTCCCCTGCGCTTCGAGTTGCTGGTACGCGAGAACGACGACGTGCTGAAACTCAAGCAAGCGCTGGCGACGGCGCTGGTCGGCCTCACCGATGGCAGTATCACGCTCGGTGCCCGCAAGCGGCGCGGCTATGGTCAGGTGAGCATCGAGGGATGGCGCGTCAAAGAATACGATCTGACCGACACCGGGGACCTGCTGGATTGGATCGCGACTGGGACCAGCCCGTTGAGCGGCGCATCTAGCCCAGACATTGTGCAGGCGCTGGGAGTTGGCGAAACAATCACCGATCAGCGGCGCGTGTTCCACCTCACAGGTGAATTTTTCCTGGATGGCTCGCTGCTGATTCGTTCTGGGAACGGACCTGATAGTGAGCAGGAAATGACACAGGGCACCGCTGGCCAACGACCCGACATGATCCATCTCCATTCGGCGCGTCCAGCGCAGGCAGACGATAAGACGCGTACGCAGGAGCCGATTGTCTCGGGGACCAGCCTGGCCGGGGCGCTGCGATCCAGGGCCCTCAAAATCGCCCGCCTGCTTGCCCGGCCTACCCCGGAGGGCAGAAAAACCGCTGGCGATCTGATCGAGCAGATGTTCGGCACTGATATGAATGCACAGCCAGCAGGCACACAGCCTGAGGCCAGCCGTCTGACCGTCTCTGAGCAGATTATCAGCGGGATCGAGGACACGCTTGTCCAGAACCGGGTGAGTCTTGACCGTCTCACCGGAGGGGCACGCGACGGCGCTTTGTTCAGTCAGCAGCCTTTATTCGGCGGCACACAATCGCGGGTCATCGTGGATCTGCACCTGGCGAACCCGCGAGCGCACGAAATTGGCCTTCTCTTACTGCTGTTGAAAGACCTCTGGACCGGCGATTTGCCGCTGGGTGGCGAGATCTCGGTCGGACGCGGGCGGCTGCGCGGCCAGCACTGTCTGCTGGAATACCGCAACGGCCAGGTGCAGCATTGGGAACTGAGCGCAGGCGGAGCCAATGTCCTCAGCGTGACAGGAGGGCCGCGCCAGGACCTGGAGCACTTTGTTGCTGAACTCCACGCCTCTTTAGACAGGAGCCAACCATGAAGCGAGAAATAAAGAACACGATGGCAACCTGTGAGCCTGTCGTACTGAACGATTTTATCGACGATCCGGCCGACTGGTTCTCCCGTCAAATGCGGACCCACAACCTGACCTACCTGCTCGCGCACGCTGATGATGGCGTAATCTGGGGCAGGCTCGCTAGTGAGGAACTGATTACTTCGCACGAAGTTGCACCGGCATACTCCCCGCCTCTGCGCGTGGAAACGCTGCAAACAGCGCGCATCTTCGGACCTGCTGGTGAGATCCTCGTCTGGCGCGACGAGGCAGGCGCGTGGGCGGGTCGCTTGATCACCGAGACCACGCCTGGCGCACCGCCCGCCTGGGATCAGGCTTTTGAAGAAGAGCACATCCTGTGGGGAACAGAGGCCGAGCCACGGGCGAGAGGTTTCACCCTGATGCGCGAGGGCACGCAGGGGCTTATTCACATTGTCCCACTTGCTGTGACCGCCAGGATTGATGAGGAACACCGCCCGCTGCGCCTCGTTGTGCGCCACTATGTCAAGCCCGATGAGTACGGCTTTCTGCAAGTCAACGCCAGCCGGCTCTTTGACCTGGAACCGAAACCGAAGGAGAGCAACCCATGAGCATTCTCAAGCCCTGGCCTGAGCACAAAAATCCCCAACAACCAGATCGCATCGCCAGCGCGCCTTACAATTTCGTGCCGCTGCCCGAAAAGATCATCCCCGCCGCGAGCTCCGCGCAAGAACTGCCGGACCACGACGAGTACGACCGCGAGCGTTTGAGCGGCTACTTCGCTGTTACTCTCACAACGCGCTCGCCTTTCTACATCCGTGGCCCCCTGCCACTCAAAGATTTCCTGCGCCAGGAGCAGGACACGCAGGTCAAGAATAAGCCTGAATTCTTCCACACTGGCGACGAACGAATGCCAGTGATCCCAGGTAGCAGCCTGCGCGGCAGGCTGCGCGCGCTGCTCGAAATCGTCAGCTATAGCAAGATACAGTGGGTCAGCGAGAAGCAGCTCTTCTTTCGCACAGTAGATGATACGGCGGTCGGCAAGTACTATCGTGGAAGAATGGGCGGCCATGTCGAAACCGGCTTCCTCGTTCGCCAAGGCGATACTTACTTCATCAGAGTGTGTTCAATGGCTCGCGTGATGAAGCACCCCACCATTGGCGGCTCTCCCTACGACGGCGCTGCACCCAACCGGATCCCACGCTGGCAAGGGGAGCCACGGCAGTGCGCTCCTGTCTGGGTAAGGGTGAAGTTTCGTGGTCAGGCTAAAAAGGGATCTCCTGTCAGGCCAAATATGGTTGAAGAGTTGAGTTACAAGAAACGTGATGGGCTGCGCGAAGGACGCTTAGTCATTACAGGAGATGTGTCAAATAAGAAGAAGGAATTTGTCTTCTTGCTCCCTGAGAGCAATGCTGAAAAAATCGAAGTCCCGGATGAGATCATCAAGCGTTTCCACGATGATGATCAGCTAACCCAGTGGCAGAAAAATGCGTTCCCAACCAATCAGCCGGCTTCTGGCTACCGTGAACGAGATGGACTGCTTGGCACGAAGCCAAATGCTCCTGGCGACCCGATCTTTTTCCTGCGCGAAAACGGGAAACTCACGTTCATTGGCCGGGCGCAGATGTTCCGCTTGCCCTATACTCGTTCGCCCTTTGACCTCGTTCCAGAGGCTCTACGGAACGCCGGGCAGATCGATTATGCCGAAGCGTTGTTCGGTTTTGTGCGCAAGCTTGATGAACTAGGACCCGAGCCGCCCAAACAAGGCGAGAAAGGCCGGGCCTATGCAAGCCGGGTGATTGTCACAGATGCTGTGCTCCAGTCCGATCCAGCGCATATCTGGCTCACTGAGCAGGCAATGACCCCAAGGATACTGGCGTCGCCCAAACCGACGGCTTTCCAACATTACCTGACGCAACAACAGCCTGACGAGAAAGAAAAACTCGACCACTACGATAGCCACAACACGACCATCCGTGGTCATAAACTCTACTGGCACCAGGGTCTGGGCATCGATCAGGGTTTGACGCTAGAAGATATCCGCGAGGCGATCCGGGAACCTGCTCAAGTACCTCCAGATGACACACAGCACACACGCTTCAAACCGCTAAGGCCAGGAATCACCTTCGCTTTCCGTGTCTCCTTTGAGAATCTCTCCGCCGAGGAGCTCGGCGCGCTCTGCTGGACGCTGCACCCGCGTGGAGAGCCGGGGCGGCGCTATTGTCACCACCTGGGCATGGGCAAACCCCTGGGCATGGGAGCGGTGGAGTTGCATGCCCGGCTGCATCTCATCGATCGAGTGCAGCGCTACAGCACGCTTTTCCGCGGTGATAGCTGGCAGGTAGGCGAGCCCGCCGCCGGTGAGAACGTCTCTGCCGAGGCACAGTCTCCTCACGAGATTGGAGAAGCTCCAACGGGCGAGGATTTAGCGCTTCCCGAGGTGTTGGAGCGCCGGACAAAGCCGTTCGAGGAACATCTCTTGCGCGAACTCGATCCCTCCCCTGCGTGCAAGAATCTGAAAGATGTGCTGCGGATCGCTATGCTGCTCAAGTTGCTCGAATGGCCGGGGTATCGAGCGGAAAAAGGTGATCTCTATCTGGCAGGCCAGAGGCGCCCGAATACACGTTATATGGAGCTTGAAGAATATCGCAAGCGCCCGGTCCTGCCCAATCCCGCCAAGTTCGACAGGCCATACTTCGATGGTAAAGCGCGTCCGCAGGGCAGGGCAGGTCCTTCGGGGTCCGCTGCACCGGTCGCGCCTGTGGGTTCCGGTGTGCTGGCGAAAGACCCGGATATGCAAAAAGCGGAGGAGGCGAGGCGCAGCCTGGAGGCGCTGAAAGAGAGCGAGGTAGCCGGCCAGATTCAGAACTATTATGAAAAATGGCGGCAGCTCACATCTCAAGATGCTCGCGTGCTGCTGGCCCAGGCTATTGTCGAGAAAGTGCGTAAGGTCGGGCGCGAGAAGGCGAGTATGGAGAAGGCGTGGTATGTGTCGCTGCAGACGTTCCTGCGTGAATCTGGCACGGGAGGGAAATAGCAGGATGCTCATTCTCAACTTCTCCCACCCACTGACTAGCGAACATAAAGCGCAGATCGAGACGCTCGCTGGAATCAGCATCGAGGAGATCCGCACTGCCCCGGCGCAACCGCTCGCGCCACAGATCAGCGTGCTCGTCGATACCGCGCGGCTCACCTCTGAGGAATGGCAGACACGCCCGTTGCTGATCAATCCACCCGGCTACGCTCTGGCAGCCTTTGTGCTGTTAGCCGAACTGCATGGACACATCGGCCACTTTCCTTCGCTCATTCGCCTGCGCCCGAAAAAAGAGCCGCTTCCGGCATATGAAGTCGCGGAACTCATCAATCTGCAGGCGGTGCGCGAGGAGGCACGGACCCGCCGATAACAACCTGCGGAGAAGCGTATGCAAGAGAGGATCAGACGCCATGAACACATGCACGACTCCTGGCAGAGAAGTGGCTGCCGCCCCTGAGGTCGCCGACTGGCTGCACAAGTGACAGAAGCAGCGTCTGTTCACCTGCTCCCGCGTGCAGTTCAACCGGCCACTGCAAGCGCGCCTCACTGCTGGCGAACGGCGACCCCGGGAGCTGGACCGGCTTTACCTTGCTCCCCCACCTAGTCGAGCAAGCCAGCCAGGTGCAGTTGGGTCGCGAGGCCAGCCTGACCCTCAACTTTGCCTCGCTGACCACCTTCGCTCGCGGCAACAGTAAAAGCGGCTATGGGTTCCATTATGTGCTCTTCCCCCTGCTATAGCTGGTCTTTCAAAATCTGCTGCTGCGCTGGGAAGACATTACCCCACCAGAACTGGCCGGAGGAGTGCAGCGAGATTGCCTTGAGCAGTACCTGCAGGAAGATGGCGTGATCGTCGTCGATTATGACCTTACATAGCGGTTCAAGACATTGTTAACTAATTTGGGCAGTGACCTGTGGCGAACTGGCCTTGGTTTCTCCTGGTATGCTGAAGAGAGAGCATCCCGAAGAGCACCAAGAGAAGAGGCAAAAGAGCGAACATGTCGCGTGGGAAGCGTGCCCAACGAGCGCGTACCGAGGAGTGGGAGTAAATTCAGCAATATAGCCTCTGGCCAGAGCAGGTAGCATATGAGCTGATCAGGCAATGCGTCTTGTTCCATGAACCGGCAACTGCCCGTGCCCGCGAAACTGGCGTCCCTGAACGCACCATCTCTCGGAAGGTAAAACAGTTTGAGCAACAAGGCATGATCAGCCTGTTTGCCCAGGAGTCCGTGCCCTCGCCTGACCCCGCACCTGTCCTCCCTGATGAAATGCGGCAACTCATTGTAGACCTGCGCGCAGAATATCCAGAGATGCCTCTCCGTGAAATTGCTCGAATCTGTGCTCGACGTTTTGGCCGCCAACCTGCGCATCACTCTGTACAATATGCCTTAGCCTCTGGCCTAGCTCCATCACGTACAGAGCGCCGCTTTCCTCCTTACGCCAAATTGCCGATCCCTTACCAGCGTCGGCATGCGGTCGTATCCTTACACGAGGAAGGATGGTCCAACTCCTCGATCAGCGCATATATGCAGCTTTCCCGCCAGTCTGTGGCGACCATTCTACAACGCTGGAAACAGGAAGGTCATACAGGACTGAATGACAAATCATGTGTACCCCATGAGCCTGCTCACAAAGTGACCTTTGAGGCCATCAGCGAGGCGAGAAAAATTGCGGTGGCAACCCCTGAGCTGGGCTCCTACCGTGTCCGTGCCCAGCTCGAACAACTGGGGATGGATTTCTCACAAAGCACTTGCAAACGCCTGCTCTCGCTCAATCGGCAGTTGCTTAGCCAAGGCTCGGAGAAGACAGAGGAGAAGCCTCGTCAGCGTAAAGAGATGCCTACAAGGCACGGTTTAGGCATCAGTGGTGATCAGTGGATATCAGGTATATAGAGTATCACGGTATACTAGAGATAAACGGGTATATCTACCAAATAACAATCCTGGAGAACTACTCGCGGGCGGTGCTGGCAAGCAAGCTGTCCACTACCCAGACGCAATGGAACTACCTGGAAGTTTTGTTTGAGGCGCTTTCCAAAGCGGGAGTGCCCAAGGGGATCGTCAGCGACGGTGGAAGCCAGTTTTACTGCAACCAAGCTATGGAGGAGCTTTTGTATTCCGGCCCTTTTCCAGGTTCACGGGAAGTCAATCTCATCCAGGAAGATCAGCCCTTTCTTCAGCGCGTAGATGACTGCCTGAGTACGATGGGCCAGTTGCAGCTTGGTCAGGATGTTGCCCACATGGGTTTTCACCGTCTCGTCGCTGACCATCAGGGCTTCGGCGATCTCGTGATTGGTGCGGCCAAGGGCAAGCTGGCGCAACACCTCTTGTTCGCGCTCGGTCAGTTCCACACCAGGTTTGCCCACGCGTGTCAGCTCTTGCATGACCGCACTGGCCACCGTGGGATCGAGCAGCGATTGGCCTCGTGCTGCTGCACGAATGGAAGCGAGCAGGACCTCCAGACTGGCATCTTTGCGCACATAGCCAATGGCTCCGGCTCGCAGAGCCGCACCCACCAGCGCGTCATCGGTGGAACTGGTCAGGGCCATGATGCGCGTATGAGGCAGCAGAGCACGAACCCGTTTGATGGTCTCGATGCCGCCCAGACCACCCGGCATGAGCAGGTCCATGACCACGACATCAGGCATCCACCCCTCGATCTTGTGCAATGCCTCCTCACCACTGACGGCCTCGCCCACGACCTCCAGATCATCGAACGCGCTCAGGTAGCTCTGCAGGCCGTGGCGGGCGACCTGATGATCGTCCACGAGCACGACGCGAATTGGCTCAGCCATTGTCTCCCTCCTGTTCCTGGATGGACTGGTCGTTGGTACGCTGGCGCAACTGCTGTTTCACGTGCGCGATGAGCTTGTAGTTCCACATCGTGCTCAGCCCGCCCAAAAGCAAGATGAGTGCCATCCCATCCGCGTTCTGCTGCGCCGGGGTGACTGGAGGCAATGTGAACAGGGAACGAGCGAGGATCAGACCAGCTGCGCTGACCACGCTCCAGAGGATCAGGGCACGGGTGAACCATTGTTGGCGTCTTTCCAGTTCCGGCCCCAGTTCCTCCGGTGAGAGCAGGTGGTAGTAGCGCTTCATCTCTTGCACGTAGCGCCAGAACAACACCTGGATCGGCCCTCCCAGGCAGAGCACAATGCCAATGAAGAGCCAGAGGGTGGGAGTAGTTCCCAGAGGTCCCACGACTCTCACAAGGGACAAAACTCCCAGGCCAAGCGGGAGCAGCAGGCCCATGCTCACGCGATAGTGTTCCTGTACCAGTTCTAGCGCGGCCCGGCTTTCTCGACCGGCGCTCGACGCCACCCTGGCACGATACCATATGCCACGGGCAAAACCAGCGAGAGTTACCAGGAGCGCTCCTAACACGCTCAGGCCCAAAAAGGTGTTCCACCACCCGTTGACGATGCCGACCCATCCCAGGGCCGTCCCCAGAAAGGAGGCGGTAGCGCTCAGCCGATAGTTACGCCTGGCCATTTCCTCCGCACGCGCCAGTTCGTAGCGTTGGCGGGCTTCTTCCTCCGGGCTGCGTAACGCCTCTAACAACGGAATGGTGATCAGCACCGTCGTGCCCTGACCTGGCTGGCTGCTGATTTCCACGCTCCCATGCAACGCACGCGTTCGCTCGTGCAGGCTCGAGAGACCCATACCGCTGCGCACGTGCGCCGGATCAAAGCCCTGGCCATCGTCGCGTACGGTGATGCAGAGTTCCTGCTCAACTGTACGTAATGCAAGCCAGACCGTCCGCGCCCGCGCATGTCTGGCAATGTTGGCGAAGGTTTCCTGAACCAAGCGGAAGATCGCTTCCTGCGTGCCAGGCACCAGGCGGTCCTGTTCTGGCAGAGCGGCGAGATCCATCTGGACCTGCGCCCCCGTGCGGAAGCCGAGGGCCTGCGCCTGGGTATACAACGCTTCGAGCAGGCTCGTGTTTTCCAACGGCGCAGGGCGGAGTTGCTGCAAGAGCGCCTGCATTTCCACCTGCGCCCCCTGCGCGCTGCGCTCGATATCCTCGACGGCTACGCGCGCCCTCTCCAGGTTCTCACGTTGCCAGTATGCCCTGGCCGCTGCCGCGCTGGCGTTGATTCCGAAGATATGTTGTTTGATCGAATCGTGGAGGTCGCGGGCAATCCGGTTGCGTTCGGCCAGGGCCGCTGCTTCGCGAGCCTGTTGCAGGGCTTGCTCCCGCACATCGACCGTCAATCGTTCGTTGGTGCGATAGCGCCGGATACGTTGCTCGACCTCCCATGCGCGCAGGAACAGGGGGCCGAGCGGCCAGCGTGCGAGCAACGGGAGGGTATCACTCTCGTCGTGTGCCAGGTGAAGCCGATCATGGGCCAGGCGTGAGAGGGTCAGTTCCAGCAGATAGAGACTGTACTGAAGATTGAGTGTGCAGAGGAAGCCGCAGATGGCCGCTGCTGCCAGGGAGATCACCCACGCAGAGAAAAGCGGGACGTGCAGATGAGCCAGCCAGGCAAAGAGTCCGAGCGCCACCGCGCTGGTCAGAAGATAGCTCAAGCCCAGTTGGAGAGCTGTACCGCGCGGCGAGCTCGCTGTGTCCAGTACCAGGGCAAAATCGCTGTATTCGTGCTGGGGTCTCGTCTTTTGCATCATATCTTCCCGTCTGTGTCAGGCTCGTTGCAAGATTCAGGGATGGTGTCTCTAGAAAAGAATCTGTCTCTTAATCATATCCTTTTTCTGGCAGCTTTGCGAGCAGACCCCTCCATTTTGGGTAGGACTCGCGATGTGCGATCTCCTCTTCCGCTCCGGCCTGATCATCTGGCTCGCGCAAATGCCAGATGATCCATATCCCAAGGAGCCCGAACACACAGAGCATCCCGCCCAGCACCAATTGGAGAGCAGTGCTTTGACCAAATGCCTGGGGAAGGGCAAGGGTGAGAAAATCAATCAGCGTATGGAACAGGAGGGCCAGAAAGAACCAGCGTCGCTGGCGCTGGCGAAACACCTGCAACACCATCACGGAGAGTGCTACCTGCAGGGGAAAACTCCACAGTCGTCCCCAGGCGATCAGCAAAGGAGACCAGATCGGCAGCGCATTGATAGACGCAATCTGCTGGATGGCAGCCTGCCTCGAAGCCTCTGGCAGGCTGCCCAGATTGATGGAAGAAAGGAGGGCAACACTGAGAAGCGGGAGCACAATCTGGAGTCCGCCACCGAGCAGCACCGATTCCAGGCCCTCGTGTCCGATGCCATACATCACCGCTTTTGCCCAGGTCTTCGGCTCTCGGCGCATGAAGAGACGATAGCCGATAGAGCGTCCACCTTCCTCGAAAAGTCCAGCGGTCACGGCCTGAACCGCCACCCAGATCCAGGTGAAAGTGATCGAGGTGCGCAACAACGGGGCCAGCACCGTATTCTGGAGCGCTTCAATCAGGGGTACACGCGTCAGGGGCTGGGCCACCAGCATCACAAGAGCGCCAAACCAGAAGTATTTCCAGCCGACAGCCAGTTTCTTGTGAGCAATGCCTCCGAACATGAAGGGGAGCACAACCACAAAGACGGTTGCCACGACAGCCATCACGAGGAGGGCAGGAGAAACATGCACAGTTTTCGACATACGTTTTTCCCTTTAAATCAGGCGTGAGCGTTGAAAGCTGACGAGCGTGGCTCCCAGCAGGATGGCATCCAGGACAACAAGCGCAGCCATGACCACAAGCCAGAGTTGGGGAGCGCTCGTCGCGGGAGTCAACAGGACCTGCGCCGGTACAGCTCTGGTCGCCAGAATCAGAGCTCCCAGCAGCACTACGGCGGAGAGAGCCAGCGTCTGTTGCGCTTGCCGCACCGTAGCCGCCCGCAGCGAAATCAACACGCCTGCGCTCGTGGCCAGCAGACTGGTGAGCAGGCTCAACACGAGCGCTTCCACGAACAGAACGAAAGACCCATAAAACACCCATCTTCCCTGACCATTCGCCAGATTCGCCGCAACCATCCCGAGCAACAGGCTCACCAGGGCCATCCCCCAGGCAGAGCCAACTGTCACAAGGATCTTGCCGAGCAGAATGGCCCGGTCGCTAATACGGCTGGCCAGCAGTGTCTCCAGGGTATGACGCTCCCGCTCGCCCGCGATGGCATCACCGATAGACATGCTGGTAAACAGAAAAGGCATATACAGGATGAGCAGTAGAGCCGCGGGAGAGAGGGCAAGCCAGGACTGCCCAAGCTGCCAGGGCAGAAGCAGTCCCAGGATGCCGATCGCAAGCAGGAGGCGGATCGCTGCCGTGCGACCGCCCTGCAAGACAGAGTCTTTCGTTTCTTTCCAGATCATGGTCCAAATATCACTCATCTCTTTTCTTCCTCCATCAACGTCAGGAATACCTCTTCCAGGCTGGATTGGCCCCTGTGCACTTCCTCGATCTCCGCGCCTGCATCCACCAGCACACGAACGAGCGGGCTGATGTCGCTCTCGCCATGCAGTTCGATGAGCAGATGATTGCGCTGGAGTTCGGCATGGGCGACCTCTGGCCGCGAACGCACCATAGCCAGCGCCTGCTCAGTGAAGCCGCGCCCAACAATCTCTGCCTCCTGACCGCCTGTTCCGGCACGCAGTGCATCGGGTGCATCCATTGCCAGCAGCTTGCCCTGGCGCATCACCACAACCTGGGCACAGAGCTTTTCAGCCTCCGCGAGATTGTGTGTCGTGAGGAAGACGGTCGCCTGATCCTGTGCGACCAAGCTGGCCAGCTCTCTCCGCAAGGCTGCTGCCGCCATCGGATCAAGCCCGGCAGTTGGCTCATCCAGGAAGATGAGCGGTGGGCGATGCAAGAGCGCGCGAGCAACCGCGAGTTTCCGTTTCATCCCCCAGCTCCAGGTGCCCACCAGGTCGCGGCGGCGGTCCCACAGATCCAGGTGGGTGAGCAGTTCTTTGATGCGAGCCTGGCGGGCGGGCGCGGGCATACGGTAGATACGCCCGTACAGGTCGAGATTGTCTTCGGCGCTCACGCGCTCGTAGAGCCCGGCAAATTCCAGCAGCGTTCCACTGCGGGCGCGGATCTCATCGGCCTGGGTACGCGTATCAAAGCCGAGGACTCTGGCCTGACCATGAGTTGGTTCCAGCAGACCAAGCAAAAGATGGATCGTTGTGGTTTTGCCTGCTCCATTTGGTCCCAGAAACCCAAAGACGATCCCGGCGGGCACCTCCAGGGAGAGATCATCGAGTGCTTTGACCGTACCAAAAGAGCGGGAAAGATGGTCAAGGTAAATAACAGGCTCTGGCATACTACTCCTTTCAGAGCACCATCCACAAGAAAGCAACTGAGTTGCGCATAGTGGATCTGCTTCGCTGCATATGATACCGAAAGACGCGGTGCTTGCCATCACCTGAGCTTGGGATTTTTTTTCTCCCCCAATTGAGGGAGAACACTGGTTCCGGGAGAGGAATGCGCCAGAGGTAACGAACCATATGGGTCCAGGAACCTCTGGGCCAATCAGCATGTGAAACCTGTTCGTGTTCTCCAACTCCACTTTGTGCAGTCATCTGATTTTACTTTTGTTGCCATTCGTTTCTTGTGTAGTAAACTTATGAAGCCTAATGCTACTATTCCTTTCGTTACGCGTTTTTCTCGCCACAGGTCACTGCCCAAATTGGTCAATAATGTCTTGAACCGCTATGTGACCTTAAGGCACATCACATCCATCTCACCACCCACTGGATGCGCGGCTTCGTCGGATCTGCATAATTATTCTGGTGATGAGGTTCCTTTCACGTATCGATACAGCATGGCGCGGGAAATCCCAAAATCAGCACGGATTTCTGAATACGCCAGAGTTTCGCTTAGTCCTTTATAATCTGCTTTTACACTAGTAATCTTATTTACAAATTATTACCACATTCACTTCTTTTATGCATCAATAATACGTATGTATCCAATTTTCATAATATCTTCCTTTTATCTCAGGATTCCCGTCAAGCGCCTGACCTTTTGAGAAATTGATTATGGGATGAGCTTTGAGATTCGTCAAGAGGGAACTTCGTGCTTTGACGCCGGTTTGTAGTTGATTCACGAAAGCGATACAATTACAGTTCCAGGCTCATTTTTTGCAAGCGTTCTTTGACCATTCGGAGCCTTCCCATTGCTTTACTACTGTCAATCTTACTGTCAGACGCATCTTTGTGCGATTAGATGAAAAGGTGAAGCAAGGCAGCAAGGGCATTCAGACCATTCCCTTTTTAGGAAGTGGCGCGTTGCTGGCTAACGCCTAGGGCCTTCCAGTTCTGTCTTGTGCGAATGTTCGTTTGACAAGTCGGATTTGGTTGGGTATAGTTTATGGGAACGCTCTCATGAGAGCGTTCCCATAAATTCTGTCTGAACCTTCCGTTGCTTCCACTGAAGAGGTCGGCTCTGCCTCGAACCCCAACGGGAGGGATCAGAGAGAGGAAAAAGTGGACTCTCTCAAATCAACTAGGGAAGGAACAACGTTTATGGACAAACAAGAAGGAACCCCTCGTAAGCCCCGGCGCATAGCAGCATCAGGCGTGTTGTTTCTGGTTCTGGCTAGCCTTCTGGTTCTGGGCTTCGGCGGAGTACTTGCCCGCTCAAGAAACGCACACGCCGCCAGCGTTTGTAATGTAGTCAGCTACGGCGCAACCGGAAACGGCACTACCAAAGATACTGTAGCCATTCAGAACGCCATCAATGCCTGCGCTGGAGGCGGGACCGTCGATTTCCCCAGCGGCAATTACCTGACGGCCCCCCTTTTCTTGACAGGTAGCGTCACCCTGGACATCCAGAGCGGAGCCACCATCCTCGGCTCAACAACCACTTCCGATTACACAGTCCAAAGCGGAGAAAAGGTTGCTACTTCTACCCTGGCGCTGATCAACTCGGATGGGGTAAGCAACATCACCATCGATGGCGGTGGCGTGATCAATGGGCAGGGGTCGGGCTGGTGGGCTTCGGGACTCTCGGCTGACAACCGCCCACGCCTGATCGAAATCGCGAATGGAAATGGGATTACCGTCAGCAACGTAACGCTGGAGAACGCTGGCGCTATGCACCTGTATCTGAAGAACACCAATAACGTGCTTGTGGATCATGTGACCATCAGTTCGCCTTCGTCTTCGCCAAATACCGATGGGATCGACCCCGCAGGAGATCAACATGTGCTAATCGAGAACAGCAGCATCAGCGATGGCGATGATAACATTGCCATTAAGGCCGAGGACGCTGGCATTCCCAGTTCCGATATCACCATTACCAACTGCACCTTTGGGAGTGGTCATGGGGTCTCGATTGGCAACGATCTTGCAGGCGGGGTAAGCAATGTCACAGTAGAGAACAGTTCATTCAATGGTACAACCAACGGCATTCGTATCAAGTCAACTCGTACGACAGGTGGAGAGATCAAGGATATCACCTATGAGAATCTGACCATGACCAATGTGCAGAATCCCATCTGGTTCTCCGGGTACTATCCTGATATCCCCTCCTCCCAGGACGCGGCACAGCCCATTACCAGTACGACCCCTGATTATCACGATATTACTGTCAATGGTCTGACCGCGACTGGGGCGAAGGACGTTGGCGATATTGTGGGTGTCACGGAAGAGCCGCTCTACAACATCTACCTGGAGGCCGTGAAGGTCACTGCAACTACCGGCCTGGTAGTAAGGAACGCAAC
>Ga0070737_10003015_pt1 | contig 18928 bp, 14 predicted proteins | sample Coa_R1_10_FD_66438 | JGI IMG/M metagenome (GOLD analysis project Ga0070737, IMG submission 66438) | Surface soil microbial communities from Centralia Pennsylvania, which are recovering from an underground coalmine fire - Coalmine... | ecosystem: Environmental > Terrestrial > Soil > Unclassified...
TCCAGGGGCGGCGACTCAAAGAAGCGAACGCTGCCTTTCTGCTGCGTCAGTTGTCCCTGAAACCATAACTGTGAGCCAGCAGGCACTTTCACATCAATCGCTGCTGCATTCGGATGCGAGCGTGTAAATGTGTAAGAATACGGTCGATACGGGTAACGTTCGAGATAAGTTTCGTCAGGAGCAGCCTCCGGTTCGGCAGGCGCTCCGGTGATATTCAGTGGGTAAATAACACGGGCCGGGCTCGGGGCATAAGCAGGTGCAAAAGGATCGGGATAGGGCACCGACTGGGCGAAGGCGAGACCGCTATCAATCGCCAACGCCGTCATCAAGGCCGCAAAGGCCGCCGTCTCAAATGTGCGTCTCATGGTGCGACTCCTTCTATTTCGAGGAGCTTTTGAAGAGAAATAAAGTCTTCTATAGTCAGAAAGTGCAAAAGAGATGCCGTTGGCGGTGTCGTGGCGAATGTTTCACCACTTCTTTTGCAGAGGAAGCGGGTGTCGTGTGTTGGGTGCGCTGGTCTTCGGAGGCCGCACCGCTTTGGTTTGTGGCATTGGGGGCCATGCGTGGTTCATAATGATGGCTAAAGTCCATACCAAGACAAGTGCCGTGGTACATGCAACGGCGATCCACAGGCAGCTGCGGAACTTTCGGCGCCAGCAGAACCGCGGCCGCAGGGGCCATCGAACCGGCCGTGCCACCTGAATCACTGCGGAACCATCTTCGACGTGAAACGGTTTACCGCATTCGAAACAATGGACGATGCCGCCCACCATCCGTTCGGGCGCCTGCAAACTCGCACCGCAGGAGGGACAGATCGTCAGGCTCGTGGACAAGCCGGCAACATCACAGTTCGCTGCGGCCGGCGCAGGCGAACCGCTTGCGGGTCGGTCTTGCCCTCGACGTCCGCCCCTGTCTGGAATCATTGATGTGAGCAAGAACCGTCTCTGCGACAAGGCCGTGTCGGTGCGGAAGCGATTGCTCTTGCAGACATGGGCCGAGCGCGAGACGTTTCAATGCGTCCGCCTCCGGTTACACTCTGGAACGGCTGAGTCGTTCGCCCTACCGCAATCTGTTTATTCTCAAGGAGGCCATGCTCTTTTGACTGTTCAGCGTTTGCTGTTCCAGGCGGCTTGCGTGTATTTGCTAGCGGCCAACTCGCTGATACATTGGCGTTCCTGCGGCGTCCACTCGGAAGCGATGAGATGCCAGCCGGTTTGTTTCGCCAATTGCTCAACCACAGCGGCGCCCAGCGTCTTGACGGACAAGTTTGCGCCCGCCAGCTCACGGATGCCCGGCAGCTGCGGCGTCCACGGACTGGCCGCGAGCAGGATGCTGCCGTGCTGCATCAGAGCGCCGCGTTGTTTCCGCTGGGCGCTGCCGACAATCTTGGCGTTGTCGAGCAACAGGTCGCCGGGGGTCTGATGCAGAAAACAGAGGACATCGTCGATCTTTTTTTCTTCACCTTCACCACACAGCCGCGCCGTCACACCGAGAGAAGCGAGCGCCTCGGCGAGGAAAACGTGCATGCGGCGCAGCCACGACTCGCCGGACTTTTGCCATGGGGCGCCCGGCGGCAAGGCCAGCGCATAGGTCACTTCGCGATGATGGACCAGAGCTGCCCCGCCTGAAGGCCGACGCACCCAGGCCAGTTCACCCAGGCGCGGATAGGCACGGCTGGCAACGCTAGATTGAAAATAGCCAAGACTAAGGGTTGGCTGCGACCATCCGTAGAGGCGAAACGATGCCGTCCCTGCTGCCGCCGCTTGTAACAGTATCTCATCGGCGGCCATGTTCCAGGCGCCTTCGGCAACGTGAAACGGCAATAAGCGACAATACAGATGGTTCATAGTTCAGAATCTGCTTGCCAGCGCAGCACGGGTTCCTTGGCTGCCTTCACTTCATCAGGCCGGCTCAGCGCCAGCTCATGCGGCGCTTCGTGCAGGAAGTCGGCGTCTTCTTTGCAAATGCGGAGTAGCGCGTCGGCAAAAGCATCCAGCGTCTCTTTGCTCTCCGTCTCGGTCGGCTCGATCATCAGCGCCTCGGGAACTACCAGCGGAAAATATACCGTCGGCGCGTGGAAGCCGAAATCGAGCAAGCGCTTGCCGATGTCCATAGCGCTGATTTTGCGCTCGCGCTTCAGGGCACGAGCACTGGCAACGAACTCGTGCATACAGCGCTCGCCGTGGGGCACATCATAAGTGCCCTTCAAACGGCTGAGCAGGTAATTGGCATTGAGCACGGCATTTTCACTGACTTGGCGCAGTCCCTGCGGCCCCAGCGTGCGGATGTATAACCAGCCGCGCAACAAGATGCCGACGTTGCCGAAAAAACTGCGGACACGCCCGATCGACTTGGGCCGATCATAATCCAGAAAAAAACGCTCACCGGAACGGGCCACGAGGGGCGTCGGTAAAAACGGCACAAGCTGCTTGCGTACAGCGATGGGACCGGCGCCGGGACCACCGGCGCCATGCGGCCCGGTGAACGTTTTATGGATATTGTAGTGCATCATGTCGGCGCCGAAATCGCCGGGGCGCGTGATGCCCAAGATGGCGTTCATGTTGGCGCCATCCAGGTATACCAGCGCTCCCTTTTGGTGCAGTAGCTCTGTGATTATGGCGATTTGATCGTCGAACAAGCCGAGCGTGTTCGGATTGGTAATCATGAACACGGCAGCGCGCTCATCAAGCTTGGTGCGCAGGTCATCGAGATCGACCAGTCCACGACTGTTGCTCTTGACGCTGACCGCATCAAAACCAGCCAACGCAGCGCTGGCAGGATTGGTTCCGTGGGCGCTGTCAGGGATCAACACGCGCGAACGGTTCTCGCCTTTGTCACGGAAGTAGGCCGCCGCTATCAGCAGGGCCGTCAACTCGCCTTGAGCGCCGGCAGCCGGTTGCAGCGATACAGCATCGAGTCCAGCAATTTCAGCGAGGATGTTCTGCATCTCCCACAGGATGGCCAACATGCCTTGACAAGAGTCCTCGCTTTGCAGCGGATGCAGGTCGGCCAGACCTGGATGCGCCGCCAGGCGCTCGTGCCGCTTGGGGTTATACTTCATGGTACACGAACCAAGCGGATAGAAATTGGTGTCTATAGACATATTGCGCGTGGACAGGTTGACGAAATGACGGACCAGGTCGATTTCGCCGACCTCCGGCAACGGCGGCGGTGTATCGGCCAACGCCGACGTAGGCAAAGGGTTATCGATCGGCACATCACATTCAGGTAAATGATGGGTGCGGCGCCCGGGATGACTTAATTCAAAGAGCAGTTCGGTCGATTGATTTTTATCCATGAATATCTTGCTCCACGCGTTCATTGAGGGCTTGCGAGGCTGGTACACCGTTGCACACACCAGCGCACTGACTCGCCAAAGCCGACACCAAACCATCAATCTCCATGCACGTCCGTTTTTCCGTCACAGCCACGCTGAAACAGTTCTCTAGCTCTGGATACCAGCGGCCGAGATGCAGTCCGGCATGGTAACCCTTATCAAGCAAACCAGCGAGGAGAGGCGGCACCGCCTGGTCCACATGGAGTGCAAATTCCTTGAAAAACGGCCGATCAAAGCGTAGCCGCACACCCGGCAGTTGTGTCAAGCGTTCGGCTGCATAATGGGCTTTGCGAGTGCACAGATCCGCTGTATCTCGTAATCCCTGTGGCCCCAGGGCGGCGAGAAACACTGTTGCTCTCAGCGCCATTAAACCTTGGTTGGTGCAGATATTGCTCGTCGCTTTTTCGCGGCGGATGTGCTGTTCACGCGTTTGCAAGGTCAATACCCAACAGCGTCGGCCACGGCGATCAACCGTCTGCCCAACCAGCCGGCCTGGCATCTTGCGGACGTACTCCGCGCGGCAAGCCAAGAGGCCCAGATACGGCCCCCCGTAACTCATCGGATTACCCAGACATTGCCCTTCCGCAACCGCGATGTCGGCCCCGTACTGCCCCGGACGTTTCAGTAATCCCAGGCTGATCGGGTCAAAACTGACGAGGAATAAAGCACCTGCTTGGTGCGCGATATTCGCCAGCGCTTCGGGTTCTTCTAAACAGCCGAAGAAATTCGGGTGCTGCACCAACACGCACAGTGTTTGTCCGTCAATGGCCTTTTTCAGCTCCCCGGGATCGAGGAAACCGCCAGGGACCGGCAGTGTCTGAATATGCAGATCGAGATTGGCGGTATAGGTGGCCAGCGTCTGTCGATATTCTGGATGGACGCTTGCCGCGACGAGAACTTTGTGCCGTTTCGGCTGAATGCTCCGGGCCATCAGCACGGACTCGGCCACGGCGCTGCCGCCTTCGTAGAGGCTGGCATTGGCCACGTCCAGGCCAGTTAGTTGACAAATAAGAGTCTGAAACTCGAAAAAAGCCTGCAAGCTGCCCTGGCTAGCCTCGGCCTGGTAGGGCGTGTAGGCGGTGTAAAACTCACTGCGCCCGGCCACGGCATCCACCACGGCCGGGATGAAGTGATCGTAAGCGCCGCCGCCCAGGAAACAGACAGCTTCGCCGGCAGACCGATTACGTCTGGCCAGCTGATAAAGTTGCGCCGTCAGTTCGATCTCGCTTAGCGCTGGGGGCACTTGCAACGGGCGCTTCAGAAGCAGAGACGGCGGAATTTTACTAAAAAGCTCCTCGATGGAGGAAACGCCGATAGCCGCGAGCATGGCCCGCTGATCTTCGAGAGTATTGAGAACGTAGGACAAGCCAGACCTCCGAAACAGGATCAAGGATTGGCCCCGGCGGGCAGGGGCTACTGCTGTTGCTGCCAGGCTTGGTAGAGCGGCAATGCTCTCGCATACGCCCAGCGTCTCGGGACACGGAAGCGCTCACGCACTTCGCTCACCTCAAGACTTTCCTCTACTACAGGCATTATCTCGGACATAGGCAAATAGGGTAGGGCTGTGGAATGGGAAATCCAGCACTTCAGCTAATGCGAGAAGAAAGCTCCCAAACCAGAGCTTGATCGTCTCATGACTGGGTAACAGCGACATAAATTTGAGGTCGCGCCGTTCCTACGTGCTCCGCACGTGCTGCTCGTTCAACGCCTCGACGATCCACTCATAGGATTTCCAGCCGAGGTTCCACAACACCAAGCGCTCTGGCGTCGGCGGTTGCACAAGGATGTTCATGGTTCGTTTCTCCTCTTGCTTCACTTAATGTTCTTCCGAAGCAATCTGCTCCTCATATTGTTCCAGCGTCATTAGGTGGTCGAGCGTTGTGCCCTTCTCGACCTTGACCTTGATGAGCCAGCCCTTGCCGTAAGGATCGCTGGAAATCAGCGTCGGATCGGTCTGCAATTTCTCGTTGACGGCGGAAACATCGCCACTAACCGGAGAATAAAGATCGCTAACCGCCTTTACCGATTCGATCTCGCCGAAGCTGTCGCCGACAGTCACCGGGTCATCGACGTCCGGCAGATCGATGTAGATAATGTCGGTGAGCTGGTCCACGGCGAACTTGGTCAGTCCGACGGTGCAGACGTTGCCTTCGAGGTAGGCCCATTCGTGCGTCTTGGCATAGCGAAGCGTTTTCGGGTCCATGATGGTCCTCACATTTCCAAAGGGCGAGCGAAGCATGTCAACATTTTGGTGGAAGCAACCGGGACGTTGATGTACCCCGCTCGTCGGTTTTGCGCCGATAGAAAGGCAGAGGCACCACGTGTGCTTCCTCGGCCTTGCCGCGCACGTCCACCGTGCAGACAGTCCCAACGGTCGTGAAGGCAGGTTCGACGTAAGCCATCGCGATGGCCTTGTTGAGCGTCGGCGTCACCGTACCGCTGGTGACATGGCCGATGATTCGCTCCTTGTGCAGCACCGTCGATCCCTCACGCGCGGCCCGGCGGCCTGCCAATTCCAGGCCAACGCGGCGCGGCAGCGTTTTCTCATCACGACGCCGCAGCAAAGCATCGCGGCCGATGAAGTCGCCCTTATCTAGCTTGACTGCCCAGCCCAGGCCGGCCTGGAAGGGGTCGATCTCCTCGCTCAGTTCGTGGCCATACAGCGGCATGGCTGCCTCCAGACGCAACGTATCGCGGGCGCCGAGTCCGCACGGTTTGGCCCCCCGGCGGATTAGCTCCTCCCACAGCTCTACTGCTTGCGTCCAATCTAGCGCGGATACTATGATTTCGATGCCGTCCTCTCCGGTATAGCCAGTGCGACTGAGGAAACAGGCTTTGTTGCCGTGATAGTGCGTCGGCATGGCATGGTAATAAGCCAGCTGTTCAGGGTCGGCTTCGGTCAGGCCGCGGCACAGGGCCAGCGCTTGTGGACCCTGTACGGCAAACATGCACGTTGTCAGCGTCTGGTCCGTGATCTCTACTGCTCGGCCGTTTTTATGCTGTTCTAGCCAACTCACGATCTTATCGCGGTTGGAAGCGTTGACGACCATCATCCAGTCGTGGGACCGACGGTAGAGTAGTACATCATCGCGGACGCCGCCACGCTCGTTGCAGATCAGACCATAACGAACTTGGCCGATCTTCATAGCAGCGGCATTGTTACTGTAAACCTGCTGAATGAGGGGCAAGGCATCAGCGCCGTTGATGGACAGCCGGCCCATGTGGCTGATGTCGAATAGACCAGCCGCCGTGCGCACCGCTTGATGCTCCAGGGCGATGCTGGTGTACTGCACGGGCATGTCCCAACCGCTGAACTCGACCATGCGGCCGCCATGCCCGACGTGCCAATCATACAGCGGAGTGCGTAACGCCATGATGCTCCTCTGTCCAGGCAGACGACCACGAATAAGGCAGTCTACTCACGCTGCCCATCGCCGGTCAAGTGCGTCATCCCCCTTCGATCTATGAAATTATGGTAGACAGAGCCATGCCTTTCTCCAAGCGGGTTTGTGTTGTTTGCAACGATACGGTAGGATGCATCGGAAAACGGCTTGTGAGGGGGCGTTAGCCTCCTGCTCAGAGAGCGATTCGTAGGAGGCAAACGATGACAAGCGGCGCATTTCTGATGTCCTTGTGGATGGCTTATTCCACTGCTCAGTCCAGCGCAGCCGAGATGGAGCTATCGCCGGATATCCATATACACGAGCTGCGCGCCCATGTCTATCGCCTGGCTTCGCCAGAGTTTCTGGGCCGCCGCGGGCCAGGAGCAGGGCGGACGGCGCGTTGCCTCGCTGATGTCTTCGGACGCCTCAAACTCAAACCAGCATTTGGCGATTCGTATTATCAAGATATCCCTCATTTGCTCAACGAAGGCGCCGGCAAGTCCGGCATCATCGGCCGCAATGTTGGGGCTCTTCTGCCCGGCAGCGACCCCAAGCTCAAAGACGAATGGATCATCGTCAGCGCTCATTACGATCATCTCGGCAAACAAGGCAACGTGCTGTATCCCGGCGCTGACGATAACGCCACCGGCGTTGCCATGTTGCTGGAAGTGGCCGAGTATTTTGCCCTCAGCAAGGACAAACCGCGGCGTACTCTCGCTTTTATCTCGTTCGATCAAGAAGAGGCTGGCCTGCGCGGCTCGATGCACTTCGCGGCTCATCCGCCGTTGCCGTTCCGCCAACTCAAAGCGTTTCTCACCGCCGATATGCTGGGCCGTTCGATGGCCAACGTCATGGACGAATTTGTCTTCGTGCTCGGCAGCGAGCGCTCGACGCATCTGCGCCAACTGATCGAAAAGACACCACCACCGGAGGGACTTACCATCGGCCGGCTCGGCGTCGACCTGATCGGCACGCGCAGTGATTATGGACCGTTCCGCGATCGCAGCGTGCCGTTTTTGTTTTTCAGTACCGGCCAACATCCGGATTATCACACGCCCTCCGATCTACCTCAGCGCGTTGATTATCGTAAGCTCCAGCGCATCAGCTGGTACATCCGCGACGTGACGAAACGACTGGCCAACGACGACGCCGCGCCGGCGTGGAACGATAAGCCGCTGCCGCCGGATCTCGACGAAATTCGTACCGTGGCGGCGCTGGTGAATCGTGTGCTGAAGCGGCACGATCTCTATCCTCTGACAGAAAAGAAGCGACAATTGGTACAAAGCGTGCAAAAGCGTCTGAACGCCATTCTTGAAAAAGGCAAGGTCGCCGCAGAGGACCGCACCTGGCTGATGTGGAATGCTCGATTGTTGCTCCTCACTGTGTTCTAGGGCGAACTTGCTCTTGCCAGTCCGCAGCGCCGCCAAGGCCGAAGCATCCCTTACCGGTGTTGCGAGGGGACAAGGGCTGCCTTGTATCAGGGTTGTGTCTGTCGAGTAACCAGACGATCGTTAATCATTTTCCGCAAGGCGTAGTGTGCATGTTCATCCATGCCATTGTGCGGACTGCGCCAGATAATGGTGCCGTCTTGGTCAATCAACACCAATAAGGGATATTGAGTGACCTGGAACTGAGCGACAACGGGACAAGATTGCCCGCCGCTAAGCAGCGTCAGGTAATTAATGCCGTAGCGGCCGCGAACAGACCGTACATAGCTCCGCTGCTCCTCTACCGTTCCTGTCTCACAAGCAATACTAACAATCTCGAGGCCATAGGGACCATAGTCTCTCTGCAATTCCACCAAATGATGAATCTCGAGTAGACAATAATGACAATTATGATGCCAGAAATCGAGCAACATCAAGCGTCCGCGGCGATCGTGCTTATACTCCCAGACATTACCATCCAGATCATACAAGGCGAAATTATCCAGGCGATTGCCATACAAGCCACAGGAAGGCACCGGCGTCGGAATATTGGGCATACGCACGGAACCAGAAGCACCAGGTACAGGACGTGCCGGCTGGCGTTGGTCCGGCAGACTCTCCCATTGCGGCGATCCGGGCGCCACCGGTGGCGGGCTAGGAATTTCAACAGGGACGGAGGGCTGCGGAATGCGGCGGAAACCGCCATCAGCGATATTGGCGGGATTGACCCGTGTCGGCGTATCAGATGGGCGAGCTCCCTGCGACGGTCCTTGATCGGGCAGCGGAGCCGGCGGATCGATACTAACGGCTGGCTTGTTGTGTCCCTGAGAATCTTCTTTGCCGGCCGTGGCCTTCTTATCGCGCAGCTGGGGCATGTCCGGCGGCGGCGGCGTGCTTGCCGTGGTGTAGCGTTTGTCGAGTTTAATCAATAAGGTTGGATTAGGCGGTTTCACGTATAATGTGCGGCTGATTAATTCACCATTTTCGTTGGCCCGCACAATTAAGAGATACGATTCGCCTGCTTTCAGCATGGGGATAGTGAAGTAACCAGAATCATCAGTCGAGACATCGAGGTCTGCCCTTTTGGCCTCTTCACGGTCAAGGTTTTTGATCAAAATGGACGCTTTGATGGGTTGCTCCGTCGCTTCGACGACAACCCGCCCTGCGAGCAAGCCGTTAGCCCCCGGCAAAGGTCCGTTGTTATCGCCGGGCATGGCCGCAATTTCTGCCTTGGCCGGCGTCTCTGAGCCGAGAAACGGTTTGGGATGGTCTTTCCGCGCAGCTTGTCTCTTGCCAAAGAGACTACAGCCCGTCAGTCCCAGGCAAACAACTACCACAGCCACACCAACGACGGTGCGCACGGCCTGGCCCTCAAAATAGGCACCGTAAACGGGACTTGCACGGGGCCGTGCCCTCCTATCACGTTGGAGATGGCAACAGCCAAGCGATTCTTCCCGCGCCCCGCCTCGCGGTCAAGGCGGATTTCCCGTCTGGTTTGCGGGGCGAAACAGACAATCCACACATAGCCGGCAAAGATGGCAAGGTCTTCTGGCTCGACTCACGAAATGATCTGCTTGCGCCGGGCGATATAATCCCAGACGACATAGCGGTCCAATTCGCGACCGGCCGTGAAAAAGACGCGGCCCTTGCTGCCCTCCGCCAGTTTGTAGGCAAATTGCACATCCTCGCTGGTCTGATTCCAGCTCGAAAGCAGAAAGATGTTGATGGTGATGCCTTCACGGGCGCACAGTAATCCTTCGCGCAACGTCGCCGATTCGGTGCGCGGATCCGGGGGATACAGCAAAAATAGCCATTCTCCCTCAAAATGCGCTGTTGGCAATCCATCGGTAATGAGGACAATTTGTCGATTCGGCGTATCTTGCGCCATCAGAAATTTCCGCGCCAGATGTAGGCCGTGCTGGATGTTGGTGAAGTGGGCCGGGACCATCATTTCACTGATATTAGGATTGCTCATATCCACTTTTTTGCGGACAATCGGATCATAGAGCGTGACTGGCTTGGGCATGAGCGCGGCAATCTCGGTAATGTGGCGCGGCTTGGCAAACGTGTACATCTCGATAAAGCGCAAATAATCGCCGGGATATTCACTGCGAATCAACCCGTCCAGGGCCAGGCCCATGCGCTTGACATTGATATATTGCCCGTCATAACGCATCGAGCCGGACATATCGAGCAATACAACGGAAGCGCATTTGGGATTGTTGCGTGTCTTGTGGATGAGGATGTCTTCTGGCTTCAGACGCACCGGCAGGCCCGGACCCGAGCGCAAGAGGGCATTGGTGAACGAGGAGGGAATATCCATGTGCGTTACCGAATCGCCGAATTCATAGGATTTGGTCTGCTGCATCTCGGTGGCACCTTCACCGAGGACTGCTCCTTGATGCCGGCCGGTGCGCGATGGCTGCAACTGTTCGAAAATGCGTGTCAATAGCTTTGATTGAAACAAGCGATAAGCGCGGGGCGTCAGTTGAAAGCCGCCACGCTTGGCCTGTTCCAATCCTTGCTGCTCGGCCAATTCGCGCAGATAGTCCTGTATCTGCTGCTGCAAAGCGCTCAACTGGTCGAGGTCGCTTGGCTCGGCGAATTGAGCTAACTCTCCCAGGTCGATAACGCCGATTTGCGCCGTTTTCAGCGCCTCTTCGAGCTGCTGGAGCAGGCGATCGATCATTTCCAATTCTTCTTTGATCGCCAGTGCTTGCGGCACCGTCATGGGCGTGCGGCCAGTGAAATCATACTTACTGACTAACTCGTCGATCTGATATTTCTCACCCAGGCGCTCGGCCAAGTGCAAAAGCTGGCGGGCAAACGGGCTGTTCTCATCCCCGGCGCGATACCACAATTGTTCGAGATCGTATAATTGTTCGTCGCGTACTGCTTCATCGAAGGCACGGCGCAGCTTGGCTGGCGGCTTCATCTGAGCAGCCTGATTGCGGAAATTGTGGTGCGCCTCATTCAGCACCTGGTCGGTCTCGTAAGTCTCCAAAATCTTTCGTTTACGCTCGCGCAGCAGGGCCATGAGCGATTCCAGGCTCGGCCCCAAACCGCGAATCTGGCTGGGATCGATGCGCACGGCGCGGGCCAATTCCTCTTCGGTAAGCCGGCGCATGCTGCCGTAGTACAGCAGATGCTCGAAGACCGGCGACACCAGGTCCGGCGGCGGCGCGGTGGGGCTGGGGAACTGCACGGGATCGTATTTCTGGTAGGTGTGGATGATACCACCCAGATTGTCCGGTTTGCTCATGCTTGCCTCGTCCAGTGTTCGTCTGCTGTTTCCTTCCGGCTATGCCGGGTGATCGATGTTTTCATAATAGCGGATGGCAGCGGCAAACGACAAACTATCTCTCCTGCGGAGAGGGGCGCCGATACGCAGGGGCTGAAGAAGGCAGCGGACATTCTTCCTATAGCCAAACAGCGGATATTTCTATTATTGGTCCGCCACTCAAGAGGTGCTGGAGTGAAAACTCCGATTGAATATAATTAGGCTGCATGGCTTTTTGGCTAAAGGAAAGTATCGATGCAGCCTCTTGTTGTTTTTCGCTTTGGGCGATCCCAATTGGAGGCGGTGCGATGACGACTGTTTATCGCCGCGTCGCACAGCTTAAAACCGCAGAGGATTTCCGCGCTCATCTGGCGTCGCTGGGCATCACCATCCCTTTCGATGAGGAACTGTGTTGCGGCCCAGATGCCCCGCTGGCGCAGCCGTATGAAGTAGACGGCGTTCGGATTGGCAATCGCTTCGCCATCCTACCGATGGAGGGCTGGGACGGCACGCGCGACGGTCGGCCCAGCGAGCTGACGCGGCGGCGCTGGCGGCATTTCGGTGCCAGCGGGGCCAAGCTCATCTGGGGCGGCGAGGCTGTCGCCGTTCGCCCCGACGGCCGGGCCAATCCCCATCAACTGCTTCTGAGCGATGACACACTCGCCGATCTCGCCAACCTCCGCGAAATGCTGATCGCTGAACATCACCAGCGCTTTGGCCGCAGCGATGATTTGCTTGTTGGGCTACAACTGACGCATTCCGGCCGCTTCGCCCACCCTAACGAGAAAGACCGCCCCGAACCGGTTCTTCTCTATCACCATCCGCTGCTCGATCGCAAATTCGGCGTGCCGGCTGACTGGCCTGTGCTGAGTGACAACGAGGTGTCTCAACTCGTTGATGATTTCATCCAGGCGGCCAAGCGCAGCTACAAGGCCGGCTTCGCCTTCGTGGATATCAAGCACTGTCACGGCTACCTCGGCCACGAGTTTCTCAGCGCCGTCGATCGGCCCGGCCGTTACGGCGGCAGCTTCGATAATCGCACACGCTTCCTGCGCGAAATTGTGGCCGGCATCCGTGCGGAGGTCCCGCGCTTGGGCATTGCTGTCCGCGTCAGCGCCGCCGATTGGCTGCCCTACCGAGCAGGAGCGGATGGCCGCGGCGAACCGGAGACGTGGACCTCGACGCCCTATCCCTATGCTTTCGGCGGCGACGGCACCGGACAGGGCATCGACTTGACGGAGCCGCGTGCTTTTCTCGCCCTTTTGGAGACGCTTGGCATTCGCTTGGTGTGTATCTCCGCCGGCAGTCCTTATTACAATCCACACCTGCAACGTCCGGCTTTATTTCCACCCTCGGACGGCTATTTGCCGCCAGAGGATCCGCTTGTCGGTGTGGCCCGGCACCTTGCCATCACGGCAGATTTAAAACGCCATCGACCCGCACTGGCGATTGTCGGCTCGGGGTATTCTTACCTGCAGGAATGGCTGCCGTACGTTGCTCAGGCGGTGGTGCGAAGCGGCGGCGCAGATTTTGTGGGCCTGGGCCGACTGGTGTTGAGCTATCCGGAAATACCGGCCGATGTGCTGGCTGGCCGTCCCCTCCATCGCAAGCGCCTCTGTCGTACCTTCAGTGATTGCACGACGGCGCCGCGTAACGGCCTGGTGTCCGGCTGCTATCCGCTCGACCCTTTTTACAAAGAATTGCCGGAGGCGCAAATACTGGCGCGAATCAAAAACCATCGCACACTTCCCAACGATCCGGAAGTGTAAGTGCCGGATGGTCTGTCGCATACGCTTCCGGATCGTTGGGAAGTATCTACGCGGCCAGTGGTGCCTTGGCAGCAGCCTCATTTTCTTCCAGCAGTAATCGGGCGATGCGCTCCACTTCCTCGCGCAGCTCCGTCAACTCGCGCTCGTCTCGTTCGTGCAACCTCTGCCAGTGCTGTAGTTCCTGTTGGCGATGCTGTTCGAGAGCCATCGCAGCCGCTTGCCGCTCTTCCCAATCGGCGACTTGTTTCATCCAATCTTCGTGCTGGGCGAGGAGTTTTTCTTCCTGCTCGATCAGACGGGCCTCGCGGAGATCGAGACGTTTTGTCTCGCCCAGCAGAGCAGCACGCTCACGTTGCAGATCGCGCTCTTCGGCCTGGATACGGGCGAGATTGCGACGGCGCAGACGTTCCAGCCGTTTGTCCGCCCGCGGGGTGTCGGCAACGCGGCTGAGCAATTCTTGGCGGAACTGTTCCAGAGCGAGCGCCTTGGCAGCCAATTCCCGGTGTTCGCGGATCAGTTCAGCGCGGCGTTCCTGACATTCTTGCCACAGCAGAGCATAGTCGCGGCGCATCTGTTCGTGCTGAGCGCGGGCAACGCGCAACTCCTCAATCTCCTGACTGCGGCGCCGGGCACGCCGTTGTCGTATTTCTTCCAGCCGCTGCGCCTGTGCCTCGGCCATCTCTTCGCGTGCCCGCACATCGGCCAATAGCATGATGCGTTCGTTGTCCAGGAAGGTCTCGCGCGCTGTCAAGCGCGCCTGCCAGGCTTCCAGCGAACAGCGAATGTCAAACAGTGCTTGCTGGCGCTGACGCAGATCCGCTTCGCGAGCTGCCAATGCCTGTTCGCGCTCACTGAGCCGCTGTTCGACCAGCACAAGTTCGCGGGCCGCCGTCTCAAACTGCGCGAGGATGGCCGAGCGCTCGGGCTCCCATGTTTCCTGCAATTCCACCAAACACTGCCATTGTTCGAGCAGATGGTGGCGTTGATCGGCCAAATCGCCGGCCAGGCGGGCCAATACGCGCGGCACATCGGGATCGCGCGGCCGCGGCGAGCCAGGTTGCATCAGCGTCCCGGGAGCTTCGTCGCGAGGCACGGATGCAACTCCGCTTGCCACCGCACTCCATTGCTTCTCATACTCCAGCAGTTTGAGACGCTGGTTGCAGATGCGTGCCTCCAGTCCCTCCGTTTCTTTGCGAAGTTGGAACTGGAGCTCCTCCGCGGCACGCCGCTGCTCGGCAAGGTTTTGTTCTGCGGCAATCACTTCTGCCTTGCGGTGCTCCAGCTCGCGCAGACGCCGTTCCCGCTCCGCTTGCTCCTGATTCAAGCAGGCTTCCCATTGCTGCTGAGCCAAGCCCAGCTGTTGCCATTCGTCTTGCAGCCGGCGGCGTTCCAGCTCGACTTCGCCGTTAAAACGCAGCTGGTCCTGCATCAGCTGCACGCGCTCGCGCTGGAGCTTCTCCGTTTCGCGCTCCCAATGAGCGCGCTGGCTCTTCAGCTCTTGTTCGCGGCGTTCCAAGGCAGTTTCATGAGTCTGCCAATGCTTGCGCCAACGCTTCTTCAAACGTTTGCGTAACTCGATCAAACGGCGGCGTTCTTGGCCAGCCTGCTGCAACTCCTTTTGCACCGCCTGGCGTTCCCGGTTCAGGGCCGTCCGTAACTCCTCATTCTGGCGCCGGGCTTCCTCCATCTCGGCCTTGAGGGCGGCGCGGTCCTGACGCACCTGATCACGCAACTGCAAGAGTTGCCGGCGGCGCTCGTCGAGATGGGCGGCCAGTTGTTCTTTCTGACGTTCGAGGGCTTTGCGATGCTGCTGAAGCTGGACCTCTTGCTCGGCGAGATCAGCTTGCTGGGCCGCCACCGCTGCCGCCTGGATACGCAAAGCATCGCGCTCGGCCTGGATTGCCGCTAACAGTGCATCCTCCAAGGGTTGGGGTGCGGAGACGGGAATAGGTTTCATGCAGGAGATCCTCAGCTGGCGCGATTCGGAGTCTCCTCCTGTATCGGCCGGGAACGCCTGCAATGTTTAGCCACGAGCCGTAGGCGAGTGCGGGAGCTTCCCGCGCTTGCCTATAGCTCGCGGCGAAACCCTCATGATTCGAGCGCCCGATTGAGCATTTTCACGATGTTATCCATCGGTTGATTGCCGATTTGCTTGTCGATAGGCTGATCCCCGCCCTTGAAGAGCAACAGCTGTGGAATAGCGGAAATGCCGTATTTAATGGCGATTTCCTGGTGTTCGTCGGTGTTGAGCTTACCGACTTTGACCTTGCCGGCAAACTGATCGGCGATCTTATCGATCGTCGGCGCCAACATGCGGCACGGACCGCACCAGACAGCCCAGAAGTCTACCAGGACGGGTTTGTCGCTTTGCACCACTTCTTTTTCCCAGTTCGCCGCCGTCAACTCGATCACATTGGCACTGGCCATGCCTGCCGCCTTTCTGAAATCGTGTTCCTTGTATTGTTTCCAAGAACAATCATTCGCTTCTTATCGGCATTATAGGCAGACAGGGTCAAGCGAGACAACTTCCCTGCTACACGCTCCTTGGATCGACCACCGTGACCTCAGGACCGAATCCTGCCATGTCAACACGAAATGGGAAACATGGAAGGCGAGCAGGTGTGTGACCTTGTTGACATGGCAGATAGGCCATTAATCGTACAGGTCTTTCCGGCTTAAGGCTTCGTCGGGCAGAGATATACCGCAGTCTGTCGCTGCTTCAAGCAGACGGGGGCTCCCACTCGTCCTGTGGCAGTAAGTTCTGCCAGGTCGAGGATACGTTCGCTCAAGACGTTAAGCGCCAACACTTCCGGGGCAACCTCTTTTGTGGCGGACTACTTCATTTAAGACAGCTTCCAGCTCCGGATCGAGTGTGATTACCATTCGTGTCCCTCCGTTTCAGAATCTCTCGGAGAGGATACTCCCAGACATTCTAGAAACCAAGTCGCTTTCCTGCTCGCCAACAATCCTCCGTGCGCCCTACATTGACTTCGCCGTCTTCGTTTCCCATAGGCAAGACTATTATGACACCAGAAGAATTTCGTCATTTCGGACATCAGCTTATCGACTGGGTTGCCGATTATCGCGCCGGCATCGCGGAACGTCCCGTCATGGCACGAACGGCGCCGGGTGAAGTCAAGAGCCGGTTGCCCACTGCGCCCCCGGAGCAGCCGGAGGATTTCGCCGTCGTTTTCCGTGATCTGGAGCGCCTTATTCTGCCGGGGCTGTCGCATTGGCAGCACCCGCACTTTTTCGGCTATTTCCCGGCCAATGCTGCGTTTGCCAGTGTGCTAGGCGATTATTTCAGTACGGGACTGGGTGTGCTTGGGCTGTCCTGGCAGGCCAGTCCGGCGCTGACAGAATTGGAAGAGGTCGTCACCGATTGGATGCGGCAACTGGTTGGTCTTTCGGAGGCGTGGAGCGGCGTGATCCAGGACACGGCCTCGACCTGTACGCTGGTGGCTCTCTTATGCGCCCGCGAACGGACGACCAACTACAGTATGAGTCGCAGCGGTCTGCAAGCGGAGGCACAGCCCCTTGTCGTTTACACTTCGGACCAGAGCCATAGTTCCGTCGAGAAGGCGGCGCTGCTGGCCGGTTTTGGCCGGGCCAACGTGCGCAGGATCGCCCATGATGAGGCGTATGCACTGCGGCCGACGGAACTGGAGGCAGCCATCTGCCAGGATGTTCGAGAAGGGCGAAAGCCCTGTGCCGTTATTGCCACGGCTGGCACAACCGTTTGCACTGCTTTCGATCCGATCGATGCGATTGCTGCTATCGCGCGGCAACACGATCTGTGGCTGCACGTTGATGCGGCGATGGCGGGTGCGGCCATGATTCTGCCCGAATGCCGTCGTCTGTGGCAGGGCATCGAAGAGGCGGATTCGCTGGTCTTCAACGCCCACAAGTGGCCTGGCGCTGTTTTCGATTGCTCTCTTTACTACGTCCGCGATCCCGAACATTTAATACGAGTAATGTCTACTAATCCGAGTTATCTGCAATCATCGGCAGATGGGCGCGTCAAGAATTTGCGCGACTGGGGCATCCCTCTGGGCCGGCGTTTTCGAGCGCTCAAATTATGGTGCCTGCTCCGTGCCGAGGGAGTCGCCAATTTGCAAGCACGCCTGCGCCGCGACCTCGCTAATGCTCAGTGGCTGGCTGAGCAGGTGCGCTCCACGTCGCTTTGGCGCGTGGTGGCCCCGGTGCCGCTTCAGACCGTTTGTATCCGACATGAACCGCCGGATCTGGAAGGCGAAGCGCTCGATCGCCATACACTGGCCTGGGTCGAGCGGATCAATCGCTCCGGCGCAGCCTATCTCACTCCCGCAATTCTCGATGGCTGCTGGATGGTGCGCGTCTCCATCGGCACGGAAGCAACGGAACGCGAGCATGTCGCCGCACTTTGGGAACGGATGCGCCAAGAAGTAGAGCGCGCTTGACGCAGAGGCCCTTATTTCCCATTTTCGTGTTCACTTCGGGATGGGTTATTTTTTATTATGGAAAATGGAAATAGTCTTCGACCATCCAACTATCGAAGGGAGAGCTAACAAGCAGAGGACCGCACGATGATCCGCCCATCCTTCATCACTTCGAAGAAGTTACATGCAGACCTCGATTTTCGCCCTCTGCCGTTTCTTCGCAATCCGCACATTCAAACTGTGCTTGGCGCCCTGATGCCGGGTCCGAATTGCCCTTTTCCCGATCGTCGCAGTCTCGTCCGTCTGTCCGATGGCGATTGCCTGGTGCTGCACAACAACACGCCGCCAGGCTGGAAACTCGGCGATCCGCTGGCACTGTTGGTACACGGCCTGAGCGGTTCGCATGCTTCGCCGCACATCTGCCGGCTGGCCGCTCTGCTGTTGATGCGGCGAGTCCGTGTGGTCCGTATGGATCTGCGCGGGGCTGGCGCTGGCGTGGCGCTGGCTCGCCATGTTTATCATGCCGGTCGTTCTGATGATGTTCGCGCTGCGCTGACCGAAATTCACAGCTGGAGTCCCACTTCACCGCTGTTGCTGATCGGTCTATCTCTGGGCGGCGCTTTGGCATTGCGGTTGGCCAGCGAGGCTGCCGACCGCCCGGTGCCCGGCCTGACGCGCCTCGTTGCCGTGTCTCCTCCGATTGATTTGCCGCTCTGCTCCACTTTGTTGTCGTTGCCGCAAAATCGCCTCTACGAGGATAGTTTCGTCCGCGATCTGCTGATCGAAGCTCGCCTGCGTCAGCGTTTCTTCCCCGACCTGCCACCCCCTCCATGTCCCCCCCGGAATGGGGGGGATAAGGGGAGGCGCTGCCGCCTAACCATGCGGCTCTTTGATGACTTGTACACTGCTCCGCGCAGCGGTTTCGCCGATGCTTTGGATTATTACCATAAGGCTTCCTGTGCCGCCTTGATCCCCAACATTCAGCTCTCGACTCTGATCCTGACGGCGCGCGATGACCCGTTCATCGCTGTGGAACCGTTCGAGGAACTAAAAGTGCCCTCGAATATCTTGGTGCGCATCGTCAATCACGGTGGACACATCGGCTTCCTCGGCTGGGATGGCCGCGGCGGCATCCGCTGGGCCGACCGCTATATCGTCGAGTGGATTATGGAACGAACTTGACGAACGGGAAATAAAAAAATCCGGCGCTCTCGCAAGAGAGCGCCGGAGGACCAGACTTACTTACGGGTCCCGTCCATCCCTTCGGTAGCCTGGCAGCCTTATCCGTCCCCCCTCGGACGGTTAAGAGCCCAT
>Ga0070737_10003018_pt1 | contig 18919 bp, 20 predicted proteins | sample Coa_R1_10_FD_66438 | JGI IMG/M metagenome (GOLD analysis project Ga0070737, IMG submission 66438) | Surface soil microbial communities from Centralia Pennsylvania, which are recovering from an underground coalmine fire - Coalmine... | ecosystem: Environmental > Terrestrial > Soil > Unclassified...
CACCAGCGCGATGAGAACGCCGCGATCAACCTGGCGAGGTACTCGCCCGGGGCACCCCACCAAGCTGGCTTGGTGGGGGCCCCGCCCGTAGGCTCAGTTGGAGCCTCCGTGAAGCGCAGAGCCGTGGTAAGACCCGGGCTTCCCGGGCACGCGGCGAGGAAACGCGAAGCCCGCAAGGGCAACCCCGTGAGGGGTGCCGCGTGAGACGATCGCTTACTCAGCGGCAACGGCATGCCGCGATCCCGGGTCACGTCCCTCAGCCGCGGCACGCAGGGAACGCCGACCTGGGGACCGGGAGCCGGGAGACCGGACCTTCCGCTGGGATGGATGCCCTCCACGACGTCCCCGATCCTGCCCCCTCACCGCTTTGCCCCGGCCCGCGATCCCTCGGGCTCGGCTCGCTCAAGGTCGTCCCGATAGAGGTCGTAGGCCCGGGTGTACTCCATGACCCGGGCCACCTCGCGCACGAAGCCCTCGTCGTACCCGGCCCGCCGCAGCAGGTGGAAGCCCATCTCCATCCCGGCGCTGATGCCGCCCGCGGTCAGGATCCGCCCCGCGTCCACGACCCGAGCCCGGCTCACCCGGCAGGCGGGGGCCAGCAGGGCGAGGCGATCGATGGGGACCATCCCTGGAGGCGTCGCCTCCTGCCGGTCGGGCTCTTTGCGGCTGGTGGCCGCGATCCCGTCCAGCAGCCCCATCCGGGCGTAGACCCAGGAGCCGGTGCAGACGCTGACCAGCAGCGTCGTTGGGGAAAGCGAGCGAACGTACTCGTGAAGGTGGGCGTTGTAGGCCTCGGCCCGGGTCCCGGCTCCCCCGGGGATGAGGAAGGCATCCATCGCCGGACGATCGGCGAAGCCGAAGTTAGGGAGCACGGTGAACCCTGCCTGGGCCTGGACCGGGCGAAGGGACTCGGCGACGAGGAACACGTCCAGAGAGGGGTCGAATCGCCGTGCCACCGAGAACACCCCGTAAGGGGCGGCGAAGTCCACGATCTCGGCGTCCTTGAAAAGGTAGATGCCGAGCCGAAATCCCGCTCGTTGATCGCTCATGACGGCGTGCCTCCTCGTGGGTCTGCGATGGTGGACCCGATCTGGGCCAACCGAGCCGCGGATGGGGCTCGGCCCCAGGCCTTGGCCCTCGGCGCCACCCTCCAGAGCCGCCCAGGTCTGGCCGGATGGGGTGCACGCCGCGCGCAGCCAGGGCCTCCGACGCCGGTGGCCGCCGTGCCGGCGACAGTCCCACCGGCAGCGATGGTCCGGACCGCTACCAGGAGGTTGGAGGGATCGTGGGAGGCCACTTCCCCCGGGCCCCAACCCCTCTGGCGGCCCCGCCCCATGGGGCCCGGCAGGCAGCGGGGAGGGCGAAGCGCAGGGCAGGCGCGAGGGACGCCTGACCCCTCCAGGTCAGGGGTCCCCGGAGCCTCGGTCGCCCGTTGCCGCAAGCCGACGCCTGGCCTCTCGCGCGATCCGTTCCTCATCGAGCGCCCGCCTCACCTCGGGGTGGGCCTCGCCAAGGCAGCAGGGGCAGGCCCGATACCAGGCCCGAAACCCTTCGTCGATCTTGAGCCCGCCCGCATCCCGGGGCCCGTCCGGCCTCTCCTCCATAGTCGTGACCTCCTTTCAGGAACTCGTCAGGAACTCGCGTGCCACCCCCGCACCACGAGGCGCCCCGAGCTGCCGCCCCAGCCGCGGGCGAACGCCCGAGCCCAGGGTGCGCGAGGCGTGGCACCTCCCCGGCCCCGATCACGCCAGGACCGGCTCGAGGCGGGAGGTCCGGTCGACGCGGAAGGCACAGCCCTGCTCTGTCCGCCCCAGGGGACGCACCGCCTCTCCCAACGCCCCCTCCAACACGCCCGCGTGCAACCAGCAGACGACCTCCTCGCCTTCACGGCAGGCCTCCCTGAAGATGCAGCTCGTCACCACCACCCGATCGCCCTCGCGGTGCAGCCGATCGCCGATCGCTTCCACCCCACCGATCGAGGCCGCCCACCGACGTCCGGCGCGATGGGCGGCCTGGGTCCCGGCCGGGCCCAGATGGCCGAGCGCCTCAGCGAGGAGTCGAGAGAGCTCGAGGAAGCGGCGCGGCGGATACCAGAACCCCATCGGCCGCGGCCCGAGCCGGTACAGCTTGGCCGGCCGCCCCAGTTGGCCCCGACGCGGCTCGGCGGCCAGGAAGCCGGCCTGCACCAAGCGCTCGAGGTGGGAGAAGGCCACCGTGCGATGAACGCCAGCCTCGGTCGCGACCTCCCTGGCCGTCCTCGGCCGGGGGTCGGCGTGGAAGGCGGCTAGGATCCCCCTCCGGGTCGGATCGGCCAGGACGGCGGCGACGGCTTCCAGGTCGGGCATATCGCCCATCTGGACCGACTATATCAACATATGCTTCACGAGGGGCCCCTGGCAGAGCCGGCCGTGGGCCCGAGCCCGGCGCTGGCCTGGGACGTGAGGCGGGTCGCCCCGGCCGGCAGCCCCATCGGAGCCTCGGCCCCCGTTGCCCGGAACGAGGGCCCCCCGGCAACGGCCTACCGGGCCTTCTGGAGCAGCTGGAAGACGACCCCGAGGGTCGCCGCGGGCTCGGTCCTGGCGCTGATCCCGAGCAGGCCCTGGGTCACCGGCTCAGCCCCGATGCCAAGCGCCCGCAGGGCCTTGATCGTCCCCTCGAGATCCTCGACCTCGACCGCGATGTGCTCGATCCGTCCCCAACGCTCACCCCCGAGCCAGGTCGCCCGATCCTCCGGACCTTTGGGCTCCATCACCTCGATCTCGACCTCCCCGCAGCGGTAGAACGCGACCGCGAGGCCACCGTCCGTCGCCTCCTGCTCACGAATCAGCGGGAGGCCGAACGTCTCCCCCAGGAGGCGTTTGGCCTGAGCCAGGTCCGCCACGACCACCCCGATGTGATCCACCCGCTTCACCGAGACCATCTCCACTCCTCCACCGCCTACCGAAGATGGGCACCTCGCCCCAGCCCCCCTCCATCCTCGAGGACGGAGGAGAGGTCCGTCTCCCCGCCCATGGAGCCCGTGTCCCCACGAACCCGACGGCCCCGAACCTCGATCCTGCCGGCGGCCGGCTCGAGGAGGTCAAGGCCACAGCTGGCTCGAGGCACGTCGCGCTCCCTCGGCCAGGGCCTGGAACTTCGCCCACACGACCTCGGGATCGATCTCCGGGGTCGACGTCGCCTGCGACGAGAACCCGCACTCGCTGCCTGCGATCACGCGATCGCGACCGACCAGGCCCGCGTAGATGACGAGCAGGTCCGCGATCAGCGCCGGGTGCTCGACCACGTTCGTGGTGTGGCTGATCAGGCCGGGGATCAGCACCACCTCCTGGCTGGGCTTGAGCCGTTGCCACACCCGCCACTCGTGCTGGTGGCGACCGTTGATGGCCTCGAACGAGTACGCGCCCGCCCTCACCTTCAGCATGTGCTCGGCGACCTCGGCCATCGTCGCCTCGTGGATCCGAGGCCCTTGGTTGATGCCATAGCAGGTGTGGAAGCGGATCCGCTCCGGTGGCAGCCCTCGAAGCGCGTGGTTGACGACCTCCACATGGCGCTCGGCCCTCCGCCGCCGCTCCTTCGGGTCCTCGAAGAGGTCGGGGCCAAGGATGTCGGTCAGGCCGGGATCGTCGATCTGAAGGGTGAGACCGGCATCGATGATGAGGCGGTACTCTTCCCTGAGCGCCTCGGCGAGCGCCTCCAGGTACGCCTCCTCGTCCGGGTAATACCGATTCGGCCCCAGGACCCGCGGCGCCGTCGACGGCAAGAAGGCCTCGGTGGCCCCGGCGGCCTTCATCGCCGCTTGGAGGTTCTCGATGTCTCGGCGGAGGAGGTCATACCCGGTGTACCTGATCGGCCCCGTGCAGACGAACGCCATGGGGCCGACGCCCCGCATGTTGAGCTCGAAGTACCGCTCGTAGTAGCGAGGGAAGGCGGCGACCTCGCTTGCCCACGGTCGGCGCCAGTTCCCTGGATCCTCGCCTGCCGGCTCCAACCCCTGGAGGCGGTCTTGCACGTAGGAGAAAAAGCCCGCCTTCGATTGCTCACCATCCGACACGATGTCGATCCCAGCCTGCACCTGGCGCTGGACGACCTCACGCACCGACTGCTGGAGCGCTCGGTCGAACTCCTCGGCGTCGTACGGCCGCCCCTGAGCCCTGGCCGCCAGCAGCTCCAGCAGGCGGGGGGGTCGGGCCAGGCTCCCGGCGTGGGTGGTCAGGATCCGATCGACCTCTCGAACCATGGCAACCGCTCCACCACTCCTAGATCGCTCCGCTCGCCCTCATCGCCTGGATCTCCTGAGAGGAATACCCCAGCTCCTCGAGCACCTGGTCGGTGTGCTGGCCAACCTCCGGTGGCAACCGGCGGAGCTCAGGCTCCCCCGCCCCATAGCGAATCGGATGCTTGAGGACCCGAACCCGACCGGCCCTCGGGTGGTCGAACTCCAGGATCGGGTCGAGCTCGGCGACCTCAGGGCTCGACAACGCCGCCTCGAGATCGTTGACCGCCGTGCACCAGACCCCTTGGGCCTGCAGGCGTTCGACGACCTCCGCCGTGGGCAGCTGCCGGAGGCGACGGGCCAGGGTCTCGCTGATCTCGTCGCGACGGCTGAAGGCCAGGGTCGGGTCTTCGTACGAGGCCAGCCCCACCCCATCGCCCAGGGCCGAGCGGACCTTGGCCACCGTCGTCATCGAGATCGCGACCCACCCGTCCCTGGTCGGGTACATCCCATAGGGGGCGTCGTGGAACGTGTCCGCGATCCAGGCTCGAGGCTGGCGAATGGGGCTGCCGTTGAGGTGGTAGACGACCGGCTCGGTGGCCAGGTCCAGGGCTGCCTGCATCATCACCACCTCGACCCGTTGTCCCTCCCCGGTACGCTCACGGTGCAGCACCGCGGCCAGGACCGCCATGGCCAGCAGCGCCGCCCCGTGCTGATCGACGATGGCCGCCCCGCCCGAGGCCGGACCCTGCCCTTCGCGTCCCGCCAGCCAGGCCAGGCCGGATCGTGCCTGAATGAGCAGGTCCTGGCCCGGCAGGTGACGGCTCGAGGTGTCGGCCCCGTAGCCCGAGGCCGACACATAGATGAGGTCACGGCGCAGCTCCCTGGCCTCCTCGTAGCCGAGGCCGAGGCGGTCCATGACCCCGGGCCGGAAGTTCTCGACCACGACCTCCGAGGTGGCGATCAGCCGCCGGGCGGCGGCGAGGCCGAGCTCCGACTTGAGGTTGAGCGTCAGGCTCCGCACGTTCCGGTGGGCGAGGAGGAAGAAGGCGCTCACCCCGCCGGGGAAGGTGTCGGCACCGGCCCAATGGCGCTCCCAGGCCCCCGTGCCCGGAGGCTCGACCTTGACCACGTCCGCCCCGAGGTCGGCCAGGTACTGCACCCCGGCCGGTCCCATCAGGAACTGGGTGAACGCAGCGATGCGCATGCCGGCGAGGCTCTGGATCGGCATCAATCGACCAGCTGCATCAGGTGCGTGGCAACCGCCACCAGCTGGCCGTGCTGGTTGCGCACCTCGACGTTGCCGAGCACGCGCTCCTTCTCCAGATCGACCCCCTTGATCTCATAGTCGACCACCACCGTGTCACCGAAGTAGACCGGCCTCAGGAAGCGAATCCGGTCGTACCCCACCGACAGCATGGGACGGTCGAAGTCGCGCAGGATCTGGCTCGACGCCGCCGACATGTAGCCAACGATCAGCGCCCCATGGGCGACCCGGTGGCCGAAGCTCGTCCTCTTGCAGAACTCCTCGTCGACGTGGTTCTGATCGAGGTCCCCTGTGATCCCGGCGAAGAGGTAGACGTCGGACTCGCTCACGGTCTTGCTGAATCGAGCCTTGAGCCCGATCGGGATCTCCCCGACCGTCCGACCACGGACCTGCCCGCCTCCGTCCATCTGGCCAACCCCCATCACCACCAATCGCTGCCGGCCGTCAACCCACCATCGACCACGAGCGTCTGCCCCGTCACGAAGCCGGCAGCCGGGGAGGCGAGGAAGAGCACGACCTCCGCGACGTCCCCAGCCTCCCCGAGCCGCCGGAGCGGGGTGCGCGCGACGGCCTCCGCGGCACGGTCGGGGTGCTCCTCGAGGTAGCGCTGGATGAGGGGCGTGCGGATGATCCCGGGGGCCACGGCGTTCACGGTGGCACCGTACGGCCCCCACTCGACCGCCAGCGCCCGGGCCAGGGCCGAGACCCCCCCCTTGGTCCCGCAGTACGCCGCGCGGAGCCGTTGGCCGTGCACCGCGCTGATCGAGCTGGTCAGGATCACCCGGCCACCGGGGCGCTTGAGGAGCAACGGGGCGAACACCTGGCAGGTCAGGAAGACGCCGTAGTAGTTGGTGTCGATCATGGTCCGAAGGGCGTCATCGGGCAGGTGAAGGGCCTCCTCCCTGACGACGACGCCGGCGTTCGCGACCAGGACCTGGAGGTCGGCGAGCGACCCCCTGATGCGCTCCAGGCCGGCGCGATCACGGACGTCGGCCACCTCGACCGTGATCCCCCCGTCAGCCGGCAACCGCTCCTGCAAGGCCTTGACCTGGGCCTCCGAGTGGCCAACGGCGACGACCCGGGCCCCCTCCCGATGGAGGGCATAGGTCACCGCCAGGCCGATGCCCTGGGTGCCGCCGGTGACCAGCGCGGTCTTGCCCGCCAGCACGCCCACGCTCAAGCGACGCTCGACCTCCGGCTCGGCTCCACGTCCTTGAACGGCTCCAGCAGGTGCTTGGCGAACAGCTCGAGCTGGCTCAGGTCGGCGGTCATCGTGTGAAGGAACAGGTGTTCCACCCCCACGTCGATCCGCTGCTGGATGCGCCGCTGGATCTCGTCGACGGTGCCGACCAGGTAGACCGTCTCGATGTACTCCCACGGGCGCTCCTCCGAGACCACGGCCAGCATCCGTTGCTGCTGCTCGGCGATCACCTCGTCACGCCTGGCCTTCTCCGTGAGCCAGCAGAAGTTCTCGTGCGCCACGGTGAAGGGCTTGGCGGTGCGCGAGGTCCCCCGGCGACGAAGCTCGGCATCGATCTCCGCCAGATCTAGGGCGATCTCATCAGGGGGCGAGGTCGGGCGCGCGATCCAGCCGTCCCAGCGACAGATCCGCTGGAGCACCCTCGGGTCCATGCGGTTCGCGTCGGGCGAGGCCTCATGGGCCAGCTGCCGCCCGCCGGCCACCCACACCAAGGGTCGATGCCCGAGCGGCTCCACCGTCACGTCAGTGAAGCGGTAATACCTCCCCTCGAAGCTCTGGTGGGCGCCGCTGAGCAGCCGCATCGAGGCCTCCAGCACCTCGTCGGTACGCCGGCCCCGCTCCGCCCGACGTCCACCCGTCGCCTCGAACTCGGGGGGGTACCAGCCCGTGCCCACCCCATAGATGTAGCGGTCGCCGCTCAGGTGCTGAAGGGTGGCGATCTCCTTGGCGAGCACCACCGGGTTCCGGGTCGGCAACACCAGCACGGAGGTGCCGAGCAGGATCCGGCTGGTGACCGCCGCCACATGGCTGAGGGTCATCAGGGGCTCGGTCCAGCTGACCCGATAGAAGCGACGGGCCGTCAACAGGTGATCGGTGATGAACAGCGACGCGAAGCCCAGCTCCTCGGCCCGAGCCGCGAAACGACGGATCTGCTCGCCGTGCTGCCGGTCCTGGCCGGGGAGCAGGTAGGAGGGGACGAAGACTCCGAGTTTCATGCGCTACAGGGTCCTGGTCGTGATCCCATGGCTCTTCAGCAGCCTGAGATGAACCGGTTGGTGAAGGAGGTGCTCAGGTCGGGCAGCGACGTGACCACGCCCGCGTCCAGCAGCAGGCGAGCTGTCGCCTTCCAGGTGGTGGGGCTGATGCAGAACATCGGCTTGCCGGGGGTGAGGTTGGGATAGAGAGGCATGTACAACTTGAACTCCTCGACGTTGGTCTTGAGCGACGCATCGCTGGCGCAAATCGACTGATTGTAGTTGCAGAGCGTCTTCACGCCCTCATCTGGATGTTGGTTGGTGTAATCGATGGCCCGCTTCGTCACGGTCAGGAACCTCTTGATGACATCACCATGGGTGGCGATCCATTTGGGAGTGCTGAAGTAGCTCAGCCCATAGGCCTTCTGACCATAGTCCTCCAGCTTGAAGACCTTGAGGGGAACCCCCATCCCCTCCAGCACGGGAGCAACCTGATAGAAGGTGGCGATGAAGTCCACCTTCCCCGTGGCCATCTCCGTGAACCCGGGAGGCGAGATGTTCACCTGACGGATCCGGCTGGGGTCCAGGTTCTGCTCCTTCACGAAGGCCTTGTAGAAGATGAACGGTGAGCCTGAGATGACGGCGCCATAGGTCTTCCCATAGAGGATGTCCTTGCTGGGCCTCGTCTCCGCCTGCTGCTCCGGGGTCAACACCGATCTCCGGATCAGCAGGGCGGTGGGGTTGTGCTGGTAGACGACCCCGAAGGCCTGGAGGTCGATCCCCTGCGCCAACCCATTGAGCACGGCGACGGTGTCGGCGACGCCCATGTCCGCGCTGCCGTTCCCCACCAACTGCACGGTGCTGGTCGAGCCCGTGCTGGCCTGGAACTCAGGATCGAGACAGGCTTGCCGATACCACCCTTTGTCGAGAGCGTAGAAATAAGGCACCTGCTCATCATCCAAGATGTAGTTGAGCCTGACCGTGAAGTGAACCGGTGTCCCGCACGAGCTGGGGCTCGAGCTGGAGCTCGAGGAGCCTCCGGAGGCACCGCAGGCGGCGGCGCTCATCAGGAGCGGGAGCAACAGCGCCAGTATCTTTCGCATCAATTCCTCCCTCTCTCACCGTGATCAGTGCCTACAGCCCTGGGTCAAGGGTCCGAACCCGCTTCCAGGGCGTGATCAACCGACCGATCACATCGACCGCGACGAACAGCACCACGCCGATGACGACCAGGAGCGTGATCGAGGCGAAGCTCAAGGTCGTGTCCAGCTGGCTGTTGGCGACCAGGATCAGGTACCCGAGGCCCTTGTCGGCCCCCACCCACTCGCCGACCACGGCCCCGACCACGGCTAGGGCGATGCCGATCTTGAGGCCGGCCAGGACCTGGGGCAGGGCATGGGGCAGACGGACCTTGATGAAGACCTGCCAGGGGTTGGCGCTCACCGAGCGAAGCAGGTCGATGAGGTTGGGATCGACGCTCATCAGGCCCTCGGCACTGGTCACCACCACCGGGAAGAAGACCAGCAGGATCGTCACCACCACCTTGGGCCAGATGCCGAAGCCGAACCAGAGGATGAAGAGCGGGGCCACCGCGATCTTCGGCACGGCCTGGGAGGCGACGATCAGCGGGTAGAGGATGCGCTCGAGCAGGCTGGAGTAGGCGATCACCAGGGCGAGCAGGAACCCGATCAACGAGCCGATGGCGAAGCCGATGAGCGTCTCTTGGAGGGTGACAAGGGCGTTGGGGAGCAGCTGTGACCAGGACCTGATGATGCGGAGGACGATGACGCTGGGCGCGGGCAGGACAAAGGTGCGGACGTGAAGGAGCAGGACCGCGAGCTGCCATGCCACCACGCACAGGGCCAAGAAGACGGTTGGGGCGATGGCGCGGACCACCCCCGCCAGCTGCGGGGTCGTCGCAGCACCGGCCGGTCGAGCCATCGTGAGGTTGCTCTCCGCCATGGCTACCCTCCCTCCTGGACGGCGACGCCCTGGGCGATGTCGATGAGGCCTCGCAACCGCCGCGTCGCCTGGAAGAACTCGTGGGACTCCTTCATGGCATGGGTTCGAGGCCTGCCCAGCTCGATGCGGACCTCGTCGAGGACCCGGCCCGGACGTGCCGTCATCACCACCACCCGATCGCTGAGGAACACGGCCTCCTCGATCGAATGGGTGACGAAGATCACCGGCTTGGACTGCCTCCACACGTCCAGCAGCACCTCGCCCAGCCGCTCTCGCGTCAACGCGTCCAGGGCGGCGAACGGCTCGTCCATCAAGAGCACCTGGGGATCGAAGGCCAGCGCCCTCACGATCGCCACCCGCTGCTTCATCCCCCCGGAGAGCGCTGCGGGGTAGGCCCGCTCGAAGCCCTTCAAGCCCACCGCCCTGAGCAGCTCGTCGACGCGTCCCGGGTCCCAGTGCCGCCCCCCGATGATCTCCGCCAAGAGCTGCGCGTTGGCCTCGGCCCGCCGCCAGGGCAGCAAGGTGGGGTCCTGGAAGACGAGCCCGAACGCCCGCTGCCGACGGGCCTCCTCCACCGATCCCCCCATGACCCGGATCTCGCCCGAGGTGGGCCGAACCAGGCCAGCCACCGCCTTGAGCAGGGTGGTCTTCCCGCAGCCGCTCGGCCCGAGCAGGCTGACGAACTCACACGCCCCGACGGTGAGGCTGGTCTCCTCGAGGGCGACCAGCGGGCCGTAGGCCACCCGCAGGCGCTCGATCTCGATCGCTGGGGCGCGGGGGGACGCCGCCGGCCCGCGGTTGACATCGGCTGCCGTCATCGTGCCTCCCGTCCTCACACCCGCTCCAGCGGGCGGGTCGAATCGCGAACGACGAGCTCCACCGGATGGACCCTCACCCGGGGGGGTTTGTCGGTCCCGTTCAGCTGGCTCATGGCGCGACGCACCCCCGCCTCGCCGATCGCGCCCAGGTTGCTCCGGATCGTGGTCAGGGGCGGGTCCCGGAACTCCCATCCGGGCACGTCCCCGAACCCGGCGACCGAGACGTCCTCGGGGACTCGCAGCCCCTGTCGACGAAGCTCGGCCAGGGCTCCCACCGCCATCGTGTCGCTGGCCACGAAGAGCGCGGTGAACCCTGGGGCACGCTCCAAGAGGCGGCGGGTGGCGGCCGCCCCCTCCTCGGGCCGAAAGTCCCCCCGCTCCATGACCGGTTCCAGCCCCGCCGCCAGCATCGCCTCGCGATGCCCCCGCCAGCGCTCGACGCTGGTGTGCACGTTGGCGGGACCGGTGACGAAGGCGATCTTTCGATGGCCGAGGCCGATCAGGTACTCGGTCATCAAGCGAGCGCCACCGCGGTTGTCGGTGACCTCCGTCGGCCACCGCTCGACCCTGGGCGCCAGCGCGACCACCGCTCCCCCGTAGGCACGGATGGCGGCGATCCGATGGGCCATCGCGCGCTGGTAGGCGCGGTCCTCGAGGCCCCCTCCGGCGAAGAGGACCGCCGCCACCCGGTGATCGATCAGGAGGTCCACGTAGCGGAGCTCGGTGTCCGGGTCGCGGTCGCTCGAGCAGACCACGGTCAGGTACCCGGCCCCCGAGGCCGCGGAGGTGGCGGCACGGACGATCTCGGCGAAGTAGGGGTCGGCGACGTCGTGGACCATGATCGCGAAGGTGTCCATGCGCCGGGCGCGGAGCCCGCGCGCGAGCGGGTTGGGACGGTACCCCAGCTCCTTCGCCGCCGCCTCGACGCGACGCCGCGTGGTCGCGGCGACCAGGTGGATCCCGCTGTGCCGCAAGGCCCGGGAGGCCGTGGAGACCGAGACCCCGGCCAGCCGGGCGACGTCGGTCAAAGAGGAGCGCCCGCCCTCCCCCGCCACGCCGGGGCGGGCGGCTGTCCGCCCCTCCGAGGATCGGGCGGGACCGTCCCTGGGCGGGCGCCCGCTCATCCCGCCTCCCCTGGGGCGAGGAGACCGCCCAGGCCTCGCAAACCTTTGCTGATAACCTTTGCTGACAACGTTGTCAACGCGCCTATACTAGGGGCCAGGTATGGCTCCGTCAATCCGGACCACGCTGGTCGGCTCCTATCCCCTCCCGGATTGGCTGCGCCTACATCCCACGGCCAAGGCCCTCGAGGACGCCACCGCCGTCGTCCTTCACCTCCAGGAGCTGGCCGGGGTCGACCTGCTCACCGACGGCGAGCTCTCGCGGTTCGATCCCGACCACCCCGAGACGAACGGGATGATCGAGCACTTCGTGCGACCGCTGGGAGGCATCCGGAGCACGATCACCCGCTCGGACCTCCAGGCCTTCCGCGCCTCCCTTCCCCACCTGAGCTTCCGGCGCCACCCAGCCGGCGTGGTCGAGGGGGAGGTCGGGGAGGGCACGCTCGACCTGGTCAGCGCCTATCGGCGGGTGCGGGCCTTGACGCGTCGACCGCTCAAGTTCACCGTCACCAGCCCGTACATGCTGGCCCGCTCCCTCCTCGATCTCCACTACCGAAGCCTCGATGGGCTCGGCCGCGCCATCGCGGACGTCCTCGCCAGCCAGGTGGCGGAGATCGACGCCGAGGTGGTCCAGGTCGACGAGGCCAACCTGCCGGGAAGGCCCCAGGACTCGGAGCTGGCGGCGGAGCTGGTGAATCGAGTGCTGGACGCCGTCCCCGGCACCCCGGCCGTGCACGTCTGCTTCGGCAACTACGGTGGCCAGCGCGTCCAACCGGGGCGGCTCCACCAGCTCCTGCCGTTCTTCGCGGCGCTGCACGCCGACCACGTCGTCCTCGAGGTGGCACGCCCGGGGATCGCCGAGGTGGAGCCGCTCAAGGAGCTGACCAACGTCCGCTTCGGGATCGGGGTCATCGACGTCAAGAGCACCGAGATCGAGCCCCCCGACACCGTGGCGCGGCGGATCGAGGCCGCGGCGGCCCTCCTGGGCTCGCCCGAGCGCATCGCCTACGTGCACCCCGATTGCGGCTTCTGGATGCTGGCGCGATCCATCGCCGACGGCAAGATCCACAGCCTCGTCGCCGGGCGCGATCTCTACGAGCAGGGGGGTGGCCGGGCTCGACCGAGGGCCGGCGCGTCGCATGAGGAGCCGGCCCGATCGGATGGGATGGGCAGGTGATCCCCCTCCATGGTCGGCGGGGCCCCTCTCGCGGCACGATCTGGGCAGGAGGGGCAGGCCAGGTCCCCGGGAGGAGGCCCGGGCCACGGCGGACGCCCGTAGGGTTCGGCTGTGAGGCCTCGTCTGAAGCGCCGACGTGACCAGCGAGACCGAGACGACGAGGATGGTCGATGGGGCCATCCGCCGCCGGCGTCGCCCCGACGTCCTCGCGCTCGAGGACCGGACGCGGCGAGGGACGAGGTCCTGGGAGGTGAGCGTGAGGGGGACGCTCCGGCGCGCCCGCCTCGCCGGCCGGCTGCGCCCATCATGACCATCGCCCTGCCCCCCAGCGACCGGGCGAGGGGCCAGGTCGTGGCGATCGGCGGCGGTCGCCACCTGCGCGACTGACCGTGTGACCCAAGCCATGAGCGTGGATCCCCGGCGCTCCGCTCGGCCGGCCTCGGAGGACGCCCCCCGGGGGGCAGCGGCTGGCCGTCGCGGGCCCCTTCGGTCGAGGGCCGGCTGAGATGGACTGGGCGATGGCCCTGGCGGCGACCGAGGGGGAGGTCACCCCGACCGCGGTCGTCGACGAGGTGGCCATGGAGCGGAACCTCGAAAGGATGGCCGAGCTTGCCCGTCGGGCGGGGGTCAGCCTCCGCCCCCACGCCAAGACCCACAAGTGTCGGTTCGTGGCCCGGCGTCAGCTGAGGCACGGCGCCATCGGCCTCACCGTCGCCACGCTGCGGGAGGCCGAGTGCTTCGCCGCCACGGGGCTGGAGGACCTCCTGGTCGCCCACCCTCCCGTCGGCGGGCCCAAGCTGCGCTGGATCGGGGAGTTGGCCGAGCGGGTGCCTCGGCTGGCCGTGGCCGTCGACGACCTCGACCTGGCCGCCGCCCTTCCCGCCTCGGTGATGGTGCTCTGGGAGGTCGACTCCGGGCTGCACCGCCTCGGGACGCCGCCCGGCCCCCAGACCGCGGAGGCGGTGCTGCGGTTGGTGGACCGCATCGGGCCGGATCGGGTACGTGGCCTGCTCACCCACGGCGGTCACGCCTACGCCGCCCGCGGCCTCGAGCAACGCCGGCGCGCCGCCGAGGAGGAGGTGGAGGCGCTTCGAGCGAGCGCGGCCGCGCTGCGCGACCAGGGCCTCAGCCTCCAGGTCCTGAGCATCGGGGCCACCCCGACGGTCGGGATGGTCCCCGACCTAGAGGGCATCACCGAGGTCCGACCCGGCACTTACGTGTTCGGGGACGCGAACCAGGTCGCGCTGGGCAGCCATCCCCTGGAGGACTGCGCCTTCGGCGTCGTCGCCACCGTCGTCTCAACCCCGGCCCCGGACCGAGCCGTGATCGACGCCGGCTCGAAGGCGCTCTCGAACGAGCGGCTGGTGCACGGCCTGAGCGGGCTGGGCATCGTTCTCGGTCGTCCCCACCTCCGCCTCGACCGTCTGAGCGAGGAGCACGGGGTCCTGAGCGCTCCGGAAGGGCGAACCGGCCTACGAGTCGGCGACCGCGTCGTGGTCGTCCCCACCCACGCTTGCCCGACGGTCAACCTCCATCCCAGGATGCTCTTCTTCGCCCCGGGCGGCGCCCACTGGGAGGCGGTGGAGGCGCGGGGCTGGACGCCGACAACGAACCTGGATCGCACGGGAGGTTGACCAGATGCCAGATGTCCTGCGGCTTCCCACCGCCGACGGGGGCTGGATCGGCTATCAGCCCCGGGGTGGCTTTGCCTATCCCAAGCAGGCACCCCCGCCGAGGAGCCGGATCCCGTACGCGGCCGTCCACGTGGTGGCCGACCCTTGGGCTGACACCACGCCGATCTCACCCGCTGCCATCGACTGGGAGGCGACCCTCGCCTTTCGCCACCACATCTGGTCCTATGGGCTGGGTGTGGCCGAGGCGATGGACACGGCGCAGCGGGGCATGGGCCTCGACTGGGCGACGTGCCGGGAGCTCATCCGACGCACGGTGGCGGAGGCCAGGGCGTGCGGGGGACGCGTCGTGTGCGGGGCCCAGACCGACCACCTCGAACCCGGCTCCGCCCGCACGTTGCGGGACATCGAAGCGGCCTACGAGGAGCAATGCGAGTTCATCGAAGGGTGCGGGGCCCAGGTCGTGCTCATGGCCAGCCGCGAGCTGGCTCGGATCGCCCGTCGGCCAGAGGACTACCTCCGCGTCTACGATCGCGTTCTCTCGCAGCTCCAGAGGCCCGCGCTCATCCATTGGCTTGGTGAGGTGTTCGATCCCCAACTGCGGGGCTACTGGGGGTACGAGGATCTGGACAAGGCCATGGAGGTCTGCCTCGAGGTGATCCGCCATCATGCGCATCGCATCGAGGGGATCAAGCTCTCCCTCCTCGATCAGCGGCGCGAGGTCGAGATGCGCTCAAGGCTCCCCCGCTCGGTCCACATGTTCACCGGCGACGACTTCGACTACCCGGCCACGATCAAAGGTGACGGGGATCGTTACTCGGACGCGCTCCTCGGCGCCTTCGATGCCATCGCCCCCGCCGCCTCGGCGGCGCTCCTCGCGCTCGATGCCGGCGACGAGGGCGAGTTCGAGCGCATCCTCGCCCCCACCCTCCCGCTCGCCAGGCACATCTTCTCGACCCCAACCTTCTACTACAAGACCGGGATCGTCTTCCTCGCCTACCTCAATGGTCACCAACGTCACTTCAAGATGGTCGGGGGGCTGGAGAGCGCACGATCGACGGTCCACCTCGCACGGATCTTCCTTCTGGCCGACCAAGCTGGGCTGCTCCAGGATCCCGAGCTAGCGGTCGAGAGGATGCGCCTGGTGTTGCGTCTCGCCGGAGCCGACGAGGTGGCCCACCTCCCGGCGTGACACGGGCCCGGCGCTCGCCTCGGCGCTCTTCGAGGGCGGCTCGATCGACCGGCCCGCCGCCCTGGCCAGCGCCATCGCCGGGGACGCAACGTGCGTGGGGTGGGTGGCCACGCCGCCGGGTCCCGATGGCAGGGTGGCGGCCCGGCGCGGCCAGGAGGTCTTGAGGGCACCCGGCGACGACGACCTGGGGCGCCGATGCCCCCGCCGTGGCCGGGTTGCCAGCCCGGGTCACCACCGTCGGCACCCTCTGAGCCCCTTCGGCTCGCGCCCCCGGGGCGCGACACCGTCACCAACGACGAGGTCGAGCCGGGAGCGATCTCGACCATTGCGGGGGTCAGTCCTGCGACGACGCCGGCCTCTCCCCCACCGGCCCTCCATCGTCCCCAAATGCCATCGTGACCTCGCCAGCCGACCACCCACGTTCACAACCTCAACCGAGACAGCGCACGAGGCATGCGGGCCGCGACAACCTCCAAAAGATGGTTGGGATGAGGTGTTGACAAGCCGTATTACCCTCCCTTTAATGAGGCCAGGAAAGGCAGGAGAGGGACATCCACAAATGACATGGCCTTGCCCGGCCAGCTGGCCACCGATGGCATGGAGCTGCCAGCGCAAGGATGTCACGTGCCAGCCGGTTCGATTTCCCCCAGAGGCGATCACCCTTTGGTCCTGCCTCACCGTGAAGCACGCGGTAAGGAGGGAGGCATGCGACCATCGATCCTCCACCGTATCCTGATCCTCAGGCGCATCGCCGGCTACGGCCTCGGGGGCGACCGGGACGCGATCACCAACTGGGCGGGGCGTCGGACCTCACGTGAGACGCCGCATCCTGGGCCCTCCCCGGCTACCGCTCTGCAGCTCTTTCGCGACGGGCAGGCACCGTCGGAAGGAGGGAACGGTGGTCTTCTAGCATGGCAGTCTCACCCTGGAGTTATCCAGTGCCTCTGTGAGCTGCAACACGGAGCGTTGCCGTTTGCTCGTGATCGCGGCCTCACCCTGTCACAGTACGAGGCAATCGCGCATTGGGGCCGTGACAACTGCACCTCTTGAGTCACACCGCGACCTGAACGGAGAGGGTTGACACCTCAGGCAGGCCTCCTCCCTCGATGGGCCGGCCCCGTCGCGCGTGGGGGCCACAACCAGCGCCACCTTGCGAGGTCGAGCCGTCCCCTCAGGCGATCCGTTGGCCAGGTCGCCCCGTCCGGCGGTTGAGATCGCCCCCCGAGGAGCAGGCCAAGCACCACCCTGCCCTGAGGCGCCCCCGAGCCTTGAACGCTCCTCACCACCCCTCCCCTCAGGGTCAGCGCCGCCCTCGGCACCGCCTCGCCGAGGCCAGGATCGGTGGCCACCTCGACCCATCGACGCACCTCCTCCAGCCCCGGCCCCCGGACCGCGAGGTCGTTGAGCGCCCGGGGGTCACCGGTGTCGTGGCCGAGCAGGGCCATGGCCACGGTCGTGGCCAGGTTGAGCCCGCTCTCCAGGTCGGTGGATGGCGCAGACCTTGAGCAAGGCGGGGCCACGATCAGCCGCAGGCGCTCCACCTGCCCCGGCCCCAGCCCCTCCTCCTCGCGCAGGCGCCGCACGCTCTCGATCGCGCCGTGGGTGAGGTAACCGGCGGCGTGGCACTTGCAGAGCGTCTGGCGGATCAGGACCTCCGTTGCCGCAGAGTGGGCGATAGCGCTCATGCGGCACCCCTCACGGGGTTGCCCTCGCGGGCTTCGCGCCTCCTCGCCGCGCGCCCGGGAGGCCCGGGTCTCACCGGGGCCCCCACGAGGCCGGCCTGGGGACCCCATCGGGACTCGTCCCGGGGCACCCCATCGGAGCGTGCTCCGATGGGGACCCCCCTCGTGGGGCACCCCTGCGGCCGCTGGAGCTCGACCCGCAAGACCACCACCGCTCGCTCCCCGACCCGCCTCAGGGTGGCGGCGAGGATCCGCGCCCGGCCCAGGTGAATCAGCCGCTCCCGCCGGCGGGTGCGCTCGCAGGTGCGCACGGTGCCGATCTCGGGCAGGGTGACGTGACGGCGATCGGGCTCGACCTGGAGGGTCCCGGCGCCGAAGGTGCAGCGGTCGGGGTCTCCCCACGAAGCCAGCTTCGTGGGGCACCCCTCTCCCGGTCGGTGTCGATCGGCCTCGAGGGTCCGGACCGCCCAGTTGAAGGCGGAGCGCCGCCCGTCGAGCCGGGCGCCGAGGCGGCTCAGGAGCTCGGTCCCGTCTCGGACCAGGTCATCGTCGACCTCGGAGGGATCGACCACCCCCAATCGCCGTCCCGGGGCCGCCACCTCCTCGGCCCCGAGCCACGCGAGGCGGCCCTGAGGCTCGACCACGATCGTCTGGGTCACGCAGCAGGGCCAGGAACCTCCGACGCTTCCCGCTCAACGCCGAGCCGATCTCGGTCACGATGCGACGGCGCGCCTCCCGGGCCGCCCAGGTGGCGACACGCGCCACCTGACGATCCAGGTCGTGACGCTGATCCGTAGAGGGCACGCGAGCGGGCGGTCACGCCGGGGCCTCCCCCAGGATCAGGTGACCGACTCGCCGGGCCGGGACGGGAGGCGTGCCCGAGTGGAGCCAGCGGGAGGCGGTCACGGGATGGATGCCTTGCCCCCGCGCCCACTGCCTCAAGCTCGCGGCAGCCAGCTATCGCGCACGGTTTGGGCAACAGTTGGTCACCCCCACGCAGGTCAAGGTGGCGATCATCGACGCGCTCTCGCGGACGGGCCTCAAGGAGATCCAGGCGACGTCGTTCGTGCACCCCAGGGCGATCCCGCAGCTGGCCGACGCCGAGCAGGTGATGGCCCAGATCACCCGGGTGCCGGGGGTGAACTACTCGGCGCTGGTCCCCAACCCCAAGGGGGCCGAGCGCGCGGTCGCGGCCGGGGTGAACGCGGTCGACGTGGTGGTGTCGGTCTCGAGGTCGCACTGCCTGAGCAACACGAACATGACGCCGGAGGTGGCGCTGGCGCAGGCGGGGGTGGTGGCCGGCATCGCCCGGGCGGCCGGGATTGGGGCCAGCATCGGCTTCGCCACCGCGTTGGGCTGTCCCTTCGAGGGCTTCCCCCCCTACGAGCGGGTGGAGGCCATGGTCGCCACCGCCGTCGAGGAGCACGGCTTTGGGCGGGTGACCATCGCCGACACCGTGGGCATGGCCAGCCCGGCCCGGGTGGAGGCGGTGCTGGGCGGGCTACGCCGACGCTTCCCCGCGGTCGACCTGACGCTGCACCTGCACGACACCCGGCGCATGGGGTTGACAACAGCTGACGTGCCTATACACTACAATCCACTTCCATGAACTTGAAGCAGTGGGCGCGCGAGCAAGGCATCCACCCCGTGACCGCCTACCGCTGGTTCCAGTCGGGCAAGC
>Ga0070737_10003020_pt1 | contig 18896 bp, 17 predicted proteins | sample Coa_R1_10_FD_66438 | JGI IMG/M metagenome (GOLD analysis project Ga0070737, IMG submission 66438) | Surface soil microbial communities from Centralia Pennsylvania, which are recovering from an underground coalmine fire - Coalmine... | ecosystem: Environmental > Terrestrial > Soil > Unclassified...
GCGCCCCGCTCGCCCTCGCACGCCCGGCCGCGCTTGCCGCCACGAGCACCGCGGCACCGCCGCAGACCGCGATCAGAACGATCGCCAGGAGCCTCCGCATGGCTCGACCTTATCCGGCGCCTGGGCGGACGAAACTCGATGAGGGGGTGAAACCCGGGGTCCCGGAGGCTCTTGGAGAGGAAATGTCCGAAATGGTCACTCTGAGAGCCCAGATCGTACGCCTGGCCGACCGCCAGCTCGGCCATGCGAAGCGCGGCCAGCTGCTCGCCCTCGGGGCGAAGCCGGGCTGGATCCGCGATCAGATTGCGGGCCACTACCTGCTGCCGGTTCATGCGGGCGTGTACGGAGTCGGTCACCGGCCACGCCACGCGCACTGCCGCGCGATGGCCGCCGTGCTCGCCTGCGGCGAGCCCGCCTGGCTCAGCCACATGGCGGCCGCGGCGCTCTGGGACGCCGCCGAGTGGCCCGACATGCTCGAGGTCACCGCTCCGAGTCGGCGATCGCGACCCGGGCTCATCACGCACCGGTCGTGCACGCTGACGCCGCGCGATATCCGCCGGCGCCACGGCGTGCCCGTGACCTCTCCGGTCCGGACGGCGCTCGACCTGCAGCGCCGGCTCGCCGACCCGCGGCTCATCCGCCTCGTCAACGACCTGCGGGCGCTCGGCCATCTGACGAACAGCGGTTTCACCGAGCTGTGCGAGCGCTCGGCGCGCGTGCGCGCGCTGCTCGGCGACGCCGGGCTCACCGAATCCGAGCTCGAGGACCTGTTTGCGCGGTTCGTGGCCCGCTACGGGCTGCCGATGCCGCAGATCAACGTGTGGCTCGTGATCGGCGGGCGCCGGCGCCGGCTCGACGCGTTCTACCCCGGGGCGCGGCTGATCATCGAGCTCGACTCGTGGCGGTTCCACCGCGACCGCGCGACGTTCGAGCGAGACCGCGCGAAGGACGCCGCGGCGCTCGCCGAGGGGCTGCGCACGGTGAGGATCACCGACCGGCGGCTGCGGGGCGATGCCCGTCGGGAGGCCGAGCTCATCCGCCGCATCCTCGCGGGCGCCGAGTGACCGCGCGCCCAACACCGCTCGCACCCGGGCCGCGGCACGCGACGGTGCGGCGCCGCCCATGACCGCTGCGTACGAAAGAGTCGCCCACAGAGAGCAAAACGTACACGCCCATCGACCCGCCCAGCCCGTTGACTAGACTCATTAGTCTAGTTGGCTACACGGCTACACGGCGGTGCTCACTCGACCGGCAGGCGCATCCGCAGGAACTGCACGGTCGCGCCGTCCGTCGTCGACTGCTCGGTGCCGGTCGCGCGAAAGCCGGCGCGCTCGCAGACGGTGATCGCGCGCACGTTGAACGTCGCGACCCGGAGCGTGATCGCCATCGGCCGCAGGCGCACGCGCCCGATGAGCCAGCCGCACAACCGGCGCACGAACGGGAGCCCGAGACCGCGTCCCGTGCATTCCGGCCGCAGCCCAAGGCCGATCTCGACCGAGCCGTCCTCGCCGACCGGCCAGGTCTCGACGAAACCGATCAGACCGTGACCGGGCACACGCACCGAGAAGTACAGCCCCGCCCGCCGTTCGGGGTCGAGGAGCTCGGCCAGCCCCTCCGGGTCCGAGGCGAAGTCGTAGAACGCGTAGATCCCCGGGTAGGACCAGCCCGAGAGCTCGGCGGCCTCCGCCTGCGTCATCGGGACGATCTCCGCCCCGGCGAGGTCCGCGGGGCCGATCGCGTCGCAGTGAGAACTCACCGGCGCAAGCGTACGCGCCCGCTCAGTCCGAGACCCGCTCGATCAGCCCGTCGGCGGTCTCGATGTGGGCGCGCATGTTCCGCTCCATCATGCGCAGCGCCGCGTCGGCGAGGTCCTCGTGGATATGGGCGACCGCGTCGCGGGGGACGACGACATCGAAGTGACGGACATACGCGTCGAGCGCCGAGTAGAGGATGCACTGCTCGGTCACCTGCCCGGTGAGGATCAGCCGGTCGTGGCCGTGCTGGCGGAGCAGATACTCGGCCGCGGTGCTGTAGAAGATCGAGTGGCGGGCCTTGATGACGAGCGGCGCGTCGGGCGGCGGGACGATCGGGTCGATCAGCTCGCGGTCCGGGCCCTGCCGCGCCGCCTCCACCAGCTCGGCGCGTCCCGCGGTCCAGTCGCCGTTGTTGTCGTTGACGTACACGACCGCGACGTCGCGCTCGCGCGCCTGGGCGACGAGGACGGCGATCACCGGCACGACCCGGCGCGCGGATCGCATGAGCGGCTCGGAATCCGAGTGGTCGTACGGGTTGAGCATGTCGACGACCAGCAGCGCGGTGCTCATCGTCCCGCGCCTACCCGACGCACGTCACCGGCAACCGGCCCGCCACGCACAGCGCCGTGGCGCGACGCGGCACGGGCAGCCGGCCCGCCACGCACAGCGCCGTGGCGCCGCGCGGCACGGGCAGCCGGTCCCCGGCGCCGTGAGCCGTGGGCCGTGGGCCGTGACCGCGCGGCCTCGGTCACACCTCGTACTCGGCGGCACGCTCGCGGCAGAGCTCGAGCCCCAGCCCCGGACGCGACCGGTCGGGAGCGAGCGCGCCGCCCGCGGGCGAGAGCGTGCCGTCGAACAGGATGCGTTCGATCCGGACGTGGTCTGCGAAGTACTCGATGTGGAGCACGGTTTCCATCGCGCAGCAGACGTGCGCGCTCACCGCCGGCGCGCAGTGCGCGGAGAACGGGAACGACCTCGCCTTGCACAGGCCGTCGACGCGGAGGAGGTTCGTGATTCCGCCGCAGCGGGTGACGTCGGCCTGGAGGATGTGGACGGCGCGCGCGCCGAGCAGCTCCTCGAGCATCGGCAGGTTCCACCCGTACTCGCCGGCGGCAACCGCAAGCCCCGGCGGGGCGCGCCGCGTCACCTCGGCCATTCCCGCGACGTCCTGTGAGCTGACCGGCTCCTCCAGGTAGCTCACGCCGAGCTCCCGGAACCGCTCCGCGTGGGCGAATGCCTCGTGCGGCGTGTAGGCGCCGTTGGCGTCGACGAACACCTCGACGTCAGGTCCGACGAGATCCCGGACGAGCCGCACCCGTTCGGGATCGGCGTCCGGGTCGCGCCCGACCTTGATCTTGACCCGCGGGATGTCGGCCTGCATCCAGCCGCGCACCTGGTCGCGCAGCTGCTCGGGGGTGAGGTTGCAGAAGCCGCCGGAGCCGTAGATCGGGACGGCGTCGCGGTAGCGCCCGAGCAGGTCGGCGAGGCACACGCCCAGGAGCCGCGCCTTGAGGTCCCAGAGCGCGATGTCGACAGCCGAAACGGCCATCGCCGCCAGCCCGGAATGACCGAGCTGGCGGATTTGGACCTGCATCTCGGCCCATGTGCGCTGCAGCTCGAGCGGATCGCTGCCCTGCACGATCGGCGCGAGCTTGGAGTCGACGAGCGACGCGACCGTCGGGTCGGCGTACGTGTACCCGAGGCCGCGCACCTCCCCGCAGCCGATCTCGACGACGACGATCGACGTCGAGTCCCAGACGAGCGTGCCGTCTGACTCCTCGTCGGTCTCGGTCGGGATCGTGTACGCGGTCGCCCGAACGGTGTCGATCGAGCGCTGGGCGCCGGACGTCGCGCGAGACGACCTGTGACGCCCAGCGTCCGCCCTCTGTGGAACCGTCGCCATCGTCCCGCTCAGCGAGTGACGAACTCCTCGAGCTTGCCCTTGAGCGACTCCTTGACGATCCTGCCGGTGTGCGGGTCGCCCGGCAGGGCCATCGCGAGCTTCTTGGCCTGCTCGAACTTGATGTGCGGCGGCAGCGGCGGCACCTCCGGGTCGGTGATCGCCTCGTAGACGACGAGGCCCTCGGTGGCGAGCGCCTCATCCCACGCGGGGCCGACCTGGTCGGGATGCTCGACCCGGATCCCCTTCGCCCCGACGACCTCCGCATAGCGGGCGAAGTTGAAGTCGGGAAGCACCTGCGAGGCGTCGAGCTTTGGGTCCCCGGCCATCACCCGCTGCTCCCAGGTGACCTGGTTGAGGTCGTTGTTGTGCAGGACGACGACGACGCACTGCTTGTTGCTCCAGCGATGCTGGTGGTGCGCGAGGTCGATGAGTGCCGCGTTGCCGATCATCTGCATCGCGCCGTCGCCGATCGAGGCGATGACCGGCCGATCCGGATAGGCGAACTTCGCCGCCAGCGCGTACGGGACCGCCGGGCACATCGTCGCCAGCGTGCCGGACAGGGCGGCCTGCATCCCCTGGCGCATCCGCAGATGCCGCGCCCACCAGTTCGTCGCCGACCCCGAGTCGGACGTGAGGATGCAGTTGTCGGGCAGACGCTGGTTGAGCTCCGCGAACACGAGCTGCGGGTTGATCGGCTCGGCATCGAGATGGGCGCGCTCGTTCATCAGCCGCCACCAGCGGTCGACCTCACCCGTGATCTGCTCGCTCCAGCTGCGATCCTCCTTGCGCCGGAGCAGCGGGATGAGCGCCTGGAGCGTCTGCTTCGCGTCGCCGATCAGGTTGCACTCCGTCGGCGCGTAGCGCATCCCGAGCAGCCGGCCGTCGATGTCGATCTGCACGGCGCGGGCCGCGCCCTCCTCCGGCAGCCACTCCGCATAGGGGAAGTTCGAGCCGACGATCAGGAGCGTGTCGCAGCCCATCATCATGTCGTGGCTCGGCTTCGTGCCGAGCAGGCCGATCGAGCCCGTGACGAACGGGATGTCGTCCGGCACGGCGGCACGGCCGTTGAGCGCCTTGGCGATGCCGGCCCCGAGCAGCTCGGCGACCTGCACGACCTCGTCGGCGGCGCCCTTGGCGCCCTGGCCGATGAGCATCGCGACCTTCTGCCCGGAGTTGAGGATCTCCGCGGCGCGCTGCAGGTCCTCGTCGCGCGGGCGAAGCACCGGCTCGGTGACGCCGAGCGAGGAGTAGACCGCGCCGTGCGCGCGCGGCGGCTCGGAGTACTCGGACTCCTGGACGTCCTCGGGGACGATCACCGCCGTCGGATGCCGCGAGCTGGCCGCGATCCGCATCGCCCGGTCGATGACGTGCCGCGCCTGCGAGGAGTCCATCACCGTCATCAGGTACTCGCTCGCGACGTCCTTGTAGAGCGTGCCCAGATCGACCTCCTGCTGGTAGTTGGCCCCCAGCGACATGCGCTTCTGCTGGCCGATGATCGCCACCACCGGCTGATGGTCGAGCTTCGCGTCGTACAGGCCGTTGAGCAGGTGGATCGCGCCGGGGCCGGAGGTCGCCATGCACACCCCGACCTCGCCGGTGAACTTCGCATGCGCGCACGCGGCGAACGACGCGATCTCCTCATGCCGGGTCTGGATGAACTCCACGTCGCCGACCTCGTGGAAGGCGCCCAGCAGACCGTTGATCCCGTCGCCGGGATAGCCGTAGATGCGCTTGACGCCCCACTCGCTGAGGCGGTTGAGGATGAACTGGGCGGTGTCGGGCACGAAACACTCCTCGTCGTGAGCTTTGTCGGTCGCTGCTCGCCTACCCCGGCGCCGGAGCAGACCCGTGCCGGTGTTCTCAGGCGAACACCCAGGTGATGCCGCTACCCGCGCCCGCGGCGCTCAACCGGCGGCGCCGGACGCTCTTCGAGCGCGGCGATGACGTCGAGCAGCTCGATCGCGATGCCGAGCGCGACCGGGCGCGGGCTCAGGCGGTGCACCGCCGCGGCGGCCGTCAGCAGATGGGCTTCCAGCTCGGCGCGCGACGCGAACGGGCCCGCCCCCACCGAGCCCCCTGCCGTCGTCGGCGCCCGCCCGCCGGAGACGACACTCGAGCGTCGAGGCGCGACCAGGCGGACCAGCCACGCGGGCAGCGGCCAGGCGGCGCGGGCGAGTGCCCGGGCGAGGCCGGAGCCGACCTGAGGCTCCGCGGGACCGGCGGGCACGCGTGGAGCCTCCGCGTCCCCCACCTGCCAGCAGCGTCGGGCGTCCCGCAGCGCGTGCAGAACCTCGAGACGGAGCGTGAGGTTCGGGCACAGGGCGACGCCCAGCATGTTGCGCGGATACCCCGCCCGGCGCCGGGATCGCTTTCGATGTCATTTGGCCGACCGACGGTCCCGAAGACGGCCGGTTCGGGTATGCCGCTCGTCTCACCGGGTACTCGAAGCCGACCGGCGCGTCGCGACTCGAGGAGGCCACCATGGCGGCAAGCATCGACGAGCAGCTCAACCTGTATCTCATGGACGCGCATGCGATCGAGCGTCAGGCGCTCGAGCAGGTGACCCGCGCCCGCAAGGTGGCCGGCGATCCGGAGCTCGCGGCCGCGTTCGCGGAGCATGTGCGGGAGACCGAGCGACACCGGACCTACGTCGAGGACCGCCTGATGGTGCGCGGGTTCGACGCGAAGGGAGCGCCCGACAAGGAGGTGAGCGCGCGCATCACGGGCGTCGCGATGGCGCTGTTCGCGCGACTGCAGCCGGACACGCCCGGCAAGCTCGTCGTGCATGCCTTCTCCTACGAGCACATGGAGCTCGCCGCCTACGAGCTGCTCGAGCTGCTCGCCGAGCGGGCGGGCGACCGCGCGACCGCGGAGACCGCACGGACGATCGCCCGGGAGGAGGCCACGATGGCGGACCGCCTCGCCGCCGCCTTCGACCGCGCCGTCGAGGCGTCGCTGCGGGCGCTCGATCCCGATGACGTCGGCTCGCGGCTTGACACCTACCTCGCCGACGCGCATGCGATCGAGGCCCAGGCGGAGAGCCTGTTGAGGCGAGCGCCAAAGCTTGCGGGCGCGGAGGAGCTGTCGAACGCGTTCGAGGAGCACCTCGGAGAGACCCGGCACCACGCCGAGCTCGTCGAGTCACGACTCCATGCTCGCGGCGCGAGCCCGTCGGCGCTGGGGGACGCGGCGCTGCGCCTCGGGGCGCTCAATCTGGGGATGTTCCTGCGCAGCCAACAGGACACACCCGCCAAGCTCGCGGGGTTCGCGTACGCGTTCGAGCACCTCGAGATCGGCGCCTACGAGCTCCTCGGCCGCGTCGCCCGCCGCGCCGGCGACCCGGAGACGCTCGGCATGGTCAACCGGATCCTGCCGCAGGAGCGGGCGGCGGCGCGGCGGATCCGGGGGCTGTTCGGGGAGGCGTTGCGGGCCTCGCTCACGCAGACGGCGACGATCTGAGGAGAGCTCACCGGCGCGGCGGGCGCAGCACCCGCCGGTCGTCCGGGAGCCGGCGCGTGACCCGCGCCGCGTCGAGGTGCTCGAGCAGCGCCTGGGCGTAGCGGCGCGAGGTGTGGAGCTCGTCGCGGAGCCGCGCGAGCGTGAGCGGCTCGCCGCTCTCGGCAATGCGGCGGGCGACGTCGATCACCGACTCGATCGCGGAGGGGTGGGCGTACATCGAGCGCCCGATTCGCACCGCCCGGCCCGCCGCGCGGAGCGCGGGCAAAAGCGACGCGTCCTCGCCGAGCTCGGCCTCGGTCGGCGGCTCGTGCCCGGCGGCGCGCAGCCGCTCCTCAAGCGCGAGCGCCTGGGGCGGCAGCGGCTCGCCCGGGACGTTCGGGGCGCCGGATCCCGACGCCGCCGGCCGGGTCGTGCCCCCCGCGGGGCGGGCACGTTCTCCGCCGGTCCGGACGGAATCCCGAACGGGCCGCGCAGAATCCCCTTCAGCGGCCGTCATCCGGCGCCGTCCACCCGCGCGCGCGTCGAGGATGACGCCGCCTCCGAGCGTGTCCGGCGGGCTGATCCGCCGCAGCACGAGCCGGTCCCCGTCGGCCGCGAGCAGCGGCTGCTCAAGCCGCAGCTGCCAGCGGCCGGAGCCGAGTGCCCGGGCGCGGGCGGGCACGTCGCGCGTGCCGTGATGGACCTGCAGGCGCTCGCGGTCGAGCGGCGGCTCCCCGTGCGTGAGCTCGAAATCGACCCGATAGGTGACGGCGACCGCGGCGCCCTCCCCGACGAGCACGTCGCCGCGGCGGACCTCATGGCGCCCGGCGCCCGCGAGGTTGACCGCGACGCGCTGCCCGGCGACCGCCTCGGCGATCGCGCGGTCGTGCACCTGCACGCCGCGGACGCGGAACACGCGGTCGCGGGGCAGCAGCCGCAGGCGACCGCCGGCGGCGATCGTGCCGCGCCACAGCGTGCCGGTGACGACCGTGCCGGCGCCGCGGATCGAGAAGACGCGGTCGACGTGGAGCGCCGCGGGTCCCGGGGTGCTCGCCCGGCTCGGCGCCTCGCGCGCGACCGCCGCGAGCGCGCGGCGGACCGCCTCGACGCCCTCTCCGGTGCGGGCGCTGCAGGCGACCGCGGGCACGCCCGGCAGCAGCGTGGCCGCCTGCTGCAGCGCCGTCCCGGGGTCGGCGAGATCCGACCGCGTCACGGCCACGACCCCGCGCGCGATCCCGAGCGCGTGCAGCACGCGGACGTGCTCGCGGGTCTGGGGCATGACGCCGTCGTCGGCGGCGACCACGAGGAGGAACAGGTCGATGCCGGTCGCGCCCGCGACCATCGTCCGCACGAGCCGCTCGTGCCCGGGCACGTCGATCACCGACAGCGTGCGCCCGTCCGGGAGCGGCAGCGGCGCGAAGCCGAGCTCGATGGTGATCCCCCGCGCCCGCTCCTCGGGCAGGCGGTCGCAGTCGACCCCGGTGAGGGCCCGGATCAGCGCGGTCTTCCCGTGGTCGATGTGGCCGGCCGTGCCGAGCGTGAGCGGCGGCGCGGCGGGCGGTCCTGCCGCCGGTGGATCGGCCGGCACCGGCCCGTCGAGCGTCGCGCGGGCGCTCATCCGGGCCCCGCCTTCCTCGCCCGCGCCGCATCCACAGCCCGCGCGGCGAGCGGCACCTCGGCGTCGCTCATCGTGCGCGGATCGAGCAGCACACGGCCGTCGGCGATCCGGCCCACGACCGCCGGCTCCCCGGTGCGGAGCACGCGCGCGAGCCACTCGGCGCCGCGCTCGTCGTCAAGCGCGACAGCGGGGCCTGGGAGCTCGAGCAGCGGCAGCGCCCCGCCGCCGACCCGGGCGGTCGACGCGACCACCTCACCGCCGGTCGCGTCGGCGAGCTCGCGTGCGCGCAGCGACAGCTCCGCCGGATCCGCGTCGAGCATCGCGAGCACGGGGATCTCCCGCGCTGCGAGCTCCGGGTCGCGGTAGAGAGCAAGCGTCGCCTCGAGCGCGGCGAGCGACAGCTTGTCGATGCGAAGCGCCCGGGCAAGCGGGTGGCGCCGGGCGGCCGCGATCGCCTCCTCGCGGCCGAGCATCACCCCCGCCTGCGGTCCGCCGAGGAGCTTGTCGCCGGAGAAGCAGGCGATCGCGGCGCCGGCCCGCAGCGAGCGACGCACCGCGGGCTCGGAGCCGAGCGCCGCGAGGCCGTCGGCGAGCACCCCGGAGCCGACGTCGTCGATCACCGGGACCGCCAGCGAGCAGAGCGCCTCGATCTCGACCTCCGCGGTGAAGCCGATCGTGCGGAAGTTCGAGGGGTGGGCGCGGAGGATCGCGGCCGTCTGCGGACCGATCGCCTCCGCGTAGTCGGCAAGGCGCGTGCGGTTCGTCGTGCCCACCTCGACGAGGCGCGCCCCCGCCTGGGCGATGACCTCGGGGATGCGGAAGCCGCCGCCGATCTCGATGAGCTGTCCCCTGGAGACGATCACCTCGCCGTCGTGGCCGGCGAGGCTGGAGACCGCGAGCAGGACGGCGGCGGCGCAGTTGCCCACGACGTGCGCCGCCTCGGCGCCGGTGAGCTCACGCAGCAGGTCCTCGACGTGGCGATGGCGCGCGCCTCGGTCCCCGCTCGGGAGGTCGAGCTCGAGGTTCGAATAGCCGTGGGCGACACGCGCGAGAGCGGCCTGGGCGACGCGGGCGAGCGGCGCCCGGCCGAGGTTCGTGTGGACGATGACGCCGGTCGCGTTGATGACGGGCGTGAGCGACGGCCGCAGCCGCTCAAGCGCCTCGGCCGCGAGGTCGGATGCACCGGCGCCGCTGTCCCCGGAGCCGTCGCCGTACAGCAGCGCCGCCCGGCGGTCGGCGAGCGCGGCCCGTGCCACCGAGACCGCGAGCCGGTCGACCGACGGCAGCGCCCGCAGCGCGGCGTCCCGCCCGGCCCTCGAGTCAGTGCCGTCCCGGTCCATGGTGAGCCGCGGGCGGCGGGGGCGCGGGGAGTCGCCTGACGGTTTCGGCCCCCACGGGGGGCACTCGGGGGCCGTCCCCCCGACGGTACGGAGCGACGAAGGAGTCGAACCTTCCCACCGCGGGGTCGCCGCGGCCTGCCGGCTTTGAAGGCCGGTCGGGGCACCGGCCCCGGCCGCTCCGCCGGCCACTATACGAGTGCGATCGCACCCGCCTCGCCCTCGGTGAGCGTGCCGATCACGGCGCCGTCGATCTCGTCCGCGCGCTCGGGCTCGAGCGCCACGAGCAGCCCGCCCGACGTCGTGGGATCGCACAAAAGGCGCCGGCGCGCGCGGGACGTCCGCGCGCCGCCGCGGGTGAAGCCCGCGGCGTACTCGAGGTTGCGCCGCAGGCCGCCGGAGACACCGTCCCCGGCGTCGAGCAGCTCCAGCGCGCCGGGGAGCGCGGGCACCTCGTCGGGGCGGATCCGGGCCTCGAGGCCGCTCTCCCGCGCGAGGTTGTGCAGGTGCCCGAGCAGCCCGAAGCCGGTGACGTCGGTCGCGGCGTGCGCGCCGGCGGCGAGCGCCTGGCGACCGGCGGGCGCGTTGAGCGCGACCATCGTCTCGACCGCCCGCGCACGGGTCGCCGCCTCGGCGCGGCCGCGCTTGGCGGCGGTCGTGATCGCGCCGACGCCGAGCGGCTTCGTGAGCACGAGCACGTCGCCCGCGCGGGCGCCGGCGTTCGTGAGCATCCGCGCGGGGTCGACGGTGCCGGTGACCGCGAGGCCGTACTTGGGCTCAGGATCGTCGATCGAGTGGCCGCCGACGATCGTGCACCCCGCCTCGCCCGTGACCGCGAGGCCGCCCTCGAGGATTCGGCGCAGCACCTCGCCGCCGAGGCGCTCGAGCGGGAACGCGACGAGGTTGAGCGCGGTGAGCGGGACGCCTCCCATCGCGTACACGTCCGAGAGCGCGTTCGCGGCGGCGATCCGTCCGAAGTCGAACGGGTCGTCGACGATCGGCGTGAAGAAGTCGACGGTCTGGACGAGCGCGAGCCCGTCCGACAGCGCGAACACGGCCGCGTCGTCGCCCGTCGCCGAGCCGACGAGCAGCCGCGGATCCGCGACCGGCGCAAGGCCGCGGACGACCGGGAACAGGGCCGCCGCCGGGAGCTTGCAGCCACAGCCCGCGCCGTGCGACAGCGAAGTGAGCGCCACCCTCTCCCCGGGGGGGTCGGCCGCGACGTCCCCGGCCTGGATGGGGGCGGCAGGCGGGCCGGGGCCGGCCCGAACGGACATGTCAGCCGCGCACATGGTGCTCTGTCAGCAGCTTACGCAGTCGATCTCGAGGTCGCGCGCCATCGGCGGGCGCTACCCCGCTGCGGTCGCCGGCAACCCGCGACGCCCGGACCCGTTTGCGAGCGAACCGGGCGTTGCGGTGACCACGTGGTTGAGCTACGGTCGCGCGATGCGAAGCCTGCGGGACCTCGTGCCGCCGCTCGTGCGCCAGTTGCGCGGCGATGCGCTCGGGCTCGGTCGCGCGGCGGAGTCGGCGCGCTCCCGCAGCCTCACGCCCCGCACGCGGACGGCCGACAGGGTCGTGCAGTCGGTCTGCCCCTACTGCGCGGTCGGCTGCGGCCAGAAGGTCTACGTCAAGGACGAGCGGGTGATCCAGATCGAGGGCGACCCCGACTCGCCGATCTCCCGGGGGCGGCTGTGCCCGAAGGGGTCGGCCTCCGAGCGGCTCGTCAACTCGCCGATGCGCGACACGCACGTGCGCTACCGGCGCCCGGGCGCCACCGAGTGGGAGGAGCTGTCGCTGGAGCGCGCCACGGAGATGATCGCCGAACGAATCATCCGCACCCGCGCGGAGACCTGGGAGGAGGAGACCGAGGACGGCAAGCCGCTCCGGCGCACGCTCGGCCTGCACTTCCTCGGCGGCGCGACCCTCGACGGCGAGGAGAATTACCTCATCAAGAAGTTCTTCACCGCCGCCGGGGCGGTCTCGGTCGAGAACCAGGCACGCATATGACATAGCGCCACGGTTCCCGGTCTGGGGACCTCGTTCGGGCGCGGCGGCGCCACCACGTTCCAGCAGGACCTGCAGAACTCCGACTGCATCCTGATCATGGGCTCGAACATGGCCGAGCAGCACCCCGTCGGCTTCCAGTGGGTGATCGAGGCCAAGGAGCGCGGCGCGAAGGTCATCCACGTCGATCCCCGGTTCACGCGCACGAGCGCGATGGCCGATCTCCACGTGCCGATCCGCGCCGGCACCGACATCGCGTTCCTCGGCGGGGTCGTCAACCGGATCTTCGAGCACGACGGGTGGTTCCGGGAATACGTGCGGGCGTTCACGAACGGCCCGGTCGTCCTCAAGCGCGACTTCCAGGACAGCGAGGCTCCGGACGATGCCGGCGCCGACCGATCCGGCGAGGCGGCAGGCCGAGCGGACGGCGAGCTGGCGAGCGGCCTCTTCTCCGGCTGGCACCCGGACGACGGGGCCTACGGGATCGACACCTGGGGCTACAACCGCACGAGCGGCGAGGCGGCGGCCGGCAAGCACGAGCAGACCGCCGACGTCTCGGGCGACCAGGCGCACGGCGCGCACGGGATGAGGCTGGAGGGCGGGGAGCCCCCCGACTACGACGACTCGATGGAGCACGAGCGCTGCGTCCTGCAGGTGCTCAAGCGACACTTCGCCCGCTATACGCCCGAGGCGGTGGCCGAGATCTGCGGATGCCCGCCGGAGGCGGTCGAGCAGGTCGCGCGGGCGCTGTGCGAGAACTCGGGACGGGAGCGGACCTCGGCGGTCGTCTACTCGGTCGGCTGGACGCAGCACACGGTCGGCGTGCAGAACATCCGCGCCGCCTCGATCATCCAGCTGCTCCTCGGCAACATCGGTCGCCCCGGCGGCGGGATCCTCGCCCTGCGCGGCCACGCGAACATTCAGGGCTCGACCGACATCCCGACGCTCTTCGACATCCTGCCGGGGTACATCCCGATGCCCCACCCGCAGTCGCATCCGACCCTCGACGAGTTCGTGCGGCTCAACGGTCCGAGCACCGGCGCGTGGGGCAACCTCGACCACTACATGGTCTCGCTGCTCAAGGCGTGGTGGGGCGAGGCGGCGACCGAGGACAACGAGTTCTGCTTCCACTACCTGCCGCGGATCGACGGCGACCACTCCCACTACGCGATGATGCTGAAGATGCTCGACGGCGGCGTTCAGGGGATGCTCTGCGTCGGGCAGAACCCGACCGTCGGCTCAGCGAACTCGGGGCTGATGCGGGCGGCGCTCGCCAAGCTCGACTGGCTCGTCGTCCGCGACTTCCAGCCGACCGAGACCGCGCTCTTCTGGCAGGACTCCCCCGAGCACGAGAGCGGCCAGGTCCGCGCGCAGGACATCGACACCGAGGTGTTCTTCCTGCCGGCGGCGACGCACACCGAGAAGGACGGCTCGTTCACGAACACCCAGCGCCTGCTCCAGTGGCACCACAAGGCGTGCGAGCCGCCGGGTGACGCGCGCTCTGAGCTGCACTGGATCTACCACCTCGGCAAGGCGATCCGCGAGAAGCTCGCAGACTCGAAGGACCCGCGCGACCGGCCGATCCTCGATCTCACCTGGGACTATCCGCTCCAGGGGCCGCACGACGAGCCCGATGCCGCAAGCGTGCTGCAGGAGATCTCCGGCCGCAAGGCCGACGGCTCGTTCCTCGAAAGCTACGACTCGCTGAAAGCGGACGGCTCGACGCGCTGCGGCTCCTGGATCCACTGCGGCGTCTACAAGGACGGCGTCAACCAGGCGGCGCGCAAGAGGCCCGGCGGCGAGCAGAACTGGATCGCGCACGAGTGGGGCTGGGCGTGGCCGAAGGACACCCGCATCATCTACAACCGCGCCTCGGCGGACCCCGAGGGCAAGCCGTGGTCCGAGCGCAAGCGCTACGTCTGGTGGGACGCGGAGCAGGAGAGCTGGACGTCGCTCGGGGACTCTCCGGACTTCCCGCCGAGCAAGGCGCCGGACTACAGGCCGGGGCGGCGCTCGCAGGGGATGGAGGGGATCCGCGGCGATAAGCCGTTCATCCTGCACCCCGACGGCCGCGGTTGGCTGTACGCGCCGACGGGGCTCGTCGACGGCCCGCTGCCGGTTCACTACGAGCCCCAGGAGTCGCCCTTCCGCAACCCGCTCTACGCCCAGCAGCAGAACCCGACCCGCCAGGTCTTCCCGCGTCCGGAGAACCCGTACAACCCGTCCTGTGGCGAGACGGGCGCGGATGTGTTCCCGTTCGTGCTCGCGACCTACCGGCTCACCGAGCACCACACCGCCGGGGGCATGTCCCGAACGGTCCCCTATCTCGCCGAGCTGCAGCCCGAGTTCTTCTGCGAGGTCTCGCCCGAGCTGGCGGCCGAGCGGGGCCTGACGCACGGTGACTGGGCGACGATCGTCACCGCCCGGGCGGCCGTCGAGGCGCGTGTGATGGTGACCGCGCGGATCAAGCCGCTGACAATCCAGGGCCGCACCATGCACCTCGTCGGCGCGCCCTACCACTGGGGCGGCGTCGGGATCGTCACCGGCGACTCCGCCAACGAGCTGTTGCCACTCGCGCTCGACAACAACGTGCACATCAGCGAATACAAGGTGGCGACGTGCGACATCCGGCCCGGCCGGCGGCCGCGCGGTCCTGAGCGCATCGCGCTCGTCGAGGAGTACCGCCGCCGCGCGGGGGTGAAGGCGTGAAACTCGACATCCGGGCCTGGCCCCAGCCGGGCACGCGGAGCGGAGCTGTCGACCCGGGACCCGCGCCCACGGGGGATCGTGCCCCTCGTCGGCTGGGGTTCTTCACCGACACCTCCATCTGCATCGGCTGCAAGGCGTGCGAGGTCGCCTGCAAGGAGTGGAACCAGATCCCGATGTCACTCCAGGGGTTCACCGGTCACTCCTACGACAACACGATCGACCTCGGTGCCGACACCTGGCGGCACGTCGCGTTCGTCGAACAGCAGGTGCCCGCCGGCGTGAACGACGGCGCGTCGCTCGTCGAGGCCGCCGGGCATGAGGCCCTGTTCGATGCGGGCGTGCAGACCTACCAGGAGGGCGACGGGATCCGCTGGCTGATGGCCTCCGACGTCTGCAAGCACTGCACCCATGCGGCCTGCCTCGAGGTGTGCCCCACGGGCGCGCTGTTCCGCACCGAGTACGGGACGGTCGTCGTCCAGGAGGACGTGTGCAACGGCTGTGGCTACTGCGTGCCCGCCTGCCCGTTCGGGGTGATCGACCAGCGCGAGGGCGATGGCCGCGTCTGGAAGTGCACGCTCTGCTACGACCGCCTCAAGGACGACAAGGAGCCCGCCTGCGCGCAGGCGTGCCCGACGAACTCGATCCAGTTCGGCGAGCTCGAGGAGCTGCGTGCGCGCGCCGGCGAGCGCCTCGAGCGGCTGCGGGACGCCGGCCAGGAGAAGGCCCAGCTCTATCTCGCCGACGACTCCGACGGGATCGGCGGCGGGGGCGCGTTCTTCCTGCTGCTCGACGACCCCGAGGTGTACGGCCTGCCGCCCGACCCGGTCGACACGGTGAGGGACATCGGCGAGATCTGGCGGGCGGCCGGACTGGCCGCCGTCGCGCTGGGGGCGGGCCTCGCGGCGGCCGTGCTCGGGGGCCGGCGGTGAGCGGACGCCGACGACGCGGTGGCCTGGCGACGCCCAGCGGCACGCCCGGAGGCCGGCGGTGAGCGAGGTCCGCACCTACCACGGCCAACCCGTCCTCAAGGAGCCGGTGTGGACCTGGGAGATCCCGTGCTACTTCTTCGCCGGCGGGCTCGGCGGCGCCTCGGCGGGCCTCGCCTACCTGTGCGAGCTGCGCGGCGAGGGGGCGGCGGGACGGCGCGCCTGGACGGTGGCGCTCGCCGGCATCGCGGCGAGCCCGCTGCTGCTCGTCTCCGACCTCGGCCGCCCCGCGCGCTTCCTCAACATGCTGCGCATGGCGAAGGTCACCTCGCCGATGAGCATCGGCTCGTGGATCCTCAGCGTGAGCGGCACCGCCACCACGCTCGCCGCCGCCCACGCGCACCTCGGTCTCCTCCCCCGGCTCGCGCGGATCGCGCGCCCGCTCGCGGCGCTCGCGGGCCTGCCGCTCTCGAGCTATACCGCGGCGCTCGTCACGAACACCGCGGTCCCGGTGTGGCACGAGGCGCGGACGACGCTGCCGTTCGTATTCGTGTCCGGCGCCGGGCTGAGCGCGGGCGCCGCGCTCGTGCTCGTCACGCCCGTCGGGGACGCGCGGCTGGCGCGGCGCGTCGCGCTCACCGGCGCCGTCGGGGAGCTCGCGCTCACCGAGGTCATGCAGCGCCGCCTCGGAGAGCCGGCACGCGCGTACAAGTCAGGGGCGGCGCGCGCCTTCGACCTCGCGGCGCGGGCCGCGATCACGGTCGGCGGCGGCCTGCTCGCCGCCCGCGGACGGCACTCGCGCCCGGTCGCCGCGGCCGCCGGGACGCTGCTGCTCGCGGGAGCGCTCAGTGCCCGCTGGTCGGTGTTCAAGGCGGGGTTCGCGAGCGCCGCCGACCCGACGATCGTGATCGGCCCGCAGCGCGAGCGCCTCAAGCGCGCCGCGTGAACGGGCGCGGGGCCCGCACGGCTCACGGCGTGCCCTCAGAGCGCGCCGCCTCTCAGAGCGCGCCGCCTCTCAGAGCGCGTCGCGCCGGGACGACCGGCGGCTCTCGAGCGCCCGCCGCGCCGCGACGTGGCGCGCGAAGTCCCGCTCGAACTGCGACCACCAGTCGCCGCGCAGCTCCGGCGGATGGCGCCGCCGCCACCGCGGCGTCATCGCGGCGATCATGACTCCACTCAGCAGAACGCTCACAACGATGATTGCCACGATCATGATCTGTGCTCCTTCGTGAAAGATGTCGGCGCCATACGCGCGCTGTAGTGGGCATACCCGCTGCTCGGCCCCTGCCGGACCCGCCGTTCGTGCGATGACAAATCCCTGTCCATCACCGGTTGTTTGTCCGATCGGAGCGCGCTCAAACCCATGGATCTGAAGCTGGCAGACGACGAGCGGGAGCTCGTGGGCGAGGGCCCGGCCCCGACGAGCGCGCAGGCGATGAAGGCGGTTCTCTGCCGCACCCCGTTCAGCGACCCGGAGTGGATCTTCGAGCGCAAGCTCGACGGGATCCGGTGCGTGGCGATCCGCGACGGCGCCGATCTGCGCATGCTCTCGCGCAACGACCTCGACCTCGGCGCCCGCTTCCCCGAGGTCCGGGAGGCGCTCGCCGCACAGCCGGGCTCCCGCTGGGCGATCGACGGCGAGATCGTCGCGTTCGACCGCGGGCGCACGAGCTTCGCGCGGCTCGCCGACCGCGGCCACCGTCCGGTCGCCGTCTTCTACTACGCGTTCGACCTCCTGTGGCTCGACGGGCTTGACGTGCGCGCGCTGCCGTTGCGCACGCGCAAGCGTCTGCTGCGCGATGCGATCGCCGCCGGCGGGCCGATCCGGCTCAGCACCCACCGCAACGGCGAGGGCGAGGCGATGTTCGAGCACGCCTGCGCGCACGGCTGGGAGGGGGTGATCGCGAAGCGCGCCGACAGCCCCTACCGCGCGACCCGCTCCCGCGACTGGCTGAAGTTCAAGTGCGAGGCCGGCCAGGAGCTCGTCATCGGCGGCTTCACCGCGCCCCGCGGCAGCCGCACCGAGTTCGGCGCGCTCCTGCTCGGCTACCACGACGGCGACCGCGAGCTCCGCTACGCGGGCAAGGTCGGGACGGGCTTCGACCGCGAGACGCTCCGGGAGCTCGGCGACCGGCTGCGGGCTTTGCGCCGCGAGCGCTCGCCGTTCAGCGATGCCGACGTGATCCGCGAGCGCACCATCACCTGGGTCGAGCCGACGCTCGTCGCCGAGGTCGCGTTCACCGAGTGGACGGGCGCCGGACGCCTGCGCCATCCCCGCTTCCTCGGGCTGCGCACGGACAAGGACGCCTCGGAGGTCGTCCGCGAGGTGTGAACGGTGATTCGCCGCGGCCCGAGCGGGTAGGTGTCACGCCATGGGTTTGACCGCGCCGGGCCGGCCGGTGATGCCGTCGGCGCGCCCGCGGCTTCCCGGCCTCGCCTCCACCGCCGCCGCGCTTGCGCTCACATTCGACGACGGGCCGGATCCCCGCGGAACGCCGGGGGTGCTCGATGCGCTGGAGCGCGCCGGCGCCCGGGCGACGTTCTTCGTCATCGCCCCGGCGGCGGAGCGCCATCCCGAGCTTGTGCGCCGTGCGCTCGCGTCGGGTCACCGCGTCGAGCTGCACTGCGATCGACATATCCGCCACACCGAGCTCGACGAGCGCGCGATCCGCGAGGACGCCGAGCGCGGGCTGCTCCGCCTCACGCGGCTGGGCGTCGAGCCGACGCTGTGGCGCGTCCCCTGGGGGGTCGAGGCCGAGGCCACCCCGGCGGTCGCCGCGGAGCTCGGCCTCACGCTCGTCGGCTGGGACGTCGACACCCACGACTGGCGGGGGGACGACGCGGCGCAGATGCTCGCGGCGACGCGCGCGGCGCTGGCTCCGGGCGCGGTCGTGCTCGCCCACGACGGCGTCGGCCCCGGTGCCCGACGTCCTGACTGCGCACGGACCGCCGACTACGTCGACCTGGTCGCCGGACACGCCGCGCGGGCCGGCCTCGCGCTCGCCTCGCTGTGACGACGATCGTCTCCCACCGCACGCTCGCGGAGGCGCAGGGCTTCTGGCAGGCGCTCGACGAGGCGCTCGCGCGCATCCACGACGCCGCCGGCCCCCGCGACCTGAACCCCGAGCGGCGCTTCCCCGAGGACGCGTTCGCGCTCCTGCGCGAGGCCGGCGCGCTCGCCTGGAGCGCCTTCCCGGGCACGCG
>Ga0070737_10003021_pt1 | contig 18886 bp, 17 predicted proteins | sample Coa_R1_10_FD_66438 | JGI IMG/M metagenome (GOLD analysis project Ga0070737, IMG submission 66438) | Surface soil microbial communities from Centralia Pennsylvania, which are recovering from an underground coalmine fire - Coalmine... | ecosystem: Environmental > Terrestrial > Soil > Unclassified...
GGCACCGAGATGGTGATGCCCGGTGACAACACCAACATCAAGGTCAAGCTGATCCAGCCGGTCGCCATGGACGAAGGGCTGCGGTTCGCTATCCGCGAGGGCGGCCGCACCGTCGGCGCCGGCCGGGTGACCAAGATCATCAAGTAGTTTCCTGCGCGAGCAGACGCTGAGGCCCCCGAAATCTGGTGATTTCGGGGGCCTCAGCGTCTGCTCGGCGTAATACTCGCCTGAACGCGATTAGGCCCTAACGACAGGAGCATGGCGATGTTGTGGCGATACGTGAAATGTCAACTCATGGTCCTGCTCTGCGGCGGCCTGGTTGGTCCGATCTTCTTGTTCACCTATTTCGGTCTGGGCCAGAGCAGCCTCATCAAGTGGATGTTCTACGCGGGCCTGCTGATCACCGCGGCCGACGTGCTGATCGCACTGGCGCTGGCCAACTATGGTGCGAAATCGTCGGCCAAGGCCGCCGCGCTCGAACGGAGCGGGGTGTTGGCGTTGGCCCAGATCATGGGCGTCACCGAGACCGGGACTCGCATCAACGAGCAGCCGCTGGTCAAGTTGGACTTGCGCATCTCCGGAGCGGGCTTCGAGCCATTCGACAGTCAAGACCGGGTGATCGCCAGCGTCAGCCGGTTGGGCAACATCACGTCGCGCAAGCTGGTGGTACTTGTCGACCCCGCGACCCGCGACTACCGGATCGACTGGGAGCGAAGCGCTTTGGTCAACGGTCTGGTTCCCGCGCAGTTCACGGTGGCTGAAGACAACCAGACATATGACTTGAGCGGGCAGGCCGGGCCACTGATGGAGATCCTGCAGATCCTCAAGGCCAACAACGTTCCGTTGAACAGGATGGTCGACGTACGGTCGAATCCGGTGTTGCGCCAACAGATTCAGGCGGTGGTGCGGCGGGCGGCGGCCCAGCAGGCGCAGACTGCGCCGGCTGCGGTGGGCCAGGCGCCGGCCGGTGCGCCGCCGGCGCAGACCGTTGGCCAGCGGCTCCAGGAGTTGGAAACACTGCATGCGTCGGGTGCGCCGACAGACCAGGAATACGCCAGCAAGCGGGCCCAGATCATCGCCGAGCTCTAGCCACCCCGCCCTTAGAACACGTTTCAGTTTCGCTGCTAGCCTGATCGCTGACCGACGAAAGGACGGGCGATGGCTGGCGGCAACGGCACGCTGCACGGACGAGTGGCGTTTATCACCGGCGCCGCCCGCGGCCAGGGACGCGCGCACACGGTGCGGCTGGCCCGCGAAGGCGCCGACATCATCGCGCTGGATATCTGCGCACCGGTATCGGACACCATCACCTACCCGGCGGCCACCGTCGAGGATCTCGCTGAGACGGTGCGTGCCGTCGAAGCCGAGGGGCGCAAGGTGTTGGCGCGCAAGGTCGATATCCGTGACGACGAGGCCCTGCGCCAACTGGTGGCCGACGGGGTCGAGCAGTTCGGCCGGCTCGACATCCTGGTGGCCAATGCCGGGGTGTTGGGCTGGGGCCGGCTCTGGGAGCTGACCGACGAACAGTGGGACACGGTCATCGGGGTCAACTTGACGGGGACTTGGCGTACCCTGCGTGCGGTGGTGCCCGCGATGATCGCAGCGGGCAACGGCGGCTCGATCGTGGTGGTCAGCTCGGCCGCCGGGGTAAAGGCCACACCGGGCAACGGTCATTACTCGGCCGCCAAATACGGACTCGTCGGGCTGACCAACACGCTGGCGCTTGAGCTCGGCGAGTTCGGCATCCGCGTCAACTCCATTCACCCCTATTCGGTCGACACCCCGATGATCGAGACCGACGCGCTGATCCAGCTGCTCGCCAAGCATCCCGGCTATGCGCACAGCTTTCCGCCAATGCCATTGCAGCCCAAAGGATTTATGACCCCCGAAGAGGTCTCCGATGTGGTCGTGTGGCTGGCCGGTGACGGGTCGGCGACGTTGTCGGGCGCGCAGATACCCGTCGACAAGGGCGTGTTGAAGTACTGACCGCGCCGACTGTATTGCGGGCCGGCCACCGGCCTGCCGTCGCCATCGTGTATGAAGCTTCACGTGACCGGAAGCGCAAACGGGGTAGTGATCGTGGGCGGTGGCCTTGCTGCGGTCCGCACCGCCGAGCAACTGCGCCGGGCCAACTACACGGGTCCCATCACCATCGTCAGCGACGAGGTTCATCTGCCCTACGATCGGCCTCCGCTGTCCAAGGAGGTGTTGCGCAGCGAAGTCGACGACGTGACCCTCAAGCCGCGCGAGTTCTACGACGAGTACCGCATCACCCTGCGGCTGGGTTCGGCCGCCACCGGCCTGGACACCACCGAACAGACGGTGACCCTCGACGACGGGACCGTGCTCGGTTATGACCAGCTTGTCATCGCGACCGGCCTGGTGCCGCGGCGCATCCCGTCGTTTCCGGACCTGGTCGGCATCCGGGTGCTGAGGTCTTACGACGAGAGCATCGCGCTGCGTCGGCACGCCCTGCGAGCCCGACACGCCGTGGTGGTCGGGGCCGGCTTCATCGGCTGCGAAGTGGCCGCCAGCCTGCGCGGCCTGGGGGTAGGCGTGGTGCTGGTGGAGCCGCAGCCGGCCCCGCTGGCCGGGGCGCTCGGCGCGCAGATCGGTGAATTGGTGGCGCGACTGCACCGGTCCGAGGGCGTCGAGGTGCGGACCGAGGTCGCGGTGGCCGAGGTGCGCGGTGCCGGCCACGTCGATTCCGTGGTGCTCACCGACGGCGCCGAGCTGACAGCCGACCTGGTGGTGGTCGGCGTCGGGTCGCGGCCGGCCACGGAGTGGCTGAACGGCAGCGGAATCAAGGTCGACGACGGTGTGATCTGCGACGAGGCGGGACACACCAGCGCGCCCAACGTGTGGGCGCTGGGCGACGTCGCCTCCTGGCGCAATCCGATGGGACACCAAGTGCGCGTGGAGCATTGGAGCAACGTCGCCGAACAGGCCAGGGTCGTCGTGCCCGCGATGCTCGGCCAGCAGGCGCCGTCGCACGTGGTCGTCCCCTACTTTTGGAGCGACCAGTACGACATCAAAATCCAGTGTCTCGGCGAGCCGCAGGCCACCGACATCGTGCACCTGGTCGAAGACGACGGCCGCAGGTTCCTGGCCTACTACGAGCGCGACGGCGTCGTGGCCGGGGTCGTCGGCGGCGGCATGGCCGGCAAGGTCATGAAGACGCGCGCCAAAATCGCTGCCGCCGCACCGATCTCGGAAGTGCTGGGTTAAAACTCACCCAAGTAGAAACGACCGCCCTGGTCATCGAGGCACTCGGCGCTGATCCCGTAGGGTTGCCGCGCCGGCTCCTGCGGCACGGTGCCGCCAGCCTCACGCACCCGCGCGACCGCGGCGTCGATGTCGGCCACCGTCCACATCGGCACCGTTGTCGGACGCGCGGCGCCGCCCGCCACGCCGGCCATCGGATGCACCGGGGTGATTTGCCAGCCGTCGTCGACGCGACCGGGCTCGAACACCCATCCCAGCACTCGGCCGTAGAAGTCGCGGAATACCGCGGAATCCGGCACTTCGTATGTGACATACGACAATTCACCAGGCCCAGAGCCGTTCAGCTCCGGTCGCTTCTGGCTGTCAGCCGGCTGGTAGACCGCGAATGCGACCCCGTGCGGGTCGGTGGCGTCCAGCACCATCCCGTACTCGAACTCGCGCGGCTCACCCGGCACACCGCCCGCCGCGGCGATCGCTTCCCGAGCGGCGTTCACGTCGGCCACCGCATAGCAGCAGAACAGCGTGGGAGGCCCGTCGACGGCGAAAATGCCCGTCGGCATGTCGGTGTTGGTGACGTGGTGTGTCGCCGGGTCGTAGGTCCAGCCCAGGACGTGGCCGTAGAACGCGGCCGCGCGGTCGGCGTCGGGACTCCACACCGACACATATCCGATGTCGCCGTGCTGGATGGTGGCGACCGTACCGCTCACCGGGCCGCTGAGTATCCACCGGTGACCGAACGGATCGACGATGGTCGCGTTGCGCGCACCGTAGTTCTCGTAGACCTCACGCTCGACGGTGGCTCCGCGTTGCCGCGCTCGCTGCAGCGCCGCATCGGTGTCGGCAACATGCACCATGAGACTGACCGAAACCGCGCCCCGCTCAGGAGCTGTCAACCCAAGCTCGGGATACTCGTCGGCCAGATAGAGCACCCCGCCCGCAATGGCGAGTTCGGCGTGCCCAATTCGGCCGTCGTCCATCACAATCGGCTCACCGACCACCGTGCCCTCGAAGGCGTCGGTATACCAGGCGATCGCGGCGCGGGCGTCGGGCACGCACAGATAGGGAATCGCCGCGGCGCGCGGCACAGCGGGAACCGCTTGCGCAGACGGCTCAGCCAGTTCGGAAATCGCTGCAGCTGTACCACTCATGACGACTCCTTTTGTTGCGCCGGGCAAGGACAGCGCCGATTCGAGGCGAGCGCGCAGCCGCGCGGCGAACACCGGATCCGGCTGCACCGGAAGGTCATCGGCGCGCAGCACGTACAGTGGGTCATTTGGCCGACTCATGGCGTGCATCCTTCCGGGTAGTGCTGTCTGAAGGCCCGGCGAGCACGGACCAGAAGGGCTTCGGTGGCATGGACGGTGCGCCCGATCAGCTCGGCGCATTCGGGCACCGAGCAGTCGTCCATGTAGCGCAGCACCAGCACCATGCGGTGCGACTCGGACAGCCGGGCCAAGACGCTTTCGGCGACCAGGCGATCGAGTTCGGCGTCCCAGTCGTCGTCGGCCGCGTCGACTGGTTCGCGAAGTTCGGCGAGCGGGACGGTGAACCGGTCGCGCCGGCGGCGGTAGTGGTCGGCGAGCTTATGGCGGGCCACCCCCAGCAGCCAGGGCATCCCGATCGGCGGCGGGTTGTCGTTACGGGCGGCGTCCATGGCCGCCAAAAACGTTTCCGACGTCAGGTCCTCGGCGGTTCCGCGATCGCCGCATCGCCGGACGAAATACCCGTAGACGACCGGCAGCGCCCGGTCGTAAACCGCCAACAGCGCACGCGCAGCATCGCTGCGGTCCGGTTGGGCGCTCACATCCTTATCGTCGCGGCGGCGCGGTGAACTCCGACGCCTTTGCGGCGAAGATTTGCCGCCCACCTCATTCCCAGATCACCGGCGGGCCGTGCGGCGCGCATTCGGCCAGGATCCGGTCGTCGCCGCCCGGCCAGCTGCGAACTCGCAGCAAGAAGGCGTGCGCGGCGCCGGGGGTGCGGCGTTGCGGCTCGAGCATGAGGTGGGCAAACGGAGCGGGGGTTCTCGCGTGGGCCGCGACGGCGTCGATACCGGCACGGGCCGCGGCCTGTTCGTCAGCGGAAAGGTATTGCCAGGTAATCGAATGCCACAACACGGTTAGCGCGCCGTCGGCGACAGTCAGCCCGGCGACCGCCTCGGCTGCGGTGCTGCGCTGCAGCCGCGCCGGCACGTGCCGGGCGACGCTGATCGCCCCACGCAGCCGGTCCATGCGGACGGTCATGTCGGGCCAGACGTAACTCAACAACGTGAGTTCGCCCTCGGAGTTGGTGGCGTCGATCGGCGCGATGTCATAGCCGTGCCGCTCAACGATTCGCACATCGTTGGTGGGGGGCAGCCTGCCGCGCCAGGCGTCGTCGATGCTCACCGGCGAGTCGGTGGGGCCCCACTGGCCGCCGGGATAGCGGTAGCGGTAGTGATCGGCGCGCAGGTTCAGCCCGGCGCTGGATCCGATTTCGAAAAGCCTTACCGGAAGCCGGAATTGACGTGTAAGGATCAACAGGGCGCCGATGAGTGCAGCCGATCTGCCCACCTCGTTGGTCTGCGGCGGTTGGTCGAGGGCAGCGCGCAGCGCGTCGGTATGGTCGGCCGCGACTTGTGCAATGACAGGCCAGGCCGCCGGGCCGTCCCAGCTGCCACCGGTGCTCGGGTACCAGCGGCGCAACGCCGGTGCACGGCCATCCAGTACCAGCCGGTGCAGTCCGCCGAGCAGTCGCAGCGGCACCGCGAACCGACCCGGGTCGTTTTCGTGACCGGACAACACCGCCGCGAAGACGCCGCCGGCTTGGACGTCGGCGGCCACACGGTCGAGCAGTTCGGCATACATCGGCGAACCGAACGCCGCGCAGGCCCGAGCCTGCGACCGCAGGGAGCGCAGCAGGCGCTCGGTGCCGCTCACCGCTTCAGCCGGTCCAATCCGTCGCGGACGGCGTCGAACGCGTCGCCGAGCGCCTGGGGCAGCGAGACCGATTCGTCGTCGAGCCAGTGCTCGTAGGCGCTCAACGCCACGCCGAGCAGCATCCAGGCGACGGTCTGCGGCAACAAATCGGTGGTCCGGCTGCCCGTTCGCCGGGCCACAAACGCGGCGATCACCTCCCGCCACCCGGCATACATCGTCATCGAGTAGGCCTGTAATTCGGCCGTCTGCAAGATCACCCGCATGCGCTGCCGGTGCCGGCGGGTCTCCGACTCGTCGAACGTGTTGAACGCCAACAGCGCCGCACGCAGGGCCTCGCCCAGCGGCACATCCGGGCCAACCTGGTCGAGCAGCTCGCGCAGGTGCCGCAGGTGTGCGTCGAAGTCTCCCCACGGGATGGCATTCTTGGACGGGTAATAACGAAAGAGCGTGCGGCGGGCGATCCCGGCGGCGTGCGCGACGTCGTCGACGCTGACGTTCTCGAATCCCCGGGCGGCGAACAGCTGCAGCGCGACGTCGGTGATGTGATGCGGTGTCGTCGAGCGGCGCCGGCCCACCCGGGACTCAGGCAGCATATACCCCGCCCTTCCATTACGGCACTCGATGCCATATTCTGTCCATGATTGTGGCCAGTTCGACCCCGACTTGTCGAGTCTGCAAGAAAGGCGGCTTCATGGAACACGAAACCGACACCGACACCGAGCTCGTCACCGAAACCCTGGTGGAAGAGGTGTCCATCGACGGCATGTGCGGGGTCTACTGACCGTGGCCGTTCCCGCGCCGGCTGAGGCGCGATTCGACCCCGAGCTGGGCTGGCGACTGCATCCGCAGGTGGCGGTGCGACCGGAGCCATTCGGCGCGCTGCTGTACCACTTCGGCACCCGAAAGCTGTCGTTTCTCAAAAACCGGACGATCCTCGCGGTGGTGCAATCGCTGGATCACCATCCAGATGCCCGATCAGCCTGTCGCGCAGCAGGACTCGACGACACCCAACTCGCGCCGTACCTGAAGGCCCTCGGCGTGCTCGCCGCGTCGAACATGGTCGTGCCACGGGAGGGCCCATGACAGCGGCTGTCCCTGGCCTCGTCGAGCAGTTCGAGCGCGGGCTAGCCGCGCCGATCTGCCTGACCTGGGAACTGACCTACGCCTGCAACCTGGCGTGCGTGCACTGTCTGTCGTCCTCGGGCAAACGCGACCCGCGAGAGCTTTCCACACGGCAATGCAAGGACATCATCGATGAGCTGGAACGCATGCAGGTGTTCTATGTCAATATCGGTGGTGGCGAACCGACTGTGCGACGGGATTTTTGGGATCTACTTGACTACGCCACCGCACACCACGTAGGCGTGAAATTCTCCACCAACGGGGTTCGGATCACTCCGGAAGTGGCCGCGCGGCTCGCCGCCAGCGATTATGTCGACGTCCAGATTTCACTCGACGGCGCCACCGCTGAAGTCAACGACGCCATCCGCGGACCCGGATCGTACGCCATGGCGGTGCGCGCACTGGAAAACCTGGCGGCCGCCGGCTTTTCCGACGCCAAAATTTCTGTGGTGGCGACCCGTCATAACATCGACCAATTGGACGAATTCGCCACGCTGGCAACCCGTTACGGTGCGACACTGCGAATTACCCGCCTGCGGCCCTCGGGCCGCGGGGCAGATGTCTGGGACGAGCTACATCCGACGCCCGAGCAACAAATCCTGCTTTACAACTGGCTGGTCGCCAAGGGCGAACAGGTGTTGACGGGTGATTCGTTCTTTCATCTCTCCGGACTGGGCACACCCGGTGCGCTGGCCGGCTTGAACATGTGCGGAGCCGGCCGGGTGGTGTGCCTGATCGACCCGGTGGGCGACGTGTACGCGTGCCCGTTCGCCATTCATGAGCGCTTCCTCGCCGGAAATGTGCTGCGCGACGGTGGCTTTGACAATATCTGGAAGAATGCTCCGCTGTTTCACCAGCTGCGCGAGCCGCAGTCGGCGGGCGCGTGCGCTAGTTGCGGCCACTACGACAGCTGCCGCGGCGGGTGCATGGCGGCGAAGTTCTTCACCGGCTTGCCGATCGACGGCCCCGATCCGGAGTGCGTGCAAGGCCACGGGGTTTCGGCGCTGGCCAATGGACGCGTCAAACCGAGACCGGCCGGCGACCACTCTCACGGGCGGCGAACCACGGTGCCGCTGACCTTGTCCACCCGTCCACCCAAACGCCTTTGCAGCGAGAGCCCGCTGTAGACCATGGCCCGCGATCTTTGGTTTGAGACGGTCGCGATCGCCCAGCGGCGAGCCAAGCGTCGGCTTCCCAAGTCGGTCTATTCCTCGCTGGTTGCCGCCAGCGAAAAGGGTGTGACCGTGTCCGACAACGTCGAGGCGTTCAGCGAACTCGGCTTCGCACCGCATGTGGTAGGTGCTATCGACAAGCGGGATCTTTCCACAACGGTTATGGGGCAACAAATTTCGCTGCCCGTGATCATCTCGCCCACGGGTGTCCAAGCGGTCCATCCGGACGGCGAAGTCGCGGTGGCGCGTGCCGCGGCGGCGCGCGGCACGGCGATGGGCTTGTCGTCGTTCGCCAGCAAACCGATCGAGGAAGTCGTCGCCGTTAATGACAAGGTGTTCTTCCAGATCTACTGGCTCGGTAGTCGTGATTCGATCGCCGAGCGGGTTGAACGGGCCCGCCAAGCCGGGGCGGTGGGCCTGATCGTCACCACCGATTGGACGTTTTCCCACGGACGCGATTGGGGTAGCCCCAAGATTCCGGAAGCGATGAACCTGCGCACCATGCTGCGGTTGTCCCCGGAAGCGATCACCCGCCCGGGCTGGCTGTGGCAGTATGCCCGGACCCTGCGCCCGCCGAACTTGCGGGTTCCCAACCAGGGCAAGCCGGGCGAGCCCGGCCCGCCCTTCTTCGCCGCTTACGGTGAATGGATGGCGACACCCCCGCCCAGTTGGGCCGACATTGCGTGGCTGCGCGAAATGTGGGGCGGTCCGTTCATGCTCAAAGGCATTGTGCGGGTCGACGACGCGAAAAGAGCTGTGGATGCGGGAGTTTCGGCGATCTCAGTGTCCAACCACGGCGGCAACAACCTGGACGGTACGCCGGCCACCATCCGTGCGCTGCCCGCCGTAGCCGATGCGGTCGGCGACCAGGTCGAGGTTTTGCTGGACGGCGGCATCCGGCGTGGCGGCGATGTGGTCAAGGCGCTGGCATTAGGTGCGCGGGCAGTGATGATCGGCCGGGCCTACCTGTGGGGGCTGGCCGCGGCCGGCCAGCGTGGCGTGGAAAACGTTCTCGACATCCTGCGGTCGGGGATCGACTGCGCGTTGATGGGCCTTGGCCACGCCTCGGTGCACGACCTTGGCCCCGACGACGTCGTGATACCCCCTGGCTTTACCCGTCCGCTCGGCGTGCCCGCCGCCCGGACGGGGTAGGCGTTTCGCAGTGGCGCCGAGAACCCTGATACTGACGTGGCAGCCGTGGCTGAGGTGACCGGGTCGGGCGCTCTCAGGAAGCAGCGCCAAAAAAAATCGTCCAGAGAACCAACAACCGCTGCACCACAGGTGAATTCGTCCTACCATCGGCAAGTGGCTGTCTTGGCCGAACTTGGGGGCTCGACGTCGAGCCAGCTACAAAACATGTCGCCAGCAGTACTTATCCCGGTGGGGTCCACTGAGCAGCATGGGCCGCACCTTCCGCTGGACACCGACACGCGCATCGCCACCGCGGTCGCAGGCGCGGTGGCGGCGCGCCTCGGCGCACACCGCTCAGAGGATGTGGGGCGCTGGCTGGTGGCGCCGGCCATCGCCTACGGCGACAGCGGCGAGCACCAGAGCTTCGCCGGAACGATCTCTATCGGCACGCACGCGCTGACAACGTTGCTGGTGGAGTACGGCAGGTCGGCAAGTTGCTGGGCCGGTCGGCTCGCCTTTGTCAACGGCCACGGCGGCAATGTCACCGCGCTGCGACAGGCAGTCACGTTGCTGCGCGCCGAAGGGCGCGATGTCGGATGGTGTGCGTGCGCCGCACAAGACGGCGACGCTCACGCGGGCCACACCGAAACCTCGGTGCTGCTACATCTTTCGCCGTTCGACGTGCTGACAGATCAGTGGTGCGCGGGCAATGGCACACCGTTGAGCGAGCTGCTGCCGTCGATGCGCCGGGGCGGGATGGCCGCGGTGTCTGAAGTCGGGGTGCTCGGCGACCCCACCACGGCGACCGCCGAGGAAGGCGAGCGGATCTTTGCTGAAATGGTCGATAGCTGCGTGCAGCGCGTGGCACGGTGGGTTCCAGGCATCGACGGGATGCTGCGATGACCCCTAGCCGGCTGCCGGACGGTTTCGCTGTGCAAGTCGACCGCCGCGTGCGGGTGCTCGGCGAGGGGTCGGCTCTGCTCGGTGGGTCTCCGACCCGGCTGCTGCGGTTGGCGCCGGCGGCCCGCGAGATGATCGACGGTGGACGCCTGAAGGTCCATGACGCGGTCAGCGCGGAACTGGCTCGCACTCTACTGGATGCGACTGTTGCTCATCCCCGGCCGGCGGGCGGCCCGTCCCACCGTGACGTCACTGTGGTAATCCCAGTGCGGGACAACTCTTCTGGTTTGCAGCGGTTGTTGACATCGTTGCGTGGGCTGCGCATCGTCGTCGTTGACGACGGCTCGGTTGTCCCGGTCGAGCGGGACGACTTTGCGGGGACGCACTGCGACATCGAGGTGCTGCGCCACGTTCGCAGCAGGGGGCCGGCGGCTGCTCGCAACACCGGCCTTGCCGCTTGCTCCACCGATTTTGTGGCGTTCTTGGATTCTGACGTGGTGCCACGCCGCGGTTGGTTGGAAGCTCTACTCGGCCATTTTTGCGACCCCGCGGTCGCGCTGGTTGCCCCGCGCATCGTCGGTTTGCCGCAAAGTGACCATCTGCTTGCGCGTTACGAGGCGGTGCGCTCCTCGCTGGACTTGGGTCAGCGTGAGGCCCCGGTCGTACCCTACGGGCCGGTGTCGTATGTTCCAAGTGCAGCGATCATCTGCCGCACCAAGGCATTGCGTGACGTCGGCGGATTCGACGAGACGCTGCGGGCGGGCGAGGATGTCGACCTGTGTTGGCGGCTGGTGGAAGCCGGCGCCAGGCTGCGCTACGAACCCATTGCGTTGGTGGCGCATGACCACCGCACCGAACTGCGCGATTGGCTTGCGCGCAAAGCGTTTTACGGCAGCTCGGCGGCCCCACTGTCGGCACGTCACCCCGACAAGACAGCACCGCTCGTGATCTCGGGCTCGGCGCTGGCAATGTGGATCCTGATGTCGATCGGATCGGCAATCGGCTACCTGGCGTCGCTGGCCGTCGCCGGTTTGACCGGCCGGCGAATCGCCCGCAAGATGCAGGGCCCCGAAACTCAGCTGCGGGACGTCGTGGCCGTCCTGGCACGCGGCTTGTGGTCAGCCGCACTGCAATTGGCGTCGGCGATTTGTCGACATTACTGGCCTGTCGCATTGGCCGCTGCCATCGTGTCCCGGCATTGCCGACGCGCGGTGATCATCGCCGCGATCGTCGACGGCGTCGTGGATTGGGTCAATCACAGGGCTGACACCGACGACGAAACCAGGCCCATCGGACTGCTGCCCTACCTGATGCTTAAACGCCTTGATGACCTGGTCTACGGCCTCGGCGTGTGGGGCGGGGTAGTGCGAGAGCGCAACCTCGGACCGCTCAAGCCGCAAATCCGGACCTGACAGTCCCGTTGACCACAGCGGGGCCGCGTAGCGATGTGCTGATCATCGGTGCGGGAAGCGCTGGATCCGTAGTGGCGGAACGGCTTTCCTCCGATCCACGCTGTGTGGTGACGGTGTTGGAGGCCGGCGTGGGGCTCGCTGATCCAGAATTACTGGCTCAGACCGCGAACGGGTTGCAGCTGCCGATCGGTGCCGCAAGCCCCTTGGTCCAGCGCTACGATGCGCAACTCACCGAGCAGCCAGCTCGCCGGATGCCGATCGTGCGCGGGGCAACCGTCGGTGGTTCGGGCGCGGTCAACGGTGGCTACTTCTGCCGTGGCTTGCCACGCGACTTCGACAGGATCGAGGCACCGGGATGGGCATGGACCGACGTCCTGGACCACTTTCGCGCGATCGAAACGGACCTGGATTTCGACGGCCCGGCACACGGCCGCGACGGCCCAATCCCGGTGCAACGTACGCGCGAAATGGTCGGTGCCACAAAAGCGTTCGTTGACGCAGCGCAGGGAGCCGGTTTTGCGTGGATCGCCGATCTCAACGACGTCGGCGGGGGGTATGGCATGCCGGCAGGCGTGGGTGCTGTCCCGCTGAACATTGTCAATGGCGTGCGCACCGGGTCAGGTGCGGGCTATCTGCTGCCCGCGCTGTGTCGGCCTAACCTGACTCTGCTGGCCCGGACGCGGGCGCTGCGGCTGCGATTTTCCGGAACCCGTGTCTTCGGTGTCGACGCGATCGGGCCGGACGGGCCTGTCACCGCGCTAGCTGACCGAATCGTTCTGTGTGCCGGGGCAATTGAATCAGCTCACCTCTTGATGCTGTCGGGTGTCGGCGACGAAGCGATGTTGCGGGCGGCCGGTGTGGATGTGGTGATGCCGTTGCCCGTGGGGATGCGTTGCAGTGACCACCCGGAATGGGTGCTGCCGACCAACTGGGCGGTGGTTCCGCGTCGTCCGGTGCTCGAAGTGATATTGAGCACCGCCGACGACATCGAGATCCGGCCATACACCGGCGGTTTCGTCGCAATGGTGGGTGACGGCAGCCCGGGCCACCCGGATTGGCCGCACATCGGGGTTGCCCTCATGCAACCCCGCGCGCGGGGCCGCGTCACGCTGGTCTCCCGCGATCCGCTGGTGCCGCCGCGTATCGAGCTGCGCTACGACAGCGAGCCCGACGACGTCGCGACCTTGCGCCGTGGCAGCGAGCTGGCGCGTGAATTGGCGGGCGCCGTCGCCGAGGTCGGGACACCGTCGTGGTCAACGTCGCAACATTTGTGCGGCACTGCGCCCATGGGGACCGAACACGACCCCGTCGCCGTGGTCGACCATCGCTGCCGGGTGCGTGGCATCGAAGGCTTGTGGGTGGTGGACGGCTCAATCCTGCCGGTCATCACCAGCCGGGGTCCGCACGCCACCATCGTGATGCTGGCCCACCGGGCCGCCGAGTTCATCGAATGACGTGCCCACCGGCCGGGCGGTGAGGCGACGCACCCAGCGCAATTGTTGTCCGTTACGTCCCGGTGCCCACAGGCCGATGAGTACCGCAGCTACCGCGATAATCACCGCCAGAACCAGAAACGACGATTCCATCGCCTCGAGAAAGGCACTGCGGCTGAGCTCGGCGAGCTGCAGACCTTGGGCGCCAAGATTTCTGGCGACTTCAAGGGCCTGAGCCAGCGAATGGGAGGCAGGTCCGCGAAGTGGTTGCGGAAACGCGGCAAGGTGCGACGCGACCAGATGGCCGTACCTGGCCGCCAGGATCGATCCCGCCAACGCGATCCCCAGCGCCGCACCCACTTCTCGGGTGGTGTCGTTGACCGCCGACGCCACGCCCTGCTTCTCGTCAGGTACGGCCGCCATGATGGCCGAGGTGGTCGGCGCAGTGCAGAAGCCGATCCCGCTGCTTATCACCAGCAGCGGCCAAACCATGTCCCAATACGGCGAGTCGACTTCGAGCACACGCGTCCACAGAAAGCCGGCCGATATGAGTAGCAAGCCGGTGACCACCACCAGTCGCAGCCCAAGCCGAGGCACATACCATTGGGAAAGCACAGAAAACGTCAGCATCGGAAGCATCAATGGGCTGAATGCCAAGGCGGTCTTGATCGGGCTGTAACCCATCACCAACTGGACGTATTGCATCATCGCGTAGAAGAAACCGAACATCGCCATGAAAAAGACCGTGATGGTCGCGGCGCCGGTGGCGAAATCCGGTTTGCCGAACAACCGAACGTCCAGCAGCGGGTGCCGACGTCGCACCTCGACGAATCCGAAGGCTGCCGCCAGCACGACACCGGCACCAAGCGAACCGCAGATCAGCGGGTCAGTCCAGCCACGCGCGGGCGCTTGAATCACACCGAAGACGAAAACCGCGACGGCAAACCCGATCAATGCCGCACCCGGCCAGTCCAGCGGAGTGGCTTGGGCGTCGCGCGAGGAGGACACCGTGCATGCGAGCACGAAGATCAGCGCCGCGCCAGCCGCGAAAGCCCAGAAGATCGACTGCCACGGCCAGAAATACAGCAGTCCTCCGGATCCGAGCATGCCGATGACCGCGCCGCAGCCGGCGACGCCTGCCCAGATGCCCACCGCCTTCATCCGTTCGTCATTGCGGTGCGCGGCGGTCAACAGCGACAGCGTGGCGGGCATGATGAACGCGGCCCCAGCGCCGGCTACCGCGCGGGCCACGATGATCGGCAGCGGGCTGGCGAATACCGTGGGCACCACTGACGCAATCGCGAAAATCGCCAGGCCCGCCAACAAGGCTCCGCGCCGCCCGTAGCGGTCGCCGATGGCTCCGGCGGGCAACAGAAGACACGCCAACGTCACGGTGTAGCCGTCGACGATCCAGGTCAGCTGCGACTGGGCAGCCGAAGTCGCCACCGCGATATCACCGAGTGCCGTGTTCAGCGCGACCATCGACGCGATCACCAAGGAGACGCCCAGGCAGGCCACGACCATCGTCCAGATTCGTGCGCGGCCGGACCCACCAAGTGGCACCGCACCCGCATGTTGGTCGGGCCGAATGAGAAGATCGACCATAACGGTTGCGTCTCCTTTCGGCGGGCAAGCACTTTCGAGACTAACAGTCTCGTAGATAGACGGGTAGTCTTCTTCTGGACGGGAGGTGGCACACATCACCGGTGGCAGTACCGATCCTCGACCAGCGCGTTCGCGCGCGCGGCTGCTGGAAGCCGCGACCGCGCTGCTGCGCTCCGGAGGCCCCAGCGCGGTGACCATCGATGCGGTCACCCGCGGCGCCAACGTAGCCCGGGCGACTTTGTACCGCCACTTTCCGAGCGCAAATGATTTGCTCGCAGCGGCGTTCAACAGTCTGCTACCGCCGGCGCCGATGCCGCCGGCACAAGGCTCGCTACGCGAGCGGCTCATCGCGTTGGTGCTGGCCGAGGCCGAATTGATCGCAGAGGCACCCGGCATGCTGACCGCGATGTCATGGATGGCGCTGGGCGGAGACCTCCAACAGCTGCCGGAACCCCGCCACGCCGACAGCCCCGCGCTCAGCACGCTGCGCGAGCGGATCGCCCAGCAGTACGCGGCGCCGTTCGACGCCATTTTCGACAGCCCGGAGGCCGCCGAGCTGGGCGAGATCGACCGCTCGCGGGCGATCGCGCTGCTGATCGGCCCGCTGGTGCTGGGCCGGTTATCCACCTTGCCTGATTTCGACTACCGCGAGTGTGCCCGCGCCGCGGTGGACGGATTCCTGCACGTGCAGCGCAAGCAAAGCAAGAGCATCACCGCAACTCGTAGCGGATCGGCAGGTGCTTCAACCCGCCGACAAACACCGTCGCAATGAGTTCCGGCTCGCCATTCAGTTCAATCGATTTCAGCCGCGGCAGCAGTTCGGTAAAGAAGCTATTTACCTCCATGCGGGCCAGCGCGGCGCCCAGACAGAAGTGCACGCCGTATCCAAAAGCCAAGTGCTTGTTGGGATCACGACCAACGTCGAAGCGGAACGGGTCGTCGAACACCTCCTCGTCGCGGTTGCCGGACACGTAGGACAAATACACCGACTCACCTTTGGCGATCGGCACTTCGCGGACGACGGTGTCCTCGGTCGCGGTGCGCATGAATTCCTTGACCGGCGTGACCCAGCGGATCATCTCCTCGGTGGCCAGCGGCATCAGGTCCAGGTTGTCGGTGAGTCGCTGTCGTTGGTCGGGGTTTTCGATCAGCGCCTGCAGGCCGCCGGCAATGGTCGCGCTGGTGGTGTCGTGACCCGCGGTGGCGATGATCACGTAGTACGACGCGGTCTCGACGTCCGACAGCGGTTCGCCATCCACGCGGGCGTTGGCAATCGCCGACGCCAGATCCTCGGTTGGGTGCTCGCGCCGAGTCGCGGTAAGAGCGTTGCAATAGCCGAAGAAGTCGAGCAATACCTGGAGCTGTTCTTCGGGGGTGTTGCCGCGCTTGAACTCGGCGTCATCGCCGCCGAACAGCTCCTGGGTGAGCTTGAGCATCCGCGGGAAATCCGATTCCGGCAGGCCCAGCAGCGACATGATGACGTACAGCGGGTAGTTCACGGCAACCTCTTGCACGAAGTCGCATTCGCCGCCGGCGGCCATCATCTTGTCGACGTAGATCTTGGCCAGCTCGTCGACGCGGACCTTCAGCGCGCGCATCGCCTTGGGCCGAAACCAGTCTGCGCCGATCGCCCGGACCACGCGGTGCTGCGGGTCGTCCATATGGATCAGCGTGCGCAGTCCCATCCCCGCTTCCAGCTGGGCCCGGGCGATGTCGTCGTTTTGTGCCGTCTGTAGCAGCGGTCGCGGTTCGTTGATCCACAAGTTGTTGTCCCGCTCGATTTCCATGATGTCGGCGTGTTTGGTGATCGCCCAGAACGGTCGGTAGGGCGGACAGTCCACCAGCGACACCGGTGCGTGGGCGCGCAGATGGCTCAGCGCCGCGTGCAGGCGTGGTTCGTCGGTGTAGGCGGTCGGGTCGGCAAATACTTTCGCCGCTTCGTCAATGATTGGGACGCTCATCTGACTCCTCGGGTCGCCGGGCCATCGTGGCCAGCACCAGTGTCGGTGATCGGCGGCCAAGCGGGAAGCGATTTGCGTCGATCCGCCAGCTCGGCCTTGTCTTAGGCTCGGGTCGTGGTGATCGCACTGCCGCTACGGCCACGCGCGGGCGCCGCCGCGTTCTTGGCGATGGCGCTGTTGGTTACCGCGTGCGGTCACGGCGGCGTCCTGCTGCGGCAAAAATCGCCTCCGGATCGCGCCGGCTCCGCAGACGCCGGGGTGGTGCGCACCGCGACGGGCCTGGTGCGCGGTCAGGTGGCCGCGGATTACCGGCTGTTCCAAGGCATTCCATATGCGGCACCTCCCGTTGGGCCGTTGCGCTGGCAGCCGCCGAGACCTCCGGCGCCATGGCGCGGAATGCGGGATGCCAGTAAGCCGGGCCCGCAGTGTATGCAGGAAAGCCGTGGCCGCAAGCCGACGAGCGAGGACTGCCTGACGCTGAACGTGTGGACTCCACCGCTCGGCGCGACGGCCGAAAAGCACCCGGTGATGGTGTGGATTCACGGTGGCGGCTTCGTCAACGGCAGCGGTGACCTGTACAACTCGCGATGGTTGGTCGCGCAGGGCCATATCGTCGTGGTCACCATCAACTACCGCCTGGGCGCGCTCGGCTTTCTGGCCCATCCCTCGCTGGGCGCCGGCAATCGTGTCGGCAACTACGGCCTGGCCGACCAGCAGGCCGCGCTGCGCTGGGTTCGAGACAACATCGCCAGCTTCGGCGGGGATCCGACCCGAGTGACCATCGCCGGCGAATCGGCGGGTGCCATGTCGGTGTGCGACCATCTGGTGGCACCCGGTTCGGCAGGGCTGTTTCGGGCGGCCATCGTGCAGAGCGGTCCGTGCCAGGCGCAGGCCGACCTGGTAAGTGCACAGCGCACCAGCCTCGACTACGCGGCCTCGATGGGATGCGCCGACCCCGCAACCGCCGCACAGTGCTTGCGGGCGTTGCCGGCCGCGAAGCTGGCCCGGCCGCCGTGGTATTCGCGCATCGGCGATTCGGACTCGCTGTCCGGCCCGGTGACCGGGACGGCGACGCTGCCGGTCGACCCTGTCGCAGCGTTCGCCGCCGGCCACGCGGCGAAGGTTCCGGTGCTGATCGGCACCAACCAGGACGAATTCACCATGTTCACCGCACTGCGTTACCTGCGGCTGGGCCGGACCATGACGGCCGCGGAGTATCCGCGCGTGCTGGCCGATATCTTCGGTCCCGACGGTCGGGCGGTGGGGGCCCATTATCCGCCGGACCGCTACGGCGGCGACGTGTCGCTCGGCTACGCCGCCGCAGTTACCGACGGCGTATTCGCCTGTGTCGCCGACCGCATCGGTGAAGCGCTGCGCCGGGGAGCACCCGTGTATGCCTACGAGTTCGACGACCGCGGCGCTCCTGCGCCCGAGCCGTTGCGCCGCGCGCCATTCCCGCTGGGCGCCAGCCACTCCCTGGAGTTGCGCTACCTGTTCGCCGTCGGTGGGGCTCCTCCGCTCAGCCCGGCGCAGCGCGCGCTGTCCAGCCAGATGGTGAGCTACTGGAGTCGGTTCGTCACCACCGGCGCACCGAAAGCGGCCGGCCAACCGGCCTGGCCCGCGTTGGGTGGCGATCCGGTCCACAGCCCCCGGATGTCCCTGCGGCCCGAGGGCAGCAGGGTGACGACCAACTTTGCCGAATCCCACCAATGCCGGTTCTGGTCGAGCTTGAAAGGAAAGCGCTAAAGCGCCGACGGCGGTCCGTGGTCGACGCGCATGGCGACCCGCAACGGCCGGCCCGCGTCGTCTCGGGCCCGTCACCGGATTTGGCCGCTACCATGATTTGGGGCATACTGTTCAGGTTGCCTTGCGCCGGGTTCGCGCCTGGCCGGGCATCCGACCGGCGCCCAAACGGGCGCGTCCGGTCCCATCCTCGGAGCGCGACGAATTTCGAACGTGAAATCAGCGCGCCGAGGCTGCGTGTCGGCGACACACCCGATCGCGGGG
>Ga0070737_10003022_pt1 | contig 18886 bp, 19 predicted proteins | sample Coa_R1_10_FD_66438 | JGI IMG/M metagenome (GOLD analysis project Ga0070737, IMG submission 66438) | Surface soil microbial communities from Centralia Pennsylvania, which are recovering from an underground coalmine fire - Coalmine... | ecosystem: Environmental > Terrestrial > Soil > Unclassified...
CCATCGTTCACCCTCCCGGTGATGGTGTTTTGAGTTCTTCCAAAACTTCTATAACACACATCCCGTGGAGGGTGTTCGCTTTTTCTGACGCTTCTCCTCGCGTCAATCTCGATTCCTGGGTTACGTCGCTGCTCGCACTCGCGCTTCCGAGTCCCGGCCTCTCCATTATCATCATAGACGGCGATAGGCTCGGATGCACTCGGGTATTCTTCTGACCGACTTTCGAAAATCACCGGATAACCAGCAAAGTTTTGTTCCCAGGGAGGGTCGTACCAGGAGGCAGCCAGGCGGGCATAGGAAAGTATGACCCGTGATACCATGTGCCGCCTGGGATCTGGCCTGTAGGGATCATTTCCAAGCGAATTACGGGATTCAACGGATTGTCCGCTCATCCCGTTGAGCTTTAGCTTTGCAAGTGTAGCCATTCTGTGCTGATGGCTAGCGATCACACTATCGATTTGATTGCGATCTTCGGTCACTGGAGTGATAAGACATGCCGAAAGGAAGAGGCTTGCGAGGCGTAAGCAGTAAGGAGCGCCGCCAATACGAGCACATCAAGCGCAAGGCTCAGCGCTCCGGTCGTTACGGGAAGCGGGCCAGAGAGGTTGCCGCCCGCACGGTGCTGAAGCAACACAAGCAGAAAGGGCACAGGACAGGTCAATAGGACACGGCGGTTGGATTTTGGGCTCACCGCCTTAATCTTTGACCTCTGCCAGGCGAGAGGACAAGCGACATGGCGTCCAGTACTTGGAAAGGACATCTCAGCTTCGGGCTTGTGTCCATACCCATACGCCTGTATCCTGCTGCTCGCAGCGCCCGAATCGAGTTCCATCAGCTTCACCGACCGTGTCGCACCCGCCTTCGTAGGCCCCTGTTTTGTCCCACCTGCAACCGGCTGGTTGAACAGTCCGAAGTAGTGAAAGGCTATGAGTACGAAAAAGGCCAGTACCTGCTGGTAGAGGAGCAAGAGATCAGGAAACTTTTGCCGGACAGAGGGGGAACGATGGAGATCGGCGAGTTCGTGCCCCTCACGGATATCGATCCTCTCTACTACGACGCTTCATATTTCGCGGTACCCGAGAAGCCGGGCCAGAAGGCATATAGCTTGCTTGTCCGCACGATGGAAGAAACTGGCAAGGTCGCTCTGGCCACCGTCGTGATGCACCAGAGAGAATACGTGGTTGCCATACGGCCCCACGATCATGGCTTGACGCTTCATACTCTCTATTTTGCCGACGAAGTCCGTGAAATACCGGAGTATGGCCGGGCAGGGGTTGAGGTGAAGCCTGAAGAGGTGAAATTAGCGAAGGAGCTGGTTGAAAATCTAAGCACCCATTTCAAAGCCGAAAAGTATCACGACGAGTATAAGGCTAAACTGAAGCAACTCCTGAAGGCGAGGGCCAAAGGCAAGAAGGTTCCTGCTGTAACCGAACGGAAGCTGGCGCCTGTGATCGACATGATGGATGCCCTCAAGAAAAGTCTTTCTGGCCGGGAGGCTGCGCGGTCCCAGCGCTCCACCCGGAGAATCCACCAAACGCCAAGAGCGCGGAGGAGGGCCAGTTGAATGACCTCCCAAACTGATCGCTATTCATCTGTTCCTCAATCGACCTGTACATCTCCCGGGTGGATTTGCCTTCCGAATATCATTGCGAGCGCCGCTTTAATGAGGCACTGAGCTGGAGATACGGTCACATCGAGCAGATTGCCCAAGCGGAAAGCGATTTGGGCCTTAAACGGGCTGCTTGTAGAAAAAAATCCACCGTTTTTGAGGGCGAGGTACACCAAAAAGTACACCAAATTTCAGGCGAGAAAAACGCCGTCTCTGTAACTCATTGATAGGATTGGCTCCTCGGGCAGGACTCGAACCTGCAACCCTTCGGTTAACAGCCGAATGCTCTACCATTGAGCTACCGAGGAATGAAGGTTTTGAGGGTTGCGGCGATGGTTTTATGCGCCGTTAACTGACATTTCGGGAAGGTTACGCCCCAAAGCACATTGAGACCCGCAGAAGATGCCACAGGTCGTCAGAAAATTCATTGCTGTGTAATCCTTCGGCAGGATTTGCAGCCTCCTGACACACTCTTGTCACATTTTTCGATTAGACCCTGGAGTGGGTTTAAGGTCTAAGGGGCTTGAGTATTCTTTTGCTCGGGGCCTTTACTATTATCCGCGCCTATTCCGCCGCGAATAGCATCCTTGAACTCGCGGATTCCTTTGCCCAATCCCTTGCCAAGCTCCGGCAATTTGCCAGGGCCGAAAATAATCAGCACAATAAGCAAAATAAACAAGAGATGCGTGGGCTGAAACAAACCGTCCATCAGCGTTCCTCCTAGGCCGTCAGCTCTAATCTTTCGGCGACATCAGTTTACTATGAGGTTGAATGAGAAGCAAGCTATGCTTTCTTTTGTTCGGCTGGCTTTTCGGTATCCCCACCGAAACCGCCGCGAATAGCATCCTTAAATTCGCGGATTCCTTTGCCTAGCCCCTTTCCGAATTCCGGCAACTTGCCAGGTCCAAAAATGATCAAAACGATAATCAGAATGAAGATAAGGTGTGTGGGTTCAAATAGGCCGTCCATTGCATACCTCCCGGCCCGGCGGCTTAAAGCTTTCGGCACCTTGACCAATTATACTGCATGCCGCTTCAGAACTGAATCAAGATATTTTCTCCGGATTCTTTGGTTGTTCAGAACCCCGCCTGGCAGGCGAGGTCCCCTGGCGGTAAAGAGCTACATAGCTTGCCGTGATGTAGTCTTCAGGGCGGTAGCCTAGTGCGCGGGCGGTGCAATCAATCCAATGCGGCGGCCCCTCAAGCTCCACGAACTTTCCCACGGGCGTCTCATCATAAAGGAGCAAGCCCGTTTTGCCAGACTTCGATTTATCCGTGGCATACGCGGTGCGGCGTTTCTTGTATTGAAAGGTCTCCTGCAATCCCAGCTCGTGAAGGATTTTCTGAAAGATCTGCGGTTCCTGAATGCGCGTTTCGATCTCCCCTCGCATCTTGTATCGTGTGGATGCCTGCGGCGGGCCTTTAAGCGTCAGGAAATTTTCATTCCCGACGCGGCGCAATCGCAGCGCTTGATGGCTTCGGGCGAGCCGGCCATCAGGAAAGTCAAAAAGAGAGTTATGTTCCCAAAGGCGCGGTGTGATTTGCCGAAAGCCCAACTCCTTAAGCCTTTGCTGGAGCTTTCGGGGATTTGAAACACGCAATTTGACTTCGGTTTCCCGGTGTGGCTTCATGCGGAGAGATGAGCTTTGTATTGCGGAAAAATCAGTTCTATGTGTGAGGCTAATACTGCCGTTCGACGATAAAATCAGCCAATGATCGGAGGGCGTCCCGATAAGGAGACTCCGGAATGCCATCCAGGGAGCGTCCTGCCAGTTCCGCGAAATACTGCGCCTTGCGCCGGGCGGCCTGCAAAATGTCGTAGCGCTCAATCAATTCCAGAATCTCTTCAAACTGGATGGAGTGAAACCCGCCCTCCTGAAGCACACGGGCAATCTTCTGAGCTTCTTCGGAGCGGCACTTCGGCAAAAGATAGATCAGCGGGAGCGTGATCTTGCCTTCTCGCAGATCGCTGCCAATGGGCTTCCCCAGAGTTTCCTCCGAGGAAGTGAAATCCAGCAGATCATCAATCACCTGAAATGCCAATCCCAGGTTGGTGCCGTAAGAAGCCAATTTGAGCTCGCTCTCCTCGCTGACTTTGCCCAAAAGAGCGCCAAGGCGCAGGCAAGCGGAAAACAGGCAGGCTGTCTTACGATAAACCAACTCCAGATAATCATCTTCGCTGATCTCCATCCGCTTGAGCTGGCTGAGCTGCAGGAGTTCGCCTTCCACCATGACCTGGGTGAGACCAATGAGGATGTCCAAAATCTTGAAATTGCGCTCAGCGAGGGCAATGTTGAACGCTTGCATATAGAGCCAGTCGCCTGCAAGGACGCTGGTATGGTTGCCCCAGCGCGAATTGGTGGAAGGGCGACCCCGGCGGGTTTCGGCCTCATCAATTACATCGTCGTGAATGAGCGTAGCGGTATGAATCAGCTCCATTACCGCGCCCAGGCGAATAGCCGAATGGCCTTCGTAGCCGCACATCTTGGCGGAGAGCAGGAGAAGCGCCGGTCTCAAGCGCTTGCCGCCGCTCACCTGTAAATACTGACCAATTTCGGTGATGGGCCGGACGCTCGAAACACTCTGCTGGCAGAATTCGTCCTCCACCTTGGCGAGGTCCGCCCTCACCAGATCATAAATCTCTCGTCCAGTTTGATCCTTTGTGAATGCCAAACGCGGTGTCTCCCCGCTCCCAATCGCAACGGGAGCGGATATCATCGATTTCATTCTGACTCGCCGGGAGCTTTGCTCTTGGGCTTTTCGCGCGTGTCAGACGGCTCACTTGCCCTGCTTGCACCCAACAAGTTATGCACACAGAACAAGGCTCACAGGTCTTTGACCATCACAGTCTTATCCAAAGTATCACAGAGCTGCGTAAAAAGCACTTGGAGAGCATTTGCGGAGGGCCGCAAGCGAGTCTTGCGAGGGAAGTTGCAAAGTGTGCAGCGAGAGCTTGGCGCTGCCGGTCATCGCTGCTTCCTCAAGCCCTTCGGCTCGGTGGTGTTAAGATATCATTCCGCACGGAGCCTACTTTATGGAGGAATGAGTGAAAATCCGTCTCGCATTGATGATGGGGTTTATTCTGATGGCAGCGATGGGCGCGTCAGCGGAATCACAATGGGCTGTCAAGGAGGAAAACGGCGCTCCCATGATCCAAACGCCCTCGGGCATCGCACTAAGCCAACTCCGGCTGAACGTGAAGATTAACCAACACCCGTTCTTTGGCGGCTTCAAGCTGGAATCGGCAGCCCGGGGATCGGATCGCGCCGGAAGTTATTCCCTGAAGACTTATCGCTTCACGCCCATTTCTTCTCCGGGGATGCCGCCAGCCCCGCTAGCGCCTTTTCAGGCTACGCTCGAATTGCGCCATTACCGTCATCCTGAAGCGCTCGTGGCCACGCTCGACTATAACGGACCGCCGCCTGATGCGGAAGATGGCGTACACCTGGGGATGAACCTCGATCACTTTGCCCGCGGCATGGCGCTGCATCGGCTGAAACTCTGGTGGCTGACTCCGACCTTTATTTCCGATCCTCGGCTGCTGGCTGGGGACAACACCCTCTTGCTATGGCAGCGGATGGAAGGCAGCGATTATCACCTTTTGGTGTCGCTTGCGGGCGGCGGCATGGTGGGTGGACTGAAGGTTTCGGATTTTGACCAGTTTGGCGTTTCGTTCTCAAGCCACGATCCAAAATTCGCGCCGCATCGCATTCCACTCTTTGCATATGCCGCAGGCAACGATCCTTACCAGTTGCCGCGAGATACCTATTCCGCCGCCTTTGCCGCGAATAGTTATTACGGACGGTTGCGATGGCAGAAACCCTATCCGGAAATCTTCCGGTCGCTCGGCTGGTGCTCTTGGAACGCTTACTACCAGCAGGTGACTGCACAGAAGTTGCTGGCCAGCGTTCAATCGCTCAAAAGTCATGGATTGCCGCTGGGCTATGTCATCATCGATGATGGCTGGCTTTCGGTACGCAACCAGAAGCTCATCGGCTACGAAGCAGACGCCCAGAAGTTCCCGCAGGGTCTTCAGGGCGTCGCGCGCGCGATTCATGATCAGTACCACATTCCGCACGTCGGCGTATGGCACGCTTTTCAGGGATACTGGCGGGGTGTGGACCCCAATTCGCCCATTGGCAAATCCCATCATCTTTTTGCCGGAGATCAGGGGCAATATCTCCCCGATCCGCGTCACGGGGCCGGTGAAAGTTTCTATGCTGATTGGTACCGCCTTCTGGAAAGCGAGGGTATTGACTTTTTGAAAGTGGATAATCAGGCGAGCAATCCTCTGTTCACGAACGGCTTGCTGCCGCTGTTCGTTTCAGGGGAAGGCGAGCAAAAGAATCTTCAGGAAGCCGCTCTTCAGTCTTTTCCCGTAAGAACCGATCCGGCGGCAGGGGAGGGAGTGAAGGTCATCAACTGCATGGCCATGTCGCTGGAAAACGCCTTCAATTGGAGATACTCCAATATCGCGCGCAACAGCGAGGATTATTTCCCGCACGATGCGGCAGATATTAAGAATCATACTTTTTACAATGCCTACAATTCCTACTGGACCTCAAATTTTGCTTATCCGGATTGGGATGAATTCCAGACGGACGGCAGCGATGCGGAATATCAGGCGATTGGACGCGCCATGAGCGGAGGGCCGGTCTATATTACCGGAGCGCCGGGAACTGAACGTCCCGAGATCCTCCTGCCGCTGGTTCTTTCTGATGGCCGATTACTGATGCTGGATGCACCTTCGATGCCAACGCGTGATTCGCTGCTCACCAACACGGCGATTGAGCCCAGACCATTGAAAATCTTCGGAACCATCACCCGGCCGGGATTGATAGCCGGAATGGTAGCGGCGTTCAATGTGGATAAAGCCGCAAAGAGCGAAACGGGTGAATTGCAGGCTGCTGATGTGGATGGAATAACAGGGGCGGAGATAGCGGTCTATCAGCGCAGTTCAGAGAGGGTGTTTCTTCTAAATAGCGAGCATCCCCGGATGCCTTTCAGTCTTGGGGAATTTGGATCGGACCTCTTCACGCTGGTTCCTGTGGACCATGGCGTGGCGGTCTTGGGACTTCTCAACAAGTATCTGGGACTCGCAGCCATCACGCGCGTGGAGCAGGGCGATCAAAGCATCACTGTTCAACTTCAAGAAGCGGGAGATTTTGGAGCGTATTGCGCTCAGCAGCCTGCCGAGGTCGAGATCAATGGAAAGCGCCTGCCGCAGTCTGCTTTCACTTACAGGGATGGATTGCTGACGATCTCACAGGGGAGTTTTAGGGTAGCTACAGGCCCGGTGGAAGTGCGACTGGTGCGTTAATGAGACCTGCAAATTACCATGACAACCTCGGCTGTAGCGCCGGTGTCCCCACCGGCGACTCTTTGATGATCGGACCGGCACTGCGGACAGCGCCGCTACAAAAAGATGTTGTCACTGTAATTTGCAGCCATCAATAGCATCCACGCCGCTCGCTTGAAAGTCACCGCACTTTCACTTCTGGTTTTCAGGAATCAGATACTCAACTAGCACCAAATCGTGCCAGTCGTTGCCCAGTTTGGCGTGCCTTTTATGGACGCCCACTTCCCGCCAACCGGTCACTTCACAGAGTTTGCGGCCAGGTTCGTTGGCTTCCATGATACGGCCTACGAGCTTGTAGTATCCCTTTTCATGGGCGGCCTTCTGCATTCCCTTCATGAGTTCTTGTCCGATTCCATGCCCGCGGACGCTTCGGTCGATATAGATGGAAAGCTCGGCAATTCCGTTGTAGCATGCGCGCGGGCTGTAGGGCGAAAGCGAGGCCCATCCCAGCAACGAGTGCTTGACCTCCGCGACGAGCACCGGATATTTTTCAGGCCTGGCCACAAGCCATAGATAGCGTTCCTCCGGCGAGACGTAGGAATTTTCAAAAGTCGCAATGCGGTCCTGCACGCCCTGGTTATAAATGCGAGCGATCTCCTTGGCGTCATCCACGCGTGCCGGGCGAATCTTTAAAGGTTCAGTCCATTCCGTCATGCCGTTTCCTTCTCAAGAGAGAAAATTAAATCGAAAGCGTGATTGTATCGGGTTGCTTGAGTTGGAGCAACTTTTTCAACTACTGAGTGTGGCGCGCAACTGAGATGCACAATCTATCTCGGAGCTTTTGTGCCTGCTTAACCTGTTCGTCTGTCATTCTGAGCGACAGCGAAGAATCCCTGCATTTTAGCTGAAGGTAAACTCCATCAGTATTCGAGCATTTGCAGAAACCAAAAATACAGAGACCTTTGGAGGCGCTTAGGGTAACAGACCATCGCGCTACGCTGGGCGAGAGAAGATCGCGGGATTAGAAGGAGCAGGCGCATTGACAGTCTCAAAGACGCACTGTTACGATGAGTTTTATTGTTTTAGCGTTAAGTTTTATCTGGCTCGTTGCTTGTCGCGTTTTTCTCCGCTTGCCTTAAACCTTATCGTCCCCGTCGTCTAGCCCGGCCTAGGACATCGCCCTTTCACGGCGGTAACACGGGTTCAAATCCCGTCGGGGACGCCATTTATTCCAACAAGTCACTATAGGCTTATCTGTTCTATCATTCCGGGGAATTGCAGGCGAGAGATATTGGGGAGGCAGCGCTGCTACAGAATTGAGCGTCACTGTGATCTATAACATTCCTTAATTCTTTTTGGGATCGAGCGATCGCGCCATCTGGAGAGCATCAAAACCATATCGTTTGCGCACCTGGTCTGCCGCCTCAAGAAGCTGGCTGATTTTGGCTGTCTGGGCGGCATCGAGCAGACTCGGTTGGAAAGCCGTCGTTTCGAGCTTTGAGACGCGCACGCCCAGGAGCCGGACTTTCCATTGCGGATTGAACGTGCAGTGAAACAAATGTCGCACGTGCTCGAAAATCACCGAATCGACGTTGGTCGGCTCGCGCAGAGAAATGTCGCGGGTGAACGTCTGGAAATCCGCGTATCGCAGCTTCAAACCCACCGTGCGGGCGAAGAGCTGATGCTCGCGCAGCCGGCGCCCCACGCGCTGCGCCAGATAGGAAAGGGTGCGCTCCAGTTCTTCCCGATCGCAGGTATCTGTATCGAACGTGGTCTCATGGCTGATTGATTGCGGGCCATTCGCTTCGATCCGTTCATTAAGATCCTTACCCAGCGCCTTCAGATAAAGCCATTCTCCAAAGCGGCCGAAATGCGCCTTGAGTTCTTCAAGGCTCAATTTCTGCAAGTCCCCGATCGTCTCGATGCCCAAAGCGCGCATACGGGGCTCTGTTACCCTGCCAATGCCAGGCATTCGCCGCACGGGCAATGGCGCCAGGAATTGCGCTTCGGATCCCGGTACCACGTAGAGCAGACCGTGGGGCTTGGCCTGATCGGAAGCGATTTTGGAGACCAGGCAGGATGTTGAAGCTCCCACAGAGCAATTCAATCCGGTACGCTGTTTGATTTTGCGGACGAGCGAATCGGCCGCGGCCAGGAGTGGCCCGTGCAGGCGCTCGCAGCCGGTCATATCCAGATAGGCTTCATCCACAGACACCATTTCCACCAGCGGAGTCATTTCGCCCAATATGGCGTAAATGGCCCGCGAATATTCCCAATATTTCTCATAGTGTCCCTGAAGAAAAATGGCGTGCGGACAAAGCCGCCGAGCGGTGCGCAGGGGCTGCGCTGAATGGACACCAAATTTGCGCGCCTCATAACTTGCCGCCGCCACAACGCCGCGGCGGTCGGGGTCGCCGCCTACGATCACGGCCTTGCCGCGCAGCGAGGGGTCTTCCAGTTCTTCCACCGAGACATAGAAAGCATCCATATCGACGTGGAGAATCTGTCGAAACATTGATGCAGGATGAAGGGCTTCGTTTGGCATTTGCGTCCTTCACCAAAAGTTCCAAGGCCCGTTTATCGAGAATAACAGAACCCTGCCTTGATGTAATCTATCATGCCCCGCGAGGCGGCGGATTCTGAGAACAGAAATTCAACGGATTGCAACCGGGGCGATACGGGGTTTTCCTTCCCCCGCAGAAAAGTCTTGACAGCGCTACCCAAACGTATTTCTCGGCGTTATGATAGGGGCACATCGCAGGCCATGCGGGCAGAGAACCTCGACATTTTCGGGTTATTTGCCCACAGCCTGCGCAATCCCCGCTGTGACTCTTAAGGAGGTCGTTATGCCGCTTAAGAAAATTCACCGCTTCTTTTCAGGGAACGTCCCGCGTGTGCCGCGCGAGGAAGCCATGAAGATCTTTAAAAGAGACCACTATAAGTGCCAGTATTGCGGTTTGGATGGGCTCGAGAGTTTTGAAAATTGGATGATCATGACCATCGATCATATCCATGCTTATGCGAAGGGCGGATCATTGAAGGCGGATAATCAGGTAACGGCTTGCCAGCCTTGCAATACCATCAAAGGCACGCGGGATTTCAGTTCGCTTGCCGATGCCAGGAAATACGTTCAGGAAAAGCGCGCGGAATGGCATCAGGTTTATCAGGAGCAGCTTCAGGCCATGCGGGGCGCAAAGTCAGCGCAGGCTAGTTAGACATTTGCGGCTCAAGAGAAACTGCCAAGATTATGTGCGGCGGGTTGATGAATGGACGCCGTGCGCTGCGCCGCAGTGTTCAGCCAATTTGGAAAGCATTGCTGGTTGTCGCGCTCACGGGCATCGGTTGCCCCGCTCGTCATTCCCGCGTAAGGGGGAATCCATGGCTGCCCAAGAGGCGCATGCTCCTCAACGCATCCTCAAGTAAGGACTCCCACGCGAGTCATCTCTTCGTCCTCAGGTATTTTATCCACGCGCCCTGCCGGCGCGTCAGGGGGGCGAAGAACAACGTAGCGGACAATCACATAGCCCAGGAAGGCGCCTGCAAAAACATCCGAAGGGAAGTGGGAAAGAAGCGTGATCCGCGAGACGCCGATGATGCCGGCCGCCGTGTAAGCCGCCCACGGCGCCCAACGGTGATGGCGGTAGCGGATTGCGAAAACAGCAGCGATAGAGATGGCCGCAATCATGTGGCCCGAAGGAAAGCTGCCCGGCCCGCTGTACCAGGTGCCTTTATCCTGAAACCACGAATCCCAGAAGTGCTGGTAGTGATGCACATCCTGCGGGCGAACACGCCGGTCAATACCCTTAAGAGTCTGGGTTAGTATTTCAGAATCCAGGACCGCCTGAAAGGCGAAGAAAAATGTGCCTTTCAGGTATTCGTCGTGGCGCATAAAGCCGAGAGCCAGCGCCGAAAGCATGACAAACCACATGGCAACGGTGGCATTGTGGCCGCTCACCACCTGGTTCAACATATGAAAAGCGTTCGTGTGGCGGAAGTAGGATGGATCAAAGGGGTCTAGCGTCAACAAGGCCCCTGTTATCAATAGAAAAATCAGCGTGGGTTTCCACGACTGTCCTCGGATAAGGCGAACCGGAAATAGCCAGATGTGCTTCTGATCCTGGAGGACGTTCACCACAAGCCGCTGCACTGAAAGCGGGCGGGCTGCTGAGTCTTGAGCAGCTTTCGGAAGGATGGCGTTCACATACGAGGGGCCACTTTTTCGTGAGGTGCGTTCGGCAGACTGTAACACAAATCGTCCTGAAACTTGACAGGCCCAATGGCCCCGGTTGAGCCGCGTCAAACGGACCAGAGCACTTTTGATTCTAGACGACTCCCGGCGAAGGCTGCAAGTGAAAATGTGGGGGTATGGGTTATTGCTCCCCGCTGCCTGCTGCGCTTCATGCCGATAGTACGGGCTATATGAATCTGTGCGAAAACCGCTCTTGTAGCGGCGGTGTCCTCACCGCCGGTTTTTATTTTCAATTGCTCGGGCGTGCGGGACATCCCTATAGCCAGGCCCCGCTTATTTTTCAATAGCCTTACAGGCTTTCGGCGCACTCAGAGGTCATGCCGCCGTGAAGGGTGGCGCTGCAGCTATACCTATTTTCCGAACCCAAAGCTAAGATGGAATCATGGGAACGAATATGATTCAGGGGCGCAAGCATTGGAACGATATCAAGTTGTTGATCTTTGATCTCGACGGAACGTTGATTGACAGTGAGGCGGATTTGGTCCAGAGCGTCAATGCGACGCGCCGGGAGCTTGGGATGGAGCCTCTCCCGCCGAAAGTGGTCTCTTCCTATGTGGGGCAAGGCATCGTCATGCTGGTGCGGCGGGCGCTGGGGGAGCAGACGACGGAGGATATCCTGGAGAAGGCAGTGGCCTTCTTTCTGGAATATTATCGACAGCATATGCTCGACCATACGGTACTGTATCCTGGCGTTCGAGAGACCCTGGATGAACTCCACGCGCGCGAACTGGCGGTGCTGACCAACAAACCGGTCAATTTCAGCCGCCAGATTCTGGCGGGGCTGGGCGTTAATTCCCGTTTTTCGTTTGTTTACGGCGGAAACAGCTTTGATCGGAAAAAGCCCGATGCGGTGGGTGTATTCCGACTGATGGAGGATACGGGAATTTCAGCCGCCGAGACTTTGATTGTCGGAGATTCTGATACGGACGTTCAGACTGGAAGAAACGCAGGAGTGTGGACTTGCGGGGTGACTTATGGCATTGGGTCCCATACACTGGCCCGTGTCACGCCCGACGTGATGCTGGATGACTTGCGCCAACTCCCGCCGTTATTAAACGGACACGAGCGATCAATCGGCCGCTGAAATAATGTTACCGAACTGTGTCATTCTGAGCGTAGCGAAGAATCCCCGTATTTTGCTCTCCAGAAACTTCACGTAAGTTGTTGATTCTGCGTAGAGGCAAACAGAAGTTTCTGGCACTATGGACCCGCCAACCGGCGGGCGGACACTCAGGATTAACTCCGCGAGGAATCCTGAACGACAGTGATGAGTGAAAAGTGATGGGTGACGAGCAAGAGCAAACAGAACTTCGGATTGATTTTTGCTCATCACTTGTCACTGATGACTGGTTTTTCCGGCTCCTCGGAATGAGAGGCTAGATGAGTTTTTCTGCAATCTTCATGAGACAAGGCTTATGCCAGGCGATTTGGAGTTTCAACTCGGCAGGTTTCTGGTCATCCTTGGGGTTATTATCGTTGTCGCGGGGCTTATCCTCATGTTAGGGGTCAAGTTTCCGACTCTGGGCTTTGGCAAGTTGCCCGGCGACATTGCGTATCGAGGCAAGCATGGTTCTTTTTATTTTCCCATCGTCACCTGCATTGTGCTGAGCGTTGCGTTGACGTTCATTCTTTGGCTGATTTCGTTTTTAACCAGGCGGTAGTTCGCAGCGCGGCAGAGCCGCAACCAATGTGGCACGGCTGTCTCGGCCGTGGGCACGGGCGAGATACCCGTGCCCACGCAAGGGGAATTTGTGCAAGCCGCAGACATTTTGATCATCAGTAGTACGGGAGAAGCCAAATGTCAAAGTGGTTTTTTGAGCCTGGACACACGGCTGCGGAATTCTGTGCGCGTCACATGATGGTGTGCTACGTTCGCGGCCATTTCAAAAACGTGCATGGAGAACTCGTCTTCGATCCGAAGAATCCCGGCGATTCCCGCGTGAAAGTGCGGATTGACGCCCGATCCCTTTGGACCGGAGAGCCGGATCGGGACGCGCACCTGCGCAGCGCAGATTTCCTGGACGTTGAACATTATCCTGAGATCACCTTCACCGGCGATCGGGTTGAAGTCATCGGCGACAGCGATTATATCCTGAAAGGGAAACTGACGATTCGCGGCGTAACCCGCGACGTCGATCTCAAGGTTCGTTATCTGGGGCAATGGCAAACGCCCTGGTGGGAGGACGGCATGGATAAAGGCCCCAAAACGCGCGCGGGATTTTTTGCCGAAACGGTCATCAACCGCCACGATTACGGCGTCAGTTGGAACAGTTCCCTGGATAAGGGCGGCGTGGTGGTGGGGAATATTGTGGAAATCACCATTGACGCGGAAGCTGTCCTCGAAAGCCCATAGTTGTCAGAAGCTGTTTCAAAACCTCGGATCGTTCATGCGAGTAGCGGCGGGTTTATCTCGCCACCCAAAATGGCGGCATAAAGCCGCCTCTACCGCGCGCATCCGGCGCCGCGAAATAGGTTTTGAAAAAGCTTGTAGAGTCAAATGCAGAGAGCGAGACGATAGCGCCCTGCTTTCTGCTTACTGCATTCCGCCTACTTTCTTTTTGCGAGGTTACACTGAGCCAGGCGCTTTTCAATTTTGAAATCTCACGGAAGATTTATACGGTCTCCGACCTTACGCAGGCCATTCGAAACCTGATCGAGCCTAAATTTCTGGACGTGTGGGTGACCGGCGAAGTTTCCAACTATCGCATGGCCGCTTCCGGCCACTGCTACTTCACTCTCAAGGATGAAACGGCGCAGCTTCGGGTGGTTTGCTTTCGTAATCAGGCGCGTTACCTGAAGTTCAAGCCGCAGGATGGCATTTCGCTGATTGCGCGCGGCCGCATTTGCGTTTACGAGGCGCGGGGCGAATACCAGCTCATGGCGGAATATCTGGAGCCGGCTGGCATCGGGGCGCTGCAACTGGCGTTTGAGCAGCTTAAACAGAAGCTTGCCGCCGAGGGGCTTTTTGCTGCCTCGCGCAAAAAGCCTTTGCCCATTCTGCCTCGCGCCATCGGGGTTGTGACGTCGCCGGACGGCGCTGTAATCCGGGACATCCTGCGAGTATTGCGCCGCCGGTTTCCCAATATGAACGTTACGCTCTATCCGGTGCGCGTGCAGGGCGAAGGAGCGGCGGAAGAGATTGTGCAGGGCATTCGATATTTCAGCCAGCGGGCCGTAGTCGATGTGATGATCGTGGCGCGGGGCGGAGGATCGCTCGAAGACCTCTGGGCGTTTAATGAGGAGATTGTCGCCCGTGCCATCGCTTCGTCCAACGTTCCGGTTATTTCAGCCGTGGGCCACGAGACGGACTTCACAATTGCGGATTTCGTGGCGGACCTGCGCGCGCCAACCCCTTCCGCTGCGGCGGAGGTGGTGGTGCGCCGGCGGGAAGACTTTGAAGCTGAACTTCGCCACCGCGAGCGGCGCATGTCGCAATTGATGAGTCTGAAGTTTTCGGAACTTCGCCAGCATTTGACGGAACTCACGATGCACCACGGATTCCAGACGATGTCGGCCCGCCTGGCTGAGCGCGCGCAGCGCCTGGACGATCTTCTGGCGGCTATCGAGCGCCGCTTGAGCGAGCGGCTGAACGAAAAGCGAGCCCATTGGCTGCGCGTTTCCGCGGGCGTCCTGCGGCTGGACTTTCGGCGAATACTTGACCTGAAACGGGCCAGATTGCAGGAAATCCGGTCGCGATTCAGCGCTGAGTTTGCTCGTACATTGGTGGAGCGCCGAAATCGCCTGGCTCATCTTCAGGCAATCCTTCGTGAGCGAAGCCCCTTGATGATTCTTAATCGCGGATATTCCATTACCCGGGATGCAGCGGGAAGGATCATCCGCGACGCGACAGCGGTTCCAGCCGGCAGCGAGATTTCCATCCGCCTGGCGCAGGGCGAGCTTGGGGCCAGGGTGATCAGCAAGAAGTAACTTTGGGCCTTGGGAAGCGCGCTTGGGGGTAGAGCAGGTGAAAAACCAGAAACAAGTTCACGATGATGATGAAGACGAACAGGCTGCCTTCGGGGCCAACCGATCCGCCGGTAAGCCAGTGAGGTCCGTGGAACGACGAGTTCAGCAGACGACCCTGGGCCACCATGCCGCTGTCGGGAACCGCGTACAGAAAAGTTTCCGAGTAGTCCCACATGGCGTGCAGGCCAATGGCGAACCACAGATTGCCGGTGCGCCGCACGGTGAAGCAGAAAAAGAGGCCGATCAGCGCGGCTGAGAGCCCTCCGGCCCAATCCTCTCCCGGATTGCGCAGATGAAGGGCGCCAAATGCCAGCGAAAGCACAATGGCCGCCGGCCAGAACCCCATGCCAGTGGTCAGCGTGAAGAGCGCATATCCGCGAAAAAAGAACTCTTCAAAGAAGCCGACCAGAAAAAAGCTGATGGCCCAGAACGCGGCCAGAATAAGCACCCGCCTGGGGTTAGACACGGCGAGACTTCCGAAATCAAAGCCCCTGTAATATCGAATCAGGAGCAACAGGCCGGTCAATGCGATCCAGCCCCAAAGAACGCCCCACCAGAAATTCAGGCCGAACGCTGAACGCCAGGGCAGGGCGTAATCCGAGAAAGGGCGCTTCTCTATCACCCCCATCATGGCGGTTGCAATGAGCGCAGCAAGGGCCAGGATTCCATCCCCCGCCATCAGAACTCGCGGGGTGAAATGTTTCGGAGAGAGCTGCAAAAAGACACGCACAAAGCTGCCCAGAATGATGGCGCACATTGCGAAGATTGCCAGGAAAAGCACCAGCCGCCAGCCAGCGCGAAGACCTTCGGCATTGCGGAAGATTCGCTGCCCGATTCCTGGGCTTTCGGGAGGAGGCGAGAGTGATGGGGATTCGGACCCCTCAGGGACTGGAAGCTCTTGATCCTCTGGGTGAAACCTGGTTTCGTCTTTCATAGCGGTTTGAGATCAGTTGGCTTCCTCGGCGCCGTGCAGAATGCGAATCATGCTGATGCGTGTTCCGTCGCCTGCCTTCTTTAAGACGACGATCTTTTCCTGGTTGCCTTGCTTGATCTCAAAAACCACGCTTTCGTCGGAGTTCTTTTCAGTGAAACGGGTCATCTGGCTGTTCAGTTGATCCTGATAAAAGGCTCTCACTTTCGCGATGGGGTCTGAGGTTTCAAACTTGGCGGCGATGACATTAAGGCTCTGCTCCCCGGGAAAATTCATCCGGACGTGGGCGGAATCGTGGTCGTCTTCGACGCGATGAGCGCCGGGGTAAAGCGGCAGGCCCAGCATGGCGGCGTCCACCGTCGTACCTTGATGAATCCGAAGGTCGCCGACAGGCGTGCTGATGGAAACTTCGTTGCCGCCCGATGCGGTCTTCTGCTCGTGGATTGCAATGTTGTGCGAAATCGTTCGGAGACCAATAAAGATGGCTAAAACTCCTACCACGACGATCAGAACAACAATCAGCAAGGCAATCAGAATGACCTGATTGGAAGATCGCCGCGGGGTGGGAGGAACAGCAGGGGGTGGAATGGGTGTTGGTGTCGTGCTCATTTAGAGGCCCTCACTTTTCATATTGTTTCGGGGTGGAAAGCGGATTTCTCTCTTCCCCCAGCAATGTACGATGGGTGAGCTTGCATAGTTCCAAATCCGGTCAGCTCGCTCGGACATCCAGGGATTTCGGATCATTGTGATTCCGATGAGATAATACGCAACTTTATTCTACAGCGGTCGCCTTGCGATGTAACTCTCAATAAGGTTTTCTCTGATGGCGCATTCGGGAAAATTGCTGTTCGAGCTCTTCGTGATGTTCGCGGGAGCCAAGCTTCTGGCGGAAATCTTTGAGCGGCTCCGCCAGCCTACCGTGATCGGGGAAATCATCGCCGGCATGCTCCTGGGGCCATCTCTCCTCAACCTTGTCCATCCGGATGAGTTTAACCTGGGCGTGGCGGAAGTGGGGGCCATCCTTCTGCTCTTTGTGGTGGGGCTTGAGACCAAACCGCGCGACCTGATGAAGGTGGGCGGAACGGCGACTCTGGTTGCCACATCGGGCGTCGCAGTGCCGTTTATCCTGGGCTTTCTTTATATGCAGGCTATCCACCATAGCCTGGTTGAATCGATCTTTGTCGGGGCGGCCATGGTCGCCACCAGCGTGGGCATCACCGCCCGTGTGCTGGCTGACCTGGGGGCTCTCCAGACGCGAGCCGCGCGGGTTATCTTGGCCGCAGCCGTGCTCGACGACATCCTTGGCATGATTGTGCTTGCCGTGGTCAGCAGCCTCTCGACGGGGAAAATCCATTATGCTTCGCTGATCACCGTCAGCGTGGAAGCTGTCCTGTTCTCGCTGCTGGTCATCGTGTTGGGTCCGAGGGTGGTGGGCCGCGCTGGGCCCGTCATTGCTAAAGTTCGCATGCAGAACGCAGCCTTCATTCTTTCCATTATTCTGTGCCTGGGGCTGTCACTGGCCTTTGTCTATATCGGCATGGCTGCGATTATCGGAGCATTTCTGGCGGGACTGGCGCTGGCGGAATATAGTGAGGCCTGGAAGTTGCAGGAAAACGCCCATCCGATTTACGAGTTTCTGGCTCCATTCTTCTTTGTAATGCTGGGAGTTCAGATTGAGATCAAGAGCCTTGGGGCTCCGGGGCTGCTGCCCATCATTGGCGTCGTCTCCGTTCTGGCCATCATCAGTAAGATGATCGGATGCGGCCTGGGGGCGGCTGGGCTTGGCTGGAAGGACGCTCTGCGGGTGGGGATCGGCATGGTCCCCCGCGGCGAGGTGGGCCTGATCGTGGCAGCCGTCGGCCTGAACCTGCACACCATTTCCGATGCCATCTATGCGGTCGTCTTGTTCATGAGCATGATCACAACTCTGTTTGCGCCTCCGGCTTTAAGACTGGTTCTGAGGCGCGCCCCTGGGAAAGCGATATGACGGCGCTCATGGAGGTCCGGAGCGGTTACGTGGCCGTTACGGGGCGGTTTTCGGCAGCCGCTGATTTTTCCTCCGCCTTTTCCGAAGGCATGATAAGCCATGCGATCACATAGCCGATCAGCCCCCATCCGCCGACCAGGGCCAGCATCACCCAAATCAACCGCACCAGGGTGACGTCCATATCGAGGTATTTTGCGAAGCCGGCGCAGACGCCGGCAATCTTCTTGTTATCGGCGTCAAGCGCCAATTTTTTGCTGGCCTGATGGCCGCCACGAACGGCTGCGCCGCACTGGCAGCAGAAACTTACCTCATCCGGTTGCTCTTTTCCACACTGAGGGCAATACATAACGATGACCTCCGCTCTGCTTGAATTCCGTTCTGTCTATCATACGTCAAGTGACCCGGAAAAGTTCCCTCGCTTTACTTCTATAAGACGAATGAAGGGTGCGAGCCTGGATTCACCATTCTAACCACCGGTTTGAGAATCAACAGTCTTTCGCATGAAACAGATGTTTAAGCGGGCTGCGATTGGTTTCGTATTAACGCATACGGTTGTAGGATAATATCTTTGGAACCCTCGTAAGCAGGAGCTATGTCCAAAGGCAGTCATCACGTCCATTTAGGGGCAGGGAGCCTGCATCGCATCAACTGGCACGTTCCCGCGCCACTTAAGGTCTTCACACCCGGCACGTCGCTCAGGCGCAGGGTGGCTTACAGCCTGGGCATTGTCCGGCTCATCCTGGCCCCGATCATTCTGCTGGCGGTGTACTATCTGTTTGCCATGAGCCGGATTGTGGACCGAATCGTCAGCACGGACGCGCAGGTCGCAACTCTGGCAGAGAACCT
>Ga0070737_10003026_pt1 | contig 18881 bp, 12 predicted proteins | sample Coa_R1_10_FD_66438 | JGI IMG/M metagenome (GOLD analysis project Ga0070737, IMG submission 66438) | Surface soil microbial communities from Centralia Pennsylvania, which are recovering from an underground coalmine fire - Coalmine... | ecosystem: Environmental > Terrestrial > Soil > Unclassified...
AGCACTATGAGGTCGGGGCGGCCGAGGGCGGCGGGGTGGGCGACATAGCGCACCGAGACGTCGCCTTCGAGCGCTAGGGGAGCGAAGTCGGTGAAGTTCGAAATGTGGGGCAGCCTTATCACCGAGACGTCCAAGTTGCCGGCCCCCTCGCTCGTGGGCTCGGCGAGCGCCAGCGAGTCCTCTTCGTCGAGGGGGAGCGGGCCCAAGTGGGGCACCGTGCCGAGGCAGGGCAACGACAAGCGCCTTTCGAGCTCGGCGATGCCGGGCGCCAACAGCTCGCGGCGGCCTTGGAACTTGTTGATGACAAAGCCCCGCAGCTGGGCCCGCAGTTCCGGGGGCAGTAGGGTGACGGTGCCGAAAATGGACGCAAAGACGCCACCTCTTTCGATGTCACCTACAAGTAGCGCCGGCAGGCAGGCGGCCTTGGCCAAGGGGAGGTTGGCGATGTCCGAGGCCAGCAGGTTGACTTCGGCGGCGCCGCCCGATCCCTCGACCACTACGACGTCGTAGCGCCGGCGCAGCTCGGCGAGGGCAGGCAGTACCACCGTATCGAGCAGGCTCGCCGGGCCCCAGGCGCTATCGAAGCCGACCTCGCCTGCTGGGCGTCCCATGACCACGAGCTGGCTCACGCCTCCCCCGGCCGGCTTCAAGAGCACCGGGCCCATGTTGACGTCGGCCTCGGTACGAGCAGCGGCCGCCTGGAACGCTTGGGAGCGGGCGATCTCGTGCCCGGCGCGGGTGACGGTCGAGTTGAGCGACATGTTGAGGGCCTTGAAGGGCGAGACGGCAACGCCTCGGCGGGCGAGCGCCCGGCACAGCCCAGCCACGAGGCGCGACTTGCCTACACCGCTCGCCGTGCCGCAGACCATCAAGGCCCCTTGCAACCTCAAGAGCTCTGCTCGCTCTTCGAACTCGGACTGTCCCCTATGGCAGAAAGACGGCGCTTGGCGCTTGCGCTGGCCACGAAGCGCTCTGCCAGTTGGGGGGTGCCGGCAAGGTGCTGGTGGAGGTAGCTGGCAAAGAGGTGCTCGCTGGCGAAACCTCCCTGGCCGGCACCGAAGCGGCCGCTGAAGGCTAGTGCCTCGCCCGCCGGCGCAGTCTCCGAGCGGTGGAACTCGTGGCCTATTAGCACAGTACCCTGTGGGCCAAAGAAGCTCGCCCGTCGCAGGCGAGCCTCCCTGTAGCCGATGGTCAGTTTTTCGGTCATGCGTGCGTGCACTCCTTTTAGCGCGCCCGACATCGGGGCACCGTCGAGGGACTCGCAAAGCAGCACCAGCCCTCCGCACTCTGCCCACGTAGGCAGGCCGCTTCTCACTTTCTTGCCCAGATCTCTCAGCAGGTTGGTGTTGGAGCCTATTTCGGCGGCGAAAACCTCTGGGAAGCCGCCGCCCAGGTACAGCCCCGAGCACCCTTCGGGGACCGCCTCGTCTTGAAGGGGGTCGAAGCCGACTAGCTCGGCACCGGCCTCCTCGAGCAGTGCCAAGTTCTCAGGGTAAAGGAAACTAAAAGCTGGTCCCGAGCAAAGCGCCACCCTAGCGCGCCCCGCGGGCCTTGCTCTCGGAGGCTCGTCCACTTGGAGGCACGGAGCCTTGGCCGCGAGCTGCCAGACCGCTTCTAGGTCCAAGGAGCTGGCGACCGCTTCGCCCAGCACCTCGAGCGAGCGGCGCACGCGCTCGGGGGCTTCGGCGACCGGCACCAGGCCGAGGTGCCGTTCCCGCCAGGCCATGCGGTCGTCGGCGCTCAAGTGACCGAGCACGGCCACGCCGAGGGGGGCCAGGGCTTCTTCCAACAAGGCGGCGTGGCCTGGGCTGCCCACGCGGTTTAGCACGACCCCGGCCAAGTGGAGCTCAGGGTCGAAGGTGGCGAAGCCGTGCACCAGTGCGGCTACCGAGCCGCTCATGGCCCCAGCGTCGACCACGAGGACGACCGGGGCCTGGAGAAGCTTGGCGACCTCGGCCGTCGAGCCTTTAGCAGCGTCCCCAGGGCACGCCGCGGTGCCGTCGAAAAGGCCCATCACTCCTTCGACGACCAAGATGTCAGCGCCTTGCGCGGCTTTGCCGGCGAGCGCGGGTACGAGCTTGGGCCCGTGCAGGTAGAGGTCCAGGTTGTGCGACGCCCGGGCAGTGGCCACCTTGTGGTAGCCAGGGTCGATGAAGTCCGGGCCCACTTTGGCGGCGGCGACCTTTAGGCCCCGGCTCGCCAGCGCGGCCATGAGCCCGGTCGCCACCGTGGTCTTCCCCACGCCAGAGTGGGCCCCGGCCACGACCAGCCTGGGCCCGAGCATCGGCATATGCCTTAGCATCCTGGCACGGCTTGGGGCGCGTCCTGGTAAGGCTCGAGGTCCCAAGGCCGGCTTGGCCTCCTTAGAGGACGGCGAGGCCAGGCGCTTGCTTGCCCGGACGGCCTCTTCGAGCGCAGCGCCCTGGCATGATGTCGTCATGTCGATGACCGAGATGGTGGAGGCATATACGGAGTCGCTGCTCAAGCAGCTGCTCGGCGTGGACAAGCTCGCGGCCGACCAGGACGGGGACGGCTTCGGTGGCAGGACGGCGTTTGCTGACGAGAAGGCTTCGGACGATAAGGAGCCGGCGGGCCTCCCCGGCCAGTACCGTTAGCGCAAGAGCCCCGACGAGCTGGTATGAGCGGCCCCCAAGCGCCCCCCGAGCGCTTACCCGCTGATAGGGGCGACCTTGCGAGTTTTGGCGAGCGGCTCCTCGCCGTGATCGACGAGGGTCGCAAGACCGCCACTTACAAGCTGGCAACGCTGCTCGCCATTATTGACAGCTGCGCCGAGGGTGCATCGCCCTCGGGCCAAGCACCCCAGACGATCCCCACGAGAAAGATCGCGCATCACGTGGCTCGTCTCTACTGGCCCCAAGTTAGGCCCTTCGTGCCGCCGCCCGGCGTAGTCCCTAAAGTAGAGCCGCTCGACTTGCGCCAGATAACCAACAAGTCAGCTACGGTCATCGAGGTCCTGCGGCGAGCTTCTAAGTCCCTGCCTCTTGTCGCGAGCTGGGACAGGGCAACGAGCCTGCTCCCGGCGGGCGTCGTTCAGGAGGTCTTGGACAAGGTCGAGCACACTGTCGCTCGCTACCCGTTGGTCCGCCTACAGACAATCGACAACGTAGCACAGTGTTTCATCTATGACATCGATTGGGATGAAGGCGTCACGCAGGCCGAACTGGCCGCTTGTGGGGGAGCGAGGATCCGGCTTCGCCCTGGGGCCGGCGACCATCTCGTGCGCCTTGCGCCCCTCGTGCGCCCGCTGGTCGAGTTGCACTGGGTTCGTATGGTGGCACGCCTGAACGACCTCGGTCTCATGGAAGAGGACCTTCATCGGCACCTTTTTGGAGCAGAACGTGTGCCGTTCCCGGCGGACTTGCGAAGGGGCCTATTGGAGGTACAGCGAGGGGACTGCTTCTATTGTCGCGGGCGAGTCACGTCGTCGCCCACTGTCGACCATTTCGTGCCTTGGTCCAGGTGGCCGAACGACGCCGTGGAGAACCTGGTGATCGCCCACTCTTCGTGCAACAGCCACAAATCAGACCACGTGGCAGGGCCGGTCCCGCTGCGCCGTTGGGTTCAGCGTCTGTCCGAACAGACCGGCGAACTGGCCGATATTGCTCGCCTCACCGGCTGGCGCACCGACAGGTCGGCCACAGTGGCGCTCGCCCGCAGCCTCTATGCCCACCTACCCGACGGTGCCCTCGTCTGGAACGCACCGCGCGAAGTTTTGGCTGCCCGCAGCTCCGAGATGCTTGGCCTGCTCGCGTCATTGTGACGAGCTGAGCCCCGCCGGCATTGCGGCGGGTAGCTACGGCATTGCGGCGGGTGGCTGCTGCTACCTACTGCAAGGAATGAGCCGCCACCCGTGCGCACGCCGTGGGGGTAGGGGCCTCGGGCCCTGCCCGCCCACTTAGCTGTTGGGTGCCGTAAGTGCCTGAGGCGATGGGCTTGGCCCTCCGTTGAAGAGGATGGAGGCGACGCGTTCGAGGTGGCAGGTCATGGCCCTAGCCGCAAGGTCGGGTTCGCGCGCCCTCAGAGCTTCTACGATGGCGTGGTGGTCCCTTTGGTAGGCACGGCGGTTTTCGGCGGAGTCACGCCGTCGCTTCAAGTTGCCCCACACTTGGTCTTGGCGAGCAACCTCGACGGCGCGGTACATACTTACAAGGAGAGTATTGTGCGTGGCGACGACGAGGGCGTGGTGCAAAGCGAAGTCCCACGCCTCGAACTCGTCGCCAGTTTGCGCTCCGTCACCGCCGACCAAGCAACGCTCCATTTCGTCGAAGTCCCTGCTTGTGGCGGCCTCAGCGGCCAGGCGAGCCACGCAGGGCTCAAAGAGCCTCCGCACGACCATTAGGCCAACTGGCCCCACTGAGCCGCCGTCTTCGGGTACTGCACCCACAAAGTCGCTCAGCGAGGTCTTCCCCCTAAGGAAGGTGCCGCGGCCAACCTGCCGGGAGATACGCCCCTGTGCTTCGAGGGCCGCGAGCCCGTGGCGAACCGTAGTGCGGCTCACGCCTAGCCGCACGGCTAGGGCACGCTCGGTCGGCAGCCTGCCTCCTGGAGCCAGCTCCAACCCGGAACAGACGTCCATGATGGCATCGGCTATCTTCGCTGCCCGGTCGCCGTCTGATGCCTGTACAGCCAGTGCGCGGGGAGGCAACGCATTGTCCACGCAACCAATCTAACCGATCACGTAGACGCACGACGAGAAGCCGGGCTGCTTGCTTGCCTACTGCCTTGACATAGGTCTTTCAGGGGCCTATGATCATGACCAATCCGACTAACATCGGATTGGTTGACCATAGGGAGTTGACGGCCACCGCTTGGTGTGCCCTGGCTTTGTGCCGCCAGGCAATGGCCGAGGAAGGGGGCAGCGATGCGGCTTGCAAGTATCCGGACCGCGGCTGGGACGCGTCTTCATGTCCGTTCCGCAGACGGAGAAGGCTACGTGGACGTAGCTGATGCGACTGGCGAGGAGCGTTACTCAGACTTGCTCGCTGTTTTAGCAGACGGCCAAAGAGCGATGGACGCCGTGAGGCGTGCAAGTGAGCGTCAGGGTCGTCGCTACAGCGAGGCAGACTTGGGCCCTGCCGTGCCCCGCCCACCCCGGGTGTTGTGCTTAGGCGTCAATTACCTGGAGCATGCCTTGGAGGGGGGCCGCCAAGCGCCGAAGTGGCCAGAGTCGTTCGTACGCGGCGCAGATTCAGTCGCGGCACCCTACGGCCCGCTTGTGCGCCCGGCCCTCTCTGAGCAGTTTGACTACGAGGGAGAACTTGGGTTGGTCATCGGCAGGGGAGGCAGGTTCGTCCCTGCTGAAAAGGCAATGGACGCGATCGCCGGCTATGTGGTCCTAAACGACGCCACCGCCCGCGAGTGGCAGCGCGCGGCGTCGCAGTGGACGCCCGGCAAGAACTTCGACGGGACCATGCCGATCGGGCCTGAGGTCGTTACGGCTGACGAGGTCGACATTTCCGACGTGCAACTAACGACCACCCTTAACGGCCAGGTGATGCAGTCAGCCCGGACCTCTCAAATGATCCTGGACGTGCCGAGCACCATTGAGTACCTCTCGTCTTTCACCACCCTACGTCCCGGCGACGTGATAGCTACTGGCACCCCGGGCGGGGTCGGCTTTGCCCGGACTCCGCCGGTCTGGTTGAAGGCGGGCGACGTCATAGAGGTGACGATCGAAGGCGTTGGCACGATCCGCAACGAGGTCGTCGACGAGCGCGCGGACATCGACATCGATGCGTGGCGGTGGCACCCCACTGCGGACACGCGTTCGATCTGAGCCTCTGCCGGAGGACGAAAGGACCTAACCGAAACCAAGATCACCAAGGGAATTACCAACTACTAAACAGCTAGGAGCGACAATGAGACCATATCAGTGTTGTACCGGCACTAAGCAAATTGGTTCCCACTTTCGTCGTCTGCTAAGAGCGCCAAGCCGGGCCCGGCGGGCGGCCCTGCTGGGCGGTTGCCTGACGACGGCGCTGTTGGGGGCCACCGTCGGCGGAGGCGCAACGGCCAGCGCGAGCCTCCCGAAGCTTGTCGTCGCTGACGTCGCCCCGTTCACTGGCCCGGACGCGGCTTTGGGCCCCACCTACCTCGTGGCCTGTGACGCGGCGACCAATGCGATCAACGCGGCCGGAGGAGTCCTCGGCCACGACCTCACCTGTAAGTCTGTCGATACGCGCGGGGACCCGGCTGACGCAGTGCCGGCGGTCCGCCAGATGTACGCCTCGACCTCCAACCTGGTGCTGGTCATCGGCCTCACCTCCGACGAAGCCGCCTCGGTAGTACCGATCATCAACGCGAACAAGACGGTCATGTTCGCCATGACAGGGCAGTCGGAGTTCGACCACGTTTACTTTCCCTACTTCTACCGCTTGGTCCCCCCAGACGTGGAGGAGGCCTACGCGGACATGGCGATCGCCAAGTACTACCTCCACGACACTCGGGTCGCCCTTGCCTTTGGCAATGACATCGGCTCGCAAGCTTTCGTGAAGCCCGCCGTCCAGGCGGCGCAAAAAGCTGGGGCGAAAATTGTGGCCAACGAGACGCTGGACCTCTCTGCGACCACCTTCCGTACGGAGGCAGACCGGATCGTTACCGCCAAGCCTCAAGTGATCTTCACCGAAGCCCTCGGGCCGACCGACGCCACGTTCCTGTCTGAAGTCAAACAGGAAAACGGCGGGAGAATGATCCCGGTGATCGGGACCTCGGCCACGATCTCGCCCGCATGGTTCACGGACGTGTCCAAGGCCGTTGGCGCGAGCACGCTTGCAAGTAACTTTGTGGCCGACAACCTGGTAACGCTCACAAGCGGGCCTGCGTACACGTCTTACGAAAAGGCGATGCTCGCCGAGAAGGGCAAAGTGGGCAATTCAGGCGACTTCAGCACCTACCTGAGCGCACCTGGGGCGATCCATCTCTACGACGGCATCAACCTAGCTGCGCTCGCCATGGTGGAAGCCCATAGCACGGTGGGAAGCGTCTACCGCAAGTACATAACGACTATAGGTGACGGGTCCCCGGGCGCGGTGACCGTGAACACCTTTGCCCAGGGTATCGCCGCCATGAAAGCAGGCAAGAAGATCCACTACATCGGGCCGGGCGGGCCGACGAACTTCGACAAGTTCCACGACTCGCCGGGGATATTCCAGATAGACAAGTACAGCGCTACGGGCCAGGTAGTCGTGGTGAAAGACATACCTATCTCGGAGATCCGAGCGCTGTCGTAGTGGCCACCTCGTAGGCTTGACAGGGGAGGGCGAGGCGAGTGTCCGTCTTTGTCGCCTCTATTGGTTACGGCCTCGTTGCAGCCGCAGTACTGGCCATTGCTTCTGTGGGTTTTACGCTCCAGTTCGCCGTGACCAACGTGCTGAACCTGGCGTTCGCGGCAGTGATGATAACGTCCGCGTACGTAGCCTACGTGGTGAACGCAAGCGGCGTAAGTGTGTGGCTCGCGCTCGTTCCCGCAGTCGCCGCTGGAGCAGTGCTCTCGGTGCTGCTCAACCAGGTCGTCTACACGCCCTTTCAGCGCAGGCGCGCCTCGCCCATTGCCCTTGTCATTGTCTCGCTCGGCATGACGTTGATCATCGAGTACGCCACTCAGGCCGCTGCCGGGCCGAACAACGTCTCCTATTCGATGGCTCAAGGCCCCGAAGCAGGGGTGGGCGCTTTCCAACTGACAGTCGTACAGTACGTGATCATCGGGACCAGCCTTGCCCTCATGGCCGGGACCCACCTCCTAATGACCTACACGCGCCTTGGCAAGTCGATGCGGGCGACGGCTGCCAACCGTGACCTGGCTCGAGCCTGTGGCATCCGCACTGCACGGGTGGTCACCGCGACCTGGTGCATCTCGGGTGCGTTCTGCGGGCTCGCGGGAGTCGTGTTCGCCATGAACTCCGGCAGCTTTGGGGCGACGAGCGCAGACCTCTTCTTGGTCCTCATCCTGGCCGCTGTCTTCCTTGGCGGGCCGGGCGAGGCTTATGGAGCGATGCTGGGAGCAGCGGTCATCGGGATCGCTACAGAGGTCAGTGCTTCGGTGGTCCAGCCGGACTACAAAGACGTAGTGGCGTTCGTGGTCCTCTTGGCCATGCTTGCCCGTCGCCCTTCAGGCATCCTCGGGGCACCGACGTGAACGGGACGGTTTACTACCTCACGACAGTTCTCGTCTACGGCGGCGTGGACGCGATTGCCTGCCTTGGGCTCTCCCAACAGTTCGGCATCGCAGGGGTGACGAACTTCGGCTTCATCATTTTTCAAGCGGCCGGCGCGTACGTGGCGGGCGTGCTGTCTTTGGGGCCAGACACTATGTACGGTGGGTTCCAAAGCTATGTAGGTGGCTTGCACCTCCCCTTCCCCCTGCCTTGGGTCGGGGCTACGGTTGCCGGAGCGCTGCTTTCGCTGCCCTTCACGTTCCTCGTCGGGCGGCGACTTCGCGGCGACTTCGCTGCCATCGGCCTTCTCGTGACCGCTGTCATGCTGAACCTGCTCGTCACCAACTACGTTCCTCTTTTCAACGGCGCGGCCGGGCTCTCCCTCGTGCCTTCGCCGCTCCAAGGCGTGCTCAACCCCCAGTCGGCTACCTACCAGTGGGGTTACGGCGCAGTAGCGGTCGCCTTGGCTGTATTAGCGTTCCTGCTCGTAAACCGGGTTACCGAGTCGCCGTACGGGCGGAGCCTGCGGGCGATGCGGGACAACGACATTGTCGCCGAGTCGCTCGGGGTCAACTTGCGCGCCCGGCGGACATCGGCCCTAGTGCTCGGAGGAGCGCTCGCTGGCTTGAGCGGGGGGGTACTCGTCGGCTTCATAAACCTCTGGGACCCGGGCGCTTGGGGTTACGCCGAGTCGATCGTGCTCTTTGCTGCTGTCATCATCGGAGGGCTTGGCAACCACAAGGGCGCCTTGCTGGGGGCGGTGCTGGTCCCGCTCGGTTTCGAAGAAGCGACCCGGTTCATACCTTCGTCCATAGGCCCGCCTGGTTTCATACCAGCGCTCCAATGGGTGGCGATCGGAGCCCTCATCGTTGTCTTCCTCTGGTCCCGGCCTCAAGGCGTCCTACCTGAGCGTCGCCGGCGGCTCGCTCAGCGGCTGCTGGCGCCCGCTCCCGCCAAGGCCGAGATGCTGGCGACAAGCGCGCTGCCAACGCTCGACGGTGGCACCTCGCCCCTGCCAAGGAGGAACGGGCACGCTCCGGTGCCTGGTGCCAACGAAGAAGTGGCTCTCCAGGCTGTCGGGCTCGTGCGTAGCTTCGAGGGCGTACGAGCCGTTGACGGGGCTAGCATGGCCTTTGCCAGGGGCCGGCTGACCGGGCTGATCGGCCCCAACGGTGCAGGCAAGTCTACGGCTCTTGCCATGCTTGCCGGGACGTTACCGGTGAGCGGAGGCAAGATATTCCTCTTCGGAGAGGACATCACGTCGCTGCCCGCTTACCTTCGGGCGCGCCGGGGGCTAGTCCGCACGTTCCAACTTGCGAGCGAGTTCAAGCGCCTCACTGTGCTCGAGAACCTGCTCAGCGCGGTCCCGGGGCAGCGGGGTGACTCTCTAGGTGGAGCGCTTCTCGGCCGCCGCTATTGGGGTGCCGAAGAGGCGGCTCACATCGAACGTGCTGAGACTCTGCTCGCGGGCTTTGGAATGGGCCAGTACGCCGACAGCTACGCGGGCGACCTAAGTGGTGGCCAGCGCCGCTTAGTCGAGATCATGCGAGCGCTGATGGCTGAGCCGTCCGTGCTCCTCCTGGACGAGCCGATGGCCGGCGTGCACCCTGACCTAGCGCAAAAGATCGGCAGGTTCTTGCTCCAACTGTGCGCTGGAGGTATGACCATAGTGATGGTCGAGCACGAGCTCGCCATGATGGACGAGTTCTGTGACCCGGTCATCGTGATGGCCGAGGGCAAGGTCCTAGCTGAAGGGCCTATGGCCGCGCTCCGTCAGCGAAGCGACGTGGTGGAGGCCTACCTTGTCGGTTGACGCGCGACAAGATCTGCGCAGTTCAAGCTTGGGAGCGTCGCTTCGGGCTGAGGCCGTTTCGGCAGGCTATGGGGGCAACCCCATCGTCCGCGAAGTTTCCGTGGAGGTCGCTCCTTCCGAGATCGTCTCGGTGGTAGGGCCGAACGGGTCGGGCAAAAGCACGCTGTTGAAGGCCATAGTGGGCCTTCTCCCGGTCCTCTCAGGACGGGTCCTGCTCGGTGGCAAGGACGTGACAGGTCTACCCCCGGAGGAGATGGCGCGAGCAGGGGTGGGCTATGTCCCCCAAGTTGACGATGTCTTCGCCCCCCTGTCGGTTGTAGAAAACCTCGAGATGGGCGGCTACCTCCTACCTCGGCGAGAAGTGAGCGCGCGGGTCGACCACGTGCTCAGCGTCTTCCCGCAGCTAGCTCGTATGCGGCGAAGGCGAGCGGGCAAGCTCAGCGGCGGCGAGCGCAAGATGCTCGCGATGGGGCGTGTCCTCATGCTGCAACCTGTCCTGGTCGTCCTCGACGAGCCGACGGCCAACCTCGCCCCGGCTATTGCTCGCTCGGTCCTAAACGACCACGTACGCTCGCTCGCCTCGGTAGGCTGTTCCGTTCTCGTCGTGGAACAGCGAGCCAAAGCCGTGCTCGAGATATCGGACCGTACTTATGTGCTCGGGGGCGGGCAGGTGGTGATGGAGGGTACACCTCAGTCTCTATCGGCAGACCCAGGCTTTGTCAGCTCGTTCCTCGGCGGCCGAAGGCGAGGCCAGGCTTAGGCCAAAGGGTGGGAGGCCACGTGCGCCGTCCTCAAGTGCTCGTCGTTTCGCTCGGGGGGACCATAGCGATGACCGGCGACGCGGGCCGAGGCGTGAGGCCGAGCCTTGGCGCTGCGGAGCTCGTGGCGTCCGTGCAGGAGCTCTGCTCGGAAGTCGACCTCACCCCAAGGTCGTTCCGCCAGGTCCCTGGGGCCGAACTGAGCGTCGAGGACGCCGGCGCCTTGGCCACTGTCCTAGAAGGTGCCGCCGATGAGGGCTTCGATGGGGTGGTGGTTACCCAGGGCACCGACACGATCGAGGAGATGGCGTTCGCGCTTGACCTGCTGGTGGAGGGAGACCTGCCCCTAGTGGTTACCGGTGCCATGGTCAACCCTTCCCGGCCGGGAGGCGACGGCCCCGGGAACCTACTGGACGCGGTAGCTGTGGCGGCCTCGGGTCGTACGGCGGGCATGGGCACGGTGGTCGTCTTCGGGGGCGAGGTGCATGCTGCGCGCTTTGTCCGTAAGACGCATACGACTAGTTACCGGGCGTTCAGTTCAATCAGCGGGCCGCTCGGCTGGGTGGTGGAGGGGCGGCCCGTTGTGCTGTCCAAACCTGTGGCGCGCGTTCGGCTGCCTAGGGCCCCAGTCGTCGGCGAGGCGCCAGCTTCGGTTGCTTTGCTGACAGTCGCCGCAGGCGACGACGGGCGCCTGCTCCAAGGGGTCAGGGAAGCCTATGACGGGCTCGTGCTGCAGGCCTTGGGCGCCGGGCACGTGCCTTCGGCGATGGTCCCCCCGCTCGCTGACCTCGTCGCGACGATGCCAGTCTTGTTGTGCTCACGGGTTGGTAACGGGCCCGTGCTCAACAGGACGTACGGCTTCCCCGGGTCCGAAGGCGACCTGCTGAGCCGGGGCCTCATCAGCGGGGGCTACTTGGACGGGCCAAAAGCACGGGTCGCTTTGACACTGCTGCTGCGTTCGGGTAGCAGCAACGACGAGGTCCGCGATTTCATGGAGCGCTCCTACGGGTTCATGGAGCGCTCCTACCGGGCCCAACCGGGAGGGACCGCCGCACCAGCCACAATATAGTTGGACATCAGACTATCGTGGTTCCTATGAGTGCCGCCGTGGCACCGGCCGGCGAACGGGGGGGCCAGCTCTACGTCCCTGTCCACCCGCTGCGGTTGGTCACCGCAGCCAGCCTTTTCGACGGGCACGACGCCGCCATCAACTTGGTCCGCCGGCTGCTCGTCGCCCAGGGTGCTGAGGTGGTGCACCTGGGCCACAACCGCAGCGTGGAAGAAGTGGTGACCGCCGCCGTCGAGGAGGACGTGCAAGGCGTTGCCGTGACCTCGTACCAAGGTGGCCACCTCGAGTACTTCAAGTACCTGGTGGACCGGTTGCGGGCGGAGGGCCGCGGCGACGTCCGGGTCTACGGCGGCGGGGGAGGGGTGATCGTCGCCGAAGAGAGAGCCGAGCTCGAAGCCTACGGAGTGCGCCATATTTTCTCACCCGAAGACGGCCAGGCCATCGGGCTGGCGAGGATGGTCAACATCTTGGTCGAGGAGTGCGACTTCGACCTCGCCGGCGAGGCCCCGCCGCCGCTCGAGGGCCTCTTCGCCGGCAGTGCTGCTGCCCTGGCCCGGGTGATCACGCTGATCGAAGCAGGCTTGCTCGGCGAAGCCGAGCGCGCCGCCTTGCGAGCGCGGGCGCCTGCCCCGCCGGTCGTCCTTGGGGTCACCGGCACAGGCGGCTCTGGCAAGTCGTGCTTGGTAGACGAGCTCGTCCTGAGGCTCCGCGCCGACCAAGCAGACCGGCTCCGCATAGCGGTCCTCGCAGTCGACCCGACCCGCCGGCGTAGCGGCGGCGCCCTGCTCGCAGACAGGCTGAGGATGGGCTCGACCAGTCCCCCCCAGACCTACTTCCGTTCGTTCGCCACCCGGGGCAGTAGCTCCGAAGTGCCGCCGGCGGTCCCGCTGGCGGTGGAGGCGTGCGGCGCCGCCGGGTTCGACCTCGTCATCGTGGAAACTCCTGGTACCGGCCAGGCCGGCTCTGCCATCGTGGAGCTCGCCGATGTCTCGCTCTATGTGATGACTCCCGAGTTCGGTGCGCCCTCGCAGCTCGAGAAGACCGAGATGCTGGCGCTCGCAGACGTGGTCGCGCTCAACAAGTTCGACCGCCGTGGCGCCTCCGACGCCCTCCGCCATGTGCGCCGGCAGTGGGCTAGGGAGCACGGGACCTCCGGGGCCGCCGATGAGGATGCTCCGGTGTTCGGCACCATCGCGTCGCACTTGGGCGACGACGGCGTCACCGCCCTGTACCAGTACCTACGAGACCGGCACTTAGCGGGCTTGCTCGCCAGGCGCGGCCTAGGCGCCGGCCGGGGCTTGCTCGCTCCCGTCACGGGCAGGGCCTCCACCGGTTGCGCTGCCTTTGTGCCCGCCGGGCGGGACCGCTACCTCGCCGAGATCGCCGCGACAGTGAGGGCCTACCACGCCGAGAGCGCAGCGCAGGTAGCGGCGCTCCGCCGCGCTGACTCGCTTGCTACGGCTGTGGGCCTGGCGGCCGAAAGAGGCCTGGGCACGAGCGCGCTCGAGGCATTGGCCGCACAAGCGAGGGCGGCCGTGGGCACCGAAGCGCTCAGCTTGGTCGAGAACTGGCCGGAGACGGTCCGCAAGTACTCAGACGGCGAGGTGACCGACCGGCTGGGCGAGGAGGCAACTGCAAAGGGGGGCGCCGCCGGGGAGGGTGCCGCTGGCGTCCCTGGCAACGGGAGCAGCGCGGGCGGGGAGGGCAAGGCCAGCGCCCGCCGGGGCACGTCGACCGCCGGCGCGGCCGGCAACGGCAGCACGGCCGGCGCACCGTCTCTTTACCGAGTGTCGTTGGCGGGCACCAAGGTGCCGAGGGTGGCGCTCCCGCGCTTTACCGACCGGGCCGAACTACTGCGCTGGTTGCGCTCAGAGAACCTGCCTGGCCATTTTCCCTTTACCGCTGGCGTGTTCGCCTTCAAGCGCCAAGAGGAACAGCCCACCCGGATGTTCGCTGGCGAGGGCGACCCAGCACGGGCCAACAAGCGCTTCCACTTCCTGGCCGACGGCCAGAGCGCGACCCGCTTGTCGGTCGCCTTCGACCCGGTCACCCTCTACGGGGCCGACCCGAGCCCCCGGCCTGATATCTACGGCCGGATCGGGACTTCAGGCGTGTCGGTCGCCACTCTCGACGACATGAAAGATCTGTTCAGGGGGTTCGACCTCTGCGACCCTAAGACTTCGGTGTCCATGACCATCAACGGGCCGGCGCCGACGATCTTGGCGATGTTCTTCAATACCGCCATCGACCAGCAGTTAGAGCGCTTTGCCGCTGAACGGGGGCGGCCGCCAGACGAAGCCGAAGCAAACGAGCTCGCACGCTTTGTGCTCGAGCGGGTACGGGGCACGGTCCAAGCCGACATCTTGAAAGAGGACCAAGGCCAAAACACGTGCATTTTCTCAACAGAGTTTTCCCTCCGGTGCATGGCAGACGTGCAGGAGTACTTCGTCCGCCACGGCGTCCGCAATTTCTACTCGGTCTCTGTGTCGGGCTACCACATCGCTGAAGCGGGCGCCAACCCGGTCACCCAGCTCGCCTTCACCCTTGCGAACGCTTTTACCTACGTGGAGGCTTACCTCGCCCGGGGCATGCACATAGACGACTTCGCCCATAACTTGTCGTTTTTCTTCTCGAACGGCATGGACGCCGAGTACACCGTGATCGGCAGGGTGGCCCGGCGCATCTGGGCCATAGCCATGCGTGAGCGTTACGGTGCCAACGAGCGCTCCCAAAAGCTGAAGTACCACGTACAGACTTCCGGCAGGTCGCTCCACGCGCAGGAAATGGCTTTCAACGACATAAGGACCACGCTGCAGGCTCTCTGTGCAGTCTACGACAACGCGAACAGCCTCCACACCAACGCTTACGACGAAGCCGTCACCACCCCGACGCCCGAGTCGGCCCGCCGTGCCCTCGCTGTACAGCTCATAATCAACAACGAGTGGGGCCTCGCCCAAAATGAGAACCCGTTGCAAGGTAGTTTCATCGTAGAAGAGCTGACCGACCTGGTGGAGCAAGCCGTCCTTTTGGAAATGGAACGCATTTCTGAAAGAGGCGGCGTCCTCGGGGCCATGGAGAGCGGTTACCAGCGCGGCCGCATCCAGGACGACTCGATGCTCTACGAGCAGAAAAAGCACGACGGTACCTTGCCCGTGGTAGGGGTGAACACATTTGTCAGCGAAGACGCCAGCGCCGAGCCCGCAAAGACCGCTCTCGCCCGGGCGACCGACGAAGAAAAGCAGAGACAGGTCGCCCGCTTGCGTGCCTTTCAGGCGCGCCATGCTGCCGAAGCGCCGGCTGCCCTCTGCTCCCTCAAACAGGCAGTGCGTTCTGGGGGCAATGTCTTCGCCGAGCTCATGAGCACGGTTCGTTCGGCTTCCCTCGGGCAGGTCACCGACGCGCTGTACGAGGTGGGCGGCAGGTACCGGCGGAGCGCTTGATGGCCACGGCGGCGACCAGTAGCTCTAGCCCCCCTTATAGGGCACCTGTGGCCGACGTCCTCGGCGCCCTTCAGGTCGCGGGTGCTTGGGACGTCCTCCGACTAGACGACTTCGCCCACCTCGACGAGCCGCTGGTGGAGCAAGTTGTCAGCGAGTTCGGGCGGTTCGCGAGCGAAGTCATCGCGCCGACCGACTCTGTAGGCGACTCGGTGGGCTCGCACTTAGACGGGCGGGGCGGCGTCGTCACGCCTCCTGGGTTCAAGGGGGCCTACCGCCGTTATGTCGAAGGTGGGTGGGGGTCCTTGCAGTTCCCCGAACGCTACGGGGGCGCTGGCTTCCCCTGGGCGGTCGCGGTCGCCCTTCAGGAGATGTTCGCGTCCGCCAACATGGCACTGTCGATCAACCCGGTGTTGACCCAAAGCGGCGTCGAGCTACTGTTGCAATGGGGAGACGACCGCCAGCGCGAAACGTACCTACCGCGCATGGTCTCGGGGCAGTGGCCTGGGACCATGCAACTTACCGAACCCGACGCAGGTTCTGACCTCGGAGCAGTGGCGGCGAGGGCAACCCAGCAGCCCGACGCTTCGTGGAGGATATCGGGGACGAAAATCTTTGCCACCTGGGCCGAGCACGACCTAACCGACAACATCGTCCATTTCGTCCTTGCCCGCGCCAGCGGGGCTCCAGCAGGCACGCAAGGGCTGTCTGTCTTCTTGGTCCCCAAGTTTTTGGTAGGCCCCGCGGGCGAGCTTGGCGCGGCGAACTCGCTACGTTGCACCAGGGTCGAAGAAAAGCTCGGGATCCACGCCAGCCCGACTTGTTCGGTGGAGTACGACGGCGCCGTCGGCGAGCTGGTGGGACCGCTCCATGGTGGTATCCGCGTGATGTTCACGATGATGAACACTGCTCGGGTCTCGATCGGGGCCGAAGGCCCGGCGGTGGCAGAGCGAGCGTTCCAGCAAGCTTATGGCTACGCGCGGGAGCGCCTGCAGGGGCACCGGCCCCAGACGTCGCCTGCGGAGCGCGTGCCCATCGTCCAGCACCCTGATGTCGCCCGCATGCTTTTGCAAATGCGCACGCTCGCCTTAGCGTCGCGCATGGTCGTGTACGCGGCGTCTGTGCAAAGGGACCTGGCTCGCCATAGCGCCGGGGAGGACGAGCGGCGCCTGGCAGAGGCTCGCTTCGGCCTTCTAGTCCCCGTGGCGAAGGCGTGGGCCACCGAACAAGGCTTTGCCGCTAGTTCGCTCGGGGTACAGGTACATGGGGGCGCCGGGTACTTGGAGGAGGCCAGGGCGGCTCAGCGCCTTCGCGACAGCAGGATCGGCCCGATCTACGAGGGGACCAACGGTATCCAGGCGATAGATCTCGCTGTCCGCAAGGTGGCCCGGGACGGCGGGCGCGCCATGAGAGCGCTGCTCGAAGAGATCGGGGCTACGGTCAAAGTGCTCCCCTCGGCCGAGTTGGGCCCCACGGCCGAGGCGCTCGGCGAGGCGCGTGAAGCGTTGGCGGCAGCCACTGCTTGGGTGGTCGAGAGGCAACCCTCCTGTCCTGACGACGTCTTGGCCGGGGCCTCTGCTTACCTGCAATTGGCCGGGGTCACCCTGGGAGGCTGGCTCATGGCGCGCCGGGCCCTCAGCGCTTGGGACCGTTGCAGCGGGGCCGGGGCTGGCCAAAAGGGTTTGCAAGAACTGGCGGAAGCTGCCGCCGGCGAGAGCAATTTCTTTGCTTTCGAGACGCTTTCTGAGGCACCTGGCCTCTTACGCCGGGTCACCGCCGGCTCAGGGCGCCTCGCCCCGATCGGGAGCCTGGACGCCGGCGCCTTCTAGGAGCTGAGCAATGTCCCGCACGGCCACGTCCTTGTCCTTGGCGGCCCCCGACTTCATAGCGTCGTCGAGCATTATCAGGCAGAAAGGGCAAGCCGTCGCGAGCACGCTGGCGCCGCTAGAGGCAGCTTCTTCGGCACGGGCTTGGTTGACGCGTTTGCCGGCCGGCTCCTCCATCCACATGCGTGCGCCGCCTGCACCGCAGCAGAAGCTCCTTTCGCGGCACCGGGGCATTTCTACCCGTTGGGTGCCGGGTAGCGAGTCGACCACCGCCCGTGGCTCGTCGAAGATCCGGTTGTGGCGGCCCAGGTAGCAGGGGTCATGGTAGGCGACCGAGGCGTCGAGGCGGGGCGGGGCGATGCGGCCTTGCTCGACGAGCTGGGCGAGAAGGCGTGAGTGGTGGCTCACCTGGAGGCTGCCTCCAAGCGCTGGGTACTCGTTGGCCAGGGTGTTGAAGCAGTGCGGGCAGGCGGTGACCACCTTGCTCGCTCCCACCGCCTCGAAGGTGGACAGGTTTTTCCTTGCCTGCTCTTGGAAGAGGTACTCGTTGCCGAGCCGGCGGGCGGGGTCCCCGGTGCAGGTCTCACGCGGGCCGAGGACGGCAAAAGTTGCTCCGGCAGAGCGTAGGAGGCGGGCGAGCGCCCTCGTCACCTTCGAGGCGCGGTCGTCGAACGCGCCGGCGCAGCCGACCCAAAGCAGGTACTCGGCGCCGACTGCAGCGCCTTCGGCGACGACGGGCACCTCGAAGCCGAGCCCTTGCGCCCAGTCAAGGCGTTTGGCGTTGCCGAGGCCCCAGGGGTCGCCCCGCCCTTCGATGTTGCGCAGCATGCCAGCTGCCTCGCTCGGGAAGTCCGACTCCATCATGACCTGGTAACGGCGCATCTCGACGATGGTGTCCACGTGGGCGATGTCTACTGGGCACTGCTCGACGCAGGCGCCGCAGGTAGTACAGGCCCAAAGAGCCTCGGGCGCGACCACGTCGGGGACGAGCCGGCGCTCTGGGGGGCTTTTGGCTCTCGACTCGTTGAGCAGCCGGGGAGCGCAGGCGAACAGCTCGTCGCGAAGGTCCATCACCACGAGCTTTGGTGAGAGGGCTTTGCCGGTGAGCCAGGCTGGGCACTGGCTCTGGCACCTGCCGCACTCGGTGCAGGTGGCGAGGTCGAGCAGCGCTTTGCGGCTGAGCTGGTGCACCACGCCGGCGCCGAAGACCGAGTCCTCGGTTATGTCCTCCGGGCCCATGGGGGGGGTCGAGGCGAGCGGCCCGAGGGCGCGAGGCTGGCGGGACAGGGCGACGTTTAGGGGGGCAAGGAGCGTGTGCAGGTGCTTGGAGTAGACAGCGAAGACCAAGAAGGCCGAGATAACGACGACGTTCAAGTCCACAAAGACGGTTGCCAGGGTGGCGTTGGTGCTCGCTCCAAGGGGCGCGAGCGCGCGGCCGATGCCGTGGGAGGCAAACGCCCACCAGTCATAGGGGAAATCGCCGGTGTTGGTCTCGGCGCCGCGGTAGACGAGGAGGGTCACGACCACGCCGGCGATCAGTACGAGCACCAGCCATGCCGGCTTGGTACGGGAACCGAAAAAGCGCGAGCGGCGCCCCTTGCGGCGCGGGCTGCTCGTTGCCCTGATGGCGGCGAAGGCGCACACGGCGATGAGGACGGCGCAGGCGAACAAGTCCTCCAAGAAGCCGACCGCGCCGCTGTGGCCGATGCCGGGGACCGCGAAGGCAGGGGAGAACAAGTCGCCGAAAGCCTCGATGACCGTGAGCAGCAGGACCACGAACCCCCACAGGGTGACCGCGTGGGCG
>Ga0070737_10003030_pt1 | contig 18862 bp, 15 predicted proteins | sample Coa_R1_10_FD_66438 | JGI IMG/M metagenome (GOLD analysis project Ga0070737, IMG submission 66438) | Surface soil microbial communities from Centralia Pennsylvania, which are recovering from an underground coalmine fire - Coalmine... | ecosystem: Environmental > Terrestrial > Soil > Unclassified...
GACGACCGAGACCGCCGGGGCGATCCCGCTGCCAGACAGCGTGCGCCTGGCGATGGACGACATCGCCGGGACGATGCGTGAAAGGCTGCTGGCGATGGCCGTGACCGCCGGGCTGGGGGTGATGAGCGCGTTGATGGAGGAGCCGGTGACCGCCATCGCCGGCGTGCGCTCCAAGCCCTCAGCGAGATAGATCTGTTCGAGTGCTCGCCCTAGATGCCCAGCCTCCTGTCGCGCCACGCCGGCCTTCTTTTCACACTGCTCACGGCGACACCCGCCCAGACGACTGGCAGTGGCTGGCCAACAAGGACGACCCGGCCGTAACCGAGTACCTGGAAGCGGAGAACCGCTACGCCGACGCGGTGCTCGCCCCTACCCTCCCGCTCCAAGAAGAGCTGTTCAACCGCATCCGGGCCCGGGTGGCCGAGACGGACGTCTCGGCCCCTACTTGGCATCGCGGCTGGTGGTACTGGTCGCGCTCAGTCGCCGGCCAGCAGTACCCGGTCCATTGCCGCCGGCCCGACCCCAACCGCCGGCTGAGCGCGACGCAGGTCCTGGCCGCCGCCAGGGCGGCCCTCCCGGGTGCCGGCGTCGCCGGAGACGGCACTCCTCCCCCGCCGACCGCCGAGGGAGCGCCACTGGGACCGGGCGAGGCAGCGGAGCGGCCCGAGACAGGAGCACGACAAACCGGTGCGGAGGCCGGCGCCGGGGGGGCCGGTGCAGAGGCCGGCGCCGGCGAAGTCGTGCTCGACGAGAACGCCCTCGCCGGCGACAGTCCCTATTTCGCGCTCGGGGTGTTCGACGTGCGCCCGGACCACGAAGTGCTCGCCTACGCCGTCGATTACGACGGCTCCGAACGCTACCGCCTCCGCTTCAAGGACCTTGGGTCGGGCCACGACCTAGCCGACGTGGTAGACGACGTTTACTACGGCTCGGCGTGGTCTGCGTCGGGGAAGAGCTTCTACTACGTGCGGCCAGACAAGGCCATGAGGCCCTGGCAGGTGTGGCGGCACAAGCTCGGCACGCCCGCCTCGCAAGACGAGCTCGTCTACCAAGAAGACGACGAACGCTTCTTTGTCTCCGTGGGGCTCACCCGCTCCCGCCGCTACGTGCTCGTGGAGACCAGCTCCAAGATGTCGAGCGAAGTGCGCTACATCCCTGCCGACCGGGACGCAGGGGAGCCAAAGGTCGTGCTCGCCAGGCGCGAGGGGGTGGAGTACGACGTGGACCACATGGTCCACCCCGAGGTCGGCGACGCCTGGGTGGTCCGGGCGAACTGCGGCCCCGCCGGCGAAAAGCTAGCCAACTTCGCAGTTTTCGCTCTCCCCGTGGGGCAAGCCGAGCCCTCTGCCATGACCCCCGTGCTCCCCTACCGGCCGGACGTAAAGGTCTCGGCGGTGGACGCCTTCGCCCGCCACCTCGTGGTGCTCGAGCGGGCCGGCGGCCTCGAGCAGCTCCGGGTCGTGCCGCTCGGGGGCGGCGAAGACCACGTGATAGCCCAGCCCGAGCCCACTTACAGCCTCGGGGGCGAGCCCAACCCCGAGTGGGGCACCAGCACTTTCCGTTTCTCCTACAGTTCTCTCACGACCCCGCCTTCGAGCGTCGAGTACGACACAGTGGCCCGCGAGCGCCGGACGGTAAAACAGGCGACCGTCGGCGGGGGCTACGACCCCTCGCAATACCGCGCCGAGCGCCTGTGGGCCACCGCCGCCGACGGCACCTCGGTCCCGATATCGCTCGTATGCCGGCGGGACCGGCCTCTCGACGGCAGCACGCCGTTTGTTCTCTACGGCTACGGGAGCTACGAGCACCCTGTGAGCCCTGCATTTTCCTTCACACGGGTCAACCTTTTGGAAAGGGGCGTCGGCTTTGCCATCGCGCACGTCCGGGGCGGGGGCGAAATGGGCCGCCCCTGGTACGAACAGGGGCGCTTGGCAAACAAGCACAACACGTTCAGCGACTTCATCGCGTGCGCCGAAAAGCTCATCGCTGACGGCTGGACTTCGCCAGAACGGCTAGCCGTACGTGGGGGCAGCGCCGGCGGGCTGCTCGTCGGGGCCGTCACCAACATGCGGCCCGAGCTGTTTTGCGCCGTCGTCGCCGAAGTCCCCTTCGTAGACGTGGTCACCACCATGTCTGACGAGAGCCTCCCGCTCACGGTCACCGAGTGGGAGGAATGGGGCAACCCTCGCGACGACCCCGCCGCGTACGAGTACATGAAGAGCTACTCTCCGTTCGACAACGTCCACGAGGCCCCCTACCCCGCTATGTACGTCACGGCCGGGCTGAACGACCCTCGGGTCGGCTATTGGGAGCCCGCCAAGTGGGTCGCCAAGCTGCGTGCCAACAACGCAGGCAAGAGACCGATCTTGCTGAAGACCGAGATGGGCGCCGGGCATCAAGGCCCCTCCGGGCGCTACGACGCCTGGCGGGACGAGGTGAGGGTGCAAGCGTTCCTCCTCGCTTGCTCCGGTGCCGCCTAGCGACAGTTGGGCCGAGTGGGCCGCAGCGAAAAATGCCAAGGCCCGGGCCAAGGACCGCTGGCGCGAGCTCACCGCTTTCGACGCCAAGGGGCCAAGGGGTGAGCTCGCCGGGCGGCCCGTCGTGTCGTTTGCTTCCAACGACTACTTCGGGCTCTCCGCCCACCCCGCGGTGGCGGCGGCTGCCCAGGACGCCCTTTTACGTTGGGGCGCCGGCGCCGGCTCGGCACGCCTGCTCGGAGGCAGCCGGCCCGTCCACCAAGAGCTCGAGGCCGAACTGGCAGCCTGGAAAGCCTCTGACGCCGCCTTGGTCTTCCCGAGCGGGTTCCAGGCCAACGTCGGGGCCCTGTCGGCGCTGGCGGGGCCAGGCGTGCTGGTCGCCGGCGACGCGCTGAACCACGCTTCGATAATCGACGGCTGCCGCTTGGCCAGCGCCCTCGGGGCCACCTTCGAGGCTTACCCTCACCTAGACGCCGGCGCTGCTTCTCGCTTGCTCGCTCGCTGGGACGGGCGGGCGGTCGTGGTTACCGACACCGTCTTTTCGATGGACGGCGACGTGGCACCGGTCGAGGAGCTAGCCGAAGCCTGCGCCCGCCACGGGGCGCTGCTGGTACTGGACGAAGCCCACGCCGCCCTCGGCCCCCACCCTCGCGACCTGCCTTGCGAAACCCTGCACGTCGGGACGCTGTCCAAAATGCTCGGGAGCCAGGGAGGCTTCGTCGCCGGCCGGCGGGAAATGGTCGAAGCCCTGGTCAACCGCTGCCGGAGCTTCATCTTTACTACCGGCTTGGCGCCGCCCAGCGCGGCCGCGGCCTTGGCGGCGCTCAGGGTGCTGCTCTCCCCCGAAGGCGACGCTCTCGTGGCCGCCCTCCGCCGGCACGCCACCCGCCTAGCGCCTGAGCGTGCCACGCCGAGCCCGATCGTCCCGGTCGTCGTGGGGAGCGAGGCGGCGGCCCTTGAAGCCGCTTCGCAGCTGTTGCGCCAAGGCCTCTACGTGCCGGCCGTCCGGCCCCCCACGGTCCCCCCGGGCACCTCACGCCTGCGCATCTCGCTGTCGGCTGCCCACAGCGACGAAGAGGTCAGCTTGCTCCAGAGCTCCCTTGCCGGCCTCGCTGCAACTGCTGGCCGTCACGGACATCGATGACGCTGGCTGCATGGCGTGCCTCCGCCTCCTCGATGACCGCAGTGATCGCGGGCCCCACCAGCTCGTCGTGCTCCAAGAGCGCGTCGCGGAGGGCTTCGACCACGTGGCGGCGCTCGGCCACCAGCGAGCGAGCGACCTTTCTCGCTTGTTCGAGAAGTTCCTCAGTCGCTCGCCGCGAAGCTTCATCGGCCAGCACCTTGGTCACCAAGTCGGCGCGGCCACCCGAAGCCTCGAGCGACACGAGCGCGCCGCCCATGCCGTAGGCTCCCACCATCTGCGCCGCCAGGCGGGTGGCGCCTGCGAGGTCACCCGCAGGCCCAGTGCTCGCCTCCCCGAAAAAAGCCTCCTCGGCGGCCAAGCCGCCCATCGCGATCGCGAGCAGCGCTTCGCACTCGCTCTTTGAACGCGTAAAGCGTTCTTCAGTGTCTGAGTGCGCGAGCAACCCGAGAGCCTCGCTCCGCTTGATTATCGACAGCACGTCCAAGCTCCGCCCGGGAGCTGCAAAATAAGCAACCGTGGCGTGGCCAGCTTCGTGGGTTGCTATGGAGGCTCGCTCAGCCGGCGTGTACTTTACTGGCTGCGCGAGCCCGAGTTCTGCCGTCATGCGTGCCTTTTCTATATCTTGCCAGGACATGGCCGCTCGCCCCTCCCGCAAAGCCCAAACGAGCGCCTCGTCGAAGAGCTTCTCCAACATGACCGGCGAGTAGCCGAAAGTCGAGCCGGCGAGGGCGTCCCGGCGCGCTGGGTCGTCGAGGTCGATGCCGTGGGATTTTCTGGCAAGGTAGTAATCGATTATCTCCCGTCGGCCTGCCCGGCTCGGCAGGTCCACCCTGATCGTCCTGTCGAAACGACCTGGCCGCAACAGCGCCGGGTCGAGGTCCAAGGCCCGGTTGGTGGCTCCGATCACCAAGAAGTTCGCCGGCGCGACGGTGCGCTTCTTCAACTGGCGTGCGGGCGGGAGCCAGCGGTTGGCCTCGTCTACCAAAGCGTTGTAAACCCGCGCGGCAGCAGGCGGGACGTCGAAAGACTGCAGCTGGACTAGCAGTTCGTTGACGACCCCGGCGATACCCTCGCGGCCTGGCCCGGAGCCCATGCCGCCTCGTGCGGCTCCGATGGCGTCGATCTCCTCGATGAAGCCGATCGCCCCACCTTCGGCGCGTGCGTACCTGCGCAGCGCCTTGAAGTAGCTTCGTATCTTCCGGTTGGTCTGGCCGTAGTACATCGACTGGAAAGCCGAAGACGAGACGAACAAAAACGGGACGCCGGCCTCGGCCGCCATCGCTTTGGCTATATAGGTCTTCCCGGTGCCCGGCGGCCCCTCGAAGAGCACAGCCTTGCGTGGCGTCCCTCCCATCTTTTCGGCAAAGGTACGGTGGGCGAGGAAAAGGTTGAGGGTCTTCACTACTTCTTCGACCACTGCGTCCGCTCCCACCACGTCGGCTAGGCGTGTCCCGATCTCTTCGGGGCGGAAAAGCACGTGCGGAGAACGCCCGGCCGCCAGCAGCGGGCCGGCGAGCACCGCCCCCAAGAGCACGACGAGCGCGAGCGCGGGCAGGTACTGCAAGAGTGCCGGCGGGAAACCCAGGTGAGGCCAGGAAAAGTCCGAGCTCGCCGCCTCGTAGTCGCCCTCGGCATAGCGCAGCACGCCGAAAGCGGTCCGCAGCACCAATGGGAGGGCGGCAGCACCGAGCACAATAGCCAGCCGGCGGAGCCGAACCTGCCGGGCCCGCTCGCGCGCCCCGCTGACGTCGGCGTCACGGAGAACTTCGCTTGAAGCAAGAGCCGCCAGTTCCATAGCCCGACGCTACCCTTGCCGCTGCTCCAGGCACACTGATAGCAGAAAAAGGTGCAAAACGCGCAACGCTTCGGGCGCTACCTTGGCCGGCGTGGAACTCGGCCTGCGCAACGACGTCTACCGTCGGCCATTGGCGACCGCTCTCGAACGCCTCGGGGTCGGCCCGGGCTGGACTTGCGCCGACGTGGGCGCCGGCGGTGGCGACGTCACGGTGGCCCTGGCTCGCCTCGTCGGCCCGAGCGGGCGGGTCTATGCGGTCGACAGCGACCCGGCGAGCCGCGACGCGGTCGCCGAAGCCGCTGCCCGGCAAGCTGGCGCCCAGGTCGTCGCGGTGACCCAGGCCGCCGAGGAGCTCTTGCTGCCCGAGAAAGTCGACCTTTGCTTTTGCAGGTTCTTGCTCATGCACGTAGCCGAGCCGGCCACCGTGGTGAGCCGGATGGCTGCGGCCACCAAGACCGGCGGCTGGGTGCTCGCCCAGGAGCCCGTCACCTCCGCCGGCAGGGTGGCCGGCACCCCGCTGTCCATGCCTTCGGCCCGCCACCCCGACCTCGGGGCGCTCTTGCCGGCTCTGGCCCGCGAAGGCGGCCTCCAGCTCATCGACGCATGGGCAGAAGCGCCAGCGTGGGCAGGCCCGGGCGCCGTCGCCTCGTACCTGGGAGACCTGACCGGCGTGAGCCCGGGCGACGACCCCGTCGTCTTGCCGCCGCTAGTGACCGTGCTGGGACGCCGGCCCAGCTCCTAGAGCCCAGGTCCCCACCTCGAAGAAGCAGGGGACCGCTGCTAGCCGAGGGCGCTGAGAGCATGGCTCGCCTGGTTGAGCGCCACCGGGCCGTCGGCAGTGGCGGCAACGATGTCCTCGGTACGCACCCCCCACCGCCCGGGGAGGTATATGCCCGGCTCCACGGAGAAGACGTGGCCAGCTTGGACGGGCTCGTCGTTGCCGGCGACCATGTAGGGGCTCTCGTGCACCTCTAGGCCGATCCCGTGCCCCGTCCGGTGGACGAAGTAAGCCCCGTAGCCGGCGTCTTCGATCACCGAACGAGCAGCGCGGTCGACCTCACTGCACGGACGGCCGACCTGGGCGGCCTCGACGCCGGCGGCTTGGGCCTCGGCCACCACCCCGTAGACGTGAGAGAACTCAGCCGGCGGCGTGCCGGTAAAGACGGTCCGGGTCATGTCGGAGCAGTAGCCGTCGAGCCAACCTCCAAAGTCGCAAACGACCGGCTCGCCTCGTTCGATCACCCGGGAAGAGGCTTCGTGGTGCGGGCTCGCAGCGTTGGGCCCGGAGGCCACGATCGCAAAGCCAACCTGGTCGTGGCCCTCCTCGAGCAAGCGCCGGCCGATCTCGGCCGCAACCTCCCGCTCGGCGCGCCCAACTAGGGGGACCTCGCCGGCGAGCAGCGCGGCTGCCACCTTGTCAGCCGACGCGGCGGCACGCGAGAGCGCTTCGAGCTCGACGGCGTCTTTTACGGCTCGAAGCGGCCCGGTGAGGGCCGAGGAGCGTGACCACCGCGCGCCTGGCAGTTCGTCCTGGAGGGCCAGCAAGAAGACCGCCCAGGTCTTGTCGTCGATTGCCAGCGCCGGGGAAGCCCCCGCCGCCAGGCGGACGAGCGAGGCCACGATCTCTATGGGGTCTTCGGTTTCGCCCCAGGCGCGCACGGAGAACACCTCCGGGACCGGGACGACGCGGGGGGCCTCGAGCTCGGGTACCACGAGAGCCGGCTGGAAGCTGGCATCAGCAGGGACGACCAGCATCGTCAACCGTTCGAGCGGCATCGCCTTGTAACCGGTCAGCCACGGAAGGTCGGCCCCCACAGAAAGCAGCAGGGCGTCTAAGCCCGCGTCGTCGGCTGCCTTGCGCACCTTGGCGAGGCGGGCGGCGTACGGCCCTGCGCTCAAGCCGCCCCTCCGGCAGCCGCACGAGAAGTACTCCCTCCGGCTGCCGCAGGAGAGCTAGCCGCCACGGCACGCAGGGCGACCGTAGGCGCCGCGGCGGGCACAGAGGCCGCCTCCGCTGCTTGACGGGCGTGGTAGCTCGAACGAGCGAGCGGCGAGGCGACCACCTCCCGGATCCCAAGGGCCTTACCGGCTGCGGCGAGGCGCTCGAACTCCTCCGGCGCCCACCAGCGTGCCACGGGCAGGTGCCGAGCCGTGGGGCGCAGGTACTGGCCGATCGTCACGATGCTCACGCCGACCGCCTGTAGGTCGGCCAGTACCCCCAGCACCTCTGCCTCGGTCTCGCCTAGTCCGACCATGAGCCCGGACTTCACCACTAGCCCCGCCCCGGCCGCCCGCGCCAGCACCGCAAGGCTGCGGTGGTAAGAAGCCGAGGGCCGCACCGCCTTTTGCAGGCGAGGAACGGTCTCGACGTTGTGGTTGAAAACGTCTGGCCGCTCCCTAAAGACCGTCCCTAGCGCGTCTGGGTCGCCCTTTAGGTCCGATACGAGCACTTCGACCGCCGTCCCTGGGCAACGCCGGCGGACAGCCCTGATCGTCTCCGCAAATGCCGCTGCGCCACCATCGGGCAGGTCGTCGCGCGCCACGCAGGTCACCACCGCGTGGGCGAGGCCGAGGCGCGCGACGGCCAGGGCGACGCGGTCGGGCTCGGCGGGGTCGAGGGGGAGCGGCTTTGCGGTGTTGACCTCGCAAAACCCGCACGCGCGGGTGCAACGGTCGCCGTTGATCATGAACGTGGCCGTCCCCTCTGCCCAGCACTCGAATATGTTCGGGCAGCCTGCCTCCTCGCAGACCGTGACGAGACCGAGCTCGCGCATGGTCTTCTTCAGCGAACGGTAGCCGGGCCCCATGACGGCGCGAGCGCGCAGCCAGGAGGGCTTGCGCGCCGAGGGCGAGAGGCCCTGGCCAACGCCCGCGGCTGCCAGCCTGTTTAGCAGCCGGACGGGCTGGCCGTCCCGCTCTGGCGGCCCCGGCGGCACAGGCCCTGCCCCAAGGGGTGCCGCAGAGCCCGCTTCGAAGCCCTCGGGAAGGGAGCCCTGAAGCAAAGGACCGGCCCAGGCCACGTCTTGGCGCTCGACCTCCCGCCCTGTCCCCCAGCGCTCTGCGACGACTGCGAAGATGGCTTCGACCACCTCGCGGGAACCGACCTGGACGCCCTCCGCAGCGAGCGAAGTCACTTCCTTGTCCTTGATCCCGCAGGGCACTATGTGGGCGAACATCGAAAGGTCAGGTGCGACGTTTAGGGCAAAGCCGTGCATGGTCCGCCGGCGGGAGTGGCGCGCCCCGATGGCGCAGATCTTGCGGGGGCGGTCCCCCGAGGCACCGACCCACACTCCCGGGTAACCCTCGAGGCGCCCGGCGTCGGGCAGCCCGACGCGCGCCAAGGCCTCGATCACCACTTCTTCTAGCTCGTGGACGAACGCTGGCGTGGCGCCCGGGCCGCTCGGGACGCTCAGCACCGGGTAGCCGACGACTTGGCCAGGGCCGTGGTAAGTGATGTCACCTCCGCGGTCCACCCACAAAAGCTCGGCGCCGACGCTGGCGGGGCTGACGAGCATGTGCTCGGCCTTGGCCCTCACGCCGGCGGTGTACACGTGGGGGTGCTCGAGCAGCAACAGCCAGTCGTCGGCTGCTTCGCCAGCGGCCCACAATGCCCGCTGGAGGGCGTGGGCGTCTCGGTAGGCCACCCGCGAGCCGAGCCAGCGCAAGCGCAGAGCGCGCCCGGGAGCGAGCCTGAACGCCGCCCCGGGACCTTGCACCACCTTGCCTACAGCCTCGCCTAGAGCTCCGAGGCCCAGTCTCGCGTCTCCACGATCTCGCGCACCTTGGCCATGAAGGCGGCTGCGTAGGCGCCGTCCACGGCGCGGTGGTCCCAGGACAGCACGAGGTTGCCGACCGGGTGCACGGCGACAGCGTCCGAACCGTCAGGCAGCTGGACTGCCACTGGGCGCTTGCGCACCCCGTCGGTGGAGAGGATGGCAACTTGAGGCTGGTTGATGACCGGTACCGTGAGGAACGTCCCGAACCCGCCCGCATTGGTGATCGTAAAGGTCCCCCCCGATATGTCGTCCATCGTGAGCCGCTTGGAGCGAGCGCGCGACGCCAGGTCGGCTATCTCCCTCGCCAGCGCCACCAGCCGCTTTTCTTCGGCTCGGTGGACGACGGGCACCAGGAGGCCCTCGAAGTCAAGGTCCACAGCAAAGCCGAGGTTCACCTCGCCGTGCACGATGAGCTCGTCTTCGCCTACAGAGGAGTTGAGGTACGGCCACTGCTCCAAAGCGTCTACCACCGCCCTGGCCACGAACGGCAAGTACGTAAGGCTGAAACCCTCGGCCGCCTTGAAGCGCTCGCGCACGGGCAGGCGCGCTCGCTCGACCGCCGAGTAGTCCACCTCGACCGCGACCATGGTGTGAGCCGAAGTGTGCTTCGAGCGGACCATGTGCTCCGCTGTGCGCCGGCGGATGTTCGTAAAAGGCACGACAGTGTCGCGGAGCCCAGGCTGCGGCGCGGGCGCGCCAGCAGCCTCCCCTGAGGCGATAGGTGCCCGGCCCGCAGCCGGTGCGAAGGGCTGGCCCTCGCCGGCGGGCGCCCATGGCTCTGCTGGCAGCGAGGAGTAGGCCTCCTCCGTCAGGCCCGCGCTCGAGCCGTTGCCGTTGCCGCCCTGTCGGGCGATGGCGGCGAGGACGTCGTCGCGGGTGATCCGCCCTCCGGCCCCCGTGCCGGGGATCTGCGCCGGGTCGAGGCCGTGCTCAGCGATGAGGCGGCGTACCACAGGAGAAAGCAGCTTGGACGGCCCTCCGCCGGCGGGAGCGCTAGGCGGGCGCTGGTCAGCCGGCCTGCCTCCCGGCCTGGGGGGACCACCCGCAGGTTTCCCGGCTGTTGGCGGCCCAGAGCCGCCGGCAAGCGCTTTCGCAGGTGGAGAAGCCTGAGAAGCAGGAGAAGCCCCTGTGGTTGGGGGACCAGCTGAGGCAACCACCCCAGCCGCCGCCGGCTCTCGTACCTCGTGGCCCTCGCCGTCGGGGCTGGGCGCCGTGGCAGGAGCCTGAACGGGGGCACCCTCCCCCGCCGGCGCCGCCTCGCCAGCTGGGCTCACCACTGCGAGCTTGGTCCCGACCGGTACGGTCTCGCCCTCGGGGACAAGGACCTCGGTCACGACGCCGGCGACCGGCGAGGGCACCTCGGAGTCGACCTTGTCGGTCGAGACCTCGAAAAGTACCTCGTCCTCGGCCACCACGTCGCCAGCCTGCTTGTGCCACTTGGTGATTGTCCCTTCTGTAACGGTCTCACCGAGCTGGGGCATCGTGATGTCAGCCAACGTGGATACCTCTTCCTGCCAGGGCGAGCACGGTCTCGCCGAACACCTCAGACAAAGAGGGGTGGGGCTGCACGAACTGAGCCACCTCGTCTGCAGTGGCCTCCCAGTTGACAGCCAAGTAACCCTGTTCTATGAGCTCGGTCACCCAAGGGCCCGCCATGTGCACCCCGAGCAACCGGCCCGGTCGGCCGTCTGGGCCCTTCTCGGCGACGACCTTCACGACGCCCTCGGTATCGCCGATGATCGCCGCCCTCCCGTTGCCCACAAAGGGGTCCTTCTTCGTGACAACGTCAAAACCGGCCTCCTTCGCCGCCTGCTCGGAGTAACCGGCGTAGGCGACCTCGGGATGGGTGTAGACGCACCACGGGACCCTGGCGTAGTCGATCGGCGCCGCCTCGCGACCGAGCACCTGGTCCATCACCACGATCGCTTCGGCGAACCCGACATGGGCGAGGCCGGGCGTCGCAACGAGGTCCCCCAGGGCCCACACGCCCTCAGCGCTCGTCTGGAGGAGCTCGTCCACCTTTACGAAGCCCCGCTCGTCCACTTCGACGCCGCAACCCGGCGCCACGAGGCCGTCGGAGAGCGGCCGGCGCCCCACTGAGACGATGACGGACTCCACTTCTAAGCTCTGGGGCCCCTCAGCGCTCTCGAAAGAGACCGTCGTAGACGAGCCGTCCCCCGCCGGGGTGTGGCCCTTCACCGTTACGCCGGTCTTCACGTCGATCCCCCGACGGGCGAACGACTTCAGCACCACAGCTGTCGCGTCGGAGTCCACACCAGGCAGGATGGAGGGGAGCGCTTCGAGGACGGTCACCTTCACGCCCATGTCCGCCATAAATGAGGCGAACTCGCAACCGACCACCCCGCCACCGATGACCACCACCGACGCCGGCAGCCTCTCCAAGTCGAGCACCTCGTCGCTCGTCAAAACCAGCTTGCCGTCCACGTCGAAGCCGGGGATCGTCTTCGGCACCGAACCGGTGGCGAGGAGGACCGCCGGCGCCTGCAGCTCGGTCACCTGGCCGCCGCCACCTTCCACGCGGACCACCCGGCCGGGCTGGAGCGACCCTGTCCCTGTGAAAGTCGTCACTTTGACTTTCTTCAACAGTCCCTGCAAGCCCTTGTACTGCTGGTCAACAACTCGGCGTTTCCTCGCCTGGCTGGAAGAAAAATCGACCGAGACCCCCTCGACCGAGATGCCGAAGCCCTGAGCGGCCTGCACGGTCCGGTACACAGAGGCCGTCTCCAAGTACTCCTTGGCTGGGATGCAGCCACGGTGCAGACAGGTGCCCCCCACCTTGTCCTTTTCGACCACGGCGACACGCAAGCCCTGGCGGCCACCATAGAGCGCCGCGGCGTAACCGGCCGGGCCGCCGCCGATCACGACGACGTCGAACGAAGTTTGCGACTGGGCCGTACTGACCACCACCTTTCTTCAGCTCACCAGGATATTGCCCCTCCCTTGTCTAGTCCCAACCGAGCTCGTGAGGCTCCCCGGCCCGCCACGGGACAAGTGCTAGCCGGCGAAGTCGAACCTGCTCAGCCCCAACAGAGCTCGGGCGGCTCGCCGGCTCGCCACCCCTAGTGCCATGCTGGCGTCGTGCGAGCACGCCGTTGCAGGCCTGGCAAAGTGGGCTTGGCCGCGGCAGCCGCTCTGGCCGCCGGCCTGCTCGCCGGCTGCGGCGGGGGAGCTGGCAGGCCTGCAGCCTCCCGGGCCGCGCCGGCTGAGGGCTCAGCTGCTCACCCGCTCAGGGTCGTCGCGTCCGCTTTCCCCTTGGCGCAGTTGGCCGCCTACCTAGGAGGAACGCATGTCCGGGTCACCAACCTCGTCCCCCCCGGCACCCAGCCCCAGGGGCTCGTGCTCACTCCAAAGATGCGGCACGAGCTCGGTGCCGCCCAGCTGGTAGTCGACTTGGGCGGCGGCTACCAGCCCCAAGTTGAAGCCGTGGCAGCCAAAAAGGACAGCATCTCGCTGCTGCCGGCGGTCTCCAAGCAGCTACAGCCTTACGAGATCTGGCTCGACCCCTACCTTTGGTCCTCTGCCGCCGGTGCGCTCGCTAGGGCGCTCAGCGCCGCCGACCCTGGAAGCTCACGCTTTTTCGAAAATGCCAGACGTGATTTCCAGTCCCTCGCCTTCTCCGTGGCTTCTGACTACCAAAGCTCGTTGTCCGAGTGCCCCCTCAGGGACTTCGTCACCGCCGACGACGCCTTCGGGCGTATGGCGTCGGCCTTTTCCTTGGTCGACATAGCTGTGAGCACTACGGGCGTGCAAAAGACCCTCGGTTACATAGCGCAGTACTCGGTCCCCGACGTCTTCGCCGAGCAGGGGGTGGCCTCCGGAGAGGTCCAAGCAGTGGCTCGTGCCGCGCACGTCCCTGTGAAGACCCTGGACCCGATGGAGCTGACGCCAGCACCCGGGACCAAGTACCAGAGCTACTTCGCCGTGATGGAAGCTAACCTTTCGGCACTTGAAAAGCCGCTCGAGTGCGACACTTCGCTCAACTACTCCTGAAGCCGTGAAGATCTATGCCGACCAGCCCGTCGACGCTAGCTTAGAAGAGGCAGAGGCTGCGTTTTTGGACCCAGGGTTTTATGCGAGCCTGGTTGGCCTAGAGGGCATCGAGGCGCCCGAGCTGCGCTCGCTCGAACGCTCCGGAGACCGGGCAACAGCGGTGGTCGGCTACCGCTTCTCGGGCGAACTTAGCGGCCCGGCGGCCGCCATTTTGAGCCCAGCTAAGCTCTCTTGGGCGCAAGTCAGCGAGGTCGACCTCGTCGCCCACCGTACCGAGGTCACGATGGTGCCCGACAACTACACCAACCTGCTCAGCTTTTCAGGCTGGTACGAGCTCCGCCCGGCCGGCAAGGACCGCTGCGTCCAGCACTTCGAAGCTGACCTGGCGGTCCACGTCCCGCTGCTCGGGCCCCTCGCCGAGCGAGCCCTTGCGAACAGCGTCAAGAAAAACCTCGCAGGCACGGCGGCCCTGCTTGGGCGCTACGTTGCTTCCAAGCGTGCCGGGCCAGCCAAGGAGGCACTTTGAACCTCGACGACGTCCTGGTGAGCGCCCTGGCGGCCTGGCCAGCGCAAGGAGCGCTGGGAGCGCTCGGTACCGGCTCCTCCAGCGCCTTGGCCGGGGCTTGGGAGAAGCCCTTTGCCTGGGCCTCTGTCACCAAGCTCCTCGTCGCTCTCTGCACCCTAGTGGCGGTCGAGGAGGGAACGCTCGGCCTTGACCAGCCAGCCGGCCCCGAGGGCTCTACGGTCTCGCATCTTCTCGCCCACGCTTCAGGGCTGCCCTTCGACGGGAGCGCCCCCGTCGCACCTCCCGGGCGCCGGCGCATCTATTCCAACACCGGTTACGAGGCGCTCGCCGCTCACTTGGAACGAGCGGCCCGGGTGAGCTTCGGCGATTACCTAAAAGAAGCCGTCCTCGGGCCGCTCTCCATGAGCTCGACGGCGCTCGCCGGCTCTCCCGCCCACGGGGCGAGCGGCCCGGTTACAGACCTTTTGGCGCTCGCCGGGGAGCTGCTCTCGCCGACGCTTGTCTCGGCCGAGACCTGGGCGCTCGCCACCTCTGTCGCCTTCCCGGGCCTGGCCGGTGTCGTACCGGGCTTCGGGCGCTTCGACCCCTGCGACTGGGGCCTCGGCCCGGAGCTGCGCGACGCCAAGTCGCCCCACTGGACGGGGTCGAGGAACTCACCGGCCACCTACGGCCACTTCGGCCAGTCAGGTTCGTTCCTCTGGGCCGACCCCGCAGCTGGGGTCGCGCTGTGCGGCCTCAGCGCCGAAGCGTTCGGGCCGTGGGCGAAGCGGGCCTGGCCGGAGGTCTCCGACGCCGTGCTCGCCGCTGCCCAATAGCCCAGCACGCCCTTGGGCCTCCTAGCCGAGGCCCGCTTCCATAGGGGCTCGCATCAGGCAGAAAGATCGGGGAGCTGCTGGCGGCACACCAGCACCTCGGCCATCAAGTCGCCCAAGCTCTCGGCCCGCTCCAACACTGCCTCCCAAGAAAAGACAAGGCTCCCCTTGTCGTCTTTGGCCAAGGCGCGCTCCACCTCGTCCCAGTCGAGCGGAGTGGACACGGTGGGCTCCGGGCGTGCCCTCATCGAATAGACGGCGACGGTGGTCTTGGAAGCCGAGTTCTGGCTCCAGTCGATCAAGACCTTGCCCTTACGGGCATCTCTTTGCTGGTGCGAAACTACGAGGTCTGGGTGACGGCGCTCGAGCAACTGGGCGACCGCCTTGGCAAAAGGCCCGGTCTTGGCATAGGTCGAGCCGTCGTTGAGCGGTGCATAGAGCTGCAGGCCCTTGCTCCCGGAGGTTTTCGGCCAGCATTCGAGCTCGAGCTGGCCGAGCAGCTCGCGTACCAGCAGCGCCACCCGGGCGCATTCGAGGACGCCGGCAGGCTCCCCGGGGTCGAGGTCGAAGACGACAAAGCTCGGCCGGTCCAAGTGCGGGAGGGCAGCGAGCGTAGGGTGCAGCTCGATAGCGGCCAAATTTGCCGTCCATACAAGGGCAGCTGGCTCCTCTAACAAGCAATAGCCCACCTCGCCCATCTTCGCTGTGCCCACCCAAGGCGGGCGATGAGACGGGCAGTTCTTCTCGAAAAACGATTCCCCCTGCACGCCGTCGGGGAAGCGCTTCAAAGTGACCGGCCGGCCCGCTAGGTGCGGCAACATCACGGGCGCGATCCTTGAGTAGTAGCCGATCATGTCCGCCTTGGTGGTGCCGGTCTCCGGCCAGAGCACCTTGTCCAGGTTGGTTAGCGAGAGGCGCCGCCCTGCCACTTCGACGTCCTCAGCCGTCTGCCGGCTCGCACCACGCACCGTGGCCGGGCCGCCCCGCTTGGCTCTGCCCCTGGCCCCTTTGGCAAGAGGCACGGCCTCTTCAGCCCGTTCCGCTTGGTTCCCAGCGGGCTCGCCATCGTTCCTGCCCCGGCGCTGGCCTCGAGGCTCGCCTTGGGGCCCCGAAGGCCCATGGCTGGTCCCGCCCTTTGCCGCCGGCGCGCTCATGCGGTCGCGCGCTTAGGGCGCCGCGCCCCTTTGGCATCCTCGTCGGCCCCTTCTGCTTGGTCACCTCCGTCGTGGCGGCCACGGCTGGCTTCGCCGGCGCGGCTGCGGCTGGCCTTGCCGGCGCGCTCGAGGCTTGCCTCCAAGGCGGCGACCAGGTCCACGATCCGAGCAGGCTCCGCGGCAGGTTCTGGTACCGAGATCTCATTGCCTTCCGCCTTCGCCTCGATCATCGCCAAGAGCTTTTCGCGGTAGTCGTCTTTGTACTTGGAGGGGTCCCATTCGGCCGAAAAGGCGTCAATGAGCTGGCGGGCCATGTCGAGCTCGCGAGAAGCAGGTTTGGTGTCTTTGGCCGTCTTCACGTCGAGCCCGGCCGCATCGACAACCTCGTCGGCGAACAGGAGCGTCGAGAGGACCAGCGCGCCGTCTTTCGCGCGCAGCGCTGCCAAGTACTGCTTGGTCCGAAGGACAAAACGGCCTATGCCGGCCTTGCCGGTCCCTCCCATGGCTTCCACGAGCAACGCGTAGGGCCGCGCCGCGGCCTCGTCGGGGACGAGGTAGTAGCTGTGCTCGAAGAACAGCGGGTCTATGTGGGAAAGCTCGACAAACTCCTCGATCTCGATGACCCTGCTCGCTTCTGGAGCGATGGCTTCTAGTTCCTCGGGCTCCACGATGACGTATTGCCCGCGGCGGATCTCGTAACCCTTTACGATCTCGGAGTAACCGACTTCTTCTCCGTCTATCGAGCACACGCGCTTTTGGTTGACCCTGCCCCCGTCAGCTTTGTGCAATTGGTGGAAGCGCACGTCTTTGGGCGAGGTGGCGGTGAGCAGCTTGACCGGGACGTTGACCAGCCCGAAGCTGATCGACCCGCTCCAAATGAGCCTCGGCATACGCCCATTGTGCCAGCCGGCCCTAACATGCCGGCGTGCCAAGTATTGCGGAGGCTGCCCTGCATGTAGCTGACCTGCTCACGGGCCGCTCCCAAGAGCTTTCTGACCCCACGGGTAGCGACATAACTTTTGTCGCGTCAGTCGAGGTGCGCCCCCTCGAACGCCTGGCACCCCCGGCCGACTGCTGGGCCATCGACGGGGGCCAGGCTCTGGTGGCAGACGCACGCTCTGTCCAGGTGGCCATCACCCGGGCGGCGCGCGCCCGCTGGCAGGACCGCCGCTGCACCCTCGAAGAAGAAGGCCAGCTCCACGCCCACGTGCTCGTGGGAGCCGGGGGCGGGGCACAAGCCCGCCGCTCGCTGGCCGAGCTCGGCGCCCCGGTGGCTCCAGAGTCCCCGGTCGACTTGAACCTGCTCAGGGACTGGTCGGAGTGGCAGCTCGTCGCGCGCTCGGTGGAGGAGGCCGAGCCAGGCGCGTTGGTGCTGGTAGACGGCGACTTACAACCTGACTGGAGGGTACCGGCACGCTGGCTGGACGCTCTGCTGACCCGCGCCGGCGAGCGAGGGGTGACCCTCGTAGGGCTGACCAAGCACTCCTCCCTCGCACGGGGGGGCGCTCCTCTCGTCGGCCAGCTCGAACTCGAGGCCGAGGCGGCCCTCGGGCCACGTGCGTGCTGGTGGGCACCGGTCGGTGTGCGCCGGAGGGAGGTCGGGCCCGGCATCACGGTGGCGGTGGCTCGCCTCGACCCAGACGCCCGCTTCGCGTTCAGGGCCGACCTTCCCGGCGACGCCGACCCCGCCGAAGTCCTCGGCCACCTCTCGGCGCTCTGCGACGACGCAGGCTTCCCCGGCTACCCCTACCCGCTTTCGCTCGCCGACCGGCTCGCTTCCTGCCCGGGTTGGGCCCGTGAAGAGGCTTGGAGCGAGCTGGACAGCGCGCTGGCCGCTGCCGGCGTGGCGCCAGAGGTGCGCGAGCGCGCCTTTGCCGACCGCCATGGCCTCATGGAGCGCGCCTAGACAAGCTGCGAGACCGCACGCATCACGCCACTTGGGCAAGGGCGCTCTCCCTCGTCGGCCCCGGTTAGCAGCCGGCACGCACGAAAAGACGCACCGGGAGGCGGCCGGGCTCGGGACCGGCGCCTGGAACAGGTTATTCGTAGAAGTTGCGCACCCAGCGATGCGGCCGCAGCAGCCGGACCTGCTCGTCGGGCAAGGCACCCAGTTCGGCTGCTGCAACGTTGGCCTCGACGTTGCGCAACGAACGCATGCCCGGTATGACCGTCGAGACTGCTGGGTGAGAGATAGCAAAGCGCAAAGCTACTTCTGGCAAGCCCTCTATGCCGACGTCGAGATCCTTGGCTATTGCCTGCGCCCTCTCCCAGACCTCCCGCCGGCGGTCCCCCCTGAAGTAGCGGTTGCGGAAATCGCCCTCGGGGAACTCCGTTCCCGGTCTTATCTTGCCTGTAAGCCCTCCTTCGTCGAACGGCACGCGCACGATGACCCCGACATCGGCCTCGGCCGCGCCAGGAAAGAGGTCGTCTTCAGGGCTCTGGTCAAAGACGTTGTATATGACTTGGACGGTGTCGACGAGGCCGGTACGGACAAGCGCAAGAGCGTTACCCGGCTGATGGTCGTTGATAGATATGCCGAAAAAGCGGATCTTGCCTTGCTCTTTCAGGCGTTCGATTGCCAGCGCCCAGTCCCCTTGGCCGACCCACTCGTCGGACCAGACGTGGAACTGCTGGACGTCTATCGTTTCGAGGCCCAAGTTGGCAAGGCTGCGCTCGGTGCACTCGATGACCCAGGTAGCCGGGAACGCCTCCGACGCCGGCACGCCGCTCGGCGCTGGCCAGATGCCGTTCTTCGGAGGTACTTTGGACGCCACGTAGACACCGCCACCAAAGTCCCGTACGGCTTGGCCCACTAGTTTTTCGCTGTGGCCGTCGCCGTAAACAAGAGCCGTGTCGATGAAGTTGGCTCCCTTTTCGATGGCAAGGCGCAGGGCACGAAGCGACTCGGAGTCATCGGCGCCGACCCACATGGTCTTGCCGATGCCCCAAGCTCCGTAGCCAAGAACCGAAACCTGCAAGCCCGTCCTGCCCAACCTGCGATGTTCCATGGCCCACAAACCTCCCGTAAACGACCCCTAACCCCGCGTAGGTTAACACCGGCGACTTTAGCCGCCCCCGGCTAGGGCGGCGCCAACTCTCGATGGGCCGGGGTAGGTGCGTGACGCCGCCCTACCTGGTACCTAAAACTGCGGAAGCCTACCTGTACG
>Ga0070737_10003032_pt1 | contig 18852 bp, 17 predicted proteins | sample Coa_R1_10_FD_66438 | JGI IMG/M metagenome (GOLD analysis project Ga0070737, IMG submission 66438) | Surface soil microbial communities from Centralia Pennsylvania, which are recovering from an underground coalmine fire - Coalmine... | ecosystem: Environmental > Terrestrial > Soil > Unclassified...
TACTTTCCGGGAAGCAGAGCGCTTCCAGCGCGCTAGCCACGGCGCAGGCCCAAGGAGACAAGATAATCGCGGAGTTTGCCTCCGAGTATGGCGGTTAGGGCGCCAGCTCCGCCTAGCCCAAGTTCTGTCAAGCTGACCGAGGGTGCCCCGGTGCGGCGGCACCCTCGGCGGCGCAAGCCGGGCGGCCTCCTACTTGCCAGCACAGAGGGCGCGACTTTCCGCGGGAAGTTCCTTCCCTACGGGTTGATCTTGCCCCAACTGGCCATCGTGGCCGTGTTTTTCCTGTGGCCGACGGTCCGCGCGGTCGAAGAAGCGTTCCAGAGGACCAACGCGTTCGGCACGGGTGCGCGTTTTTCTGGCCTCAGCAATTTCATCAACGCTTTCAGCGTGGCGAACGAGGTGAGCGCCGTCGAAGTGACGGTGGTCTTTGCTTGCCTCACCACGGCCTTGGCGATGGGGGCCGGGCTGTTCTTGGCGGTTCAGGTCGACCAGGTGGGCCGCCTGCAGCGCGTTTACCGCACGTTGCTCATCTGGACCTATGCGGTCCCGGGCGCCATTGCCGGGGCATTGTGGCTGTTCCTCTTCGAGCCCGGCCTTGGGGCGGGGGCCAGGGTACTGGTCGACTTAGGGGTCAAATGGAACTTCGCCCTTCACGGCGTGCAGGCCTTCGCCCTGATCGTGGCGCTCGTCGTGTGGCAACAGGCCGCGTACAACTTTTTGTTCTTCACGGCGGGCCTGCAGATGGTCCCCCGGGACGTGGTGGAGGCGGCAAGCATAGACGGCGCCAGCAAGCTGGCCAGGTTTTGGCGGGTCGTGTTCCCTCTGTTGTCTCCGACGACATTTTTCCTGCTCGTTATGAACGTGCTCTATGCGTTTTTCTCGAGCTTTGCCATAATCGACATCGTCACCCAAGGAGGGCCAGGCAACGCCACCACAACGCTCGTGTACCAGATCTACAGGGACGGGTTCCAAAACGGGGACACGGGCTTGGCTGGGGCAGAGACCGTCATCCTCCTCCTGATCGCAGCGGCCCTGACTGCGGTACAGTTCCGCTTGCTCAACCGGAGGGTGCACTACCGGTGAGAGAGAGCGGCCTACGCCAAGCATTTCGCCACGGGGCGCTGATTTTCGCTTCAGCTACGTTCGCGTTGCCGCTGTACCTGGCGTTCGTGGCGGCAACTCACCGGGCAGCCGACCTCTTGAGCGGCGTGCCGCTGCTGCCCGGTGGGCAGCTCGGGCCTAACTTGTCGCACGTTCTCGTGCGCGGTCTTCCCAACTCCGCTCCGGTGACCACGCTCATGGCCAACTCCGCGGTCATGGCGCTCGGCATAGCGGTGGGCAAGCTCGTGATCTCGGTCCCGGCTGCTTTTGCAGTGGTGTTCTTTCGCTTCCGTGGCCGTATGTTCGCATTTTGGCTGATATTCATCACCCTGATGCTGCCTATAGAGGTACGGTTCTTCCCTACCTACCAGGTGACGGCGCAGTTCGGCCTGCTCAACAGCTACGCCGGCCTGGTCCTGCCTTTGGTCGCCTCGGCGACGGCTACCTTCCTGTTCCGGCAGTTCTTCATGACTTTCCCGGTCGAGCTCGCAGACGCAGCCCGCCTCGACGGGAGCGGGCCGTTGCGGTTCCTCTGGAGCGTCGTCCTGCCGCTGTCGAAGACCAACGTAGCGGCGATATTCGTGCTGGAGTTCGTCTATGGGTGGAACCAGTACCTCTGGCCGCTCATCGTCACGACGAGCCAGCACGCGGCCACGGTGGTCATGGGCATCCAAGAGATGATCTCGGCCGCTCAGAGTTTCGCGGTCCCTCAGTGGAACTTGGTGATGGCGGTGGCCCTTTTGGCCATGGTGCCCCCGGTGCTCGTGGTCGTGGTCATGCAACGCTGGTTCGTGAAGGGCTTGACCGCCGGCATCAACTGAGAACGTCCCCCCCGGCGGGGAGCCCGGGGCCTTGGTCGGGGGTGCTGAGCTGGTAGGGCGGCTGCACCCTGAGGACGGGCACGGCCAAGCCGGCGCTGGCGACGGCTTCGTCCAGGCCGGGGAGGTCGTCCACCATCAGCACGACTTGTTCGCCGCGCTCGAGCAGGGCCCGCAGGTGGTGGACCTTAAAGTCGTGCTGGTCGTCTGGTGCCCCGTCGACGCCGCCGAGGACCAGTTCGTCGTAGGGCACGCGGTGGCGGGCGAGCCACTCGCGGGTGAGCTCGCGAGCGGCCTCGTCGCGCCTTGAGAGGACCACGATCCGGTGCTGCGCGGAGAGCAGGCGGACCAGCTGGCAGGCACCCTCGATCGGGGCGTCTTGGGCGCAGGCGAGCGAGTAGGCGACCCAGTCTGTCTGGTCGCGCTGGTCGCCGGGGAGCACCATGTGGTGGCGGTGGCTCGTGTCGGCGAGGGTCGAGTCGAGGTCCACGCAGACCGTGGGCCGGCGCTCGGCAGCTCGGGCCTCCGGCAGGGCACCGACGGGCGAGGCCCCGAGAGGGGGAGCGTTGAGGACCGAAGGGCCAAGGCGTCGGTCTCGTACGACCTCCCCGCCGGCGAGCCGGTATTCGCGCCCGTACTCGGGGAGCACCCGTCTCGTGCCGGGGGGCGGCGCCAGCCGGTAGGGGTCAGCCGTGTGGACCGGGTATACCGTCTCGGGCCGGACGCGCCAGACGAGGTCGTCCAAGTCGGCGGGAGAGAGGTGGCCGCCCGTACCTATCTGGGCGAAGGGGACATGGAGGTGCTTCAGCCAGTTCTGCAGTACGTCCCAGTGGGGCTGTTGGAAAGGGCCGAGCGGTTCGCCGTTGGCGTGCAGGCAGACCGAGCCCGGCCCGAGCGGCAAGGCGAGGAGGCGAGCGAGCTCGTCCACAGCCACTTGCACGGCGTAGCGGCTGGGCGAAGAAGCGGCTTGGCGCAGGGCTTCGTCGTCGAGCACCTGCACGCCAGGCAGCCCGTAGACTGTGAGGAACTTGGCCAGCTTCTCCGGCCACAGCAGCTGCCTGCCGTGGCTGGCCGCTATCTCTGCGAACGCCGAGACCCGCTCTGTATCGCGGGGGTACAGGCACTGGAGCACGAGGCCCGGTGTCGCAGAAAGGGCACGGTCGTAGGCTTTTTCCACGTCGGCTTCGGCAACTGGGACCGTGGCCGGGTCGAAACTGAGCGTCGTGGCTTCGACCACGAGCGCCGTGGCTCCCCTGGCCCGCTCCGCAAAATGAAGTGACCTTTCGGGGTGGCGGCCGTGCAAGCGGATGTCGCCGCTGTAGGCGAGCAGGCCGTCGTCGGTGTAGACGAGGAAGCCCGACGCGCCGGGCACGTCGTGGTCGACGGCCACCCGTTCGACACCGATGGGGCCGACTTGCACCCGCTCGCCTTCGGGGAGCACTGACAGCTCGGGCGTCCCGCCTTCTAGGCGTTGGCCAGCCGCTTCCAGAGCAGAGATCATGGACACTGTCTCGGGCGCTGCGTAGATCGGCACCGTCGGGCCTACCCAGCCGAGCAGCCCCATGTGGTCGATGTGGCAGTGGCTCACGAAAAGCGCCGTGCGCCCGTCGCCTGCGCCTTCCAAGCCCGTGCCCTCCAACGCTTCTTGTCGGTAGAGGCCGTGGAGCCGGGGGGCTTCTCCGAACGCCAGGCGAGCGGCTAGCTCGCGGCCTGGCTCGAGGCGCGTGCCCGGGTGGAGCGGGTTGTCGGGGCTGGGGATGAGCAGGCCGAAGTCGAAAATCGCCCGGTAGCCGTCCTGGCTGACGACGAGCTTCGTCGAGCCGATCCGCCCGACCCCGCCTAGGAAAGAAACGTTTGCCACGGCACAAGTCTTACGCTGAGCTCTGGGGAGCTGCCAGCGCGAGCGCCCAGTCGCGGACCGAGCCGAGCAAGCCCTCGAGCGCCGGCGCCTCGAAGGTGGCCGCGCCCGCCGGCCCGGCGCCGAAGGCGTTGACGTAGGCCGTAGCTGCGCCGGCGCCTAGCGCCGGCGCAATGTCGTTGGCGAAGTGGTCGCCGATCGAAAGGAGGGCGCTCGCCGGCAGGCCGAAGATCGCTTGCGCGGCCGCGAGCCGCGCCGGCAGGGCTGCTGGCTTAGCCGCTTCGCAGACGACCTCGTCGAAGAGGTCCGCCACCCCGAGGCGCCCAAGGAGGCCGAGCACCCCGTAGGCGGGCGTGTTGGAGAGGAGCAGCTGGCGGCTGGTCGGCCGCAGCAGCTCGACGGTCGCCCTTAGCCCTGCCGGCACTTCGATGGGGCACTGCCCGCTTTCCAGGTACGCGCGCGCCTTGCGGAAGGCCTCGGGCCGCCGGGCGGGGTCGTCCTGGCCCTCGGCTGCTTTCACAGCCGCCTCCCAGCCGTCAGCGGCGTCCAAGCCGCCTTTGCCCTCTAGGTACCTTTCGACCCGGTCCAGGTAAGCCGCCCGTTCCGAGGGCGCCAGGGACAGCGAGATCTGCTCGGCGTAAAAGCGGCAGGCGCTCGGGGCGCGGTAAACGGTGCCGTCGAAGTCCCAGAAGATGGCCGAGCTCACAGAGCGCGCCGGTATATGAGGGCTCGGGGCGCTCCCGCTGGCGCCCAAGTGCTTCGCGCCTGCGCCTTTCAACCCTTTACCGCCCCTGTGCCCGCGAACGCTCCCTCGACGAGGCGGCGCTGGGAGACCATGAACACCACCATGATCGGGAGGCTCGTGAACACGACGGCCGCCGAGAGCCCCGTCCAGTCCGTGCCGTTCGTGCCGAGGAAAGTCGCCAAGCCGACTTCTATCGGCTGCACCGAAGGGCTGCTCGTCATGATGAAAGGCCACAAGAAGCTGTCCCACGACCCGATGAAAACGTACAGGCCTATGGTGACTATGGCCGGCCATGCGAGGGGGGCAGCCACTTTCCACAAAAAGCGCAGCTGCGAGGCACCGTCGAGCTCGGCGGCTTCCACGAGCTCTTCGGGCAACGACAAGAAAAATTGCCTGAGCAAGAATATGCCGAACACCGACGCTCCCCAAGGGACGATCTGCGCCCAGTAGGTGTTCAGCCAGTGCATGTCGTCCAAGACTATGTAGTCGGGTACTATCAGCACTACCTGGGGGACCATCAGGATCATGAGCACGAGCACGAAGCAAAGTTCGCGGCCCCGGTACCGCATGACGCCGAGGGAAAATCCCGCGAGCAGCGACGTGAGCAGCACCAAGAGGACAGTGCAGCCGGCGATCAGTACGGTGTTCAAGAAATAGTGGGCCCAGGGCGCTGCGCTCCAGGCGCGCGCGTAGTTGGACGTGTCGCCACCAGGGAAAAACCGTGGCGGGAAGCTGTAGACCTCCGAACTAGTGCTAAAAGAGGTCGTAATGACCCAGTAGAAGGGGAACGCGAACAGCGCGCCGATGAGGACGATGAGGGCCTTTGTGGGCGCGTGGCGCAGGGCGCGCCTCCATCTGAACAGCGACGGGCGCGCCCTATATTGCGCCGCGAGCGTGGCCGTGGCGGCCAAGTGCTATGCCTCCCTAGCCGGCCGCAGCCATGGCCTTTTGCTGGGCGGACGCCAGAGCGGCCGCCGGCGGTTGGTTGTTCACGAGCGCGGCTTCGAGGGCGACGCCGACTTCGCCGACCGCTTCGGTCCACCAACTGTACGCTGGGCTCGGCGTGGCGTACTGGAGCTCTTTGGCAGCGATCTCTTGGTAGGGGTGGGTGGCGTCGTAGCTGGCCATGAGCGGCAGGGCTGCCCTCGTCACGGGGAGGTAGCCGGTCTGCTCCGCCCAGTAGGCGGTCTGCTTGGGCTCCGACAGCCACTTCATGAACTCCCAGGCCGCCTGTTTTTCCGCTGGCGTCGCCTTGGAGAAGATCACGAGGTTGGTGCCCTCGAGGGCGTTGCCTTCGCCGGCGGGGCCGGAGGGCACGGGGGCTACCTCCATGTTGAACTTCTTGCCGACGGCGTCTAGGACATAGGGGTAGCCGGCGACGGTCGAGATGTCAAAGGCGCTCCTTCCCGCGCCTAGGGCGGTCTGGCCCGGGTAGTTGGTGCCGATCTTCAAGTAGCCCTTCTTCACCATGCCTTGGAGTACCGAGAGGGCGGTGACGGCGGCCTTGGTGTCGAGGGTCGGCTTGCCGGCCTTGGTCCAAGTGCCCCCGTAAGCTCGCACCATCGAGAGGTAAAGGTAGGTGCCGTTCTCGGGCGCGGACAGCGTGCCGGTCGCCATGCTCTCCTCCCAGTAAGGCCCGTGGGTGATCTTGGCGCCCTCGGCGGCCCACTGGGCCCAGGTCCTAGGGACGCTGAGGCCGTCTCGTTTGAGCATGGTGGCGTTGTAGTAGACGACGTAGTCGCTCTTGTTGAACGGCCACATCCAGATCTTGCCTCCGGGGAGGTACAGGTCGTCCCATACGCTTGTCCAGAACTGTTTTTGCTGAGCGGCGCTCACGCCGTCCTTGCCGTTTACGTAGCTGCCGAGCGGCACGATCGCGCCCGAAGAAGCGAAGGTGGCGGCCCAGTTCTCGTAGGCCTGGCCCATGGTCGGCGGGCTGCCGGCGGCGACGGCAGCCTCCTCCTTCTGCTGCAGGGTGCCGTAGTCGGGTTCGGAGATGAGCTGGACTTTGATGCCTGGGTTGGCCTTTTCGAACTCGCTCGTCAGGGTGGCGAGGGCCGTCTTTTGGGTACCCGACGACATCGCCTCCATGAACGAGATCGTGACGCCCGAAGCGGCAGCCGCTTGTGCCACGGGTACGGCGACCAGGGCGCTGACGGCGGCACAGGCGGCGGGGAAGCAGGCAAGGCGGGTTCGCTTTGGTTTCATTTCTTGTTCCTCCTTTTTGGTTGTTGGTTGTGGTCGGCTCATGTGGCCCTCCGTTTCGCTAGGCGCAGCTGGACGAGGGTGAAGGCCGCGATCGCGGCGAAGAGGACGACGGCTATGGCCGCCGCTGGGCCTGTGTGGTAGAAGACGAAATTGTCCTGGTAAAGAAGGTACCCGAGGGTGGTGGTGGAGCCGAGCGGGCCGCCTTGGGTCATGGTGTAGAACTGGGTGAACGCCTGCAGCGAGTCGATGGTGGTTATCACAGCGACAAACAAGGTCACTTGGGACAGCTGAGGTATCACGACGTGCCACACTTCGCGCAGGCGGTTGGCCCCGTCGACGCGAGAGGCTTCCCTCAGTTCTTGGGGCACGGTCGCGAGCCCGGCCAGGAAGATCACGACCGTAAAGCCGAGGTTGTGCCACAACGTGTAGACGATCACAGCGGGAAGGGCCCAGGTGGTGGACTCGAGCCAGTTCTCGGTGGGGAGGTGGGCAATGTGGAGCACGCTGTCGAGTAGGCCGAACTGGGGGTTGAAGATCCAGATCCAAACGATGGAGGTGGCGACCACCGGGGTGAAGTAGGGGGTGAGGACAGCTAGGCGCACGACCCTGCGCAGCCAGCCGGCACCCGAGAGCAAAAGGGCGATGCCGAGGCCGAAGGCCACGCTGGCGCTCACGGCCACCCCGACGAAATAGACCGATACGAGGACGGCTTGCCAGAAGCTGGAGGAGCTGAACAAGCTGGCGTAATTGGAGCCTCCCACAAAGCGCGACATGGACGCGTTGAGCAGGTCCCAGTTGAAAAAGCTTATGAACAGGACAAATATGGCCGGCCCGATGATGAACGTCAAGAAGATGAGCAGCGCCGGCGCCAGGTACAGCGGGGCGTAGCGGCCGCTGCGGATACGCGAGCGCGGCTGGCGCCGTGGCTTGGCTTGAAGAGCAGGCGCAGTGCTACGGGCGCGGCGCGCTTCGACGGCCGTAGTCACGGTTGCGGGGCCCCGCTCAAGCGGAGGCAGCGCCGGGTTGGAGGCGATGCCGGGGCGGACGGCCTCGCGGGCTCGGGGTCGTGGGCCCCGCTCATCGCAGCGCGGGCTCGGGGTCGTGGGCCCCGCTCATGACCGCCGGCCGGCCCGAACTGGGGTACCAGTAACAGCCAATTGGCGCCTTCGGTTGTCCAGGCGCCCTGCTCCGGTCGCCGCTGACATCGCCTCCAACGATACGCGGGCATGACCGGTGCGTCACGCCAATGTCAGCGCGTCTTGGCGCCAGGTTGCCCCTTTTTTGGTCGCGGTCGGATCTGTGGGTCGCGCTAGGGGCGCTGTCAGGCTCTCGCTAGTGGGCCGGCACCTGGCGCGCCGGCACCGCGGCGAGCCCGCAGATCTCGAGCGGAGTACCAAAGTCCCAGGTGAGGGTTACCTCGCCCGAGCGGGCGTTGTCGCTCAGGTACCCGGTGCCGCTTGGTGGGACGGCGAGCTCGACCGGCGCCACCGACGGCGAGCGCGCGAGAGCGAGGGAGGCCGCTAGGTAGGCAGTGACCTTCGCCGGGGCTGGCGAGGTCACGACCTTCGCAGAGGCGCCGGCGCCGGCAGGAGGGCGCAGCCGCACTTGCATGGGAGGACGCAAGGACATGGGGTCGAAGTCGGCGCAGCCTCTGCGGGTCGGCACCGTGACGGCGTGCACGGCGCGGGCCAGGGCGAACTTGCCCCGGTAGAGGGGGCGCGCGGTGAGGGCGGTGCGAGAGCCGTCCCAGGTCCCAAGGGCGAGCAGTTCGCGCGCTTGGGCAAGGCTGGCCTCGCTCGGCACCTGGTGGGGGAGCTCGCCGGCGGCTTGGAGTTTGAGGATGGCCGCCGCTGACAGGTCGGGGTAAAGCCTTATGGGCGAAGCACTAGGGCCGGAGACGTCGCGGACGCCGGCGGCGAGGAGGCGGCCGACGGCAACTAGCTGTGCCCTGAGCGCCGAGGTGAGCTCAGCTCGCCCGGCTGCCCACGTCCGGGCTTGGCCGACGTTGCCGAGGGCGGCGGCGGCGAGGAGGGCGGCGGCGGCGAAGTTGAGCGTTGGCCGGCTGGCGGCGGCGAACTTAGAGGTTGGCCGGCTGGCGGCGGGTGCCGTGCTGAGGGCCACTGCGATTACTGGGAGCAAAAGGGCCATGGCCACCCACACGTAGCGAGAGACCACGATAAAGGCGCCCGCCGTCTGGTCCCGGCCAAGCGCCGCAAGGACGTAAAAAGCTACGGCCGCCGCCGGGAGAGCGAGCATTTCGGGGGCTCGCTGCCACGCGGAGCGTGCGCGCCAGGCCAGCCAAACGGCCAAGCAGACGAGCAGGGCTGCGCCGGCGCCGAGCAGGTTGGCGCTCTGGCCGAGGGCTGCCTGCAGGCCGAAGAACACATACCTCGGCACGGTCGTGAACGTGGTCAAGTTGAAATGGTCGCCCGGAGCGCTCACCGAGGGGCGCCCCAAGAACGCGAACCAGCACGCGTAGCAGGTCACGCCCGGCGCGAGCACCGCCAAGGCCCGCTTGGCAGGCCGGCGCGCGGCCAGCACCAACGCTCCGCCGACCACCATGGCGTCGCCGACGGTGGAGCACATGAGCGCCGCGAGGAGCGACAGCGAGACGAGCGCGTCGCGCCGGCCGCTCGCGTCTTCGGGGGTGACCAGCACCAGGGCGAGCAGGCCGAAGAGGACCGAGCCGACGAAGGTGACCTGAAAGGCCGAGGTCATGTCCTCCGCGCCAGCGCCGAGGAAAGCGAGCAAGCCGGCGGCACAAGTCGCTACCCAGGGGTCGGCGCCACCGCGCAGCGCGAGCCTCCAGCCGAGGTGGGCGACCAAGGTTGCTGCCAGGAGCAACGGCACGAGGTAGGGCCAGTAGCTGCTCAGGTGGAAAAGCCCGTAGAGGCCACGCCACAAAAGTACGGGCAGAGTTGACCAGTGCTCGTTGTGAGGGAACCAGATGCTATGCCGGCTACCGGGTGGGTAAGACAGGCCCCGCGCGACTAAGAAGTCCCACTCGTCCCCGAAGAACCACAGCCTGCGGTCGAGCCATGCCCAAAAGGCGAGCGATCCCGCCAAGCTGGCCGCGTGCAGGGCCGCCGGGGCACTGCTCGCTCGGGAGGCTCCGGCCACCGCTGGCGCTCACCTCCTGTTGGTTAAGGCGAGGTACAGCTCGTAGGAGGCCGAGAAGGCCTTGAGCCACCAGCGTTCGAGGAAGCGGTACTCGCCAGCGCAGACGAGCTTCCTCGCGAGCGCGGGCGATTGTTCCCAAAGGTAGCGGCGCGCCCGGGACGCGTGGAGGGGGTCGGACACGACCGCCAAGCGGTCGTAGGCGGCGACGAGCGGCTGTGAGAAGGCCATGTTTTCCCTCGTATTGGAGGCGCGCGGCTCGGTCACGATGAGGCTCTTGGGCACCCCTAGGCTCTCTGCGTAGGCGGCCATCACCTCGGCCTCGGACCGGCCCCCCCTTGCGCACCCCCCGGAAAACACCAAGCGCTGTGCGCCTAGGCGCGCCCAGGCGCGGACTGCCATTTCTGTGCGCCACTTTTGGATGGGATGCAGGCTGCCGTCAGCGTTCGTGCGGTAACCGAGGACTATGAGCGCCGCGGTCCCTGAGCGGGGGCGGGGCGGTAGGTAACGTTTGGACGCACGCCAGTGCGCCGCTTCGGAGGCCAAGACAGCGCCAGCCAATGCGAGAGCGACCTTGCGTACGAACTTCAGGGGGACCAGCCTCCGCACCACTCGCGACGGCGCAGTTCGAAAAGGCCGACCGCTGCGGCGACAGCGACGTTGAGGCTGCCCACTCGCCCGAGCTGGGGGATAAACGCCACCGCGTCGCAAGCTGCCAGCGTGGGAGGCGAGAGCCCCCGGTCCTCGTGGCCGAGCGCAAGGCACACGTCAGCGCCGGCAGAGAGGTGGAATATCGGCACGGCTTGGTCGGCGAGCTCGAGGCCGACCACCGAGAAGCCGTCGTCTCGCGCCGCGTCTGCCGCCTCGGCCCCCCGCTCGAAGTAAGCCCACGACAGGTAGCGTTCTGTCCCCATGGCGGTCTTGGCGGCACGCGCCGACGCCGGCGAAGCGGCGCCCGCAGCTAGGTAGACGTGCTCGACTCGGAACGCCGCCGCCGTGCGGATTATCGAGCCGATGTTGTAGGGCGAGCTCACCCCTTCGAGGATGAGCGCGAGCCTCCCCGCAGAACGCTTGGCCCACTCGCGATGGAGCCTCTTCAGGTCGGTAGGCCCAAGCTGCCTCACTGGCCGGCACCGCCTCGCGGCGTTACTTGCATGACGCGGTAGCCGGACTTGGAGGCGACCTTGCGCACCGGCCAGCCCTCGCGAGAAAGCCAAGAAGCGAGAGAGTCCCCTCCGAGGTGACGGCTGGCAACGAGCCAAGCGCTGGCACCCGAGCCGAGGCGGGACAGCCAGCTTGCAAGCAACTGGTGGAGAGCCTCTTTGCCGACCCGCACGGGCGGGTTGGACCAGATGCCCGCGAAACACAAGGCGCTTGGCACCATATGAGGGGCGACGGCGCGCACGTTGGCTAGCCCGAGGCGAGAAGCATTGGCTGCCGTGAGCTCCAGGGCACGAGCGTTCACGTCTACCGCCCAAACCGTTGCGTGCGGGGCGCGTTTGGCGAGCGCGCAGGCTATCGGGCCGTAACCGCAGCCAAGGTCGAGCAGGTCGCCTTCGGGGGGCGGCGCCGGCGACTCCTTCAAGAGGGCGAGCGTGCCAGGGTCCACCCTGCTCGCCGAGAAGACGCCCCTGTCCGATAAGAGCGCTAGCTCGAGGCCGGGCAGTTCGAGCCGCACGAGGCAGGGGCGCGAGGGCGCCGACGGCGATGGGGAGAAATAATGCTCGGTTATCTGTGCGGGCACCTCTTGGCGAGTTGGCTATAGCTCGATCTCTGGGTACAGCCGATGGGCTGCGAGCAGTTCGGCACAGCGCCGGCGGCAAGCCTCCGCCACCTTGGCGTCTATCGCGTACTTGGCCTTGGAGGTGGCCGACGCAGGGGAGGTGGCCTTGAGAGCGTCGGCGATTATGGCGGCGACTTCGTCGAGCTCGGCTTCGCCAAAACCGAGGGTGGTCAGCGCGGGGGTGCCCAAGCGCACCCCGGAGGTGTACCAAGGGCCGTTCGGGTCGGCGGGAACCGAGTTGCGGTTGGTCACCACCCCGGCGTCTAGGAGCGCAGACTCTGCCTGGCGCCCCGTCAGGCCGAAGCTCGCGGCGACGTCCACGAGCACGATGTGGTTGTCTGTTCCTCCCGTGACGAGCTTGACACCCCTTTTTTGCAGGCCGAGGGCGAGCGCTTTGGCATTTGCCACTATCGAGCGCGCGTAGGCGGTGAACTCGGGGCGGCGGGCTTCGGCGAGCGCGACCGCCTTTGCCGCCATCACGTGAGGGAGAGGGCCCCCGAGCACCATGGGGCAGCCCTTGTCCACAAAGGGGGCGTAATCCTGCTGGCAGAGCACGATGCCCCCTCGCGGCCCCCTTAGCGACTTGTGCGTGGTGGAGGTGACTACGGGTGCCCAGGGGACCGGGTCGAAGTCGCCGGCCAGCACCTTGCCGGCGACGAGGCCGGCGAAGTGGGCCATGTCCACGACCAAGGTGGCGCCGACTTCTTCGGCTATCTCGGCGAAGGTGGCGAAGTTCAAGTTGCGCGGGTAGGCCGAGTAGCCCGCGACGATGACGAGCGGGCGCCACTCGCGCGCTTGGCGGGCCACGGCCGAGTAGTCGACTAGCCCCGTCTCGGGGTCAACCCCGTAGCTGCGCTGGTCGAACATCTTGCCCGAAATGTTGGGCCTGAACCCGTGCGTTAGGTGCCCGCCTGCGTCGAGGGACATGCCGAGCATGCGCTGCTCGCCGTAGGAGCGCCGGAGGCGGTCCCAAGCCTGCTGGGGCAGGTCGTTCACGTGGGTGACGCCGGCTTCCTCGAGAAGCGGCTGCTCCACTCGCTTGGCAAGCACAGCCCAGTAGGCGACCAGGTTGGCGTCGATGCCCGAGTGCGGCTGGACGTAGGCGTGCTCGGCGCCGAACAGCGCCTTGGCGTGCTCGGTGGCGATGGTCTCGACCCGGTCCACCATCTCGCAGCCGGCGTACATGCGGTGCCCCGCCGTACCCTCGGCGTACTTGTCGGACAGCCAGTTGCCCATGGCCAAGAGCACCGCTGGCGAGGCGTAGTTCTCCGACGCTATGAGCTTCAGCTGCCGGCGCTGGTTGGCCAGCTCGCCGCCGATCGCCTCGGCGACGCCTGGCTCGACAGCCGCGACCACCTGGAGCGCTGTGCGGAACGCCGTCGATGCTGCCTCCGCGAGCGCTGGGCCAGCCTTGCCTGCTCCGGCTGCTGAACCTTGCGCTCCTGTGAGCGCGCCGCCAGCCGCTTGGCCCTGGGAGCCTGTCGGCCCAGTCTCGCCCGGCACCCCGGTTTGTGCGCCGGGAGAGCCGGCGACGAGAGGGTCAAGAGGAGCGGAGTCGGTGGTCCCAGAAGCCGTCGGCATGGGACTGACCCTAGTGGAGGAGCGGCCCTGGGTACCCGCATTGGGGCCGCCCCCTGGTCCCTGGCGGCCCGTTGCCCGGCGCCGCCTTTCCGAGGGCCGGCACTTAGAATGCCGCAGGTGGCTCCCTATCGCGTGCGCACATTTGGTGACCCGGTGTTGCGCCGGCGGGCCGAAGAGGTCAGCGAGATCGACGGCCGTTTGGCCCAGCTGGCCGAGGCCATGCTGGTGACGATGCGCGAGGCGCGAGGCGTCGGCCTGGCTGCCCCTCAGGTGGGGGTGTCCAAGCGCCTGTTCGTCTACGACATCAACGACACCGGCCCGCGGGCCCTCGTGAACCCGGTCATCGTCGAGGCTGAGGGCGAGTGGGAGCATGAGGAGGGATGCCTGTCAGTGCCGGGCCTGTGGTTCAACCTGACGCGGGCCAAGCGCGTGCTCGTGCGGGGTTACGACTTGGACGGCCGTGAGGTCTCCTACGAGGGCGAGGACATGGAGGCCAAGCTTTACCAGCACGAGGTGGACCACCTAGACGGCCACCTGCTGCTCGAGCGCCTCAGCCCCCAGCAGCGCAAGGAGGCGATGAGGGAGCTGCGCCGGCGTGCCGAGCAAGGTGAGCCCGCGTCTCAGGCGAGCCGGGCCGGCGGAGGATGAGGCTCCGAGAGCGAGGAGAGCGGCTATACGAAGGCCGTCTTGTCTTAGCTCCACAAGCCCGAGCGGCAACCGCGCGCCGGCCAGGAGGTGCGGGCCTCCGCGGAGGCGGCCATAGCCATATCGGTAGGGAGGGGCGCGAGGACAGAACCAGGCCGCGCCCTCACGCGGGTTGAAGCTGGCTTTCTTAGGCACGCCCGCGGTGGCGGCGCGGACGCTGCGTGCCCTCGTGGAGGCTGGCCACGCCGTGGAGGTGGTCGTCACCAGGCCGGACAAACGTCGGGGGCGAGGCAGTGCCCTGTCTCCGAGCCCAGTTAAGGCGGTGGCACAAGAGCTTGGGCTGCCGGTCGCTTACCAGCCGGCCGCAGTGGCGAGCTCGGGTGCGGAGCTCGGGGTCGTGGTCGCCTATGGCCGCATCGTCAGGCCCGAGGTGCTCGCCAGGGTCCCCATGGTGAACCTCCACTTCTCGCTCCTGCCCCGCTGGCGGGGGGCAGCACCGCTGGAGAGGGCACTGCTGGCTGGCGACAAAGAGACGGGTGTCTGCGTCATGAAGCTCGAGGAGGGCTTGGACACCGGGCCGGTCTACAGGTGCGAAAAGGTGGACATCGGAGAGACAGAGACCGCTGAAGAGCTCCGCTGGCGTCTCGGCGAGCTAGGTACCGCCATGGTCTTGGACCTCCTCGCGGAGGGGCTCCCCGAGCCAGTGCCCCAGGCGGGAGAGCCCACGTACGCCCCCAAGCTCGAGCCTGCCGAGCGCCAGCTCGACTTCACCCTCCCGTCGGAGCTCCTCATGCGGGTCATCAGGGTGGGGAAAGCTTGGACGAAGTGGAGGGGCAAGCGCTTCATCGTCCACCGGGCTGAGCGGGCGGGGGGTGGCTCCTCCACGCAGTTCCCACTTTCCAGCCCCCAGGTCTTGGCTCCGGGGGAACTTGCGGGGGATTTGGTGGGGACCGGCGACTGGCCTATAAGGCTCGTGGAAGTCCAGCCGGAGGGCAAAGCTCGGATGCCAGCCGAGGACTGGCTGAGAGGGGCGCGTCCCCGGCCCCACGAACGCCTTGGGGCATGAGGGCTGCTGGCAGGCACGATCCTGCGATGAGCGCCCCTCAGGTCCGAAGGACGCCCCAGCGAGCGAGCGACAGGCCGATAACGGCGCTCAGCGCAAGGGGTCTCGCGGTGGAGGTACTGGTGGCTATCGGCTCCGGGGCGCGCGCCAACGAGGCCCTCCCCCGAGCGCTCGCTAGGTCCAGTCTCGACCAGAGGGACCGCGCCTTTGCCACAGAGCTCGTCTACGGCACGGTGCGGATGCTGCGGGCGTGCGACTGGCTGGTGGGCCGGTTCCTCCGGCGGCCCGACGACCTCGAGCCGGCCGTGCGGGCGGCGGCCCGTGCCGGTGCCTACCAGCTCGCCTTCCTCGGGGCACCCCCCTACGCCGCCGTGTCAGAGACCGTATCGGTTTGCCCGCGCCGCGCCCGGCCACTACTCAATGCCGTCCTGCGCCGGGTGGCAAAGCTCGTCGAAGCCGGCCCAGTACCTTGGCCCGACTTGGGCACCCGTCTCAGCTACCCGGACTGGGTCATCGACAAGCTGTCAGGAGATCTCGGCCGCGAGCGCGCACTGGCTGCACTGGAGACGATGAACGAGCCCGCCTCTGCCTCCTACCGGGCTGACGGTTATGTGCAAGATCCCGGGAGCCAGGCGGTTTGCGAGCACCTCGCGGGGTTGTTGAGCGGTGCCACGCGAGACAGCACCCACAGGGAGCGGCCGCCCCTCGTGCTGGACGTGTGCGCTGCTCCGGGCGGCAAGGCGACAGCCCTCGCCAAAGCGTGCCGGCTGGTCGTCGCCGGCGACGTTTCTGCTTCGCGTCTCGCACGCGTGGCAGCCAATGCCCGCCGCATAGGGCTTTCCAATGTGGCGAGCGTACTGGCCGACGGGGCAGCCCCGCCGTGGCGCCCGGAGAGCTTCGACCTCGTGCTCGTCGACGCGCCCTGCAGCGGCCTCGGGGTTCTCCGGCGCCGGCCGGACGCCCGCTGGCGAGCCCGGCCCGAAGACGCCGTGCGCCTCGCCGCCCTGCAGCGCCGGCTCGTCTCGGCGGCGGCCGCCTTGGTGGCACCGGGCGGTTTCCTCGCTTATAGCGTCTGCACGCTCACCAAAGAAGAGACCGTCCAAGTAGACGAAGCGCTCTCCAGCGAGGCAGCTCTCGCCGGCAGATGGGAGGCCGCCCCACGCCCTGGGGCGCCTTGGGAACCGCTCGGCAGGGGAGCGGTCCTGTTGCCGCAGGCCGCCGGCACGGACGGGATGTACCTGCTCGTGCTCCGCAAGGCTGGTCGAAGCTAGAGCTTGGGGCCCGGCCCTATTTTCCTCACGGCCCTTTGCTGTGCCAAGATCGTCAGATGGCTGGCATAGCGCTGCAGATGTGGACTGTACGAAATAGGGCGGGGGCCGACTTAGCCGGGACGTTGCGTGAGCTGAAGGGGATCGGCTTTGGCACCGTGGAGGCGGTGTACTCGCCGGGTGGGCCAAGCGCCAAGGAGATGCGCCGCTGCTTCGAGGAAGCCGACATTTCCCTCTGCAGTGCCCATTCCCGGTTACCCGAGAACGATAGCCCAGACGCTGTCGGGGCATTGTGCAGCGAGATCGTAGAGCTAGGAGCGCCGGCGTTGGTCGTGTCGTCGTTGGGCGAAGGTTACTTTGCAGACGACGCTTCCATCGGCCGTGCAGCGGACAAGATGAACTCCGCTCTTTTCGCCGCCCAGCGTGCGGGGTTGGAACTTGGCTACCACAACCATTGGTGGGAGTTCGGCACCGAGGTCGGGGGCCGGCGCGCCTACGAAGTGTTTGTGGAGCGCCTTGACCCGGCGGTAGCCCTCGAGGTGGACACCTACTGGGCCCAGGTCGGCGGGGTGGACGCCGCCGACCTGGTGGCGTCGCTCGGCCAACGCGTGCACTATCTCCACATAAAAGACGGGCCAGTCGACCGTCGTTCGCCACAGTGCGCCGTCGGCCAGGGGCAAATGGACGTGCCGAGAGTGGTCTCTGCCAATCCCGCCGTGCGCTGGCTCATTATCGAGCTCGACGAGTTCGCAGGCGAGATCTACGACGCGGTGCGCGACAGCCTCGCTTACCTCGCTCCTCTCGCCCGATGAGCACGGCCCGGGTAGGAGTCGTCGGATGCGGTGTCATAAGCCGCGTTTACCAAAGGGTGCTTCAGTGGTTCCCTGACGTCCAGGTCGTGGCTTGCACCGACCTCGACCCGGCCGCCGCCAAGGCGTTCGCCCAGGCTGACTCGACCGGCCGCACGAGGGTGCTCGGTTTCGACGAGTTGCTCGAGGACCACGTGGTGGACGTCGTCCTCAACTTGACCGTGCCTCTTGCCCACGCCGGCGTCACCCGGGCCGCCCTCTCCGCCGGCAAGGCCGTCTACAGCGAAAAGCCGCTCGCCACCGCACGCGAAGACGGTGCCGAGCTTGTACGCCTCGCCGCAGAGCGGGGCCTCCTGCTCGGCTGCGCCCCTGACACCTTCCTCGGTGCCGGCCTCCAGACTTGCCGGCGGGCCCTGGACGAGGGCCTGATAGGTGAGCCTGTTGGCGCGGTCGCCTTCGTCGCTCACCATGGCCCGGAGGAATGGCACCCCAACCCTGGGTTCTTCTACGAGCCAGGAGCTGGCCCACTGTTCGACATGGGCCCTTACTACATAACGGCGATTGTCGCTCTGCTAGGCCCGGTCGCTTCGGTGTCTGGCCTAGCGCGGGTTTCGAGCGCCGAAAGGCTCATCCGGGCGGGCTCGAGGAGCGGCGAAGTGCTGAAGGTCACCACCCCGACCCATGTGACGGGCACGCTCGAGCTTGCGTCCGGCGTCCCGGTCACCTTCCTGGCGAGCTTCGACGTCTGGGCTGGCCATCTACCCAGGTTCGAGATCTACGGGACGGAGGGCGCGCTTTCTGTCCCTGACCCGAACACCTTTGGCGGGCCAGTCGAGCTGTGGGACGCGGGGACGAGGAAATGGCACACGCTCGAGCTCGTGAACGCCTACACCGAAAACAGCAGGGGCATAGGGCTAGCCGACCTCGCTGGTGCCCGCTCCAACGGGAGGGCGCCTCGCGCCAGCGGGGTGCTCGCCTTTCACGTCCTCGACGTCATGGTGGCCTTACTGGAAGCGGGGGAGGAGCGTAGCGTGGTCAAAGTGGCGAGCTCCGCCGACCGTCCTGCACCCTTGCCGGGCGGCCTTGCCCGCGGCCAGGTCGACTGAGCGCCAATAGCAGGGGCCCAGTTTGGCCGGCGGTCGGGCGGCCACGTCTTTAAGGTCGGCGCGGAGACGTCTTTAGGGCGTAAACCAAGCCTAAAGCCTGGGAGCGAAGCTGCCTCGAGCTCAAAAGGGTCAGGCTGCGCCGGCCTTCGCGGGCTGCGGCCGCCGGCGAGCGGCTATGAAGGAACCCCCGAGGACCAGCACGAAGCCGATAGCGGTGGCGCGGGTGAACCGCTCGCCGAGCGCTAGCACTCCGAGCGCCACGGCCACAGCAGGGTTGACGTAGGTGATGACCGTGGCGCGCACTGGCCCCGCTTCGGCTATGAGCTCGAAGAAGAGCATGAAGGCAAGCGCGGTGCAGACGAAGCCGAGGACTACGAGGGCGGCCACCGCCCCAGCGCCAGGCCACTTGGGAGGCGCTTGGACGATGGCGGCCGGCGCGTAGGCTAGCGCGGTGAGGCCGAGCGAGACGCTGACCACCGCCAGGCTGGGGAGGTGGGCCAATTTGCGGGCGGCGATTTGAGGCCCGAGGGCGTAACCTATCGCGCAGGCGCCGACTTCGCCGGCCGCCCCCAAGTCCGCCGTTTTTAGGTCGAAGCCCACCAGGGCTGCGACGCCAGCTAGGCCCACGAGCAGGCCGGCAAGCTCCCGCCAACCCAGGCGGTCGCCGGCGCCCGTGGCAAGGCCTGCCACGACGCCTATAAGAGGCACGCAGGCAACGAGGAGGCCCGAAAGCGAGCTCGGGAGCCGGCG
>Ga0070737_10003034_pt1 | contig 18847 bp, 18 predicted proteins | sample Coa_R1_10_FD_66438 | JGI IMG/M metagenome (GOLD analysis project Ga0070737, IMG submission 66438) | Surface soil microbial communities from Centralia Pennsylvania, which are recovering from an underground coalmine fire - Coalmine... | ecosystem: Environmental > Terrestrial > Soil > Unclassified...
GCCGAGCCAGGTGCGCGCATCTCATGCCGCCTCCTTCTTGCTTGCCCGCCTGAGCGGCGAACCGCTCAGCGAATGACGATGCCGATGCCCGGCCCGTACCACGGCCCCCAAGGCAGCGCGGGCCACGGCGTCAGCGTCCCCGGGGTAGGCCCCAGGCTGCTGAGCACGAACGGCGCCGACGTGTACTGAACGGCCCCGAACGGGCTCGTGCAGAACGGCAGCCCGCCGGTGAAGTTCAGAAACCCGCCGATGGTGCCCAGCCCGACGCTCCCGAACACCGGGCTGTAGTACGGCCCGTAGAACCCGCCCGCGCCGAAGCTGAGGATCTGGCTCTGGCCCACCGCGTTGCCCGCCCCCGTCAGGCCCCCGCCCGACACGGCGCACACGGGATAGGGAAGAAACTGCTCCAAGTCGCGGGCGTGGCTCGTCGCGGGCGCGGCCGTCAGCGCCACCAGCGCGCCCGCGGCCATCCCGACGCCCAACCGCGTCCAGAACCGTGGTCTCATGCGGCCTCCTTCGCGGGCCCTCGCCGCCCGCGCAGCATGGCGCCCGCGCGAGGGCCGGCGGTGCGAGGCCAGGCAGCAGCGCGCGGCTGGCCCGCCCCGGGCCGCGGCGCCGGCCACGCGCCCCAGGCGCATCGCCCTATTAAACGAGCGACAGGGCCGAAACGTTACACGCCCGCTAGCACACGGGCGGCGCGCCCCCTGTCGGGAACGCGCCGCCCGGCGTCGTACCGAAGCCGAAGGGCTAGCGAGGCGCCCCGGGCGGCGGCGCGCCCGGCGGCACCGTGATGACCGGCGAGCCCGTCCAGCCCGGGCCGGTGGCGCCGGCCGCCGGCGGGTACGGCCCCTGGTAGCCGGTGGCATACGGCTGGACGTTGACCGGGCCGTACTGATAGCCCGCCGCCTCATACGGATACGGGTAGCCGCCCGTGCCGCTGTACGGCAGGCTGTAGCCGATGTACGGCCAGCCGAACCCGTAGGGATACGAGGTGTACGACAGGCAGCGGCCCGAGTTCGGGTCGCCCACCAGACAGGCCGTGTAGTTGCTGCCGCCCCAGGAGATGCAGCGCCCGGTGGGCTGCTCGTACTGCACGCACAGCCCGAAGCCCGGGTAGTTGTAGCCCCCGCCGCTGAAGTACGGGTAGCCACTACCGTAGCTCCAGGCGCTGGACTGGAACGCCGGCCCGGTGACGGGCGGGCCGGGCGGCGCCGACGGCGCGCTGCGGGCCACCGCCGGGGTGGGGCCCCCCGGGCTGGCGGTATAGCTCAAGATGGCCGGCCCCGCCCAGCCCTGGCCGGGCGGCTGGTCCGCCGGGTGCGCGTAGACGTAGATCGCGCGCTGGCCGGGCGGCACGTCGGCCACCACGCTCCAGCCGCTGCGCGCGAACTGCTCGCCGCCCAGCGCGCGCGCGACATCGGTGCGCGGTTGTCCATACTCGGCGCGGGCGAGGAACACGCCGCCCTGCCCGCGCGGGCCGTCGAGGTACACCTCGACGGCATCCACGCCGGTGCCGCTCGCGGCCGCGGTATCGGCCGCCCAGCCCGTCATGTACAGCCGCAGGCTGCCCTCGGCGTCCTGGGGGGGCGTGTCCACGGTGATCACCACCGTGCTCGCATCCGCCAGCGGGGCCGCGAGCAGGGGCCGCGCGCCCGCCAGCGCCAGCAGGGCCACCAGGAGCAGGCCTGGGATGCGCCACGCCAGAGAAGTCCGTCTCATGCCGCCTCCAACCGTACTGTTCGGGTTCGGCTAGGGCCGCCTGCCCACTGCGCGCTGGCGGCCTCGCCACGCGCCGCCCGGCGCGCGGGCCGCCACGGCCTTGCCGGCGCGTGCGCGGCAGGGACCTGCGCGTGCAGGCCCTCGCAACGTTAAACGAAAGCGGGCGCCAGATGTTGCAGGTTGGCGATGGGCAATTTGCCGGCAAAACGAAAGCCCGCTCGCCGTGGCGAGCGGGCGGTAGCGCGTGCGGGATTCGAACCCGCGATCTCCGCCTTGAGAGGGCGGTGTCCTTGGCCGCTAGACGAACGCGCCACAGATAGACGCGCGCAGCCATGGTCGCCACGCGCGCCCGAGGCTGCCGGACTAGGATTCGAACCTAGACTGGCGGATCCAGAGTCCGCTGTCCTACCGTTAGACGATCCGGCACCGCTCGCCGTCAGTATAGCAGGCACGCGGCCCCGCTGCAAGCCTCGGGGGCCGGTAGTTGACGCCGTCCGGGCAGCTTGCTACACTCACCGCCACATGCCTCCCCCTGCTCGACTGCTCTCTGGGCCCCGCAGCATCACGTACCCGCTGGGGGCATAGCGCGCGGGGGGACAGAAAGCGAGGCCTGGCCGATGAGCCGCTCGTTCCGGCGCCTCACCCGACGGCAGTTCCTCCGTGCGGCGGGGACCGCCAGCCTGCTAGCTGGCGGGGCCTGGGTCGCCGGCTGCGCGCCCACCCAGCCCACCACCGCGCCCAGCGGGGGGGCGCCTCAGCCAGCCGCGTCGCCGCCCACGGCGCGCCCAGCCGGCGCCACCCCCCTCAAGCTCGGCTTCATCCAGCCGTACACAGGCGTGTACGCGATGCTGGGCGAGAGCACCACCAACGGCCTCCAGCTCTACTTGGACAGCGTGAACAACAGCGCGGGCGGCCGCGCCATCACGCTGATCAAAGAGGACGAGGGCACGCCCGACGACGCGCTGCGCAAAGCGCGCAAGCTGCTGGAGCAAGACCAGGTCGATCTCGTGGTGGGCCTAGTCAGCAGCGCGAGCGCGCTGGCCGTACGCGACCTGTTCCACGAGACGAAGAACATCCTGATCATCACCACCGCTGGCGCCAACGATGTCACGCGCGGCCGCCGCAGCCCGTACATCTTCCGCGTGAGCTACAACAACTACCAGATCCACGCCCCCATGGGGGAGTACTGTTACAAGAACGTGGGTCGCCGCTTCGTGGTCACCGGCGCCGACTACGCGGCCGGCCGCGAGACGGTCGCCGCGTTCAAGTCCACCTTCCTAGCCGCGGGCGGCGAGCTCGTCGGCGAGCTGTACCCGCCGTTTCCCAACACCGACTACGCCGCCTACCTCACCCAGATCCAGCAGCTGCGGCCCGACGGCACCTTCAGCTTCTACGCCGGCTCCGACGCCATCAACTTCGTCAAGCAGTACGCGGAGTTCGGGCTCAAGGACACGATCCGGCTATGTGGCTCGGGCTTCATGATCGAGGAGGACACTCTTCCCGCCCAGGGCACCGCCGCGCTGCGCGCCCTGACGGCGCTGCACTGGGCGCTGACGCTCGACAATCCCGAGAACCGCCGCTTCGTGGAGGCCTACCGCGCCAAGTACCAGAAGGATCCGGACGTGTACGCGCTGCACGGCTACGACGCGGGGCGCGTGGTAGTCGAGGCCCTCAATGCGGTGCAGGGCGACACCACCAACAAGGAGCGGCTGATCGAGGCGATCGCCAGCGTGAAGTTCGCCAGCGCGCGCGGGCCGTTCGAGTTCGACCCCGAGACGCACAACGTGGTCCACAACGTCTACGTGCGCGAGACCCGCGAGGTCAATGGCAAGCTGACCAACGTGGTGCTGGAGACCTTCCCGATGGTGCGCGACACCGGCGCGGCCTGACCGGCGGCGGCTGGTGGAGTAAGCGGGCGGGCGCTGTCCGGCCGAGCGGGCCCGTTGGGCCGGACAGCGCCGACGCCTCGATAGGAGCGGGCGATGACCCCTGAAGCGAAGTTGGCCGAACTGGGATGGGAGTTGCCCCCAGCCCCCACGCCCCAGGGGGCCTACCGCCCGGTGGTGCAGGCGGGCCGCCTGCTGTTCCTGAGTGGCCACCTGCCCCTGCGCAACGGGCAGCCGGCGTTCATCGGCCGCGTGGGCGCCGAGCTGAGCGTGGAGGACGGCCAGGCCGCCGCGCGCCAGGCAGCGCTGAACTTGCTGGCCACGCTCAAGGCCCACCTGGGCGAGCTAAGCCGCGTGCGGCGCGTGGTGAAGCTGCTCGGTATGGTGAACTGCACCGAGGACTTCACGCAGCAGCCGCGCGTGCTCAACGGCGCCTCGGAGGTGTTCATCGCCCTATGGGGCGAGCAGGGGCGGCACGCGCGGTCGGCCGTCGGCTTCCAGGCCGTTCCGGGCGGTATGGCCGTGGAGATCGACGCGATCTTCGAGCTCGCCGAGTAGCTCCGGAGCGTGGTGTCATCCCCGGCCGCCGCGCCGCCCTGCACGGCGTAGTCGCCCTGCGGCCAGCGGCTCACTCCGCCCGCGCGGGGCTGATGGGAGTGGGCGGCGGCTGGGCGCCACGCCGCGCCTGCCAGCGCGGGCCGTCGTGGTGCAGCGCCTCGAGTAGTGCTTCCCGCACCGCGGGCTCGTGCAGCGGCAGGGCGTGCAGCGCCAGCACCCGCTCGTACAGCGATCCCCCCGTCGCGCGCGGCAGCGCGATGTCGAGGCGGCGCAGCTCCAGCTCTGCCCCGAGCGCCCCCCCGCCGGCGGCGAGGCCGCGCCCCAGCCAAGCACCACCGAGCAGCGCCGCGCCGTTGACCACGAAGTCGCCGCTGCTCTCGATAGCCGTCAGGTCGACGCGCTGCGCCGCCTCGCGGGTAGCCGCCAGCAGCTCCGAGGAGGACGCGAGGTCGCGTATCATCGTGCCGTCACCGAGTAGGACCGCCGCGGCAGGGACGAGCTGGACCGCCTGGCGCAGCAGGGGGCCGTTGATGCCGCCGAGCGGGCTATCGAGCAGCACCACGCGCCTGACGGCGCGCAGCGGGCTGTCGGGCCCCTCTGGCTCGTCCGCGACCCAACGCACGGCGACCACGCCGCCCAGGCTGAACCCAACCAGGTGCACCACCGCCGTCGAGTCGCAGCGCAGCAGCTCGCGCACCAGCCAGCCCAGCGCGGCGGCGTGCGCGGCCAGCGGCAGATCGGTCGTGTCGCGCGCCGCGTAGCGGGGCTCGCTCTCGTCGCGGTAGGTGTCGCCGGCCCAGGCCGCCGCCGGCGGTGCTCCCCGGGCGAGCTGCCGCGCCGCGCCGTAGCTGAAGTAGATCACCTCGGGCGCTGGTGCCAGGCCTTGGACGAGGGCCTCGCGGAGGAAGCGGAAGTCGTCGCGCACGCGGTGGTTCGCAGGGGTGGGCGCGCCCGTGGTGTCGTCGACCAGACTGGAGCTGTTGAACCCGTGCAGCAGGATCACGTAGCGATGGGAAGCCGCGGGCAGACAGCCTGCCCCTTGGGCAACGGCCCGGCGCGCAGGCAGACCGCTCACGGCGGCCAGCACGCCGCCCCCCAGGACAAGTAGCAGGGCCCAGCGCATGGCGTCCGCAGGCCTCCCGCTCGCCCGCAACCGGCCGCTGTCGCCTCCCCGCTCGGCCGTGGGAACCGGGCCCCCGTGGGCTCCCCCCGGCCTGCTCCCCGTGCCATAATACCGCGGCCCCGCCCCCGTGCGACTGGCGCGGCGCGGCGGCCGACGGCTCGAGGAGGTGCAGCCATGCAGTACACCAAGGCGGAGGCCAAGGAGTGGGCGCGCGCGCACATGCGCGGCGTCTGCAACGTGATCATCCCCAGCTACACCAGCGATCTCCAGCGGCTGAACGAGCGCGCCATCCGCCACGACGTGCGCAAGAACATCGAGTATGGATTCTGGGGCGCGCTGCTGGTCTCCGAGGCGGGCACCACCCTCGACGAGATGGTCCGCTTCATGGAGATCGCGGTCGATGAGGCCAAAGGCCGCCACCACTTCCTGCTGCACGGCACCTTCGACACCGCCGACGATGTGGTGCGCATGGCCCAGGCCGCCGAGCGCATCGGCGTCAGCGGCTTGTTGCTCGGCTACCCCAACAGCTTCTATCCCCGCTCGGCGCAGGAGATCTACGACTACAGCGCCTACGTGATCGAGCGCACCAACCTGGCCACCGTGCTGTTCGCCGCCCAGCACTGGAACTTCGCGCGCCTGCATCCCTCGGGCTTCCCGCCGGATGTGCTGCTGCGCCTGGCCGACCTGCCCAACGTGGTGGCGATCAAGCACGAGGTGGCGCGCCCCGGGATGGCCGGCTTCTACGAGTTCTGGAAGAAGGCGCGCGCCAAGGAGATCCTGATCTCCGACCCGTTGGAGGCCAACGCCCCGCTGAACGTCGAGCAGTTCGGCATGCAGTGGATGGGCACCAGCAACTACGAGTGGTGGGGCGGCAAGGTACCCGAGATCTTCGCCCACCTGCAGGACGGCAACTTCGACCGCGCCATGGCGCTGTACTGGCAGATCCACCCGGCGCGCGTGGCGCGGCTGAACATGCAGGCGACGTTCGCGGGCGCGAACTTCATCCACCGCTACCTGTGGAAGTTCCAAGCGTGGCTGCAGGGCTACAGCGGCGGGCCGCTGCGCCAGCCGGCCATGAAGCTGGCCGACAGCCAGATGCGCACGCTGCGCCAGGCGCTGCAAGCCGCCGGGTTCGAGCCGGAGATGGCCGACTTCAGCGAGTTCTTCCGCGGCCGCTACCCGGAGTAGCCCCGCGCCAGCCCTCGCGGCGGCGCTGTCGCTGGGCGGCACGGTCGCCACGATCACCCTGTTTGACGGGCACGGCCGCGCCCCGAGCGCTTCCCGCTCCGCTGTCGGCCGCCGGCTGTCGCTATACGCCGCCGGGCACGGCGCCGAGCCGGCCTGGACGACGTCGCTGGCGCTCGCCCTCGCGGGCTGGCGCGGTACGGTAGACTGTCTGTGCGTCGCCCCGACCACGACGCCAGTGCGGGTGCTGGAGGCGCGCCGACTTCCGGACGCCCCCGCGCCGCACGCCCCCGCTCCATCCCACCACCTGCCTGGGCGTGCGCGCGCGTGCAGCTGCGCGGCGACGGAGCGAGTGCCCGGCTGGCCGGCGCGGTGACGATGGCCTATCTTCACGGCAGGGAGATGCCCCCAAGTCGACATGGGGACCACTACCGACGAACCTGGCAGGAGGCAGCGATGCGGGCGCGCTGGCGAACGCTGATGAGCAGTATCGCGCTGCTGGTGGGGCTCAGCGGCTGCGGCACGAGCGCTCCCGCCCCCGCGACGCCGGGCAGTGGCGTGGCGGCGACCACGGCGCCAGCGGCGCAGGCGCCCACGGCGACGGCCGCCCCGGCGAGCGGCGGCGCGGCCCGCCAGCACCTGCGGCTGGGCAGCCAGATGATCGTTCAGGACGTGGCCATGTTCGTGGGCGTCGAGCGCGGCCACTTCCAGCAGGTCGGGCTGGACGTCGAGATCGTGCCGTTCGCCAACGCCTCCGAGATCGTGCCCGCGCTGGCCACCGACCAGCTCGATGCGGGCGCCGTGGCGCCCAACGTGGCCATGTGGAACGCCGTGGCCCGCGGCGTGCCGATCAAGATCGTCCTCGACCGCGGCACGTTCCGCCCCGGATTCGGCAACCAGGCGCTGCTGGTGCGCAAGGAGGTGTGGGACGCCGGCCGCGGCCACAGCCTAGCCGACTTGCGCGGGCTGGTCGTCGCCCTCACCCCGCCCGGGGCTCCCACCTCCAGCGGCTGCATCCTCGGCTATGGCTTGCAGCGCGTGGGGCAGAGCCTCGACGACCTCACCATCCAGCCGATCACCTTCGGGGACATGCTGGGCGCGATGGCCAACGGCTCGATCGACGCGGGCATCCTGATCGAGCCGTTTATCACGCGCCTGTTGCACCAGGGCACGGCCGTGAAGCTGATGGGCCTCGACGAGATATATCCCAACTTCACCATCGGCGTGGTCGGCATCTCGGGCAAGCTGTACGCCGACCGCGACACCGCCAAGCGCTTCGTGCGGGGCTACATCCAGGCCATCCGCGACTACAATGCCACCCTGGCGCAGCCGCCAAACAGTCCCGACCGCGCGCGCATGGACCAGCTCGTGGCCAGCTTCAGCAAGCTGGACGTCGAGACGGTGCGCGAGATGGTGCCCACGGGGCTGAACCCGAACGGTGCGCCGAACCAGGAGTCGATCCTGTACTGCTACAACTACTTCCGCGAGCAAGGCCAGATCCCGCAGCCGCTCAGCGACGCCCAGATGCGCGAGGTGTGGGGCCTCGACCTGGTGGACGAGGTGCTCGACGAGATCGGCCGCCTGCCCGAGAGCTGACGCGTGTCCGACCGCGAGGTGCGCATCTATACCGACGGCGCGTGCATCGGCAATCCCGGCCCCGGCGGCTGGGCCGCCCTGATCGAGGCCGACGGCCAGCGGGAAGAGCTCAGCGGCGCGGCCCCGCAGACGACCAACAACCGCATGGAGCTGACGGCCGTCATCGAGGCGCTGCGCCGCGTACCGCCGCCCACGCCTGTGCGGGTCATCACCGATAGCCAGTACGTGATGCAGGGCCTGACGCGCTGGCTGCCCGGCTGGCGCCGCCGCGGCTGGCGCACCGCCAACGGCCAGCCGGTGCTCAACCGCGACCTGTGGGAGCAACTCGTGGCGCTCGACGGCGGGCGCGTGCGGTGGGAGTGGGTTCGCGGGCACCAGGGGCATCCCGAGAACACCCGCGTCGATGCGTTGGCGCGGGCGCGGGCGCGCGAGGCGCTGGCCCAGCGGCGCGCGGCCGGGGCCCAGGAAGCCGTGCCGCCCGCCGCCCCCACCCACCCCGGCACCCCGGCGAACCCCGCGTCCAGCCGGGACCGGCCGCGTTGGCCCCGCTACCTCAGCCTGGTCGACGGCGAGCTGCGCCGCCACCCCGACTGGCCGTCGTGCCAGCGCCACGTGCACGGCAAGCGGGGCGCGCAGTTCAAGAAGTGCCGCAGCGCCGCCGAGGAGCAGGCGACGGTGGCCGCCTGGGGCCTGCCGCCCGCGGCGCTCGCAGCGCTCGATCCCGATGCCCCGCCGGCCACCTCCTGAACCGGCTGGTGGGCCGGGGAGTTGTCCGCCGCGAACAGCGGGTCCGCTCTTCGGAGCGGCAGCACGATCCCAGTAGCCAACCGTCTCAGGCGCGCGGCGCGCCGGGGCCTGCCACCACGTTCTGCGGGCGCCCCTCCAGGAAGGCGATTGCGTTGTCGATGGCGCCCGCGTTGACGGCGTCGATCCCCTCCGGGGTGGTGTCGGCGTTGTGCGGGGTAAGCACCACGTGCCGACAGCGGAGGATCGGCGCGTCGGGCGGCAGCGGCTCCTCGCGGAACACATCGAGCCCGGCCCCGGCCAGGTGGCCCGCCTCCAGCGCCGCCACCAGCGCAGCCTCGTCGACCAGCGCGCCGCGCGCCGTGTTGACCAGGATGGCGCCGGGCTTCATCAGCCCCAGCTCGCGCGCGCCGATGAGACCGCGGCTCTCCGCCGTCAGCCGCAGGTGCAGGCTCACCACGTCGCTCTGGCGCAGCAGGTCGTCCAGCTCGACCAGCGTGACCCCTAGCCGCGCGGCCCGCTCCGGCGACGGGTGGAACGTCCAGGCGATCACCCGCATGCCGATCGCCTGGCCGAGCGCGGCGACGCGGCTGCCGATGTGGCCGAGCCCGACTACGCCCAGCGTCTTGCCCTGCAGGAAGATATTGTCGGGCTGGCTGCCCCAGCGGCCAGCGCGCAGCTCGTCGGTCTGGTACACCACGCGCTTGGCGGCGGCCAGCATCAGCGCCAGGGCGTGCTCGGCCACCATCGGCGCGGTGCGCCCCGGCACGTTGCACACCGTGATGCCCAGCTCCTGTGCCGCCGCCAGGTCGATGCTGTCGGTGCCGATAGCGAACGCACAGATCAGCCGCAAGCGCGGGAGCTGTCGCAGCAGCTCGCCGGGCCAGCGCACCGCCCCGCGCGAGTTGAGGATGACGTCGGCGTCGCGCACGCGGCGCAGCTGCTCGGCCGCATCGGCCGGCCGGTCGGTGTACACCACGACATCGCCATACGGCACCAGGCGCGCCAGGTGGGGCGAGCCCTGCACCTGCGGCGGCTGATCCCCTGGAACGACGAACCGCACCCGCTCGCGCATCGCTGCTCCTGCCTCGGCTAGCGTCGCCCAGCACTCTAGCACAGCCGTGCGCCGCCGCGCCCAGCGAAAGATTTACAGACTGCTTACCGTGGCATTGTTGTCGCCTCCGCGACGGCCCTGGTAGCCTGAAGTGGCCCCTGGGGGCGGGGGCGCGACACAGGGCGTCGAACGACGCCCCCGCGAGAGATGGCTGGCGACGGCCAGCGTCGGTCGCACGGTGTCGGTGCGCCCGCACGCGCCTGGGGTTTCTTTGTGCCTGCCGGGCCACCTTGGGCGCGTGGTGCCGTTCGTCGCCAGCCGAGGGGGCCAGGAAGGAGCCTGGATGCTCGATCGCATACTGATCCCGCTCGATGGCAGCGCGGCGGCCGAGGAGGCGATCGCCGCCCTGCGCCCGTTCGTGGCGGGGACCGGCGCGGTCGTCCACCTGCTGGTGGTGCGGCCGCCGATCCGCGAGGTGGTGCGCAGCGAACGCGGCGTCGTCTACCTCGACGAGCTGCTACGCGACGAGGCGGCCGCCTGGCGCGACTATCTGGTGCGCAAGGGCAGCGAGCTGGCATACAACGGCGTCGTCGTCCGTCACGAGGTGCGCTTCGGCGAGCCTGTGGCCGAGACGCTCGCCGCCGCCGTGCGCCACGGCGTGCAGCTGATCGCCGTGGCGGCGCCCGCGCAGCCGTGGTGGCAGCGGCTGGCGCGGCCCTCCCTTGCCCAGCGCCTGCTGGCGCAAGCGGCCATCCCCGTGCTCACCGTACCGGTGGGCCGGCCGCTCAGCGGGCAGGCCGTCCTGCGCTACCGTAGCCTGCCCGCCTAGTGGCTCCCGCGGCCGGGCAGTGGCCAGCGCCGCCCACCCGCCCGACCGCTCCCTCCCTCTCGGCCCAACATCCTATCCCCGCGCCCCCGGCCCGCGAGCAAAGCCGCAGCGGGTAGTGCGCGCCGCCGCGCCCACGCGGTAAGCTGAAGATAGGTGGCCGGACGTCCGCGAGGACCTGGCCACGATTCCGCGGGTGGACGGGCCAATGGACGCGCGTGGGTGCGGGTTGCGCACGGCCCTGCTAGTGTGGCTGCTGGCCTGGCTACCCATCGTCGGGCACCACGAGACGACCGTGGCCGCCGTCACGAACTGGGCGGTGTCCCATACTGTGGGCCTCGTCCCCGGTCCCGAGCATCCCGATGTGCTCGTCGTGGCCGCCGGTCACGCCCTGCCGGTGGTCCCCACGTCGGCCCCCTACCTCCAGTGGTGCGCCGATTCGCCCGGCCAGGGCTACTGCACGGTGCTCCTCGACGGCGGCCGGCTGGCCCTGCCGCTCCCCCCGCCGCTACTGGTAGCCGCCACCGCAATCCTCGCTGCCTCGGTGCCCGAGCGCGCCCCCACCGCGCTCGCCAGGGCGCCCTCCCCTCCGCCGCCGCGGGGTTAACCCCCCCCCAGCCACGTCGCAGTGCAACAGCAGCGCGCCCCATGCGGCTTGGCATGCGGGAGCGCATAGTCGCGGAGGGAGGAATAGCCGATGGCAACCTCGACAGCGCGCCGGCGCCCGCGCGGCACCAGCGCACGTCCCACTCCTTGGAGTATCGGCCTGGCGGTGGCCGCGGCGGTCGTCCTGGCCGCCGGGCTGATCTGGCTCGGCCAGCGCACGTCCGAGCCGGCGGCGGCCACGCTCGCTGACGGCCCGGCGCGCGGCGCGCCCGACGCCCCCGTGGTGATCGAAGAGTGGGCCGACTTCCAGTGTCCCGCCTGCCGCCTGTTCGCCCTGGGCCCGACGCGGCAGGTGCTCGACCAGCGTATCGCCAGCGGGCAGGTGCGCCTGGTGTTCCACAACTTCGCGTTCCTGGGCCCGGAATCGGAGACTGCCGCGGCGGCGGCCGCCTGCGCGGGCGAGCAGGGCCGCTTCTGGGAGTACCACGACCAGCTGTATCGCGAGCAGGCCGGCGAGAACCGCGGCACCTTCAACCGGGCCACCCTGGAGCGGTTCGCCGCCGCGATCGGCCTCGATGGACAGGCGTTCGCCGCCTGCCTCGACGATGGCCAGCAGCTGGCGGCGGTACGTGAGGAGCGCCGCCAGGGCCAGGCGAAGGGCATCAACTCGACCCCAACGCTGTTCATCAACGGCCAGGTGGTGCGCGGCGTGCCGCGGCCCGACCAGCTCGCCCAGCTCATCGACCAAGCCGCCGCGCGGGCGGGCACGGAGGCGCGGCCATGAGCCGCCCAGCTAGCGCGGCGCCCACACTGCCGGCGGGGCGCGCGCGGGCGGCAGCGCTGGTGCTGTTGGCCGCCTTGGGGGCCGCGATCGCCGGCTACCTCACCGCGGTGCACTACACGGGCGCCGCGGCCCTGTGCACCGGCGTGGGCGGGTGCGAGCAGGTGCAGGCCAGCCGCTTCGCGGTGGCGGCGGGGGTGCCAGTGGCGCTGTGGGGCCTAGGGCTGTACCTGGGGCTGCTGGCGCTGGCCGCCTGGCGCGCGGCGGCCGGGCCGCGCACCCCGCCGCTCGCACGGTTGGCCCTGTTCGCCCTGGCCTTGGCGGGCGCGCTGTACTCGGCCTACCTGACGTACCTGGAGCTGTTCGTCATCGGGGCGATCTGCCCGTGGTGCGTGGCCTCGGCGGTAGTGATCACGGCGCTGTGGGCACTGGCCACCTTGGACCTACTAGGGGGCGAGCCCGCGCGAGGGTCGGCCCCCACGGGAGCGGAGCCGGCCGTCGGGCGCCCGTCCTGATCCCGTTGCCCCTCAGGGCGAGCCCCCGCGCGGCGGGCGGCCGCGTTACACTCGCTACGGCGGCCAGCTGGCCCACGGGCAGGGCGCGGCCAGAAGGGGTGCAGCGTGCGGTTCGGGCTGTTCTTCGCGGGCGAGCTGCTGCCCGAGCTGTCGCTAGCGGCGCAGTACGACGCGCTGCTGGAGGACCTCGCCGCTGCCGACGCGGCGGGGCTGGACGAGGCGTGGCTCACCGAGCTGCACTACCAGCCGCCGACGCTGCTGCCCGCGCCCACGGTGGTGCTGGCCGCCGCCGCCCGCGCCACGCACCGCATCCGGCTGGGCAACCTGATCAACGTGCTGCCGCTGCACCATCCCGTGCGGCTGGCCGAGGAGGCCGCGGTACTCGACCACCTCAGCGGCGGGCGGCTCAACTTCGGGCTGGGCCGTGGCGCGCGCCCCGAGCAGTTCGCCGCCGAGGGACTGGCCGAGGCCGAGCTGACGGCGCGTACCCGCGAGGCGGCGGCGCTGCTGGTGGCCGCCTGGCGGGGCGAGCCGCTGCACTTCGCGGGGCGCTTCTGGCAGGTGCACGGCGCCACCCCGTTCCCGCCCCCCCTCCAGCGCCCGCACCCACCGCTGTGCGTGGCCGTGCGCACGCTCGACACCGTGCGCTGGGCGGCCGAGCACGGCTGGGAGTGGGCGCTGTCGTACGACGCGCTGGACACGATCCAGACGGCGATCGCCACCTACCGCGCGGTGGAGCGCGCCCAGGGGCGGCCGTCCGCGCCAGGCGCCAACCTACGGCTGGTGCGGCCGATCGTGATCGCCGAACGCGAGGCCGAGGCGCGCGCGGCGGGCGCGGTGGCGTTCCTCGAGTTCTTGCGGCCGTTCGCCGCCGGCGCCCCGCGCGCTAGCGGGCCGTTCGACCCTATGCTGTGGCGCTACTGCACGGCGCGCTGCCCGTTCATCCAGACGGGCACCTTCGAGGAGCTGTGCGAGGCGAACGTGCTGCTGTTCGGTACGCCCGACCGAGTGCGCGAGCAGCTACGTGCCATCGCGGCGACGATCGGGCCGCTGGCGCTGGTGGGGCGGTTCCGGTTCGGCTCGCTGCCGCTGGCCACCGCGCGCCGCTCGCTGGCGCTGTTCGCCCAAGAGGTGCTGCCCCACCTGCGCTGAGCGCGTCGCGCGCTGTTCTCACGGCTCTCAGATGCACTATATTGCAACAGAGCGCGCCGCGATCGGCCGCGGCGCCACGAGCGGGAGGGCAGCGGCGATGGCGGTGGAGTGTTCCCCGCGGGGGAGCAGGCGGCTAGTGCACCTGGGGCTGGCAGGGCTAGTGGCTGCAGGTATGGCGCTCGGGATGCGGCACGTCCCGGCCGCCGCGGCGGGGGCCCCAGCGCCGCCTACCGCCCAGGCCCCGCTGCCCATGCGTGTGGCGGTGCCCGTGGCGGCCATCAACTTCCTACCGATCTTCGTGGGGCAGGAGCGCGGCTACTTCCTGGAGGAGGGGATCGCGCTCGACATCGTGCAGATGAACCCGCCGCTGCAGGTGCCGGCACTGCTCAACGACGAGATCCAGCTCAGCGGCGCCAGCTCGGTGGTGCTGCGTGCAGCGGTGCAAGGCGCCCCGCTGGTCATCCTGCTGTTCGACCTGGAGCGCTACTCGTCGTTCCTCGTCGCCCGCCCCGAGATCTCGACGATCGCCGACCTGCGGGGCCGGCGCGTCGGCGCGGGGGCGCCCGGTACCGCCAGCGACACGGCGGCGCGGCTGGCGCTGCGCACCGCGGGGCTGGAAGTGCCGCGCGACGTGGAGCTAGTGCCGCTGCCGGAGGGCGGCCCGGCGCTGTTCGCCGCACTGGAGCAGGACCAGGTCCAGGCGGCGGTGTTGCCCGCGGGCGACAACGTGCGCGCCCGCAACCAGGGCTACCGCGAGCTGCTGTACCTGGGCGACCTGTTGGAAGCCCCGTACTCCGGCTGGGGCGCGGCGCGGCCGAAGCTGGAGGCCGAGCGGCCGCTGTTCCAGCGCTGGGTGCGCGCCCAGCTGCGCAGCCTGCTCGCTACCCGTGACGACCCCGCCGGGGCCGCCCAGGTGGCGGCCGCGCAGTTCAACCTCACCCCCAACGACGCCCTGGCCGCCACCCAGGCGCAGGTGCGCGCCATCAGCCGCACGCGGCCCGGCTACGCTTCGCCGGAGGCGCTGGCGCGGCTGATGACCCTCGACATCCTGCCGCCCCTGGGGCTCGCCGAGTCCCCAGTACCCATCGACCAGCTGGTGGACTTCAGCCTGCTGGAGGCGGCGCGCGCCGAGCTGGGCCAGTGAGCCGCCCCTGGGGCGCGCGCCGCCGGCGGTACACAGCGGCAGCGGGTGGGGGCACCGGCACGGTATAGTGCGGCGATAGCCCAGAACGCGGCGCGGGACGGTTCCGCGTGCGGATGGCTGCTGCCGACCTAACCACGCGAGGAAGCTAATGGCCGACGCACCGATCGTCGCCTGCTACGAGATCGAACCTTGGGAGGAGCCGGCGCTGCGGGCGCGCCTGCCGGACCTCGCGCTGCGGGTGAGCACCGCGCCGCTCACCGGCGAGACGAGCGAGCTGGCGCGCGAGGCGGCCATCGTCAGCGTGTTCATCCATTCCCGCATCGACGCGGGGCTGCTGGACCACCTGCCGGCGCTGCGGCTACTCACCACCCGCTCGACGGGCTTCGACCACATCGATCTGGCGGCCTGCCGCGCGCGGGGGATCGTCGTCTGCAACGTCCCCACCTACGGCGAGAACACCGTGGCCGAGCATACTTTCGGCCTCATCCTGGCCTTGTCGCGGCGCATCCACCAGGCGTACGTGCGCACGGCGCGCGGCGACTTCTCCTTGGAAGGGCTGCGCGGCTTCGACCTCAAGGGGCGCACGCTGGGGGTGATCGGCACCGGGCACATCGGGCTGCACGTGATCCGCATCGGGCGCGGGTTCGGCATGCGCGTGCTCGCCCACGACGTGTGCGAGCAGCCGCTACTGGCCGAGGTGCTCGGCTTCGAGTACGTCTCGCTGGACACGCTGCTCGGCGAGGCCGATGTCGTGACGCTGCACGTGCCCTACACGCCCGCCACGCACCACCTCATCGACCGCGAGCGGCTGGCGCGGATGAAGCGCGGCAGCCTGCTGATCAATACCGCGCGCGGCGGTGTGGTGGACACCGCCGCCCTGCTGTGGGCGCTGGACGAGGGGATCTTGGCGGGTGCCGGCCTCGACGTGCTGGAAGGCGAGGAGCTGCTGGCCGAGGAGCGCCAATTGCTGCGGGCGGGCGCGGCCCCGGAGCAGCTCCAGGCCGCCATTCGCGGGCACCTGCTGCTGCGGCGCGACAACGTGGTCGTCACGCCGCACATCGCCTTCTACTCCGACGAGGCCCTCCAGCGTATCCTGGACACCACGGTGGCCAACATCCGCGCGTACCTGCGCGGCGCGCCGATCAACGTGGTGGCGGGCTGAGCGCCTCAGCCCCCGCCAGGCTCCCCCGCGAGCTGGCGCAGCCGGGCGAGCAGCGCCGCGGCGGTGGCGCGGTCGGCGTCGGCACTACCCTCGCGCAGCAGCGTGGCCAGCGCGCGCTCGACCAACGCCAGCTCGCCGCGGCTCAAGCCCACGGTAACTGCCGGTTCCTGGGGCGGCGCGGCGGACTCCGGCGGGCGCATCTCCACCGGGCGGTACACCAACAGCGGCACGTCAGCGCGCTGCACGACGGCGATCGCCACGCTGCCCAGCACGATGCGCGCCAGCCCCGTGCGGCCGTGGGTCGCCAGCGCGAGCGCGGCGGCTTGGCGCTCGTCGGCGACGCGCACCAGCATAGTAGCCGGATCACCGACCTCCGCCACGACCTCGGCGAGCCGGCCGGCCAGGCGCGGGTCCGCGATGAGGCTGCTGAGGTACTGCCGCGCGGCTGCTAGCTCGGCCTCCTCGTCGAACGGAGGCACGTAGGCTGCGCCGTCGGTGACCACCGGCACGATGGGCTCGACCACCTGTGCGAGCACCAGCCCGCTGTCGAGCCACGCCGCCAGCTGCGCGGCCGGGGCCAGCGCCGCCTCGGCCAGCGGCGAGCCGTCGAGCCCCACCACCACCGGCCCCACCGCTGCAGCGGCCCACTCGCGGCGGCAGCGCGCCGGCACCAGCAGCACGGGGGCCGTGGCGTGCTGGAGCACGTGCTCCGCCACGCTGCCGTACAGCCAGCGGCCGAGGCCCGAGCGCCCGTGGGTAGACATCACCACCAGGTCGGCGGGCAGCACGCGCATGGCATCGACGATCGCGCTGGTCGCGGTGTCGTAGTACACGTGCACGCTGGCGGCGAGGCCCTGCGCGCGCAGGCCAGCGGCCACCTGCTCGAGGGCGGCTTCTGCCTCCTGCGTCACCTTCACCTCGGCCTCGGTGGGGTCGGTGCCCGGAAACGTGTGAGCCAGCACGGCGCGCAGCAGGGCGATCGCGGCGCCGGTACGGTGCGCGAGCCGCACGGCGTACGGCAATGCCCGCTCGGCGAGCGCCGAGCCGTCGAGCGGCACGAGGATGGTCATCGGCATCGCATCTCCTCCTCCGGAGCGAGCCCGCGCCCCGGCCACAGACGGTGGCGCAGCACTCGCCCCCAGTTTGCTCCTCGCCCCCCGCTACCACCAGGACACCGCCGGCGGGCGACGGGCACCACCGCTGGCCGGCAAAGCGGCCAGGGGCTAGCGTTCCGTGTCGGTACGGACCTGGCCCGGTGCGGCCGTGGGGCGGCGGACCTACTTTCCGGACGACCCGCCTGCCAGCAGCGCGCCCCGGCGTAGCGGCCGCCCGCCGGGTTGTCCGCCGCCGCAGCTTGTGTGCCAGGCACACCCGGCTATCGCGCGTGGCGGGTGCGTATAGCCTGGCACAGGCACGTTGCAGCGGCAGCTGCGCAGGGTAACCTGCACGTTGCGGTACGGTAGCCCGAGGTGGACGGCTAGTTGCGGCGCGTGGCCAGCGTGCGGACGCGGTGCGCGCGCTGGGCCCACCGCCAGCAGGCGAGCAGCCGCAGCGCGGCGCCGCTCAGATGCGGGCACAGCTCGGGCGCTAGCAGCAGCCGCAGCTGCCGCTCGAAAGTGGCTGGGGAGAGGTCCTCGGCGGCGAACTGGCGCAGCAGCGTCTCGCACGCCCAGCGGACGCACGGGTCGCCTGGCTCGGGGTCGAGCAGCAGCGCCTGGAGTGTCTGCCGGCAGAACTCGCGTGGTCGTACCATCAGGCTGAAGGATCGGCCGTGCAGGAAACGATGCCGAAGCGGCCCACCGTCCGCGCGCGCACCTGTATCGCCTCCCCTCCCGCATCGGCGGCTGGCCGCTGGCGCGCACCCGCGTGCGCGGCTCTCAATCCAGTCTACGCCATGCAGTCCCGCGCTCGGTCGTTGTGATGAGCCCGCAATTCCTATGGGAGCGAGCATGTCTGACATCGCCTTGCCGCCGCTGATCGCAGCCCTGCTCGATCCGGCCGGCTACCCCCACGCGCCGCATGCCGTGGAGCTGCGGCAGACACATATCTCCTACGTGCTGCTGGCCGGCGAGCGCGTCTACAAGATCAAGAAGCCGGTGGCGCTCGGGTTTCTCGACTACTCGACCCCGGCGCGCCGCGCCTACTATTGCCGGCGCGAGGTGGCGCTCAACCGCCGGCTGGCGCCCGAGGTGTACCTGGGGGTGGTGCCGATTGTCGAGCGGCAGGGGCGCGTGGCTATTGGCGACCGGGGCCGCGTGCTCGACCATGCCGTGGAGATGGTGCGGCTGCCCGACGACGGGATGCTGCCGGCGCTGCTCGGCCGCCACGCCGCTACCCCCGCGCTGATGGAGCAGATCGCGGCACGCCTGGCAACCTTCCACGCTGCCGCGCCGAGCACAGCGCGCATCGCCCGCTACGGCCGGCCGCGCGCCGTGCGCCGCACGCTAGAGGAGACGCTGGCACGCATCGCGCCGCACGTGGGGCGCACGCTCAGCCCCGAGCAGTACACGCGGCTGAGTAGCTGGACCCGGGCCCAGCTGGCCCAGCTCGCGCCGCTGCTGCGCCAGCGGGCCGCCGCCGGACGCGTGCGCGACGGCCACGGCGACCTGCACGCCAGCAGCATCTGCGTGACCGACCACGTGGTGATCTTCGACTGCATCGAGTTCAGCACGGCGCTGCGCTGCAACGACGTAGCGAGCGAGGTCGCCTTCCTGGCCATGGACCTCGACCGCTACGCGCGCGCCGACCTCGCCGAGGCGTTCGTCGCCGCCTACCAGCGGTTCAGCGGCGACGCCG
>Ga0070737_10003039_pt1 | contig 18817 bp, 11 predicted proteins | sample Coa_R1_10_FD_66438 | JGI IMG/M metagenome (GOLD analysis project Ga0070737, IMG submission 66438) | Surface soil microbial communities from Centralia Pennsylvania, which are recovering from an underground coalmine fire - Coalmine... | ecosystem: Environmental > Terrestrial > Soil > Unclassified...
GGTGTTGTTGGCCGGGTTGGGGTCGACCTCGTTGCCCTTCACGGTCGCGGTGTTGGTGATCGCCGAGTTGTTCGGCGTCGGTGCGTTGCTCGTGATCGTGATCTGCGAGCTGGCGCCGACCGCGAGCACCCCGCCGCTGCAGCTCAGCACGCCCGCGGTGATCGAGCATCCCGGCGTCGTCGTCGTCGGGTTGACCAGCGACGACGGGAGCGTGTCGGTCACCGAGTAGCCGGAGGAGACGCCCGGACCGTCGTTGGTGACCGTGAGCGTCCAGGTGATCTGGCCGCCATCCGCGATCGACGGCGGCGAGACGGTCTTGGCGAGTGCGAGGTCCACCGGCTGACCGGCGATCGACGCGCCGTCGTTGAAGGAGTTCGCCGGCCCCTTCTGGACGTTGGCGAGCGTGAAGCTCGGAGAGCTCGAGCTCGCGTTCGCGACCGCGATCTGGAAGATCTTGCCGCTGGAGTTGTTCGAGAACCCGAGGTTCCCGTTGCCGTAGGTCCACGCTGCCCCGAAGACGGTGTTCGGAATGCCCGGCAGCAGACCGGAGGGGATGGGGAAGTCGGTCACGGTCCCGGACGACGGATCGACCCTCACGATCCCGGCGCTGCCGATCCCCCACAGGTACCCCTGGGCGTAGGTGAGGTCCGCCGCCAGCGGAGCCGAGCTGAGCGGCAGCGAGCCCGTGACTCCGCTGGCCGGATCGTAGGTGACCAGGGAGGTCGCACCCGTCTGCGACGATCCGAAGTAGAGGGTCCCGTTGTCGCTGTCGTAGGCGCCGACGTCCTCCAGGCGCGCGCCCGGATGGGTGTTGATGCCGGTGTCGGTCGTCGCGCCGGTGGCGTCGATCTGGATGATGTCGCCCGTGTTCGGGGCTCCGGCGATCACCACGCCGTAGAGGAAGTTGTTCGTCGTGTCGTACGCGATCGCGTTGTACTTGAAGGTGACCTTCGAGCCGATCGGCTGGAAGCTGAGCGTTCCGTTGCCCGAGCCGACCGCCTGGTTGAGCTGCGTCTGCTGACCCTGCGCGATGAACACGGTGGGGGTCAGTGGGCTGAACGGCGTGGCCGCCGCCGCGGCCGGCGATGCTCCCGCCACCCCCAGGCCGACGATCCCGCCGGCCGTCACGCACATCACCGCCAGCAGCTTCCGTGCCAGCCCACCGGCGTTCGCCAAGAACGCACACCTACCCGAGACCCAACTCATCCTTGCCACCCTTTGTTCGCGTTCTGGCCGGCCACCGACGCGGCGCAGCCTGCCCCCCGCCCGGTGAGGCGCCGCGCGCAAGATCCCATATCCCGGACGCAGCCACAACCCCGTGGCGGGGCCGAATCAATATCTTCGCGCTCGGTGCGGCGGAACCTCCCGGTTCATGGAAATCCCATGATCGGTCGGGATCCTGAGAGCGCGATGTCCGCCGGCGTCGACAACCCTGATCATCCCTTACGGATCCTCATCCTGTCCGCGGACGTCGGAGAAGGGCACATCGCCGCTGCCCGAGCGCTCGAGGAGGGGCTGCTCGAACTCGACGGCGCGAGCGTCGTCCACGAGGACGGGCTGCACTGCCTGGGGCGCCTCGCGCGACGCCTGATCCGCGATGGGTACCGCCGCCAGCTGCGCTGCGCGCCCGAGTCCTACAACCGGCTCTACACGCTGTGGCGCGGGGTGCCCGTGCTGCGCGCCGTGGGCGCTCGCCTGCTGTATCGCGCGGGGCGGCGCCGTCTCGCACGACGGATGCGAGCGCTGCACCCGGATGTCGTCGTCTCCACGCATCCCGCCCTCACCGCCGCGCTGGGCCGGATGCGCCGGCGCGGGCAGCTGCGCGCGGTGCTCTGTGCCACGATCACCGACCTCACCGACAACCCGATGTGGTGCGACCCCGGGACCGACCTGCACGTCGTGATGGACCCGGTCGCGATTCCGTGGGTGGAACGTCACGCGGGCGCCGGAAGTGCGGTGGCCGTGCGACCGCTGATCTCGCCGCGCTTCAGGCTTCCCGGCGACGCGGCCGACGCGCGCCGCGCGCTTGACCTGCCGCCGGGCGGATCGGTCGTCGTCGTCTCGGGCGGAGGCTGGGGGGTGGGGGCGCTGGACGCCGGCGTCGCCGCCGCACTGGCGGGCGGAGCCGACCGCGTGGTGGCGCTCGCCGGCCGCAACCCGGCGGCCGAGGCGAGGCTGAACGCGCTGTTCGGCGACGAGCCCCGGGTCACGGTGCTCGGCTTCACCGACCGGATGCCGGAGCTGCTGCGCGCCGCCGACGCGCTCGTGCACGGCACCGGCGGGATGACCTCGCTGGAGGCGGTCGAGTGTGGCTGCCCGGTGATCGCCTTCGGCACCCGGCTCGTCCACGTCGAGGAGCACAACCGCGCGCTCGAGGAGCTCGGACTGTGCACCGTCGCCCGCGACGAGCGCCAGCTCGCCGACGCCGTCGCCGAGGCGGTGCGCCGCCCCAGGACCGAGCGCGCAGTGCGCGAGGATCTCACGCCGCGCGCGGACGCGGCGGCCGTCATCATGGCCGCGGTCGCCCGCGTGAATCCGGTACCGCGCTGGCTGATCGCCCTGCGCCGCGCGGCCACCCCGCTCGCCTGCTCGGCCGCCCTGCTCTGGACCGTGACCACGGCCGACGCCTTCTCGTTCGCCTCGCGGGTGCTCCATGTCCACCCGCTCACCGCGGTCCCCGTCCGGACCGACCGGCTCGATCTGGTCGTGGCGGCACCGGCGGGCCGGGAGATCGCCGACGCGAGGCTGCTTGCCGGTCATGGCATCCACGTCACCTTCAGCGTCACCTACCGGCCGTCGCCGACGATGATCGCCGCCGTGCGGGCGGCCGGCGACGATCTCATGCCTGCGCTGGAGAGCCCGGGCACGACTCGCTGGCTGGGGACGAGCGACGACCTCAGCGATCTGCGCCATGTGCTCGGCGGACGCCGCTTCCTCGAACCCCGCGGGGGCATGTCGCTCGGGCAGTACCTGCTCGCCCGGACCGCCGGAGGTCAGCCGGTCGCGCCCACCCAGCTGCCCAGCGCTCGCATCGGCGAGGCGCTGCGCGCCGGAGAGATCGCCGTGATCGGCGAGCAGGGACCGGTCTCCGCGCGCGAACTGCTGGCGCTCATCGCACGCGCCCGTCACGATGGGCTGCGTGTCTCGCCGCTTCCCGACGCCTCGGCCGGTGCCGGTGCGCACGCCGTGGTCGGTGCGCACGTCGTGGCCGGTGCCCGCGCCGTGGGCGGTGCGCCGGTGTCGGCTGGGTGACGCCGGCGCGTCCTCCGTCTCAGAGACAACTCAGCGGCGCGCTGGAGAAGCCCGGTTCACCATGCGGTTCGTGAGCGTCACCGAGAGGTTCATCACTGCCGCCGTCGGGCTCGTGCGGCCATCGCAGACCGACGAGCACGCCGACGGCTGATCGCCATGCCGCGCTGGGCGACTCCCACGATTGCGATCGCGCTCCTCGCCGGCCTGGTGGCGCTCGCCCTGGCGAAGATCAACCTGAGGGGCCTCGGCAGCGCGCTCGTGCACGTGAGCGCCGGCTGGCTGGCGTTCGCGTGTGTGCTGATGGTGGCCGCCTTCCTCGTCCGCGGCGAGTCCTGGTTCGTCGTCATCCGGTCCGCGCTCCCCGGCGAGCGGGTCCCCCGGCCGGTCGTCATCCGCGCGCTGTTCATCGGCATGGCCGGGTCGAGCGTGGCCCCCGGCCGCCTGGGGGAGGCCGCACGGGTGCTCGTCGTCTCCCGTCACCTCGCCGATCCGACCCGTTCGATCGCCGTCCTGGCCGGAACGGTTCTTGCCCAGACGGTGCTCAACCTGCTGGCGCTCATCGTGCTGGCGGCGGTGACGCTCGGCGCGGGGGCGATTCCCGGTGCCCGGACCGGCGGCATCCTGGCTGCCATCGGGTTGCCGCTCGTGCTCGTGGTCCTCGCCCTCGCCGCCTCCCAGGGGCTGGTGCGCGCCGGTGAGCGTCCCGGGGGCCTGCCGCGACCCCTCGCCTGGATCGCGCGCCAGGTCGTCGACGCGCGCAACGGCCTGCGGGTGTTCCGCCAGCCAGGCGCCGCCGCGCACGCGTCGGCGACGCAGCTGGTGGCGTGGGCGATGCAGTGGGCGTGCTGCTACGGGGTGCTGCTCGCACTCGGGCTGTCTCACCGCGCGGGCCTGGCGGCCGCCGCGGTGCTGCTCGCGGTCAACGTCACCGCGATCGTGCCGGTCACCCCTTCGAACGTCGGCGTCTTCCAGGCCGCGTGCATCGCGGTGCTCGCGGTGTTCGGCGTCCGGTCCGCGCACGGCCTCGCCTACGGGCTGGTGCTCCAGGCGATCGAGATCGGGGCTGCGTTCGCGCTCGGGCTGCCGTCGCTGCTGCGCGAGGGCGTGTCCGTCGGCCAGCTGCGTGCGCTCACCGGTCCGCGCGAAGCGCCGCCCGACCGCTAGCAGCGGCTCGCGCGTGGTGGCCGGTCGTGTGGGCCTAACCTCTGCGCGGATGCGATCGGACGCCATCGACCTCACGGTGCCGCCTCTCGCCGAGCTGCAGAAACGCCGCAGCGAGAAGTGGTCCACCTTCGAGCCCGACGTCCTCAGCCTCACCGTCGCCGAGATGGACTTTCCGGTCGCGACGGAGATCCGTCGCGCGGTGACGGCGACCGTTGAGCGCAGCGACCTCGGCTACGCCATCCCCGCGTCGGCTCCGCTGCGCGACGCGCTCGCGGGATTCGCCGCGCGCCGGCTGCACTGGGCCATCGATCCCGAGCAGATCACGGTCGTCCCGGACGTCATGGTGGGTCTGCTCGAGCTCTGCCGGGCGATCGCGGGCGCGGGCGGCGCGGTCGCCTGTGCCGCCCCCGCGTATCCACCGTTCCTCGGCGAGCTCCCGTCCGCGGGAGTGCGCGTGCTCCCCGTCTCGCTGGCTGCTCATGGGGCGATCGATCTCAATGATCTCGATCGTGCCATCGACAGCGGAGCGCGGGCGCTCGTGCTCTCCAGCCCGCACAACCCGACCGGGCGTGTCCTGCCGCGCGCGGAGCTGGAGGCGCTGGCCGAGCGCTGCGCCGCTCGCGAGGTGTGGGTGCTCGCCGACGAGATCCACGCCCCGCTCGTTCTCCCCGGAGCGACCCATCTCCCGTGGCTCGAGGTCTCCCCCGCCGCACGACGCTGGGGGATCAGTCTCACCTCCGCATCCAAGGCGTTCAACCTGGCGGCCCTGAAGACGGCGTTCGTCGTCACCGCCGACGCCGTGGCTCGGGATCTGGTCGCCCGCATCGCTCCGCAGCACGATCACGCGAGCCTGCTCGGCGAGATCGCTGCGGAGGTCGCATTTCGCGAGTGCGACCCGTGGCTGGATGCGGTGATCGCCCAGCTGGACCGCAACCGCTCGCAGCTGGGCGCCGAGCTGGCGCGGGCGCTCCCCGAGGTGCGCTGGCAGCCGCCCCAGGCGACCTACCTCGCGTGGCTCGATTGCCGCGCGCTCGCGTTCGAGCACGAGCCTGCCGAGGTCTTCCTGCAGCGGGGTCGCGTCGCGCTCGGCGCGGGGCTCGACTACGGCGAGCCCGGCTCAGGACACGTCCGGCTGAACTTCGCCACCGGGCCGGACCAGCTCAGCGAGGCGGTCAACCGGATGGCGCGCGCGACCCGCCGATAGCGCGGCGGATCACTCGGCGAACGCCCGGCGGCTGGCGGCGGGCATCGCGTAATAGATCGCGACCGCGCCGCAGATGGCGAGCGTGACGTAGGCGGAGACGAAGGCGAGGCCGACCGCCGCCACATACGGGATCGTTCCGGCGGCGGCGAGCTGCAGGGTCTGGCGGCGCTCGGTGAGCGGAACTCGCTTGCGGAGGAGATGCTCCTTGCGGAGCAGGATGTGCGCGTTGAGTGCGCCGAACGCCCAGCTCATCACCAGGAACGAGCCGGCGTAGATGCAGGCGGCGGTCGAGCGCCCGGTCGGCTCGCGCAGGTAGGTGGCGATCAGGTCGGTCGCGAACGGCAGCACCGCGATCGTCATCAGCAGGAACAGGTTGAGCAGCAGGATCGTGTGGTCGACCCGGCTGAGGCGGCTGATCATCGCGTGATGGTTGATCCAGATGATCCCGATCGTCATGAACGAGACGACGTAGGCGGCATAGTGCGACCAGTTGCCCAGCAGTGCGTGGGCCAGCGAGTGGCCGTGCAGATCGGTCGGCACGGCGATCTGCAGCACGAGCAGCGTGATCGCGACCGCGATCACTCCGTCGGAGAACGCCTCCAGTCGACCGGCTCCCACGGCTGTCCAGTTCGGCGCCCGGCGATCCGCTCCTGTGTGGGCCTTGAACTCGGCGCTCGGTCACCCGTCCAGCGGCGACCCAATTCGTACAGGAACTCGGGCGGGCGGTTCGACATCCCGTCCATGACCGTCATCTGGATGCTCCGCCTGCCCGGCCGCGCCTGCCTGGGCGCCGTTGTCACGACGCTGCTCGCCATCACCACGTTCACCGCGTCCGCGGCAGCCTCGGCCGGCACGGCCGCCGCGGTGCCGAGCGCCCACGCGGTTCACACCGTGGTCTCCGAAGGGACCGGCCTGCGCGCGTCACGGGTCACCTCCAGGGCGGTCTGCTCGGCGCCACGTCCCCGGCGCGCCTCCTGTGAGGCGCAGGTGATCGTCATGCGCGGCAGTCTTCGGGTGGCGCATCCCACGGTGTCTCGAAACGCGACGTTCCGGCTGTCCACGCACCGGCGGGCGGTCGATCCCAGGCTCGCCGCCGCCGCGGCGACGAGCAGCGCGGCCGCGGCGCTCACCGCACACAGCCCGGCCTGGATGCAGCAGGCGTATGACCTCACGTACCTGTCAGAGGTGAGGGGCGGCTCGGACACCGTGGCGATCGTGGACGCGGGCGACGACCCGAGCGCGGCCTCAGACCTGGCGACGTTCCGCAGCTACTGGGGGCTTCCCGCCTGCACGACGGCGAATGGCTGCTTTGCCAAGGTGGGGCAGACGGGCTCGGCGAGCTCGCTGCCGAGTACCGCGAGCGCCGGCTGGCAGGAGGAGGAATCGCTCGACCTCGACGCCGTCTCGTCGCTGTGCCCGAACTGCCACATCGATCTCGTCGAGGCCAACAGCACCAGCATCTCTGACCTCGACGCCGCGGTCGATGAGGCACACTCGATGTCCGCCAATCAGATCTCGGCGAGCTGGGCGGGCGGCTCCACCTACCCCGAGGGAGAGTCATTCACCGGCGACAACGTGATCGCGTCCACCGGCGACAGCGGGTACGCGGGCTACGACGTCGCCGCCTGGCCCGCCGCCATGTCGGGTGTCACCGCAGCAGGCGGCACGACGCTCACGAGCTCGACGACGGCGGCCACTCCGCGCGGCTACGCGGAGACGGCGTGGTCGCTGTCCTCCGGTGAGGGCGGTGGCTCCGGGTGTGCCCGCACCGAGCCCAAGCCGTCCTGGCAGACCGACACCGGATGCCCCGGTCGTGCCTACGCCGACGTGTCGGCCGACGCCAACCCCAACTCCGGTCTCTACGTCTATGACTCCGCGGCGGGTGGCTGGCTGCTCATGGGCGGTACCAGCCTGTCCGCGCCGCTCATCGCCGGCTACGAGGCGGTCACCGGGGTCGACGGCGCGACCCCCCAGTGGGCCTACGCCGACAGCGCACTGCTCAACGATCCGGTCTCCGGTTCGACCGGCACCTGCAGCCACGACGCCTCCTACATCTGCACGGCGACGAGGGGCTACGACGGCCCGACCGGCGTCGGCTCGATCTCGGGCGATGTCGTCAGCGGCGCCCCCGGGATCGGCGGCCCGCCGACCGGTTCGGGGACGAACGACACCTACGTCACGGCGACCAGTGGCCTGACCGCGACGCTGGCGGGCGGTGTGTACCCCAACGGTCTGGACACGACCTACTCCTGGCAGTACGGCACCACCACCGCGTACGGCTCACAGACCGCGGCGGTCGACGTCGGCGCCGGGTCGGCGCCGGTGGCAGCGTCGGCGACCCTCACCGGCCTCACCCCGGCGACGACCTATCACTACCGGCTCGTGGCCACCAACGCCGACGGCACGATCTACGGTTACGACTACACGTTGACCACCGGCCCGGCGACGGAGGTCCCGCCGACCAACTCCGGGGCGCCCGGGGTGACGGGAACCGTCGAGCAGGGGGTCAAGCTCACCGCGGCCGTCGGCTCGTGGAATCCGTCGGGCCTCTCATTCGGCTATCAGTGGCAGCTGTCGACCGACGGCGGCAACAGCTGGACCAACATCTCCGGGGCGACGGCGTCCACCTACACCGTGCCCGGAGCCGACCTGGGCGATGATCTCCGGGTCCAGGTCACCGGGACCAACGCCTACGGCTCGGCCTCCGCGGTGTCACCGGCCGCGGGTCCGGTCGCCTCCGGTGCTCCGGTCTCGGTGGTGGCACCCACGGTGAGTGGCGGCACGCAGCGCACGAACGTGCTGACCGCGGCGGTCGGTAGTTGGAGCGGCCCCGGGCTCTCCTACAGCTACCACTGGCAGCGGTCGGCGGACGGGAGCAACTGGACCACGATCTCAGGCGCCACCTCGTCCAGCTACACGCTCGCGCAGACCGACGAGGGCGACCACATCCGGGTGCTGGTGACTGCGACCAACGCCTACGGCAGCGCCTCTGCCGCCAGCGCCGCCGGCGCGGCGGTCACCGCGTTCCCGCCGGCCAACACGGTGGCGCCGGCGATCTCCGGCACCGCATCGCGAGGATCCACGCTCAAGGCGAGCGCCGGGGCGTGGAGCGGTCCCGGCCTGGCCATCTCCTACCAGTGGCAGCGCAACGCAGGTGGGGGCTTCGCGAACATCCCCGGCGCCACCGCGAGCAGCTACACGCTCGCGGTCGCCGACGAGGGAGCGACCGTTCGCGTCGTCGTCACCGCCGCGAACGTCGATGGATCCGCGTCGGACCCGTCCGCAGCCTCGGGTCAGGTCACCCATTCGTTGCCGAGTGACACGGTCGCGCCGTCGATCACCGGCACGGCCGGCCGCGGTGACACGCTCACCGGGGCCCACGGCACCTGGGGTGGAGCCGGTACGACCCTGAGCGGTCAGTGGCAGCGATCGACCAACAACGGTTCGAGCTGGACGAACATCTCGGGCGCGACCGGCTCGACATACAAGCTCACCGTCGACGACGAGGGGGATCGCATCCGCTACCAGGTCACCGGCACCAACCCCGACGGGCACGTGACAGCGTCCAGCTCCGCGTCGGCGACGGTGGCGGCGACCCCGCCCTCGAACACCGCCGCGCCCAAGCTCACCGGGACGGCGAAGCGGTCCTCCACGCTCACGGTGAACGTCGGAACATGGCACGGAGTGGGCAACAGCTACACGTATCGCTGGCAACGCTCAAGCGACGGTGGCTCGAACTGGACCACGATCTCGGGCGCGACCGCCAGCACCCACACCGTCGCCGCCGCCGACCAGGGCTCGAAGCTGCGGGTCGTCGTCACCGCGACCAACGCGGACGGGACCGCGTCCGCGACGACCTCCGCGACCGGCGTCGTTCCGTCCTGAACCCGCGGTGGGCGCGTCTCAGGCGAACAGCGGGCGCAGGTGGTCGTTGAGGAACATCCCGCCGGGATCGAGTTGGCGCCGGATCGCGATGAAGCGCTCTGACTCCGGATACCGGTCGCGCAGCTGCGCGGCGGTGAGGAAGTGCAGCTTGCCCCAGTGCACGCGTGCGTCGAACTCGCCGAGCAGCCGGTCGACGGCGCGCAGGTAGTCCCAGTAGTCGGTGCCGGGCTTGCCCGAGACCGACAGGACGATCGTCGGCGTCCGGTAGTTGGGCGACAGGTAGGCGTCATCAGGCCCCACCGTCCGCACCTCCAGCGGATAGACGGAGTCCGGAAGGCTCGAGAGCATCAGCTCGCGCATCGCGGACAGCGCCTCGGGCGCGCGCGGCAGCGCGACGAAGTACTCCAGCTCGTGGAAGTTCGGGTCGTACTCCATCGGATAGACCCGGTAGCAGCGGTCGACGAGCCGTCCGGGGGTTGGGTCGTCGGGCTCGTCGGTCGGTGCCTCGTCGTAGATCTTCACGTAGCAGCGGTCGGCCATCGGCTCGCCGTGTCCGTCGAGGTTGTAGAGCGCGCCGGACTCCTCGGTGGGCAGCCAGAAGAAGCCGAAGTGACGATGCTCGGAGACGAGTTCGTCCCAGCGTTCGAGCACCTCGTCCCACGGCCACAGGTCGACCCGCTGTTTGAGCCGATAGGCCGCCGTCACCTCCAGCTCGAGCTCGGTGATCACGCCCAGCATCCCGACCGAGACCTGCGCGGCTCGCAGCAGCTCAGGCTCCTGCTCACCGATCTCCCGGACCTCGCCCGAGGCGGTCACGAGCCGCACCGCGCGCACCACCCCCGACAGGCTGGTGAACCGCGTGCCGGAGCCGTGGGTCGCCGTCGACACCGCGCCGGCGATCTGCTGGGTGTCGATGTCACCCTGGTTGATGAGGGCGAGACCCTCGGCCCACAGTGGCTCGTAGAAGTCACGGATCCGCGTGCCCGCTCGCGCTCGCGCCCGTCGGCGGCCGGCGTCCACCGAGGCGACGCCGGTGAGCGCCGAGAGGTCGAGGAGCAGCCCGTCGGTCTCGACCACCGGCGTGAACGAGTGCCCCGCCCCCGCCACCCGCACGCGGAGCCCGCGGGCGCCGGCGGCCGTGACCAGGCGCGCCACCTCCGCCTCCTCCCGCGGTGCGGCACGATGGGCGGGCTCGGCGGTGCGGTTGCCCACCCAGTTGGTCCAGGTCGCTCCGGCCGGCAGTTCGATCGTCTCGGTCATGGGCGCATCATCCCACGCGCTGTCGGCGCCCGGGCGCCACGAACCGCCCGTCGGGGCGGATCTCGAAGTGGCTGCGGGGAAAGTCCTCGCGTGAGAGCCGCGCGACGAGCGGTGCGTCACCATCGCCGCGCGCGCGGCGCGGCAGGCCATCGTCGAGGGTGACCGGGATCCAGCGGGCGGCGGTCGCCCGGCCCGTGGCGACGCTGAGCGTGACCCGGATGATGCCGCTGTCGTTGAGCACGCCACCGCCGCCGAGCGTGTGGTAGCCGACGAAGTTGCCGAGCGAGTAGGCGATCAGGTGCCCGCGATCGTCCTGCACTCCGCGCACGACATGCGGGCCGGAACCGAGGACCACCGAAGCGCCGGCCGCGATCACGGCATGGGCGAATCGTCGCGCGTCGCCGCGGTTCTCGCCCAGGAAGTACTGGGTGCCGCGCGGCGTGTGCAGCTGATCGGCTCCCTCCGCGCCCGCGTGGATGATCACCACGACGAGCGCCGCGTGGCGAGCCGCCTGGCGCACCATCGCCTGGGCTCGCGGAATGTCGAGCAGGTTCGCGGTGTTCGTGTAGGGGGCGAACCCGAGGAAGGCGACCCGCACCCCGTGGGTGGTCAGGTCGGTGATCTGCCCCGGATCCCCGGTCCACGCGACCCCGGCGCGCCTCAACGCGGCAATCGTCTGCGCGTGGCCGCTGGGGCCGAAGTCCTGGGCGTGGTTGTTGGCCTGGTTGACGAGGTCGAAGCCGAGCCGACGCAGGGCGACCCCCGTGGACGGCGGGGCCTGGAACGCGAAGCAGGTGCCCGATGTCGCGGTCCCGGTCGTCCCGCACTTGGAGATGCCGCCGACCGACAGCGTTCCCTCGAGGTTGCCGAGCGTGAGGTCGGCGTCGCGCAGCGTTCCGGCGATCGGCGCGAGCGCGTGGTCCAGGCCGCCGGGCGGCAGCCCGAGCTGGGTACTCAGCGCGATGTCGCCGACCCACTGCAGCGTCACCGTCGGGGCAGCGGTGCTCGCGCGCGCCTGCGGCGCGGACATCGTCGCGAGCCCGGAGGGCCCGGTGAGCCCGGCGACCACGGCGACCACGGCGAGCGCCGCCGAGATCCGGCGCGATCCGATCACGATGCCGGATCGTAACCGGATCGAGGACCCGGACCCGCTCGCTTTGACACATCTGAGCGGCTTCTGATATATCAGCCGTATGTCCAGCGGAAGCCCCTCCACGCAGCGCGTGGTCATCATCGGCGCCGGCATCGTCGGCAACAGCCTCGCGTACCACCTCACCCGGCTCGGGGTCACCGAGATCACGCTGCTTGACAAGGGCCCGCTGCCGCGGCCCGGAGGCTCGACCGGCCACGCCTCGAACTTCATCTTCCCCGTCGACCACAACAAGCAGCTCACCGAGTTGATCGCGGAGTCGCTGCGCCAGTACGAGGCGCTCGGCCTGCGCATGCAGTGCGGCGGCATCGAGGTGGCGCGGACCGAGGCGCGCATGCAGGAGCTGGAGCGCCGGATCGACTCGGGCATCTCCTACGGGGTGCAGCAGCTGGAGATGATCTCGCCCGCGCGGATCAAGGAGCTGGTCCCCTACCTGGAGGAGGGCGAGCTGCTCGGCGGCTTCTACTCGCCGACTGCGTCGGTGGTGGAGTCGATCCCGGCCGCCACGATCATGCGCGAACGCGCCGTCGAGGCCGGCCTTGAGGTGATGGACGAGACCGAGGTGCTCGGGATCGACGTCGAGCGCGGACGGGTGCGCTCGGTCCAGACCTCCCGTGGGGAGCTCGAGGCCGATCGGGTGGTGATCGCCTGCGGGGCGTGGAGCCCACGGATCGCGCGGATGGCGGGCGCCAAGATCCCGCTCACGCCGATGATCCACCAGATGATCGAGGTCGGCCCGGTCCCGCGCTTTGCGGGCGCCGAGCGCCAGATCGAGTGGCCGATCATCCGCGACATGGACAACTTCATGTACGAGCATCAGAAGTGGGAGGGACTGCACATCGGCTCCTACGCCCACCGGCCGATTGCGCTCAGCTCCGACGAGATCCCGTCGCTGGCCGACGCCGAGCTCTCGCCGACCGAGATGCCGTTCACCGAGGAGGATTTCGCGCCGCAGCTGGCGGCCGCGCGCGGGCTGATGCCCGAGATCCTCGACGACCCGTCGGTGAAGATGCACTACGCGATCAACGGCGTGCTGTCGGTGACCTTCGACGGCCTGCCGCTGCTCGGGGAGACCCCGGAGGTCCGCGGCCTGTGGTCGGCCGCGGCGGTCTGGGTGCGTGAGGGACCGGCGGTCGGCAAGACCCTGGCGGAGCTGATGGTGCACGGCGACTGCGAGATCGACATCCACGGCTGCGACATCGCGCGCGCCCATCCACACCAGCGCACGCGTGCCCACGTGCTCGCCCGAGCCAACGAGGGCTTTCCCAAGATGTACGGGATCGTCCATCCCGCCGAGCAATGGGGGTCCGATCGCCCCAACCGCCTCGCGCCCTTCGACGACCGCCAGGAGGCGCTCGGCGCCGCGTTCATCGAGACCGGGGGCTGGGAGCGGCCCAACTGGTATGAGTCCAACGCGGGGCTGGTGGAGGAGTACCGCGACCGGATCCCGGTGCGCGAGGCCGAGTGGGACGCGCGGTGGTGGTCCCCGATCATCAACGCCGAGCATCTGGCGATGCGCGATCGCGCCGCGGTGATCGACCTCACCGCGTTCGCGATCTTCGACATCACCGGTCCGGGGGCTCTCGACGCCGTCCAGCGGATCGCGATGCGCCAGATGGACGTCGCGATCGGACGGGTCGTCTACACGCCGGTCCTCAGCCCGAGCGGGGGCTTCAAGGCCGACCTGACGATCATGCGCCTGGCCGACGAGCGCTTCCGCGTGGTGACGGGCGCCGCGCACGGGATGGCGGACTTCAAGTGGTTCGCCGACCGGCTGCCCGACGACGGCTCGGCGCAGATCCACGATCGCACGAACGCGTACTCGACGCTCGGCCTGTGGGGACCGCGGGCGCGCGACATCCTCGGATCGCTCACCGCCGACGACATCTCCCACGAGGGCCTGGCGTTCGGTCGCTGCCGGGAGATCGAGGTCGGCTCGCTGCCGGTGCTCATCTCACGGATCTCCTACGTCGGCGACCTCGGCTGGGAGCTGTACGTGCCCTTCGAGCAGGGCACCCGGCTGTGGGACCTCCTGTTCGAGGCCGGCGCTCCGCACGGTCTGATCCCCGCCGGCATCGGCGTCTACAACACGACCGGCCGGCTGGAGAAGGGCTACCGCGCCTACGGAGCCGAGCTCGACAACGACTATGACGTGGTGGAGGCCGGCATGGCCTGGGGCAAGGTCAAGGACGCGGACTTCGTCGGCAAGGAGGCGCATGTCGCGCAGCGTGAGTCCGAGCCGGCGGCGCACATGTGCACCCTTGTCGTCGATGACCACACCGCGTCTGACGGCGTCCAGCGCTACATGCCGGCCAACGTCCCGATCCTCACCCGGGACGGCCGGCCGCTGGTTGACGCCAAGGGGCGCACCTCGTACGTGACCAGCGCCGGGTCCGGCCCCTCGCTCGGGGCCTACCTGCTCATGGGCTACCTGCCGCCCGAGCAGGCGGTGGTCGGCACCGAGCTGTCGGTGCGTTACCTCGGAGACCGGTACCCGGTCACCGTGCGCAGCGCCGACTCGACCTCGCTGTTCGATCCCGACAACGAGCGCATCCGCTCCTAGCCTGCGAGCCGCGCCGCCGTCAGCACTCGACGACGTTCACCGCAAGGCCTCCGAGCGAGGTCTCCTTGTACTTGTGGCTCATGTCCCGGCCCGTCTCGCGCATGGTGCGGATCGCGTCGTCGAGCGAGACGAAGTGACTGCCGTTGCCGCGCAACGCGAGCTGACAGGCGTTGATCGCCTTCACCGACGCGACCGCGTTGCGCTCGATGCACGGCACCTGGACCAGGCCGGCGATCGGATCGCAGGTGAGCCCGAGGTTGTGCTCCATCGCGATCTCGGCCGCGTTCTCCACCTGCGCCGGGGTCCCGCCGAGCACCTCGCACAGGCCGGCGGCGGCCATCGCGCAGGCGGTCCCGACCTCCCCCTGGCAGCCGACGTCGGCGCCGGAGATCGAGGCGTTCTCCTTGCACAGGCTGCCGATCGCGGTCGCCGCGAGCAGAAAGCGAAACACGCCCTCCTCCGACGCGCCGGGCACGAAGTTGACGTAGTAATGCAGGACCGCGGGGATGATCCCGGCGGCGCCGTTCGTCGGTGCGGTGACCATCCGCCCGCCCGAGGCGTTCTCCTCGTTGACGCTCAGCGCGTACAGGTTGACCCACTCCAGCTGGACGAGCGGCGAGTCGGGCGAGGCGAGCCGCAGCTGGGCATGCAGCTTGGCGGCCCGCCGCGGCACCCCGAGCCGGCCCGGGAGCACACCCTCTCGGGTGAGGCCGCGCTGGACGCACTCCTGCATCGCCCGCCAGATCGTGCTCAGCCGCTCCTCGATCTCCTCCTCGCTGCGCTGCGCGAGCTCGTTGCGCCGGACGATCTCGCTGATCGGGAGGTCCGCCCCGTCGGCGTGGGCGATGAGCTCCGCGGCGCTGCCGAACGGATGGGGCAGCTCGGGACCGGGCGGCGGCGGCGCGTCGAGCTCGGCCTGCTCGTGGATGAACCCGCCGCCGACCGAGAAGTACGTCCGCTGCTCGACGATCTCGTCGTCGCGGCGGGCGGTGAGCGTGAGCGCGTTGGAATACGGCGTCGGGCGCGCGCTGCGGTTGAACGTGATCGCGTGTGCCGGGTCGAAGCGCACGGCGTGTCGGCCCAGTAGCGACAGCTGCTTGTCGTCGGCGATCCTCTGGACCCGGTCGCCGATCCTCTCCACGTCGATCGTCTCGGGTGCCTCGCCCTCCAGGCCCATCATCACCGCGCGGTCGGTGCCATGACCGACGCCGGTGAGCGCGAGCGAGCCCATCAGCTCGACCTCGACCGTGTCGATCGTCGTCAGCGTGTGCTCGCCCTCGTCGAGCAGCTCGGCGAACCGCCGCGCCGCCCGCATCGGCCCCACCGTATGCGAGCTCGAGGGTCCGATCCCGACGGAGAACAGCTCAAAGGCACTGACCGTCACGTTTCGCTCCTCGGCTGGGCGTGACGCGGCCCGCGCACTCAGTCGCCGGCCAGCGCCGCGGCCAGCTCGTCGTGCAACCGCCGCAGATGATGCTCGGCCGGCACGAGCACGTTGTCGTGCGCATACACGCGGCTCTGCGCCCCCAGCTGACAGCGCTCGCAGGCCTCGAAGTCCTGCCGGTTGACGCGGTCGAACAGCTCGACCGTCGGGCCGATGTCCGGTCCGTCGGAGAGCGCCTCGGGCGCGAACAGCCAGTCGCAGACGACCTCGGTGCGGCCCGGCGCCAGCGGGACGAAGCGGTGCAGCACGACGTGATCGTCGAACAGGTTGACGAACGAGTTGGGGAACAGGGTGATTGCGTAGTAGGCGCGCTGCTCGGTCTCGGTGAGCTCGGGGAGCGTCGGCAGGCCGGCGCGGCCGTCGACGGTGAAGCCCGCGGCCTCGTCGCTCAGCGCCGAGCCGTGCCCCACCTGGAGCGCCTGGGAGGCGACCCCGCCGCGGAACTCGGGGATCGCCGCGACGAGCTCGGGGTGGATCGAGGAGCAGTGGTAGCACTCCATGAAGTTCTCCACGATCAGCTTCCAGTTGGCCGCCACGTCGTAGCGGATCTGGTGCCCGCTCACCAGCCGCTCGAGCTCCCAGCGCCCCAGGGCCGCGTCATCCCCCAGCCGCTCACGCAGCTGCCCGGTCACCGAGGCGTCGAAGTCGTCGGGGTCCCCCTGGAGCGTCACCCACAGACAGCCGTGGGCCTCCACCGCGCAGACCTGCTGCAGGCCGAGGTGCTCCTGCTCAGGGCCGACCGAGTCGCGCATGTTCGGCGCGCCCAGGAGCCCGCCGTCCAGTCCGTAGGACCAGGAGTGATACGGGCAGCGCATCATCCGCGGACACGATCCGCGTTGCTCGAGCAGGATCCGCGCACCACGGTGGCGGCAGATGTTGAGCATCGCCCGCACCGAACCGTCGGTCTGGCGGATCACGATCACGCTCTCCCCGGCGACGTCGGCGGTGACGAAGTCGCCGGGGGTCGGGATCTCGGCGCCACGGCCGACGAGCATCCACCGCCGCGCGAAGAACGCCCGCAGCTCGCGGTCGAGCACGTCCGGGTCGGTGTACCCCGAGCGATCGGGGCACGCGAGCAGACGGGGATCGGAGTGAGAGAGCGCGGTCATCTGTGCATCCTGAGTCGGTCCACGGGTCAGTCGGCGGCGCCCGCCGGAGTGGCGCCCACCGTGTGACGGTAGAACGATGCGCTGGAGGGCGGAAGCGGGGTGAGCCCGCGGATCAGATCCGCCGCCTTCTCCGCGAGCATCGCCACCGGCGCGTAGATGTTCCCGTTGGTCACGTAGGGCATCGCCGCGGCGTCGACGACGCGCAGTCCGTCCACGCCGTGCACGCGCATCGTCGCCGGATCGAGCACCGCGTCGGGGCCGGTACCCATCTTGCAGGTGCACGATGGGTGCAGCGCGGTCTCTCCGTCGCGGGCGACCCAGTCAAGGACCTCCTCGTCGGTCTGGACCGACGGTCCCGGGGAGAGCTCGCCGTCGTTGTAGGGATCGAACGCCGGCTGGTTGAGGATCTTGCGCGCGCACTTGACCGCCTCGATCCATTCCCGGCGATCCTGGTCGGTCGAGAGGTAGTTGAAGCGCAGCGCCGGGTGGCGGCGCGGATCAGAGGAGGTGATCTTCACCGAGCCGCGCGCGTCGGAATACATCGGCCCGACGTGCACCTGGTAGCCATGCCCCTTGGGCGCAGAGCCGTCGTAGCGGACCGCGATCGGCAGGAAGTGGAACATCAGGTTGGGGTAGGCGACCTCGTCGTTGGAGCGGATGAAGCCGCCGGACTCGAAGTGGTTGGTCGCTCCTGGCCCCTCGCGGAAGAGCAGCCACTGCAGGCCGACGAGCGGCCGGTTGCGCCACTTCATCGCGGGTGCGACCGACACCGGCAGCTTCGATCCGTACTGGATGTAGACCTCGAGATGGTCCTGCAGGTTCTCGCCGACGCCGGGGAGGTCGTGGACCGGCTTGACGCCGACCTGCTCCAGTTCGCGGGCGTTGCCCACGCCGGACAGCTGGAGCAGCTGCGGGGAGTTGATCGCCCCGCCGCACAGGATGACCTCGCCGGCGCGGATCGTCTCCCGATGGGCGCGCGTGCCGCCCGGACCGGTGCTGACCACCTCGACACCGACCGCCCGATTGCCCTCGAACACGACCCGTTCCACGAACGCCCGGGTGCGGACCTCGAGGTTGGAGCGGCTCATCGCGGGATGCAGCCAGGCCCGGGCGGCGCTCAATCGATGCCCGCGGAAGATCGCCCGGTCAAAGGCGGCGAACCCCTCCTGGCGATAGCCGTTGACGTCGTCGGTGAGCGGATAGCCGGCCTGCTGGACCGCCTTGAAGAAGGCGCCGCACAACGGGTTGGTCACCGGCCCGCGCTCCAGCTTCTGGGGGCCGTCGGCGCCGCGCCACTCGTCGGCCCCGGCCAGGCAGGTCTCCAGCTTCTTGAAGTAGGGCAGGCAGTGGGCGTAGTCCCAGTTCTCCATGCCGGGGTCCGCGCCCCAGCGTTCGTAGTCGAGCGGGTTGCCGCGCTGGAAGATCATCCCGTTGATCGAGCTCGAGCCGCCCAGCACCTTGCCGCGGGCGTGGTAGATGCGCCGGCCGTTCATGTGCGGCTCGGGCTCGGACTCGTATTTCCAGTCGTAGAAGCGGTTGCCGATCGGGAACGAGAGTGCCGCGGGCATGTGGATGTAGAGGTCCCACAGCGAGTCGTTGCGCCCCGCCTCGAGCACCAGCACACGCGTCGCGCTGTCCTCGCTCAACCGTGCACCGAGAACCGATCCCGCGGCGCCGCCGCCGACGATCACGACGTCATAGCTCATCTCAGGTCCTCCTCGGTTTGCGCGCCGGCCGGCCGCTGGACACAGTGTCCGGGCCAGGTCCTGGCATTCATCTAATATAT
>Ga0070737_10003040_pt1 | contig 18813 bp, 14 predicted proteins | sample Coa_R1_10_FD_66438 | JGI IMG/M metagenome (GOLD analysis project Ga0070737, IMG submission 66438) | Surface soil microbial communities from Centralia Pennsylvania, which are recovering from an underground coalmine fire - Coalmine... | ecosystem: Environmental > Terrestrial > Soil > Unclassified...
CGCGCCGCTTTCTATCCTGAGCGGGATTCTGGGATCGAGCGGTTCGGTAGCCGGCAATCTGGCTCAAATCGGTCTGGGCTTTGGCGTGAATTCCATTTTCCTCCATAACTCCCGAGGAATTGAGGCGCAGGCGGATGAAGTGGGAACTTATATTCTCTATCATGCAGGCTACGATCCACATGCTATGGCGCAGTTCTTCCAAATCCTTCAGCAAAAGTATCCACAACAGACAATTCAGTTCTTTTCGGACCACCCCAATCCGGGCAATCGCATCAAGGCCGTGGATCAAGAGATACCCTTGCTGGGCCCCCCTCGGAAATGGATAACGGATACGCCGGAATTTGAGAGCATCAAGAAAAGAGTTGAGTCGTTGCCCGCTCCGCCGCCTGCCCGCCATTAGCGTTCCTGAAACAATGTCTTTCCCAGATCAAGGCAGCCTGACCGGCTTAAAGCCGCTTTTGCAGATCCGCCATTTGGCTGGTACATTCGAATCGCAGGCTAATCCCTCAGACGGTGGAGAGCACTCACCGAGGAGCATTCCATGAAAAATTCCCGATTTTCAGTTCTGATTCTGGCTGCTGGCAATGCAACACGCTTCAAATCGGATCGCACGAAGGTGCTCCACCCTCTGGCAGGCCGCTTTCTGGGGGAGTATGTGCTTGAAACGGCGCTGGCCTGCCGTCCCGAGCGAGCCTATATGGTGATCGGGCATGGAGCTCATCAGGTACAGGAGGCGTTTTCGAGACCTGGGCTCACATTCATCACTCAGCGTGAGCGGCGAGGAACGGGTGACGCCGTCAGAGCGGCGCGGGCGGAGCTTGAAAAGTGCCCCAGCCCTTCGGTTGTAGTTCTGGTAGGGGATGCGCCGCTGTTAAGCTCCGAAACGCTTTGCGGCCTGGTGCAATTCCACGCTGAATCGGGAGCTGCCGCAACTGTCCTGACAACCAGGCTTGAAGATCCTCAGGGCTATGGCCGCATCCTGCGCGCGGCGGGCGCCCGCATCCGAGTCATCGTGGAAGAAAAGGATTGCAACCCCGCTGAGAAAAAAATTCGTGAGATCAATTCCGGCATCATCTGCTTTTCACGAGAAGAGTTGCTAGAGCATCTGGACGACTTGACCGATGCGAATGCGCAGAGGGAATTTCTGCTCACCGATATGGTGCGCATCTTCAATCACCGAAAGCTGAAAGTCATGGCTTTTCCAGTTTCCAACTCACGGGAGGTGCTGGGAGTGAATGATCGAGTGGAACTGGCGCAAGTGGAAAAGATTATCCGAATGCGCAAGGCAGAAGCGCTCATGCGCGGCGGGGTTACGCTGGTGAATCCGGAGATTACCGTGATTGACGATGCGGTAGAAGCCGGGAGAGACACTCGTATTGAGGCCGGAGCCCACCTGCTGGGGCGCACCATCGTGGGCCGCGATTGCCTCATCCAGCCGTATTCACTCATCACGGACTCAGTTCTGGGTGACCGGGTCACCATTCGGCCCTTTTCAATCGTCCACGAGTGCGAAGTGGCGTCTGACGCGGTTATTGGCCCGTTTGCCCACCTTCGGGACGGCACCGTGATTGGACCGGAGGCGCGCATTGGCAATTTCGTCGAGGTTAAAAAGTCACGAATCGGTCGTGGCGCCAAGTCACTGCATCTGACCTATCTTGGCGATGCTACCCTCGGCGAGCGCGTCAATGTGGGAGCCGGCACAGTGACCTGCAATTACGACGGTGAGAAAAAGCATCCCACCGTCATTGAGGATGGAGTTTTCATAGGCAGCGGATCGATGCTGGTGGCGCCCATCCGGGTGGGCCGGGGATCTTACGTTGCTGCCGGATCCACGGTGACGGAAGATGTGCCTCCTGAATCTCTTGCCCTGGGACGCGCTCGCCAGGTGAACAAGGAAGGCTGGGTCCGGGAGCATGCCAAGCGAAAAGAAGCCCACCCAGGCGCTAGATTGCTCGCCGATGAAGAGCCGGCTGGCAATTGTCACTAAATGGCAAATCAGGGTTGGCGAGGGGAGCTTAGCCATGGCGCAAAGCCCACAGGCTAAGGACAACCGCCCTTCAACGCAGGTCGGATTAGGACTGGTTATTAACGCCCATGAACTAGCCTACCAAGCCTGCTCTATCTCCGCTTAAAATAAGCCTAAAATGCAGAAAAATTTACATCATCAAGGAAAGAATTGCGACGCAAGTGGGTGTAGGCTCTTACCTTAGGGTGGTATACTCCAAGCGTCTCAAGGGGATTCATGTAGATCACAGATTGGCATCCGCTTTGCTATATAAGCATGCGGTTACCAGATCCCATTTCAAATGGTTATCTGAAAGGCACCCGAAGGGAGAAACTGTATGGCCATCGATGATGTTCCAGACCCGAAGCCAAGCGTCGTCCAGACCGCAAAATCGGACCATTCAGGGCGATTCGCGGCTATTTTTGTAATCCTCGCCTTGCTGATTATCGGCGAGATCTACTCGTTTACCCGCTTCTCTTCTCTGCGCTCCGATCTCCAGTCGCAGCAAGCGCTGTTGAATAAGCGAATGAGCGCAGAACTCTCCAACAAGATTCAGGATTTACAGAATGCCAATGCCCAGTCTCTGGACGAACTGCGGAGCGAGCTTGACAGCACCGTTACCCAGATGAGCAAGTCGCAGAAGACAGCCATGGCCCGGGCGCACTACGCAGGGTATTTAGTGAAAAAACTCGAGCGCGAACAGAACCAGAACGCTCAGGAGCTTCGCCAAGCCCTGGCGCAGAAGGCCGACCAACAGCAAGTAGGTTCGCTGACTCAGGATGTGTCGAGCACCAAGACCGATCTCGCGAGCACCAAAAAGACCATGGACACGCTGGCCAAAGACCTTGGCATGGCGCGCAGTAATCTCGGCACCTTGATCGCAACCAACCACCAGGATATTGTGGCGCTTCAGAAGCTGGGACAGCGAGACTATTTTGAGTTCTCCCTCGACCAGAATCAGAAGAAGACGGTTGCAGGAATCAGCCTGGACCTGAAGCACACCAGCACTCGCCACCACACTTATAACGTCGACATGTTCTACAATGATATGAAGATCACCCGCAAGAACCTGGCGATTGATCAGCCGATCTTCTTTGCGCCCAAATTCACGCACCAGTTCTATGAGATGGTTGTCTACCAGATCGCGCCTCACCGAGTTGTAGGCTATATCAGCACCCCGAAGGGCGCTCTTCAGGAGATGGCCTCTTCGCAGACTCAACCGGCACAGACTCAAGCTGCGCAGTAAGCTGAGGTTTAAAGCGGAGCAATTCCAGGAGCGGGCTTCTTAGCCAAGAGGCCCGCTCTTTGTTTATCGAGCTTCGCAAATTATCGTGACGATATTTCCTGTAGCGGCGCTGTCCTCAGCGCCGAAAAACGCCGGTGGAGACACCGGCGTTACAATACGGACCGTCACTATAATTTGCGGACTTCAGTAGGCGGGATTGCGCAACGCTAATTGGCCTGATCCGCCGGGACTTCGTGAAGCGTTGTTTCACGTCCACAGCAGAAGCAATGCCCGGGTTGCACGTAAGTGATGTTACAGACTTCGCAGTAGTACTGGATTTTATAAAGCTTTCCGTTGTGAATGTCGTACATCCGCTGCACCACAAAGTCTCCGCCGGGCCCCATCGTCCCCACCAGTTGGAGTTCATGGTTCAGTAACCGCTTATCTTCCAGAGTGTGCAGGATATAGGCGGACTGACCTTGCAGGATGTAATCCTTAGCCCCTACTTTCAAAGCAGGACCCTTTCCGGGCAGCGCGCTGAGCGTGCCGCGCAGTATGATGGGAGCGTTTTGCGGTTTGGGCGCCGGGCGAGCAGCACCCAGGCAGAAAACTGACCCAGTCCCTAGCGCCAGAAAGAAAACCAACATTATCAAAAACAGTTGCGCAAAACGGCTCGCCGTACCACGCCCGAAAGCGAATTTTGGTGGTTGTTCATCTCGATGGGTGAGCATTCTATACACCCTCCGCTTGGCTGATCCCCTTACCCCTGTCCATCTTCCCCGCCTGAGGAGAGAGTGTGGCAGGCAATTCTTTCTGCTCCTCTCCCCGCGAGCGGGGAGTGTAAAGCGGTGGGTGAGGGGGTGGGTAAAACCTCTGAGCGAACGCATGGGATGCAGCGCTCACTCCTCTCTCCAATCCCAATACTATCCCTGATACTGCCCCACCAGGACCATCGCAAATGGCAATGGCTGTTCGGCTCCACCACCAGCAGGTTTTGTATCTAGATTCACATCCAAAGCCCAATTACCCTGATCATCCTGCACGGCCGCAGGCAGCTTGGAGCCCGAGTTCTGGCTGACAGGGTCGAGCATCATCACCGCTGGATGGCCAGTTCCGGTTGTCAGACGGCTGGCTTTCACCAGATCATTGAAACTCAGATCCTGCGTGGGATTGCTGTCACTGGCAATGGGAATGAGCAGCAGAAAATCGCGATAAGAGCTTACGCCCATATGGTTGCCATCTTGCGGGATCAATCCGTAGCGCAACGTATAGTAACCGGGCTTGATGGCCTGCCCCCGATAATCTTTGCTGGCGCTCGGAAAGTAAATGACTCCGACGAATTCACCCATGCTGAGGCCGCCGTAGAGAACATCGGAGGACGCCGCCGGGCTCTTTTGAGTTGGGATCCCTTTTCTCCACCAGATTTCACAGAGAGGCGCGCCCTGGGCGTTCTCAAACTGTACCCCTTGTGATTCCAAGGTCGATTGAATCGATTGGGGAATCTGCGACGCATTGGGCGCGCTTCCCACAACAGCTTTATAAGACCCTTGACTCCAGCCCAAAGCCGCAACTAAAAAAAGGCTGGCAAACGAGAATGCAATGGTAAATCTTGATCTCATCAGATTCGCCCTCGTCGATGGTTAAGTTGTCCAAAAACAAAAAGGGGAGCGAACTGCTTGCTCCCCCTGATGCTTCATCCTTGCTGGGTTGCAGGCTTTACAACTGAAAAGTGCCAATGTAGGCGCTGCGATCATCCTTCTGGTTCCATACCGCGCCTAATCCCGCCCCGTTAAAGGCTTCTTCAACCGTATAAGCCGGCATGGCATGCGCAACCTTCGTCAGCGGAGGATAGTAGAGTTCCTCATTGCCGCAGATGCTGTCTCCGGCGCAGAGGCTCCGCGTTTGAATGCGAGCCAGATTGCCAGCAACCACCGTAACCGTGCCATGGTGCATGCCGCTGCCAAAGTCAACCTTGATCGGGGCTCGGTCGACCCGGACAATGTGCTCCACCAGCGGCCCGCCGGCTGTTTGAACAAAATTCACCAACGCCCGTCGCTGGGCGGCATTCGCATGCTGGTCAACAATCACGATGGCTTTTGCAGGATAAGGGTTATGGTAAGGATCGCCCAGATTATCCTTGGCCCGAACGACAGCCATCACGCTAAGTCCGTTCAAGTTGACGCCTTGCCACTCGCCCTGGCTGATGGTCCAGGTCAGAATAGCCCGGCGCCCCTCCACACCCACTTCAGAATTGGCGAAGCAGGGGCCGGTATAAACATCCGCCGTTCTGACTTCCACATAATTGCCTCGAATCGCAGCGCTGGAAGGAATAGCCCATAAAATCAGGGCTGCCAATGTTGCGAGTCCACTAATCCCAAGCTTTTTCATTTCTCAAAACCTCCTCGAGCGGTCGCCCAATCTTCCTTGCTAAAATTTTACCTCTCTCAAATCAGGAATTCAATTGCAACGGCAGGCTGAGGGAAGTATTACCAAAAAGCATTGCGCATCGAAGTGAAGAGCGCCCTTTTTATGTGATGCGCAGGCTTTGATGCGCGATTCATCATTTCACGAATCAGACCAATGCCGGGATTCTTCGTTGTCTTCGGCTCCTCGAATGACAGGCGTCGGGAGGCGCATATCAGGAGCCAACGTAAGAGCGGATGGCATCCACCCATGGGGGATGGCCTTGCCTCCCAGCGTCAATTCCATGCCACTGAACGACGAACAATTTCCACATTTTTCCATGAAGTCTCTTCTTTTCTTTTGATTACAATGAACGAACAAGTTCAATTTATAAGTCATTTAGATTCTTTAAGATACGAGAGGGTTTGAAGATTGTTGGCCAATACCCAGCGAATAATAAGCCAATAACATTCTTGCCTTTAATGAGGTAACTTTTTCTCCGCGCTCACCAAACCTAAACATTCTCTTTTTCCGCGCCTCCCGCCGGAGTCGCGGCCTTTTGAGCCCCTGATTACAGTCCCGCGCATAGACAAAAGCAATCGGTCCTGATCGATTGGAGCGCTCATTGTTATTTGCCTTCTGTTTCGATTCCGTTCCAGTCTCGCGCCGCCCTCTTCCCCCAACGACTGTCAATGCGGTCCTTGGGAAAAGAGCCGGGCGCTGAAGAAACGTTTTCATAAGTTAGGCTACTAGGATAGCCTAAAAGACGTCAAGCCTGACTGCAAGGGAGTTGACATATTTTCCAGCGAGAGAAAGAAAAACGCGGCCTCTCGCCAGGACGCCAGGAAAGCGCCGACCCGATAAAATTGTCTTGTGTTAAGTGCATCATCGCCAAAATGTTCTCTTGACATCCCCTTTCATAGAACGGCAGGAAAGCGCTGACCGTGGCTAGCAGCTACCAACTCCATCTCAGGCCAGCGCCAATGACAATGAGGATGTGAACTCGGGCGGACGCACACATCGCTCCGCCTGCATCGCATAAATGGCGTAATATGCCATATATGCCCTAGCCGAGATCAGGTCCATGGCATCTATGTTAGAATCCACCTATCCAGACACAATGCCTATAAGTGACGCGCCATGTTCAAAGCGCTCAGCAATCTGAATGTCCTTGAGATCCTTCGAGTGGGCCTTGCCGGACTCGTCTTCCTGCTCGCGGTCCTTGCGTTCTGGCTCATCCAACGGGAGCAGCAGCGATCGTCAAACCCCCGCAAAGGCATTCTGCATGCCATCTACACTTTTATGTCGGTCAATTTGCTGGCGGCGGTGCTGGTGGTCGTGTCGGGCTACCTGGGTTCACAGCCGCAGCGTGGCGTGGCAACCAATGAACTCGGCGCAACCACCTATCTGACAGACACCTTGACTTATCTCGTGGACCTTACGAAATGGACGGAGCAGGCGCACGGACCGGTTGAAATCACCCGCTCCGACAACATCCGCAAGGTCTCCGACACCCGAGACGACTATGTGATTCCTTATTTCACCACCGGCAGCTCCATTCGAACCAAGTTTCTCAGTTACTCAAGCCAGCCGGAATTCGTTTCGGACGAGCAACCTGGTTTCGCCGGCAAACATTATCTCTATAAGGTTCCCATTGGAGACCAGCCAGCGGGATTTACTGAACTGGTTTCCACCATGTTTATCTTCTCGACCGGCTTCGAAAACCCGGCAAAAGAGTGGTGGCAAGCCTCCGTTGCCTACCCCTCGAAAACAGTCTCCGTGGTGATCCGCTTTCCGGACAGCAAACTGTGTAAAAAGATCGCGGCGTTCCGGATTCTGGGAATCCGAGGGGATAAGCAGCCGATCAAAAACAGCCCGCCACTTATATCCAACGAAGGAGCCATTGTCACCTGGGTTGGTTTGAACATCGAGGGCAACAGCCGCATCGAATTCGATTGGGACTGGTAACTTCCGGATCGACGCGGGTGGAGCATCATACATTGATTTACATGTATGCGCCCAAGAGCCATCCCGACAGAGATGTCGCGTCGACGGCGGCAGCATAATTTGTGACGTCGTCGCCACTCGCGACACTACGCATCGAAGGTATATTCAGTCCTCTTCTCAGTTTTCTTGACTTCAAGTCCACCGGCGTTTACCATCCCCCTGAATGCCACACGCTTCCCCAACTCCAGAGAATTCTTTAAAGAGCCTCGTGATGGGCATCACAGGCGCGAGTGGCGCTGTGGTCGCGCGGCGGATGTTTCAGATGCTTGAAGCCGATGAGCGGGTGGGGCGCATCCATCTGGTGATTTCGGGCAGTGGCCTGAAAGTTTTGCGGGAAGAGTTGGACCTTGATGTTTCCAAGAGCTCGGGAGTCGCCTCGGAATTGCTCGGTCAGCCCGCGCGCAAAACGATTTATCTACTGGATTCTGACATTGGCGCCTCGATTGCCAGCGGCTCCTATCCAGTGGACGGCATGGTGGTGATTCCGTGCAGCACAGGCTGCCTCGCGCAGATTGCACATGGCGTTTCATCCACTCTCATCGAGCGAGCGGCGGATGTTTGCCTGAAAGAAGGCCGCAAGTTGGTCCTGGCCGTCCGCGACGCCCCCTTCAGCCGCATCCATCTGAAAAATATGCTGGCAGCGCACGAGGCTGGAGCCGACATCTTCCCCGTCATTCCATCCTTCTATCATCATCCCAAGACTATCGACGACCTCGTGACCCAGTTCTGCTGTCGGGTGTTGGCTCATCTGGGTTTGGAGCAGGATATTCAATTTCACTGGGAAGGCGAAGCGAGGTGATCGTCTATCGCCGCGTCGCCAGGCGGAGCGCAGGACTGAGAATCTCACTCCCCGCTGCCGCATGTCCGCCGATGCGACGCCAGCGTTACCGTACCTTATTGTTGTGTTTCAGGCGGTAAATCGCCCGGCTGTCTCGATTGGCCTGGCGTTGAAGCTGTGCTCGCTCCTTGGGAGTGAGAGGGCCTTTAGCTTTGTCTTCAAGCTTGTTAGCCTCAAGTCTTCCTTCGCGCGCCTCCAGCCGACGAGCCTCCCCGCGCGTGAGTTCTCCGCTCTTGATGCCCTGGCGAATGCGCCGTTGCTGGTTTCTTTGCCGCTGGTTCAAGACGGGCGTGCGGTCCTGCGCCTGAGCTGTTCTCGGTCCCACAAGCGGAACTAAAAGCGCTGCGGCGATGAGCGAGCCTACAAAAAATCGAACCGGATTTCGAGTCATTGCATGATCTCCTTGATCTTTGAACTGTCACTTCAGCCTGTTCATTCTTCTAAACACCGGAGGAGATGAATTGTTGCGGATGCACGTGAGATTTTGATCGAGGCGATTTAGCCGAAAACGACTCGGCACGTTGTCATTCCGATCCCTTCGGCTGCCATTCTTCCTTCGTTGCACTCAGGATCGCCTTCGGCTCCTCAGGATGACAGTTTGTCGGTTTTCCGCCAAGCTATTGACTATCTGACGGGTTCTGAAACAACTTCATCATCACTCACCACTGACCACTGGTTTTCGGCTCGTCGAAATGACAGACTGGATGAATTTTTCGATAACCTGTTGGAAGGACCGCCTTGCCATTTCCTGATATTGGGTAGTGTCCTAAATCCGGCTTGCATCACGTGGCACGGCCATCCTGGCCGTGGCGGTTCAATGCTTCACGGGCGAGACGCCGTGTCACATGCAAACTGGGACACTCCCTGATATTTTGATGGTTCTTGTATTTTGCGCTCAATGTGATTTAATAACTGCGCTTGAGTATTTAAAGAAATTCCAATGCGAGCCTGCGTCAGGCAATCGATTAAAAGAGAGGGTTCACCGATGAGCGACGAATTGAATCGGCGGGATTTTATCAAGCGCGCGAGCCTTGGGACCGTGGGCGTGGGAATGGCGCTTTCAGGCGCCTCGCGGAGAATTCTGGGCGCTAACGATCGCATCATTGTGGGCGTCATCGGAACGGGCCGCCAGGGTCGGGACGATCTGATGGACCTTGCGCGCCAGCCCGATGTGGAAATTGCCGCGGTCTGCGACGTGTATGATCCCAATCTCCAGGAGGGGCTGAGCGCCACCCAGAACAAAGCCCAAACCTATAAGGATTTCCGCCAGGTTCTGGATCGCAAGGATATTGATGCGGTGGCTATCGGAACGCCGGACCACTGGCACGCGCTGGTGATGGTGGAAGCGTGCAAAGCCGGAAAAGATGTCTACGTGGAAAAGCCTATTTGCCGCACCGTCGATGAAGGCAAGGTGATGGTGGAAGCGGCAAGAAAATATAACCGCGTGGTGCAGGTGGGAACTCAGCAGCGCTCCGGAAAGCATTTTCAGGAAGCGGTGCGTCTGATTCAGCAGGGATTCATCGGCAAAGTGAGTTTTGTCCGCACTTGGAATTATGGGAATGACTATCCGCAAGGCATCGGCAACCCGCCGGATTCCAATCCTCCTCCGGGACTTGACTGGAACTTCTGGCTGGGACCTGCGCCCAAAGTGCCATACAACTACAACCGTTTCGGCGTAGGGCCGGATCGCTGGTCAACTTTTCGCTACTTCTGGGATTATGCCGGCGGCTTCATGACCGATTGGGGCGTCCACCTGATGGATATCGTGCAATGGGCTATGCAGGTGGATGGTCCTGACGTAATCACGGCCCTGGGCGGCAAATTCTATATCCAGGACAATGCCGAAACCCCTGACACTTTGCAGGTGACCTACCAATACCCGCACTTTGTGGCCGTCTATGAAAACCGCTGGGATAACGGGAATTCGATGTATGACAAAGGCTACGGCATGGAATTTCACGGAACTGACGCCACGCTTTTCATCGACCGCTCGGGTTTTGAGGTCATCCCAGAAAAGCGACGCCAGGGCAAGCGCGAGGTTGACCGCTCGCCTTCGATGAGGATGGAACGAGTGAATGACGCCCACTTCGATCATTGCCGCAACTTCTGTGACTGTGTTAAGTCGCGCCAGAGACCTATCAGCGACATCGAAATCGGCCATCGCTCCACAAGCGTCTGTTTGCTAGGCAACGTGGCTTATCGCAGCGGACAACGAATTGAGTGGGATGTGGAAAAACAGGAGCTTAAGGAAAGAGGCGATTCTGAAGCTCGGCAGTATCTTACCCGCGACTACCGCACTCCGTGGAAGCTTTCCGCATGACGCTGGGCCGCAATCTTGCGTTCCCCCGGAGAATGAGCCACCAGGTCACATATCCTCAATGGCTTTCCGCCAAGAGGGCGTGACTCGGGAATTGAATGTCAAGCTGGCGGGGGACTACGGCCCGATCCTAACTCTTTATATATAATAGACCTACGCGAAAGTGGCGGAATTGGCAGACGCGCCAGACTTAGGATCTGGTCCCGCAAGGGGTGGGGGTTCGAGTCCCCCCTTTCGCACCACAGCCGCCGGCCCTACTGAAGATTACAAATTACAAAGACGGAGCCGCTCAAAGAGATTGGCCAGTTGCTTCAGACTTAGCTGCTCAGCGCGGATATTTGTTTTTAACTCCGATTCTTCCAACGCCTGTCGTGCCTGGTGTTGTGAATAAACAGCCAGAAGATTATTCAGTAAATTCTTACGCTTTTGTGCAAAACAAATCCGCGCAAAATTCAGGAAAGCAGTATAGGATGGGCCATCCCATTTCGGAAATCGGGAGACCATCCTGCAATCAACAAGGGCTGAATAAACCTTGGGAGGCGGCTCAAAGGCGCCGGGAGGAATCTCCAAGACTATTTGGGGCTGCGAAAAACACTGAGCCAGGATACTTAGATAGCCATAGCTCCGGAAGCCAGGCTTGGACGTAATCCGCTCCGCCACTTCGCGCTGCACGAGCACTGTCATATGTCGAATGCGGGCGCGCGCTGCAAAGAGGCGATGGAGGATCGGCGAGGTGATGTAGTAGGGAAGATTGCCGAACACGTAGCACTGCTTTTTCTTGTGGCGCTCACAAATTTTACCGAGATCCGCTTTTAGGATATCTCCCTCAAAAATCTCAATCTTGTCGCTATCTCGGAATTCCTGACGAAGACGCGCCGCGAGTGACGGATCGATTTCAATAGCCGTTAGCGCATGGATTTTCGAGGCCAAAATGCGCGTGATCTCGCCGTGTCCTGGCCCGATTTCTATCAGTAAATCATCGGGCTGAACTGAAAGCGCATCGACAATCTTGCGAACATAACGCGGGTCGCGCAGAAAGTGTTGGCCAAGTTTGGGACGACGTAATGATGAAGGCATTGAACTGTTTTTTCTGTGAGGGTTGTTCTCTGAAATCTGAAATTTGAAATTTGGCTTTGCTTGCGGCAACACAGCGTTGCGGGAGAGTCTTCTCTGAACCTATCCGTGAAACCCTTATAACGGATGGCGCTCCACGAACCTGTTGAATTCCATTTGCGTCAGCTCAGCGTTCACTGTTTCTTCATCATCTTTTCGATTTCATCCGGATTCTTGGGAAGTCCCTGAGTCAGCACCTCAGCGCCGTTCTGCGTGATCAGCAGCATATCCTCAATCCGAACCCCGATCTTTTCGTCGGGAATGTAGAGGCCGGGCTCAATCGTGATCACCATGCCCGGCTCAAGAGGCAGATTATAATCCGCGGGGTCATGGACGTTGAGGCCCACGGAATGCCCCAGCCCATGGATAAAGTACTGCCCCAGGTGATGTCCGTGGCTATCGACGCCATGAGAATTGAGATAATTATAGGCGAGCGTGTAGAGGCTGTTCTTGTGCTGGCGGTCAAGGTAAACTCCCGGTTTTGCGGCGGCGATGGCAGCCTTTTGAGCGCCCAACACGATCTCGTAGATTTCCCTCTGGCGCGGCGTGAAACGGTCATCCACAGGCAGCGTGCGCGTCATATCGCTGGCATAGCCGCTGTATGATCCCGCTGCATCCATCACCACCACATCGCCTTCCTGCATTTGCCTTGAGTCGGCGTCATAGTGCAGAACGGTTGAGTAAAACCCCGAGCCGACAATCGGAGGATACGAGGGCCATTCACACCCCATATTTTCAAACTCATACTTGATGAGCGCAGCGATCTGATACTCCCAGACTCCCGGATGGACCGCCTTGATTGCGGCGAGTTGCCCGGCGATGGACGCAGTGACAGCCTTCCGAATCAGCGCGATTTCGCCCGGCGTTTTCACCATCCGCATGCGTGTCACGAAAGGACGCAAATCCGCCAGCGTGGCGGAAGGCGAGAGTTTTCGCAGCGTTTCAACCTCACGCTTCTGGAAACAATCCTCGCCGCTTTCGGGTTGGGGCGTCAGTTCCGTATAGATTTTGTGAAAATGCTTCAGAGCTTTTTCGAGTTCGGAGCGGAAGCGGGCGGAGCTCATGACGGTGGGAAAGCCGGTAAGGGCAGAGGCGTCCGGATCGTCAGGACCTAATTTAGGCCCTGTCCAGCGCTCCTGTTGCGGGTTGCGCGGAGGGAGAAAAAGAATCTCTTCGGCCATCTGACTCGAATGCTGTCCTGCCGATCCTGTGGCAGGAACCAGAAGCATCTTCGCCGAAGGCTGATTCCAGCCCGTCAGATAATAGAAGTTTTCATTCTGATGAAAGGTGGTGACGGAGGCCGCTACGTCATCTTCGTCGTAGCCGAAAAGAACGACAACCCCGTCTCCAATCTCGCTCACCAGTTTCTCCCGGCGCTGATGAAAATCCGCAAGCGGCTCGCGCTCCCATCCAGCCGCAGGCAGAGATAAGAAGGCAAAAATTGCAATCAGAAAGCACAACAACCTGACCGATTGCTGGGAAACGATCCTGGATACTGTCATCCCTGGCTTTTCGCCTGCCATTCTGAGCGCAGGTGAAGAATCTCTGTATTTCGGTTCAAGGCGACAGACCACCCACCTGGTCAATCTACTTTTGTTACGCCACACCGGCATCCACTTTTGAAAGTCAAAGGCTCTCATCATGTTCACTCCCGCCCTGACCTTATATCACAAATCTCCAGTCGGGGAGCCAACAAAAGCTTACGCCGCGAAAAGGCCTTCGTGACGATTCCATACGCGACGATGTACTTCCTGGGAAATGCTCCGCCCCAAAATTCGAACCAACGGCGCTGTTTCCAGAATCGAAAAACGCCAGGGGAACACCAGAGCTACAGCGGTGGTTGTCACTGTAATTGTAGGTACAGTAGACCGGCGGCTTGGCCTTCACTCGCCGCTTGCGATGCCGAGCGACTTCATTTTGCGGTAAAGATGACTTCGTTCAAGGCCCAGGACTTCCGCCGTGCGGCTGACGTTGCCCCTGTTTTCTTCGAGCTTGCGAAGAATATAATCGCGCTCGTAGGCGGCGCGAGCCTCATGAAGGGTTGAAAAGCCTCGAACGGACGGGAGCGTGGATTCCGAAGCTGCGGTCTTTTCGTGGTCGTGAAAAATGGCGGGGGGCAGGTGGCGCCGCTCGATGCGCGAGCCGGGAACCATGATGACGAGCCGTTCCACCAGGTTTCGCAGTTCCCGCACATTGCCAGGCCAACGATAGCGGATGAGACATTCCATGGCCGACTCAGAAAAATGCTTGGACTTGCGGCCATAGGAGCGGGCGAACGCGGCGAGATAGTGGTTGGCCAGGACGGGAATATCTTCAGCGTGCTCGCGCAGCGCGGGGACGTAGAAGGGAATCACGTTGAGGCGGTAGAAGAGGTCCTCACGAAAGTTCCCTTTCTGAATCTCTTCCTGCAGGTTTTTGTTGGTGGCGGCGATGATCCGCACGTCCACCACCAAATTGGTGCTAGAGCCGACGGGCGTGAAGCGCTGTTCCTCAATCACGCGCAGCACTTTGGATTGAGTTCGCAGGCTCATATCGCCGATTTCATCGAGGAAGAGCGTCCCGCCGTTAGCCTGTTCAAATTTGCCGGTCTTATCTTCAACAGCGCCGGTAAACGAGCCCTTGAGGTGGCCGAAAAGCTCGCTTTCGATCAGCTCCTCGGGAATCGCGGCGCAGTTCACTTCGACGAATGGCTGCTCGGCGCGCGATCCGGATTGGTGTAACGCGTGCGCCACCAGTTCTTTTCCCACCCCGCTTTCGCCGTAAATCAGCACCCGGCCGGTGGTGGGCGCCGCAAGGGCGATCTGCTGACGCAGCGCCTTCATCGGCACGCTTTCGCCCAGAATGCGATACTGGCCGTGGAGTTCCTCCTGCAACTGCCGGTTTTGCGCCGCCAGATTTAATTGCTCAACCGCATGCTGGAGCGTGAGAAGCGTTTTCTCGATGGAAAGCGGCTTTTCGATGAAGTCGAAGGCGCCCAGTTTGGTGGCGCGCACCGCGGTTTCAATCGTTCCGTGGCCGGAGATCATAATGACGGTGGGAGGCTCTTCCAAAACCTGGATTTTCTCCAGAGTCTGAAGGCCGTCCATTCCAGGCAGCCAGATATCGAGCAGAACGATGGCAAAGCGCTTTCGGGCAAGAGCTTCCAGGCATTCTTCTCCGCTTGCTGCCGCTTCGACCTCATAGCCTTCGTCCTCAAGGATATTGGTCAGCGACTGGCGGATTCCCGGTTCGTCATCGACGATGAGAACAGAGTGCTTCATGGATTTCTTTGTGGGTTGCGCCAAGCCTCATCAAAACCAAATTTCAGATTCAAGATTCCGGATTCCAGAAAGCATCCTTCCTGTCATTCTGAGCGATAGCGAAGAATCCCCGCCTTAAATGCCGAGACCCTTCACAGAGTTTACCCTGAACTGCTTTGCCGCGCTCGGGACCGTTCGTGGGGTCGTGCGGACCTGCCTTCAAGGTCCGCGGTTAGTGCGAAATCAAAAGCCGCAGATCTCGAATGCAGAGATGGGCAACTCGCAGTTTACCCGGCGTTGAAAGCGGGCGCGTATTCAAGCGGCAATTCAATAATAAACTGAGTCCCGACAGGCCAGTTTTCTTCCACGCGGATGTTTCCGTGATGTTCGGAGACGATCCGGCTTACGATGGCCAATCCTAACCCCGTGCCGCGCGACTTAGTGGAAAAATAGGGCAGAAACAATCGCTCCTTGGCTTCCGGCGGAATGCCCGGGCCGCTATCGGCCACCGTCAGCGTGACCATTTCCCGTTCGGTTTCCAGACGGGTTTGCACCCAGATATCTTTCGTTACGGAGCTTTCCAGAGCTTCGGCGGCATTATCGATCAGGTTCACCACGGCGCGCTTCATCTGCTCGGGATCGGCGCGCACCAGGGGGAGGTCCGCGGCCAGATTTCTGTGAATGGTGACGCTGGCCAGGCGTCCGTCGAAAACTTCCAGAGCCTGCTCGATGATTCGGTTGAGGTCGATGGGGACGGGCTGCGAGGCGGGAAAACGAGCGAAGTTTGAGAATTCATCCACCAGCGTTTTGAGCGTGGTCACCTCGCGGCTGATGAGCGAAGCGCTCTCCGCCATCGAGGCCAGAAGATGGGGCGGCGCGCCGTCGGGCGAGGATTTTTCGATCAGACGCTCGATGCGATCGGCAGAGAGCCGGATGGGTGTGAGAGGATTTTTGATTTCGTGGGCGATGCGTTGCGCCACCTCCTGCCAGGCGGCGCTCCGTTGCGCTTTGACCAGTTCGGTGAGGTCTTCGAGCACCATGATGAAACCGACTGCGCCGTGCTGCGCGGCGACGAACGAAAGGGTGAGCCCCACAAACGCGCGCTGCCCGCCCAGCCCCAGCGTCAACTGGCGGGTCACCACTCCCTGGCGCCGGGCGCGACGGAAAAGCCGGGAAATTTCGCGGACTTCATCCGGAGCAAAAAGGTCTGTGAGATTGCGCGCCGCTTTGGCGCTCTCGTTGCCGAACATCCGCTCGGCGGTGGTATTCATCTGGGTGACTTCGCCCTGAGGGTTAAAGGAGATGACGCCGGTGGGGACGTTTTTAAGGATCACCTCAATCGTATTCTTGCGCTCCTCAAGCTCCCGATTGGCCCGCTGCAAGTCGGCCGTGGCCTTCTCAATGGCGCGGTGGCTTTCCTGAAGCTGCCCGGTCATCTGATTGAACAGGCGAATCAGGCTGCCGAGTTCGCCGTCTGCGCGCGCGGTAATCTGCCAGCCGAGGTTGCCTTTGGAAACTTCGTGAGTGGCCTCCGCCAAAGCCTGCACGGGAACTGTAACCTGCTTGGAGAAGAACATGGCGAACCAGGTGGCGACAAAAAGAATCAGGAGGGTGAGCAGCAACAGAATCAGCAGGTAAAGCCGCTTCAGGGAGTTCTTTTCGCGGCTGAGCTGGTCGTAGCGCTGGGATTCCTGCTGAATCTGATTGGCAATCTGCTGAATGTTGAGGGGCAGGCGGTGAACGCTGACGACTGCGCCCAGGTTATTTCCACTTGCGTCCTCAACTCGCTGCACGGCTAAAAATAGTTCCGAATCTGCGGAGCGCATGCTGGTGGTGAGGCCGTCGGGGGGAATCTTTCCGGCAGTGAGGGCAGGGAAGGCGCGCTGGATCTCTTCAATGGATGGCTCAGGCTCGCCAGCCCGGGCGAGCAAATGTCCGGAAGGATCGAGGCACAGCACCGACTCCAGTCCAAGGGCTTCGTTCAGATGCCGCAGATGTCTGGCAAGGCTCGCCCGATTGCCGGCTTCCATATCGTTCTGGAGCCGAACGAGCCCCGCAAGATGTTCAGAACTCTCGAGGGCCGCCTGCTGGGATTGGCGGGAAAGTTCCTCAGTGATTTCGGCGGCATCCCGGCGCACCGTATCAAAAGGAATGCCAAACCATTTGTCGATGCTGCGATTGATCAATCCGTAGGCAAAGAGGAACAGGAAGCAGACTGGAACCAGCGAAAGTCCCAGAAACGCCACGACCATTTTGGTCTTAAAGCGGGAACCAAGTTGATTCTGCCGGCGCTCGACCAGAAGCTTCAGCAGAATGCGCATCAGAATAAGCGCAAAGATCACAAAGGCGATAAATATGAAGGCGGAAACGGCGGCCAGAAGAAAGGTCTGAAGGGCGTTGCGGGGGTGAATGAAGCTCAGATTGAGCGAAGCCTGGCTCCATCCCAGCAGAAAGAGAACCGGCACAAGAATGAGCAGGAAGATCAGAAACGCGCGATGTGACTTTTGTGATTTCTCATCCATGGCGCGACTTCATGCAGGGGAAGGCTCAATCTGGCATTCCTGCTCCGAAGCGATAAGCGGCTTTTCTCCATTATGGGGAAGATCCCGCTGAGGCAGATATTCCGCGAGCGGGCATTTCCCGCAGTCGGGCGCCTGCTTTTTGCAGTAATGCTTGCCAATTTCAACCAGCAAGGCATGAAACTCATTGAAAAGCTGCGGGTCGCGGGGCAGTTGGCGATGGATCAATTCCTGGGCGGTTGCATAATCGGCGTTTGCCGGGAGCCATCCATGGCGGGAAAGAATCCGCCGCGTGTAGGCGTCGGCGACGAAAAAAGGCTTTCGGCCCGCATAAAGCAGGATGGCATCGACCGTCTCATCCCCCAGCCCCTTCAACTTCATCAGTTCCTGTCGCAGCAATTCTGAAGGGGTCGAGAACAACGAATGAAGCGAGCCTTGATGGCGCTGGTCCAGCCATTTGACGAAATTCGAGATGGTTGCCGCCTTCTGCCGAAAGAAACCTGCCGGGCGCACGTAAATTTCAAGCTCTTCTGGGCTCAATTGGCGAAGTTTTTTCAGCTTGAACAAACCGGCCTTGCGCAGGCGCGCCAGCGCCCGAGCCGCGTTCCGCCACGTTGTATTCTGGGTGAGAATTGCCCCCAGGATCACCTCCATGCGCGTGCGGGCCGGCCACCAACCCTGAGAGCCCAGCGTTTCAAGGAGCGTCTGGTAATAGTGGATGAGCAATGCTCGCCGCCGGTCGGAAGCGGTCTCGGGTACTCCCATATGGGTTAAAGTTATGCTCTCGAAATGACGATGTCAAGATTAGGCAGCCTCGCGCGCAGGCGCTGGAAAGGCTTTCGGGAAGCGGCTGAATTTCTGCGAGGCTCGTTGAAAAAGTTATGTTGACCGAGAATGTATCTTTGAGCGCGCAACCCATGTCGGGCAGGCTGGGTGAGATTCTGCTGAGGGAAAGCCGGATTTCGCTTCAGCAGCTCCAACTTGCGCTTGAACACCAACGGTCGCACGGGGGGAAGCTGGGAGAAGCGCTGGTGAATCTGGGTTTTCTGACTCACGAAAACGTGACAGAAGCGCTCGCTGCGCAGTACGGAATTCCTTCGGTCAAGCTCAGCGAATTTCCGGTTGATCCCGCCGTCGTCAAGCTGAT
>Ga0070737_10003043_pt1 | contig 18781 bp, 17 predicted proteins | sample Coa_R1_10_FD_66438 | JGI IMG/M metagenome (GOLD analysis project Ga0070737, IMG submission 66438) | Surface soil microbial communities from Centralia Pennsylvania, which are recovering from an underground coalmine fire - Coalmine... | ecosystem: Environmental > Terrestrial > Soil > Unclassified...
TGCCGCCAGTATAGTCAACCCGGGTCACAGCGGTGTCTCTCCCATAGGCAGCCGAGATTACAGGCTGATTACATTTGTGGGCGTCATCCTAGAGACCGCTGGGCCGACCGGGACAGGGGGCAATCCCCCAATCGGGCCGCGGGGCGCCCCTCCCACTAGCGAGGCAGACGCCAGGAACGACGCCCGCATGATGCGGCATTGGCCGCGTGCTTGGCTAGGGCCGGCCCGCGGCCGGCGCGGCTCACTCGGCGGCCAGCCCGCGGCCGACCATGGCCAGCGGCTCGGTAGGCGCTGGCGGCAGGGTGAAGCTGAACTCGCTCCCCTGGCCCTCGCCGGCGCTCTCGACCCAGATGCGCCCGCCGTGGGCCTCCACGATGCCGCGGCAGATGGCCAGCCCCAGCCCGCTGCCGCCCACCCGGCGCCCGACGTCGGTGTCGATGCGGTGGAAGCGGTCGAACACGCGCGCCAGGTGCTGGCGGGGGATCCCGATGCCCTGGTCGCGCACGCTGAGCACCAGCCAGCCGCTGGCATCGCGCCGGCCCGTGATGCGGATCACCCCGCCGTCGGGCGAGTACTTCACCGCGTTCTCTAGCAGGTTGTGCAGCACCTGGCGGATGCGCCGCGGGTCGGCGTCGGCGAACAGCTCGGGCGGCACGGCCACCTCGAAGCGATGCTCCGGCGAGCGGCTGGCCACGGCCTTGACCGCCTCGGCTACCAGCTTCGACAGCTGCACGGCCTGGCGGTCGAGCTGGAGCACGCCCGCGTCGATCTTGGACATGTCGAGCAGGTCCTCGATCAGCCCGCGCAGGCGGTCGCTCTCCTGGTCGATGATCTCCAGGAACTCCAGCTTCTCCTCACGGGTCAGCCGGCTATCGTGCTCCATCAGCGTGGTGGTGAACCCCTTGATGGCGCCCAGCGGCGTGCGCAGCTCGTGCGAGACGGTCTGGAGCAGCTCCGACTTCACGCGGTCCAGCTCGCGCAAGGTGTCTACCTCGCGCGCCTCGGCGAACAGGCGGAGGTTCTGGATGGCCTGGGCCGCGCCGTAGGCCAGCGAGAGCACCACGCGCATGCCGGGGCCCTGGTAGGCGCCGGGCTGGTTCGATTCGAGATCGACCGCCCCGAGCACCTGATCGCCGAGCTTCATGGGCACGGTGAGTCGCACCTGCATGCCGGCGTGCAGGAACTGGTGGTCACCGCGTGGCTCGCCCTCCAGGCGCGCGGGCTCGCCCGAGGCCACGACCTTGCGCAGGGTCGGGTCGGTGAGCTGGGTGCGCAGGCTGGACAGCACGCTCGGGGGCGGGCGGCGGTCGCTCTCCACGGCCATGATCGGGCCTTTGTTCTCGGCCACCGCCACTGGCACCAGGTGCCGGCCCGGTCCCTCGGTCAGGTACACGGCGGCGTGCACGTAGTCGAGCCGGCGGCGCAGGATCTCCAACAGCCCGCAGGCGACGTCGCTGGGCGTGCGGGCGTAGGGGGTGAGCTGGCTCAGCTCGTGGAACGCCTGCACTTCGTCGAGCCGGCGCGCTAGGTCGCTGTACAGCTTGGCGTTCTCCATGGCCACCACGGCCTGGGCGGCGAGCAGCTCGGCCTTGAGGATGTCCTCGGGCGCGAACGCCTCGGGGTCCTCGGCATTGACGAACACCAGCACGCCGAGCCGCTGGTTGTTGGACACTAGCGGCACGGCCAGCAACGCCTTGGCCCGCGTCACCCGCGTGAGGAAGGCATCGCTGCGGTAGCCGGGGCGCACATGCGTCAGCCGCTCCGACTTGCCGGTGACGAATACGCGCACGGCCAGCGCCTGCTCGTCGTCCAGGCGCAGCGTGCGCCGTTCGCTGGGGAAATGGCGGGCCGGGTGGCCCACCGCGGCCACGCACTCCAGCGCCTGGGCCCGAGGATCGGCGCGCCAGAGGATCACGGTGTCGGCCTGGAACACGCGCTGGCCGGCCTCGCAGATCAGCTCCAGCACCTTGTCGAATTGCTCCAGGCGGTTCAGGGCGAGGCCCACCTCGTGCAACCGTGCCTCCAGCTCGCCCGAGACGCGCTGCCGCGCGATCAACCGCTCGTTCTCGCGGATGGTGATCAGCAGCCGGCCGGCGAGCAGGCCGAGCAACCCGAGCGAGCCGAGGAACACCGCTGGGCGGCGGTCGTCCCAGAGCAAGTAGGCGCCGGTGGCGAACAGCAGCGCCACGGCGGCGGCCACGGTGCCGACCAGCGGCAGGTTGCCGCTGGGCCACCAGGGCAGCAGCGGCCCCGGGGCCCCGCGCCGCCTGGCCGGCTCCGCGGGGCCGAGCGGCGGGTCGGCCGCCCGCCCGGCGGGCCCCGCCCGCGCCGCCTCCAGCGCCTGCAGCACCAGCAGGGCGAAGCCGACCAAGAAGGTGGTGTCCGCGAGCACGCGCCATACCAGGACCTGCGGCCACAGGCTCGATAGCCCGAGCAGAACGGCGCCCGGCGTCCAGCTCACGGTGGTCCACACCAGGTAGCTGTCGACCACGCGATCGCCCTCCGGCCAGGGGCCCCCCGTACCCAGCCGGCGGTAGGTGAGCAGCGCGGCGAACAGCACGGCCATATACAGCGCCCAGCTCACCACCCACAGCAGCACGTGCAGGTCGCGCGCGGCCGCGGCGCTCTCGCGTCCAGGCCCGAGCAAGGGGACCAGCAGGTAGACGAGCAGCCCGACCGCGGCGGGCAGCAGGACGGCGTCGATCACCAGGCGCAGGCGGGGCAAGGTGGACGAGCCGGCCGGTGCGGCGCTGGCCACTCCGGCCAGGCACAGCACGGCACAGCCCAAAAAGCCGACATCGGCGAGCAGCACAGGCGAAGCAGCCGTCCGCGCGGGCGCTCCCTGCCACGCGCGGACCAGGGCGCCAAAGGCCCATAGACCGCTGGCCGCAGTGAACCACCACCAAGGACTCGCCAGCGGCTGGCGGCTGGCCAACGCCGCAGTGCCCGCCGCCGCCATGGCGCCCAGGGCAGCGACGATCACCCACACGTCGCGCCACGGCCCCAGGGCGCGCCCGAGCACGGCCTGCACCAGCTCGCCGGCAAGCAGTAGGCCGAGCGCGGCCACCACCAGCCCGAAGCACAGCCGCCCCCCCTCCAGCCGGCGCGCGCCGGGCGACAGCACGGCCGGGCGCTGGATCTGCGGGCGGCGCGCGCTCCCCGCCCCGCGGCCCGGGAGGCTCCACCAGCGCCGCACGGCCTCGTCGCCCCGGCGAGGCCGCGGGGTGGCCCGGGGCCCGCCGGCGGCTAGGCGGGTGACGCGAACTGGCGGCGGCGATGGCCGCGAACGCTCCATATGCAGCAGCCCCCGATCCCTCCGGCGGGCGTCGGCGCGGCGCGGGCGGCTACCAGGCGAAGTCGCGTAGCGCGCGCCACTCGGCCGGGGTAGCGGTGCCCCACTGGAAGAAGCTCATCCCCAGCGCGCCCGCCGCCCGGCTGGCCTGCAGCGCGGCCGTGATCTCGGCCGACCCGGGGCTGTACGGCCCGATCCCATTGCGCCCGAAGGTATCGTACATCTGCCCGATCGGCGCCACGGGGTAGGTAGGGTCGCCCACGTCGGCGCGAAGCTGGCGGATCGCCCGCTGGATGTAGCGCGCCACCTCGTCGCCCGGGAACGTGCGCCGCTGCTCGCTCCAGTAGGTCATCGGCGCTAGCACATCGACCCAGCCCGCTAGCACCACGTGCTGCGGGTAGCGCTGCGCGAAGGGGTGCTCGGGCGGGAACACCGTGCCTACCAATAGGTAGTCAGGCCCCAGCAGCGTGCGCAGCACCTGGATGTACGCCTGCACCTGGCCGAGGGCCATGCGCTCCTCGGCGTTGGGCGCCAGCCCATCGAGCTGGTCGCCGCTCGGCGTGGTGTAGCGCGCCACCTCCACGCTCAGCGCCACATCGGCCACCGGATCGGCGAGCGTGGGCCACAGCCAGCCCACCACGCGCAGGCCGGCGGCGTGGGCCTCGGGCAACAGGGCGTCGAGCACCGAGCGCCCGTGGAAGCCCGCGTCGGAGCTGGCCACGTCGATATACAGGTGCGTCAGTCCCAACTGGCGAGCGGCGCGCACCAGGTAGCGCGGGTTGGCCAGCGGGCCGAACGCCCGCGGTATCCACATGCCCTTGCCAGCCAGCCGCCCGGCCGCGACGCCCGAGGCCGTGCCCGCGGGGCGATCGAGCGTCAGGTTCGCGCCGTACACCCAGCCCGTCGCCTCGCCCAAGCGCAGGGCGAACCAGGCGTCGCCGTCGCCGTCGGTCGTCCAGGCCGTGACGGCGCCCACCTGCCCAGTGGGCAGCTCGGCCAGTACCGGGGCATCGACCGACGGCCCCGCGCGCCAGCGCGCCTCGTGCACGGTACGGCCGGTCGTCTGCAGGGGCATCGCCGTGGCCGCGCGCGGAGTCGGCGTGGGCGGGGGCTGCTGGCGTTCCCAGGGCGGCGGCGCGGGCTCCGGCTCGGCCTCCAGCGCCACCTCGGCAGCGCGGATCCAGCCACGCAGCACGCCCCACAGCTCGACCTCGTACCAGCCCGGCTGGCCGCCCTCATCCACCACCCCGAGCAGCGGGAGCGGCGTGTCATAGAACAGCTGCGAGATCAGCTCGGCGTCGCCCCGCGGCGCCACGCGCACCGACGCGCCGCCGCGGCGCGCGTAGCCCAGCCCGCTGCCGTCGAGCGCCCGATAGCCCGGCGGGCGCGCAATGCTCTCGCCACCAGCCGGCGCGCCGACCGGGCCGGCGACCTGTCCGAGGGGCCGGGCCAACGAGGGCGCGAATCCCACCCCAGCCACGACCACGGCCAACACCCCTAGGCCCACGACCCAACGCGGCCGCTGGGCCTGCCAGGCCGCCCAGCACGACGGCGGGCGCGGCGCAGTGGCCGGCTCGTGGACGCCGATACTCCACCTCCTTCCCAACGGGCACACTTTAGCAAAGCGCTGGCACTTTGCCCAGCGCCCCAGCGCGTGCAGCCCCCGGCGCGCCAGCTCCGTGGCGGTTGCTCGAAGCAACGCCATGCCCAGAGAAAGGTTCGCCCGCCGAGCGGGCCGCGCGCCGCTCGCTCGGCCCGACGCCCGTACGCCACGGGCTCCGATCGGCTATAGTGTAGTATGTCGATATCGTCCAACGATACACTGCTGCACGATATCTTCCTGGGCTTCGTCAAAGTCCACATCCTGCACCATGCGGCCCTAGCGCCGGTGTATGGGCTGGCGCTCATGCAAGAGCTGCGCCGCCACGGCTACGAGCTGAGCCCGGGCACGCTCTACCCGGTCCTGCACGGCCTGGAGCGGGCCGGCTACCTAGCGCGAGCGCCCCGCGTGGTGGGCGGCAAGGTGCGCAAGTACTACACCGCTACGCCGGCGGGCCTGGCGGCGCTTGAGGAGGCGCGGCGCAGGATCCGCGAGCTGGTCAGCGAGGTGCTCGAAGGCGCGGGGCCGACCAGCTTGCGGGCGGCGGACGAGACGGCCTGCAGCGCGGAAGTGGGCCCGGCTAGCTGAGCGCGCGGGTTGCATAGCCATGGGAGGTCGGCGATGAGCGACGTGAGGCGGCTCCGGGCAGCAGCCCTGCCGCAAGCCCTGCGCACCTGGAAGCGGCGGCAGGGCCAGGCCCTGGCCCAGCAGCTCCCCTACGCAGCCCTGGCGCATGCCGACCGGAGGCCACCGATCGCCTACCACGCGCTAGTGGGAGTGCGCGAGCACCCAGGCCAGAGCGGCCACCGCGCACCGCTCGCTGATGCGGGCACGCCCCGGCAGGCCATGGAGTGGCTCGCCGCCGTCCGCCGGCTACGGGGCAAGAGCCAGGCCCGGCGGGCGACGCACCCCGACGAGGATCTGGAGACGGCGCGGAAGGCGCTGGCGATCGCGGAAGCATGGCGGGAAGCGACCGCCGCCCGCCATGGCTGAGCCGGCCACGAGCACCGCTGGCACGCGCCCGCCGCGCGGCTCGCTCGGCGAGGTAGCCCTGCTGTTCTTCAAGCTCGGGTGTATCGCTTTCGGCGGGCCGGCCGCGCACATCGCCATGATGCGCGACGAGGTGGTGCGGCGGCGGCGGTGGGTCAGCGACGCCGAGTTTCTGGACCTGCTCGGGGCCACCAACTTGATCCCCGGGCCCAACTCTACCGAGATGGCCATCCACCTCGGCTACTGGCGCGCCGGCTGGCCGGGCTTGGTCGTGGGCGGCGGCCTGTTCATCCTGCCGGCCATGCTCCTGGTGCTGGCCCTGGCCTGGGCCTACGTGCGCTTTGGCACGACGCCCCAGGTCGTTTGGCTGCTGTACGGCATCAAACCGGTGATCATCGCGGTCGTCGTGCAGGCGCTCTGGGGGCTGCTCAAGACCGCCGTGAAAACGCCCTTGCTAGCGATCGTGGGCCTGGTGGTGCTCGGCCTGTACCTGGCGGGCCTGAATGAGATCGTACTGCTGTTCGGGGCAGGGGGCTTCGTCATGCTGGTGGAGAACGCGCGGCGCTGGCGGCCAGGGCAGCTCGCGGCGGTCGCCGGCCTGCTGCCGCTGGGAAGCGCGGCCGTGCCCGGGTTAGCCGAGGTAGCCGCGACGGCCGCCGTACCCTTCAGCCTCGGCACGCTGTTCTTCACCTTTCTCAAGATCGGCGCGGTGCTGTACGGCAGCGGTTATGTGCTGCTAGCGTTCCTGCGCAACGACTTCGTCGAACGGCTCGGCTGGCTCACGAACCAGGAGCTGCTGGACGCCGTCGCGATTGGCCAGTTCACGCCCGGCCCCGTGTTCACGACAGCGACCTTCATCGGCTACGTGACGGGCGGGGTGGCCGGGGCCGTGGTGGCCACTATCGGCATCTTCTTGCCGGGGTTCGTCTTCGTCGCTGCGGTCAATCCGCTCGTGCCCCGCCTTCGCCGCTCGCCGTGGATGAGCGGGCTGTTGGACGGGGTGAATGTGGCGGCGCTTGGGCTGATGGCGGGGGTGACCTGGGAGCTGGGCCGGGCGGCGCTGGTGGATGGGCTCACGGTGGGGGTGGCGCTGGTCGCGGCGGTGCTGCTGATCCGGTTCGCCGTGAACTCCGCGTGGCTCGTGATCGGCGGGGGCGCGGTGGGCCTGGCCGCCCAGCTGCTCGTGCGCTGATGGCGCGGCGCTCGCGGGCCTATACTCGTGTTCGCCCACGCACGCAGAGGAGGGCCGGCGGCCGCGTTGGCCTGGCAGCGGGCAATCGGCTACCGTGTAAACGGGAATGGACCTACACCCCGATGCCGAGACGGAGAACGCCATGGCCACGAACGACCCCGCGCGGGCAACGCCGCCCCCACCCGACACGGAGCCGGCCGCGGCGGAGGCGGAGCGCCCCGCTGGCGAGCGCGAGGCCCCGGAGGCGACGGCGGCCGCCGCGGCATCTGCCACGGGCGCGACCAAGGCCGCCGCGAGCGAGGCGCCGGCCGCCGAGGAGGCGCCCCCGTCGCTGGAGACGCTCCAGCGCGAACTCGACCAGATGCGCGAAGAGGCGCAGCGCTACCTGGGCATCGCCCAGCGCGCCCAGGCCGATTTCCTGAACTACCGGCGTCGCGCGGAGCAGGAGAAGCTCGAGGCGTTCGACAACGGGCGCGCGGCGCTGCTCAAGCAGCTGGCCCCCGTGCTAGACGATCTGGACCGTGCGCTCGGTAATGTCCCCCCCGAGGGCCCCACCGCCGAGTGGGTCGAGGGCCTGCAGCTCATTCGCCGCAAGCTCCTCAGCGCCTTGGAGGCCGCCGGTATCGAGCGCATCGCCCCGGAAGGCCAGCCCTTCGACCCGCTGGAGCACGAGGCTGTGCTCCAGGTGCCGCGCGAGGATGTCGAGCCCCACACGGTCGTGTCGGTCGTGCGCGCGGGCTACCGGCTCGGCGGCCGGGTGGTCATGCCCGCGCAAGTCGTGGTAGCGACCGCGCCGTGAGCGAGCCCGCCTCCCCGCGCCCCACCCTGCTGGGGCCGCCCGCCGACGGCGCCGCCGGCGCGGCTCCCCCATCCCCGCGAACACGGCGGGGCGGGGGGGCGTTGCGCTTTCTGGGCGGGGTGGTGCTCAGCGCGCTGCTGGCCGCCGGGCTTGTCTTGGCTGTGCTGTACCTCGCGCCGCCGCCCGTGCTCCGGCCTGCCCCCACGCCTCTACCCACTGCGGGGCCCACCCGCGCCCCGCTGCCGCCAGGCAGCCCGGCCGAGCTATTGGCCCCGCTGGATGAGGCGATCGCGTGGCTGTACGAGCAAGCCAGTCCGGCGGTGGTGAACATCACCACCACGGCCTACACTTGGGACGTCTTCCGCTTCGGCATCGTCCCCCAACAGGGCGCCGGCTCCGGTTTCCTGCTCGACGCCGACGGCCACATCGTCACCAACGACCATGTAGTGCGCGAGGCCAGCGAACTAGAAGTGACCCTCGCCGACGGCACGCGGCTGCCCGCGCAGCTGGTGGGCCGCGACCCTTACACCGATCTGGCGGTGCTGCGCGTGGACCTGCCGGCGGGCTATCCCGTGCGCGTGCTGCCCCTGGCGGACTCCAGCACGGTGCGGGTCGGGCAGCTCGCCATCGCGATCGGCAACCCCTTCGGCTTCGAGCAGACGGTGACGACCGGGGTGGTCAGCTCGGTGGGGCGCACCGTGCGCACGCCACAAGGCCGGCCCATGCGGGGCGTGCTGCAGACCGACGCGGCGATCAACCCGGGCAACTCCGGCGGGCCGCTACTGAACTCCCGCGGCGAGGTGATCGGCATCAACACGCTGATCTTCAGCCCTAGCGGCGGCTCGGTGGGGGTCGGGTTCGCTGTGGCGAGCAACACGGCGCGCCGCTGGCTGCCGGAGCTGATCGCCCGCGGGCGGGCAGCGCATCCCTGGGCCGGCTTGGAAACCCAGCCGCTGACACCGCAGCTGGCCGCGGCGCTGCGGCTACCCGTACGCGAGGGACTACTGGTCACGCTGGTCGCGCCGGGCGGCCCAGCGGCCCAGGCCGGGCTGCGGGGAGGCACCGCCCAGGTCCGGGTCGGCAACCAACGGGTCATCGTGGGCGGCGATATCCTCACGGCGATCGATGGCCGCCGCTTTACTGATGGCGAGGCGCTCGACGCCTACATCGATGACACCAAGCGGGTCGGCGAGCCGCTGCGCGTGGAATACATGCGCGACGGCCGCGAGGGCGCGGTCGAGCTGCGCCTGGGCGAGCGGCCCCCGTGAGCGCGGCGCCCCCGCCCCGCCACGTGGCGTGGACAGGGCACCGGCCCGAGCTGTTCGCCGATCCGGCGGCGGCCGCGGCAGTCGTGGCGGCGCGAGCCGAGGCGCTGTGCGCCGAGCACCGCGGCGCGGTGGCGTTCCACTGCGGGGGCCAGCGGGGCGTGGACACCTGGGCCGCCCAGGCAGCCATGCGCCTCGGGGTGCCACTGCACCTCTATCTCCCGCTGCCGATCCCGCTGTTCGCCGCCGACTGGACGCCCGCCGATCGCGCCGCGCTGGAAGCTACCTGGGAGGCCGCGGCGACCCGGACGGTGGTCGACCCGACGGGCGCTGATCCGCCCGCTGCCTACCGCGCCCGCAACGCGCTGCTCGCGCGCCGGGCCGATCTGCTGGTGGCAGTGTGGACCGGCCTCGCTGGCGGCGGCACCGCGGAGACGCTCGCCTTCGCGCGCGCCCTGGGACGCCCCATCGAGGAACACGTGCTACCGCGCGCTCCCTACACGCCCGCGCCCGGCGCCCGCGGCGTATAGACCGCCGCACGCCGGACCGGGCCCGGGCACGCCGCTCTTGGTGGGAAGTCGCACGCTGCACCGCTCGCCGGCAGGCCAGAACGCGGCGCTTCAGCGGCTGGCCGTCCCGCCCCCCGTGCTGGCCGCGGGGCCGCCGGTGCCCCAGACGAGCATCGTGGCGGGCAGCTGGGAACTGCTGGTCGGCGCCGTGCCGTAGACCAGCGCCTGCGCGGTCTGGAAGGTGATCGGCATGTAGCCGAATGGACTGGCGACGACCGGCAGCACCGGGGACACCACCGAGGCGGCCGGGGCGTTGCCGCTGGCTCGCGGGCCTCCGGCCGTTGCGTCGCTTGTGGCGGAGGCGCTGCTCGCCGGCGCGCCAGCTACGCTGCTGGGCGTTGAGCCCGGCCAGACGATCAGCCCGTAGGGCAAGGGGTCCGACGCGGCGGGGCTGGCAGCGGCAGAGGGCGTCACCGCGCCGGCGCTCGCGGCCCCGGCGGTCGGAAGGCTTGTGCTGGCCGGCCCCCCGCTCGCCGCCGTCCCCACAGGCGGCGCCGCGCCGGCCGTGGAGCCCGGCGCGCCGCCCACGGGGGGACTGCCGCCCGTGAGCGGAGAGGTGCCCGACGCGTAGACGATCGGCGAGCCAGGGTAGTTGTACATGTTCGCGCTGGCGGTGACCGCAGCGCTGACGGCGCCCGGCCCAGCGCTGCCAATCGCCGTGGTGTTGGGCCGCGCGGGGGTAGGCGTGGGGCTGGCACTGCTCTGGACGCCAGCCAGCGCGCTGCTACTCTGCGCACCAGGGGGATTACTGCCCTGGGTCCCCGTGAGGGGGCTGCCGCTCCAGGTGAGCGGGCTGCTCTGGAAGCTGAGGCCTGTGGGCGGGATGGCCACGCCGCTCGCCCCCGCGCCACCGCTCGCGCTGCCTAGCGCTGGCGCGCCACTCGCGCTGCTGGTGGCCGCACTCGGCATCGAGCTGGGGGGCGTGGTGGCGCCGGGGTTGGTGGTGGGGCTGCCGCTCCAACTCGTCGGGCTGCCGGCGTAGCTCGTGGCCGTCGCCGTACCGCGCGCCAGGCTGGCGGCGCTGCCGAGGCCCCCGCTCAAGGCCTGGGCAGTCGCGTAGGGGTCGAACTGCGGTGTCGGGCCATACCAGGTAGTCAGCGCCTGCAGGGCCGTTAGCAGCGCCGAGCCGCTGTTCGTCGCAGCGGCGGTGCAGGCGGTGGGATCGCCCGGCGCGGCGCCGGGCGTGCTGTTGTAGGTGGGATAGCCGGACGGCAGGTAGCTCGCGGAGCTCCCCACCGGCCCACCAGGGGACGGGGCGTTGCTCGCGGAGGAGGCCCCGCTCGCGCAAGCGGTCTGGGCACGCGCGGGGCACGGCAGGGCGAGCATAGCGAGCACCAGCCCCGTCACGACCTGCCATCGCACCATCGGCTCTGTCCTCCAGCGCCCGCCGGCGCGTCACTCATGATAGCGCGGCGGCGGCCGCGGCGAAAGGCGCGCGGGCTCAGTCGTCGCCCGCGGGCTGTTGCTCGGCCCATAGCCGCGCCACGGCCTCGGCGCAGGCGGCGTAGCTGAAGCCGCGGCGCTGGAGGTAGGTGCCCAGCCGCCGTTGGAACGTGGCGCGGTCGAGCCCGGCCAGCGCGCGGCGGCGAGCGCGACCGGCGCGGCAGGCAGCCTCCACGTCGTCCGTATCGGCCAGCGCGGCGGCGACAGTCGCGGGGGCCACGCCCTTGGCGCGCAGCTCGGCGCGCAGCGCCGCCGCCCCGCGCGGCCGAAACCGCTGCCGCTGCTCGACCCAGAAGCGAGCGAACGTCGCGTCGTCGAGCAAGCCCAGCGCCTGCAAGCGCGCGACAACCGCCGCTACGGTGCCTGGGTCGTAGCCCTTGGCGGCGAGGCGCCCGCGGAGCTCCGCGACGCTGCGCGGCCGATAGGTCAGCAGGCGCAGCGCCGTGTCGAGAGCACGGCCGTGCGCATCCGCCGCCGCGAGGCGCGCGAGAGCCGCGTCGTCGAGCACCTGGCCGACACGCAGCGAGGCGGCCAGCAGCGGATCGATATGGAGGGCGAAGCGGCCGTCGAGCACTACGCGCACGCGGGGCCCCGGGGGAACAGCCTCCAGCGCTGTGATGCAAGCCGGCATGGGAGCTTAGAATGGCGGCTGGTCGGCCAGTGCGAGCAGGTCCTCGGGCGCGTCCGCCGTCGCGCGGCCGTTGTCAGCGGCCAGCACGGCCGGGGCCGCGCGGCCGGCGCCGGTCTGCTCGCGGATCTGCCGCTCGATGCTAGCGGCGTGCTCCGGATTCTGGCGCAAGAACTCGCGGGCGTTCTCGCGGCCCTGGCCGAGCCGGATATCGCCGAACGAGTAGAACGCGCCGCTCTTCTTGATGATGCCCAGCTCGAGGCCGACATCGAGCAGGTTGCCCTCTTTGGAGATGCCCTCGCTGTACAGGATGTCGAACTCGGCCTGGCGGAACGGTGGCGCGACCTTGTTCTTCACCACACGCACCTTGGCGCGGCTGCCGATGACCTCGGTGCCCTGCTTGATCGACTCCGTTCGGCGGATGTCGAGGCGCACCGAGGCGTAGAACTTCAGGGCGCGCCCGCCCGGCTGGGTCTCGGGGTTGCCGAACATCACCCCGACCTTCTCGCGCAGCTGGTTGGTGAAGATCACGGCGCACTTCGAGCGGCTGATGGCCCCGGTGAGCTTGCGCAGCGCCTGGGACATGAGGCGCGCCTGCAGGCCCACGTGCGAGTCGCCCATCTCGCCCTCGAGCTCGGCACGCGGCACCAGCGCGGCCACCGAGTCGATGGCCACCACATCTACCGCGCCGCTGCGCACCAGCGCCTCGCAGATCTCCAACGCCTGCTCGCCGTTGTCGGGCTGCGATACGAGCAGCTCATCGATGCGCACGCCGCAGCGCGCCGCGTAGTCCGGGTCCAGCGCATGCTCCGCATCGATCAGCGCGGCGGTACCGCCCAGCCGCTGCGCCTCGGCGATGATGTGCTGCACCAGGGTGGTCTTGCCCGATGATTCCGGCCCGAAGATCTCCGTCACCCGGCCGCGCGGGATCCCGCCCACGCCGAGCGCCAGATCGAGCGCGATCGAGCCGGTAGGGATCACCTCCACCCCCATGCGGCTAGCCTCGCCCAGCCGCATGACCGAGCCCTTGCCAAAGGTACGCTCGATCTGCGCCAGCGCCACCTCCAGCGCCTTGGCCCGCTCCTTGTCCATCGCTCCGCTCCCCTCGCTATCTCCGCCCGGCGCCGATTAGCACAGGTGTTCGAGATGCATGGGCATTATACCATTGCCTGCGGTGGCTGCCTAGCGCCGACCCCAGGTGACGTCCACCGCCTGGCCCGAGGCGCCCAGTCGTCCCTGGGGCTCGCCGTTGACCACCACCTGCACGCCCCCGGCGTTACCCACCCGCATGCGGAGCCGGTCGGTGGCGGTGAAGGTGCGCGTGGTGCCTGGGGCCACCGTGTCGGCGAACACCAGGCGGTCATCGGCCCACACTTGTAGGTAGGTACGCTCGACCACCCGCGCCTCGACCACCACCGGCGCGCTGGGCCGCGGGGTGGCGGTCGGAGTGGCAGTCGGGGTGGCGGTCGGGGTGGGCGTGGGCGACGGCGTGCTGCTCTCCGCCGTGGCAGCGAGGGCGGGCTGGGGAGCGGCAGCCATCGTGGGCGACGGGCCGGCGGTCGGGGCGGGCGTCGGCGTGTCCAAGGCACGCAGGGCAGCGACCAGCAAGGGGGTGGGCGCCTCGCGGGGCAGGGGTGTCCACGGCCGTCCGAGCGCGGCCAGCTCGCCGGGCAGCGTCGGGGTGACTGCCGCCTCGGGCAGCGCGAGGCTGGCCTCCAGCGCGCGGTAACGCCCAGCGAGATAGGGCAGCAGCAGCCCGGCCGCTACAAGCAGCAGTGCGGCCCCCAGCAGCCGCGGGCGTGGGCGCGGCCAGCCGCGGGAGCCGGCGCGCGCCGTGGGGAGCAGTGCCGGGCGCGGCGGACGAAACTGGGCGAGCACCATCTCGGGCGGCAGCCCAAGATAGCGCGCGTAGGTTCGCAGCAGGCCGCGCGCGTACACGGCCGAGGGCAACGCGGCGTAGTCCTGCTCTTCCAGCGCTGCCAGATAGCGCTGGGGGATGCGCGTGTCCGCCGCCACCGCCTCCAGCGACAGACCGCGCGCCAGGCGCGCCTGACGCAGCAGGGGCCCGAACGCCGCCGGGATCTCACGTCGCGGCAGGCGCCGCCCGCGGCCAAGGCCGAAGCGCGGCGGGGAAGCACGGTCGGGAAACTGCGGAGCCTGGGCCGTGGCATGCCTCCACCGGGGCGGCTGGCGTGGGCAGCCAGCTCCATTGCTTGCCCCTCGCGTGCCGCTCGCCTGGGGACTATACGGATCCGTCCTGGACCGAGCAAGCGGCGGATGGCGCGCGCGGCAGTGCCCGACGGGCCGCCGGCCAATAGCGCAGCGCGGGCGGCAGCAGCGGCAGCACCCGCCGGCTGAGGGCCGCCCAGCTGGCCAGCACACGCTCGTGGTGGGCCGTCCAGCGGAAGCCGTAGCTGGCGCGCAGGCGAGCAGGGAGCAACCCGACGATCGGCAGCTGCAACAAGGCCTCCAGCGGACGCAACGGGGGCGGGCCCAGGGGAGCTAGCAGCGCGGCGGCGAGTTCCCGCGCCCGCTCGCCGACGGCGATGCGGTCGCTGGCGAGCATGGTCTGTAGGTAGGCTTGGAGCTCCGCGTAGCTCGTGGGCAGCACCCCGGGGGGGATGCGCAGCAGCGGGCCGCCGGCGGCCGATTCGGCACAGTAGCGGTCGCGCTCCTCGGGCGTCAACGGCCCCACGAACAGCTCGTAGGTGCGCAGGGCGGTGTCGGCGAAGGTGGCGTGTACCCACAGCAGCAGCGCGGGATCCCGAGCGCAGTACGGCGTGCCGGCCGGGAGGTCGCCCGTCGCCCGGGCCAGCCTGCCGCGCACGCGCCCATGGATGGCGTCGATGCGGCGGGCAACCGCTAGCGCCTCGGCGGGCGTGCCGAAGGTCAGCGCGAGCATGGCGTCGACGGTCCGCTGCAGGCGGGCGAGGCGCGCCCGGGCATCGGCGCGAAACGTGCTGTGTTCGGCGACGCCCTCGGCGACCAGGGGATGCGCCAGCTGCAGGAGTACCGCGCGCCCCCAGCCGAGCAACACAACCCGCTCGGCGTTGACGCGCTGGACGACACTCGGGAATCGCGCGCCTCTCTCGCCGCGCGCGCCCCGCTTCAGCTGGGGTAGCGCGACCGACAGCGACCCGGCAGCTCGCTCCATGGCCCAGTATAGCGCCGTCGGGCAGCGGGTAGCCGTGGGCCCGCAGCCGCCATGGCCCCGGGCTCAGCGCGACCGGGGAGCAGCGGCCCCACCGTGGTGTCAGCCACAGCCTGGGCCGTGCACCTCGCGCGCCGCCACGTCGGCGGGCAGCAGGCTGGCAGCGAACGCCTGGAGGTCCGCGCGGGCGCGCGCCGCGAGCGTGGTGAGCTCGGCCAGGGTTTCCTCGCGGGAGGCGAGCCCGTAGCCGTAGATGCCCAGCGGCACGATCAGCTTCAGGTAGTAATGGTTGGCTGCGTCGTAGGAGACGGCACAGTTGCTCGGCTTGCGCGCCTGGGCCAGCAGCGGACCACAGACCGCGGCGAACTCGGCCAGGGCAGGCTCGTCGCGCAGGTCGCGCGGGATCTCGGGAAAGCGGGCCAACAACTCCTCGACCGTCATGGGGCGGCGGGCCTCCGCAGCAGCATCCGTGGCTACGTGTCGCACCAGCAGGCAGCCAGTGCATTATAGCCCTCTCAGCCCCTGGGAACCAGCGGCGTCCGGCGCGCGGCTCCGCGCTGAGGCATCACACGGGCAGGGGTGCGATAGACTGTCGGTGAGGGGCCCACCAGCTGCTAGCGCGATGGATAGGAGGCCGCGATGCTGCGCCGGATCACGATCGCGGGGGTGTGGATCCTGCTCGGGGGCTTGCTGGCCCTGCTAGCCTGGGGCCTATTTCGGGCCACAGCCTCCGACGCTAGCGTGACTGGCGCGCTGCGCGTGAACTGGGAGGGGAAGGTCGTTCCGCTGCGCGCGCGGCCCGCGCCCGAGCTGCGGGTGGTGCTACTGGGCGCGGACCAGGTGGGCGGGGAGCTGGACCTTGCCGCCCTGCGTGGCCAGCCGGTGGTGGTCAACTTCTGGGCCTCGTGGTGCCAGCCCTGCCGGGATGAGGCGGCGGTGCTGGAGCGCTTCGCGGCCGAGTACGGCCCCCGGGGCGTGGCGTTCGTGGGGGTCAACGTATGGGACAGCGCCGATCGCGCGCGCGCCTTCGTCGACGAGTTCGGACTCAGCTACCCCAACGGCACCGACGCGCGGGGCAGTGCGGCCATCGACTATGGGCTCACGGGCCTGCCCGAGACGTATTTCCTCGACCGGCAGGGGCAGATCGTCGGCAAGTTCGTTGGTCCGCTGACCGAGCGCGCGCTGCGCACCGCCGTGGAGAGCTTGCTGTCGTGAGCGGTGCGGACGGCTGCCCTTGGACGCACTGCTGCTGGCGGTGATCCGCGCCGCGCACGGGCTGACCGCGGCGGTGTGGGTGGGAGTCAGTCTGGCGGGGGTACTCAGTCCCGACTGGCTGGCGGCCGCGCGCGCCCGGGGCCGCGTGTCGCTGCGGGGGCTGGCCCAGTTCGCCCTGTGGGCCCTGGTAGCCACCGGCGCGCTACTCACGCTCCAGCGCCTCGCCGACCCGGCTATCAGCACCCTGTATGTGGTCCTGCTCGCCGCGAAGCTCGGAGTGGTCGCCGCGATGGGGCTGGCCGCCGTCGTGCTGCCGGCGTCGCCTCCCGGGGGGAGACCACTGACGGGCTGGCGCCAGGCGCTGGCCGGGCGGCAGCGCGAACGGGTGCTGCTGGGCCTCGGGCTCGGGGCCTATGTGCTCGGCTCGCTGCTCACCAGCGCCTACGAGGCTGTGCTGCGCGGCACCTGAGTGGGGCGCCGGGCGCGGTGGGCTATACTGGAGAAATGTAGCGACGGCACGCGGGAGAGCCAGCGTAGCGATGGCCACGCACCTCGGATCACCGCCGGTTTCCCCCGAGCCCCTCGCCGCCGCGGCGGCCGCCCCCCGGCTCGCCGGCGGGGTGCCGCTGAAGCTCTGGCTGGGCGGCGCGCTGTTGCTCGTCGCCATCGCCTACCTGGTGCTGACCAGCTTGCAGACCAGCACCGTGTACTATCTGACCGTGAGCGAGCTGCTGGCGCGTGGCCAGGCCGCCTATGGCCAGACGGTGCGCCTATCGGGCGAGGTAGTCGACGGCTCGATCCAACGCGACCGCCAGCACCTGCGCTTCGTGCTCACTGACGGCACGGCCACCATCCCGGTGACGCACACGGGCCAGGTGCCGGACCTGTTCGGCTACCGCGCGGAGGGCGCCTACCAGGAGGTGGTGGTCGAGGGGCGCTACACGGCGAGCGGGGTGTTCGAGGCGCGCAGCCTCATCGTGAAGCACGGGCCGACCTTCGAGGCCGCCCAGTAGCGGGGGCCGCGCGGCCGGCCGCCCCCGCTGGAAAGCGGATCGACCAAGCGATGACCTTCGCGGACGCCGGCAACGCGGCGTTGCTATTCGCCTTCGTCGTAGCCTGCTATGGGACCGCGGCGAGCCTGCTGGCCGCACGCGGGCGCCTGCCCGAACTGCTGCACAGCGCGCGCCACGCCGTTGTGGCCCTGGCCGCGCTACTGACCGTCGCGGCGTGCGCGCTGTTCCACGCGCTGCTGACGCACGATTTCAGCCTGCGCTATGTCTACGAGCATTCTAGCCGCGCCATGCCCGAGCTCGCGCGGCTGACCAGCTTCTGGGGCGGCCAGCAGGGCTCGCTGCTGCTGTGGGCCTGGGGGCTGGCCGTGCTCTCGCTGGTGGTGGTGTGGCGCCTGCCGGTGCCGGCCCTGCGGGCGGCAAGCGCCGGGCCGGCGAGCCACGGGGGCCTGGAAGGGCGCTGGGGGGACTTGCACCTAGCGCCCTACGTCATCGCCACCCTGCTGGCTATCCAGACGTTCTTCTTGTTCGTGCTGGGCTTCGTAGGCAGCCCCTTCGAGCGGCTCGAGGCGATCCCCTCCGATGGGCGCGGGCTGAACCCGCTGCTGATGGACCCCGCGATGCGGGTGCACCCGCCGCTGCTGTTGCTGGGCTACATGAGCTTCTCGGTGCCGTTCGCCTTCGCCATCGCGGCGCTGGCCAGCGGCCAGGTGGGGCGAAGCTGGTTGCGCGCCGGGCGCGCCTGGATGCTGCTCGCCTGGACCATCCAGGGCTGCGGGCTGCTGATGGGCGCCTGGTGGGCCTACCGCGTGCTGGGCTGGGGCGGCTACTGGGGCTGGGACCCGGTGGAGAACGTGGCGCTGCTGCCCTGGCTGACGGCCACCGCCTTCCTGCACACCCTGTTGGTGCAGGAGCGGCGCGGGCTGCTGAAAGTCTGGACGATGGCGCTGGCGATCGCTACCTTCGCGCTGGCTATCTTCGGCACCTTCGTGGTGCGCAGCGGCGTCCTCACCTCGGTGCACTCGTTCGCGCTGTCGCCGATCGGTCCGTACTTCTTCGGGTTCCTGGGCGTGGTGCTGATCGGGGCCACCGCGCTGCTGCTGTACCGGCTACCTCTGCTGCGCGCCGAGGGGCAGATCGACGCGGTGCTGTCGCGCGAGGCCGGCTTCCTGCTCAACAACCTGCTGCTGGTCGGGCTGGCCGCCGCGGTGTTCTGGGGCACGGTGTTCCCGCTGCTGTCCGAGGCCGTGCGCGGCGTGAAGGTGGCGGTGGGGCCACCGTACTACCAGCAGGTCACCGGGCCGTTGCTGGTAGGGCTACTGCTGCTGATGGGCGGCGGGCCGCTGCTGGCCTGGCGGCGCACCTCGCCGGAGCGGCTCGCCCGCCAGCTCGGGCCACCGCTGGCGGTAGCCGGCGCGGTGGGCCTGGGAATGGCCGCGCTGGGCATCGAACGGGGGCTGGCCCTGGTCGGGGCGGCCGCCTGTGCTTTCGTCGCGGCCACGGTCGCGCTGGAGTACTGGCACGGCCTGCGGGCGCGTCAGCGCGGCGGGGAGTCGGGCCTGCGAGCGCTGGGCACGCTCGTGGCGCGTGGGCGCCGGCGCTACGGCGGCTACCTGGTGCACCTGGC
>Ga0070737_10003045_pt1 | contig 18769 bp, 15 predicted proteins | sample Coa_R1_10_FD_66438 | JGI IMG/M metagenome (GOLD analysis project Ga0070737, IMG submission 66438) | Surface soil microbial communities from Centralia Pennsylvania, which are recovering from an underground coalmine fire - Coalmine... | ecosystem: Environmental > Terrestrial > Soil > Unclassified...
GCCTTGGCACGTCGCACTGTGTCCGCACGCCCCGCACAACCAATGCGGCTTTGGCCGTTCCGCGACTGCTTCCAGCTCAATCAACCCTCTCTTGGTCCTCCCTGCCGGCAGCTAGAACCTCGTCCGCGACCGCTGCCGCCTCCACCGCCGGCTTCACATCGTGCACGCGCACGATGTGAGCGCCGTGCAAAATGCTGGCCACCATGGCAGCGAGCGATCCATAGAGGCGATCGGAGGGGGGCGTATCTCGCCCCGTGCGCTCACTTAGGGTCCGGCCGATGAAGGACTTGCGCGAGGTGCCAGCCAGTAGTGGAAATCCCAGCCGCTGCAGTTGCTCGAGCTGCGCCAGCAGGGGGTAATTCTCGGCGAAGTTCTTGCCGAATCCGAAGCCGGGGTCAAGCACAATGCGGGAGCGCGCGACGCCGCGTTCCAACGCAATCTGCAGGCGATTCGCCAGCTCATGTTCCACTACGGAAACCAGCTTTGCCGCGCGCGGCAAGCTGCGCCATTGGTCGGGCGTGCCCCGGGTGTGCATCAATACCACGCCGCACTCCAGTTTGGCGCAGACAGAAGCCATTTGCGGGTCCCATTGAAAAGCGCTGACGTCGTTGATGATCTCAGCGCCGGCGGTCACAGCAGTTTGGGCCACGACGGCTTTATAGGTATCCACCGAGAGAATCGCCCCGGGCCGGGCGCGAAGGATGCCCTCCAGCACCGGCATGATCCGTCGCAATTCCTCCTCTGGGCTGACCGGGGCCTTTCCCTCGCTGGCCTGCGCCGCTTCTCCACGGTCCAACCGTACGCCCGGCCGGGTCGATTCTCCGCCAATATCGAGCAGGTCGGCGCCTTCCTCGAGCAGACGCAGCCCATGTTCGACCGCTTTCGCTGGGATAAGGAAATTCCCACCGTCATAAAACGAGTCAGGAGTGACGTTGACGACCCCCATGATCCGGGTCCGCTCGCCCAACTCCAGGGAATGGGAACGCAGTTGCCAGCGATAGCGTGGTCGCATGTTGCTAGTTTAAATTTTCTAACTTTGTGTGGCATTCCTGTTGCGTACAACACGCATACGATAGCGTCCTCCCCGGCGCAATGTTCCTCCGGACGTGCAGCATGCGGGGAGGCGCTATCGCCACGGAGGCATACATGTCCATAGCCGGAATCGGCAGCACGAACGTTACACAGCTATCAAACATTCAACGGAACTATCAGCAGGTGCAGAGCGAGTTCAAGCAATTGGGGCAGGACCTGCAGACCGGCAATTTGACCCAGGCCCAGACGGACTTCGTCACCTTGTCGCAATCGGTGGGCACCCAGTTTGGAAGTAATAGTCCCATCGCCAAGACGCTGGAGACCATTGGCCAAGCTTTGCAATCGGGTAATCTCTCGAGCGCTCAGCAGGCGTTCAACTCTCTGTCGCCCACTGCGACGGGCGCGAAGACCGCGACTCATCACCATCACCACGTCGGAAACGCGCAGAACAGCTTTGAGCAACTCTGGAACCAGCTTGGGCAAGCCCTGCAATCCGGGAATCTGTCCGCAGCGCAACAGGCCTTCTCCGCCGTGCAGCAGATGTGGCAGCAGGGTTCGGCGAATAGCACCCCGGCCAGCGCGGCGACGACGGCCACGCTCTAGCCCGCCGTACCAGTGAGTAGCTGGAATTGCCCTCCCTCGAAAAGAGGCCGAGCGATGCCTCCAACCTGCACGGCTCGGCCTTTGTAACGGAAGTCGTCCGGCAAATGCCTCGCCTGGCCGGGCGACTTCTTTCCAAAAGTAGCGGGTAAGTTTGAACCTTCGTCCAAGCGCGAGTTACTGGCGCTGCCGGCCGGCCGGTTGCCGAAATAAGGGCGTAGAGGCCGGCTTAGAGCCAGATCGACCCGAACGAAGCTTCAAACTGACTAATTACCCTTCCTTGCATCCCTGAAACCAACCCCTTCCCGTCACGTAACTTACTGGTTGCGGATTGGCGGTCAAAGGCTTAGGATAAATCGAGGAGTGGTTTTCGTTCACTCCCAATCAAAGTCCGAAATCTGCAGTTCCACGTTCGGAAGTCAAGATTCCCTCATGCACGGCCGCAGAGAATTTGTGCGCGAGTACTCTCAGGAGAGACTAAGATGGCGTGGTACGCGTATTGTCTTACGGAGCAGCAGGGCCTGCAGAACGGCACACGAGCCCGGCGCCCTTTTGCGATAGAAAACCTTCGGGGCGTCAATGATGCTCCGGTTTTAGCTTATCCCAGCGGCGACTTCGCCGTAATCGTCAGTGAGTATTCCTTCCTTCAGCCCTTAACTCAGCAGGCCATTGTCGACCATGCGCGGGTGGTCAGTGAGTGCTTCCGCACGCTTACCGTTCTTCCTTTTCGTTTCGGCACCATTTTTGATTCTGATGATGCTTTGCGCCATGCGGTAAGGGCCAATCGCCGAACCTTTCTGGAGACGGTCGCCCGCTTACGGGGCAAGGCGGAGATGCACTTCAAACTTTTGGTAAACGACGGCACGCTGGAAGAGGCGATCTCCGAGCTGCCCAATGGAGTAGGCGGCGAATATCTGCGGAAACTGCGTGAGCAGGCGGCCCGTGAACGGGAACGGCAAACCAAAGCTCGCGCACTCTCCATGCAAGTCCACAAGCTATTCTCCCCGCTGGAGGAGGACGTCATCTGCAAACGTACTGACTCCGGCGCGATGCTCATTGATTTTGCTCATCTTATTGATTCCAAGGCTGTTGCCAAGTATCAGAACCGCTATGACACGGCCACGCGGCACTTCAAAGATTGTCGTGTATCCATCACCGGGCCGTGGCCTCCCTATCATTTCATGCCGGTCAAGCTGCGCACCGTGTCCGGCGGAAATTGAGACTCCTCGTTATTCTTTCAGCCAGGGGCAGCCGTTTGAGGCTGCCCTTTGGCTTGCCAGGCGAAATTGCGCCAACCCTCGAAAAGAGGCCAACCTACAGAAAATCCGGCGTGGAGTTGGTCATTCGGATGCTGGTGGATTTACAATCAGCCCACACAACCGCTAGCAACTCAGAATGGCTGATCCCGGCGGAGGAGCTCCAACCAACTCGAAAGTTCACATGGGTGCAACCTGACGGTGGGTACGGAGATTCTCATAGTTGATCATTCCTTTCCCTCTGTGGGGTGAGGAATGCTTTCTTGTCGGGGGCGGAAACGGGAGTGGAATTGATTCCGGCGCGGAAGATACGGGTCCTGATTGCGGGTGACGATATAGGCCGGGTTAAATTCCTTGCCGCCCATCTGACCCGTCGCGGCTTTGACGTGAGCAGCACAAGCGGTGGCGAAGAGGCACTGCGCGTGCTGCAGACTCACAATCCCATGCTGGTGCTGCTGGATCTTTCCGGCGGCAAGAGCGTCCTGAACACCCTGGCGCGACTCAAGCGAATGAAGCCGGACGCGGCTGTGCTGGTGGTCGCCGGCCGGCAGGATCCGGACCTTATCTTTCAGGCATCGAAGTTGGGTGCTGACGACTACCTGGCCAAGCCCCTCGACCCCAAAGAAGTGGACCTCCGCATCTCCAGGATTCTGGAGAAGTTGCCCCGTGTAGGCGAGGCGACCCCGCTTCGCGATCGGGTCCGTCGCAACCGCGACTTCGTCGGCCTTTTCGGGACAAGCCCCAGAATGGAGGAAGTAAAAAATACGATTGAGCAGGTTGCGGATACGACGGCGACCGTGCTCATTCGCGGCGAGAGCGGCACTGGCAAAGAAGTGGTGGCTCGCATGATTTACGCTCAGTCCGGGCGCTGCGACAAGCCCTTCGTCAAAGTCAACTGTGCAGCCATTCCTCACGAGCTGCTGGAAAGCGAACTGTTCGGCTACGAACCCGGGGCCTTCACCGGCGCCAACCGGCAAAAGCTGGGCAAATTCGATTTGGCGAACTCCGGCACTTTGTTTCTTGACGAAGTCGGTGAGATGCACCCCGCGCTGCAGGCCAAGCTGCTGCACGTGCTGCAGGACGGGGGCTTCTCCCGACTGGGCGGCAAACGCGACATTTCCGTTGACGTGCGCGTGCTGGCGGCCACCAATCAGCTTTTGGAGGAGGCCGTCCAGGATGGAACGTTTCGTGAGGACCTGTTCTATCGCCTGAACGTGATTACCATTCACATCCCGCCGCTGCGCGAGCGGCGAGAGGAAATCCCCATTTTTTTGGATTATTTCCTCCGCAAGTACAGCGAGTTCTATGGCAAGCAGCCGGCGCCCTTCGGCGAAGGCGCGATGAACTGCATGATGGAATATTACTGGCCGGGAAACATTCGCGAGTTGGAAAACCTGGTCAAGCGATATGTGATTGTGGGCAATGAAGCGCAAATCGTTCGCGAGTTGTCGGCCCGTAAAACGACCCTCACGGCGGTGCCCGCTGTCACCTCGCTGGCCGGATGGCGAGAGTTAAGGTCGGGCAAGGATGGGTTGGCAGCGGCAAACCCGGTCCCCATCAATGCGGTGAAAGGAAACGGCGCCGATTCGGATAGCCCGTCCCTGTTGGAAATTGGACGGCGGGCCGCTTTGTCCGCCGAACGCGAGGCCATCGAACGGGTGCTGACACAAACCCGCTGGAACCGGCGGCAGGCTGCGAAAATCCTCAAGATCAGTTACAAAGCCCTGCTGAACAAATTGAAGATCATCGAAGAACAAAATGCTCAGAATAAGAACCTGACGGCCTAAAGTTTGCATTGCTGTTCCACTCTTCTTTGGCGGCGTTGGGGATTGGCGCCGAGCAGGTTCGTCGCCGAAAACTTCCTCGTTTTCACTGATAACAATGGCGTTGGCGGGACCATTTTCAGGTGGGCCGGGAATCGGTAGCATCGTTTGGAAGCTCAAGTGCTACATTCCGGGCAAAGAGGCCAAATCCTTGAAAGCAACTCTCTTCTGTCTGTCTCGACATATCTCCTTCTTTTGTCTCGCAAAACGGGACATTGCCTTGCATCGCCTTCCCTGAAGATGCCTACCTCGCTCGCCTCTTTTGAAAGAGCGGCCCCTGGGCCGCTTTTTTGCGTCTAACGTGTAATCGGGCCGGTCGGGTCGCGTCGAGAGGGGGTGCGGAAGCGGCCCATTACCACAGAAACGTGATGGGTGGAGTTGACGTGTGTTCGGCCAGACGCATATTATTCCCGTTCGCGCACTGCAATTTTCCTCCCGTCTGGCTGCTCGAGCTGCAGCGTGGGATCGGTCAGGGTAGGTACTTATGGAGAGAAAGAAACTCGAAGCTTTCAGGAAACGGTTGGAGGAACGCCAGCGGGAGCTGCGGTACGCCATGACGCGTAACGCCCAGGACGGCCGCGACGCCGATCTGGAATCGGCACAGGACGTGGCCGACCGGGCCGCCAACTCGTACAACAAGGAATTTTTGTTCCACCAGAGCAACAACGACCGCCAGCTCTTGCAAATGGTGGAGAGCGCGCTGGACCGCATCCGGGAGGGGGTCTTTGGCCAGTGCATCTCCTGTGGCGCGGAGATCAACGCCAAGCGCCTGGAGGCCGTTCCCTGGACGCGCTACTGCATCGCCTGTCAGGAGAAGCTGGAGAAAGGCGTCCTGGAGCACAGCAGCACCTAAGATCTTCAAAGCCGGAAATGCGAGGCCGCCCGTAGGAGGGCGGCCTTTATCGTAAGAGGGACTTTCGGATTGCAGCAGGAGAGACGCCGCGGGGCACAGCGACTAGGCTTTCCGCTCTTTCCTGCGCGCCAGCAAATACCCACGTATCAGCTCGTTCAGGTCGCCGTCGAGCACGCGGTCCACATCGCCGATCTCGACCCGCGTGCGCAGGTCCTTCACCATGCGATACGGCTGCAAGACGTACGAACGAATCTGCGAGCCAAAGTCGATGTCGAGCTTGGAATCCTCGATCTGCTTCGTCTCTTCGCGCTTCTTTTCCAACTCGTATTCGTAGAGCCGCGAGCGCAGGATGCTCATCGCCTTGTCGCGATTTTTGTGCTGCGAGCGCTCGTTCTGGCAGGCGACGACGATGCCTGTGGGAAGGTGTGTGATGCGCACCGCCGAATCGGTGGTATTCACGTGCTGGCCGCCCTTGCCGCCGGAGCGATAGGTGTCGATGCGCAGGTCTTCCGGCTTGATGTCGATCTGGATGCTTTCGTCGATCTCCGGCGAAACGAAAACGCTGGCGAAAGACGTGTGCCGGCGTTTGGCCTGATCGAACGGCGAGATGCGCACCAGCCGATGCACGCCGATCTCGCTGGTCAGCAGCCCATAAGCGTACGCGCCGTTTACGCCGAACGTCGCCGACTTGATGCCCGCTTCGTCGCCCGGCTGGTATTCGTACAGCGCAGTCTGAAATCCCTGCCGCTCGGCCCAGCGCAGGTACATGCGCATCAGCATCTCGGCCCAGTCCTGCGACTCGGTGCCGCCGGCGCCGGGGTGAATGGTCACGATGGCGTTGCGGTCGTCGTTCTCGCCGGAGAGCAGCGTCTCCGTCTCCAGCTTTTCCACCAGCGCGCGCAGATCGTCAACTTCACGGCGCAAATCCGCTGAAACGTCCTCGCCCTCGCGCGCCAAGTCGAAATAGGCGCTGATGTCACCGGAGCGGCGAGCAAGCTCTTCATGCGTCGCCAGAGCACTCTCCAGCCGCTTCTTCTCGCGCATCAATTGCTGGGATTTTTCGGGACTCGACCACAGCGCCGGATCGGCAGCCTGCTTTTCGATAGCGCTCAGTTTTTCGCGCAGCTTGGGCGCGTCAAAGATACTCCTGAAGATCGTGGACTTTCTCGCGCAGCGCGGCGTACTCCTGTTCGAGCTCTTCTACCATGCGGGTTGAATCGTCCTTCTAATTGGTGCCAGCGCTAGCATTTAGCCCTTAAACGCTGCCCGTCGCAGGCCTCACGTACCGCAGCATCAGTCCCAACAAGGTGATTATCGCACACAGTAGCGGGAACCAGTCGCCGTGACGAGTGTAAAAGGTGGTTGACTCCTGGAGCCCGAAAGCGGCCTGTAAGGCTATCCGCTGGTGGCGTGGCGCCTCTCGCACGATGCGGCCGTAAGGGTCGATCACCGCGGTAATGCCGTTGTTGGTATCGCGCAAGAGCCAGCGATCGTTCTCCACGGCGCGCATCCGCGCCATATTCAGGTGCTGCCGTGGCGCTCCGGTGTCGCCGAACCAGCTATCGTTGGAGATGTTCACGAACACCTCGCCGCCGTTGTTGGCAAACTGGCGTACCTCGTTGGGGAAGATCGATTCGTAGCAGATGAAGGTCCCGATCTTCATATCGCCCACCGTCAGCGGCTCACGGCTGTGACCGCGCGAGAAGGTCCCCACCTCGTGCGTCAGCGTGCGGGCAAAGCTGAGCGCCTTGGCAAACGGAACATATTCGCCGAAGGGCACCAGGTGGATCTTGTCGTAGCGCTCAATCCAGGCGCCATTCGGCGCAATCACCGAGGCTGAGTTGTAGATGTCAGGCTGCCGGTTGGCCTCGCCGGTGTGCTCAATGCCGATCGTACCGGCGATGATGTAGGAATCCGTGGCCCGCGCGATGTCCGCCAGCGTGGTGCGCAAATGCAGGTCCGTGGCCCAGAAGGGCGCAGGCGATTCCGGCCAGAGGACCAGTCCCGGCGAGCCGGGCTTCTCATCGTTTGGCCGCACGCTGATCGCCTGCAGCGAGCGCAGCGTTTGCTCCAGGTAATCGAGCGACCAATCCGATTGCAGAATCGGAATGTTCGGCTGGACCAGGGTTGCGCCGCGCTCGGTGGGCAGCGCGCCGGGCTTGTTCAGCTTGCCGGCGTGCAAAGCGATGGCAGCAGCCACAGCAGCCGTCAACAAGACCTTGCGCCGCGTGTAGGGCACCAGGAAAGCCGCGGCCATGGCGGTATTCACCAGCGCGATCTCAAAGGAGATTCCATAGACGCCGGTCACGGTGGCAATGTGTGCCAGCGGAATGTTGTCGATTTGCGTGGTGCCCAGCAGGTCCCAGGGAAAGCCCGTGATGTAGGTGCGAGCCAGTTCGATCGCAACCCAGGCGAAAGGTGTGAAGACCAGGGCCCGCAGGCTCAAGCCGTTGCGGCGCGCGGCGATCAGGGCCAGCAGAAGTCCGAACAGACCGTGATAAAGGCTCAGGTACAGAGCAAAGAGCACCAGCAGCACGGCAGAGACCATCACATTCAGCCCGCCGTATAGGTGCATCACGTGGTACACCCAGTAGCAACTGCCCAAGTACCAGATGATGCCGCTGACGTAGCCCAGCCAAAATCCCTGCCACGCGGTCGCCGGCGCCAGAAATTGTCCGCCATCGGCCAGCACCATCGTCACGTCCTGCTCGCGGCACTTGAGAATGGCGTAGATCAGCGGCGACAGCGCCATCCACCCGAGGATGTAAAAGGAGAAATTAGGGAAGATCAGCACCTGGAGAACACCCGACAGGCAGGCGAAGATCCAGGCGTTCAGGCGGATTCGTCTCACCTTGGGAGTGTAGCAAAGAGAGATTGCTTGCGGAGCGGCGCGAAGATTACGAGTTGATTACGTAAATCGTTCGCGAAATATCTCCGCTCTTATCCGATGAACCCAGCCGCGCAGCGGCGGGATGGGTTTAGGCGGGGGTGGAAGCCCCGTTCACGTAAGCCATTGAGCGGAGCCGCAGAGCGGCGGCACCCACACCTGTGACTCAACTCACCGACTGGCAATTGAGCTCTGTCCTAGCCTCTCCGCATGGCGGACACTTACACCAGAATTCTGGTTCACTGCATCTTCAGCACGAAGGACCGTAGGCCTCAGATTTCCGAACCTGATAAACTCTGGACCTATCTGCGTGGAATCGCCCGCAACCGGGGCGTTGACACGCTCGCCATCGGCGGCACCACAAATCACGTTCACATGCTGCTCGCGCTGCCGTCGGGTTTGACCATTGCCCATCTGATGCGCGATCTCAAGGCCAATTCGTCGCGGCATCTGAATGAAAAGCAGCGCGGTTTCGCGTGGCAGGATGGATATGCTGCGATCAGCGTCAGCCCGTCGCAGATTCAAACGGTGAGAAGGTATATCGAGACGCAAGACGCGCATCACACGAAACGGGATTTCGAAAGCGAGTACGTGGCGATTCTGGACAAATCAGGGGTGCAGCGTTCCGCGGAATACACGTTCGGGTAGGTGTCGCCGCTCTGCGGCTCACGACGTTTGCATTCGACATACGGGGGCTTCCGCCCCCGCCTAACACCATCCCGCCGCTGCGCGGCTGGGCTCCTTTTACAATCTGTAACGGGGGCTTCCGCCCCCGCCTAACACCATCCCGCCGCTGCGCGGCTGGTTGGATCGCCGTCCGTCGGGTGAGTGTCGCCGCTCCGCGGCTCGGCGCTCGCGGACCACGCCAACGGGGGCTTCCGCCCCCGCCTAACACCATCCCGCCGCTGCGCGGCTGGGGTTGTCGCTCACGACCGCACCGGGTGCACTGCCCTCCCATAACCGTCATACTGACGGACGATCTTCAGCTCGGAGATGTCGCAGATATCGCCGAAAGCGGTGCGGATCTCATCCTCTGGCTTCTGCCAAAATGAGGCGAGCTTGTTCTCGTCATAGAAATCCTCCGCGAGTGTTGGATCAAGCAGGATTCTCGTGTATGCAGCGGAGGCTAGCGTTTCCATTTGTCTGGTTCTCCACAAAGCGACATCCTCACGTTCAACGGAAGGGTAAGCTTGCAGCGAACGATCCCACTCGTGAACATGCTCGACGTCGCAGCGCATTTTGTAGGCTTCTCTCAGCGCCTCTTCAACGCTGCCCTGCGCAGCCTTAGGTCCCGCAAACAACGCACATCTCGACACGAACTGCTTTTCCGTTTTGCCGGTCTCAGGAAGGATAAGCGCCTCTAACGCTCTAACAAACGCGTGTAGGCGATCACTCGCGTAGTAACGCTCGAATCCATGCTTAAGGGAATAGCAGCCCCGCCCGAAGCGTCGAGTCTGTCCGGCAGGCGTTTCCTCTTGGAATCGTTTGTACGCCTTACTCAATTCGACAGCCTTCTGCAGGTGTTCTTCCCTAATTGTCCAAGGCAAACATCCGCGAGTGATGTTGAAACGTTCTGTCTGCGAGAACTGCCGACAGGTCACGTTTCCCTTTTCCACGTACCCGGCCATTGTGAACGCGCTTTCGTACTCAATGCTGCCAAGCATGCGAAGCATGGCAAACATGTTGCTGAGATCGTTCCAAAGTTGTTCGCTCACTTGATCACCGGCAACCTGGAGCTGACCTTGTGCCCAGCCGTGGTTGGCGCTACGTAAGAGAAGAAGGTTGCAAGCTTGTAAATTCTTGAACTGGATCGAGCCGATCCACTCCTTCCAATGATCCTCAAGAACAAAGGGGATATTGCCTAATACTTGGGTGCCGTCTTGCAGAACGACGCCTGACTCGACTTTCGTGCGCACGTTCTGTATGGCGAGAATCGCGAACTTGCAATTTGGTTCAAATACGAAATCCCTTGTGACCATGTATTCCCGGACTAGTTGCTAACGGCTAATTGCTGCCTTACTTTATCGCCACCAGCTTGTTCATCAGCTCCGAGTAGTCCTTCTTCTCTACTCCGTGCACCTGGCGGTTATACTCATCCACTTTGGCGGAGTAGTTCATGGAGCAGAACTTGGGGCCGCACATGGAGCAGAAGGCCGCCTCTTTGTAGTAGGCGTCGGGGAGGGTTTCGTCGTGCATGGCGCGCGCGGTTTCGGGGTCGAGCGAGAGGGCGAACTGCTTGTCCCAATCGAAGGTGTAGCGGGCGTAGCTGATGGCGTCATCGCGGTCCTGTGCGCCGGGGCGGTGCCGCGCCACATCGGCCGCGTGGGCTGCGATCTTGTAGGCAATGATGCCGTCCTTCACGTCTTTGTCGTTGGGCAGGCCGAGGTGCTCCTTCGGGGTGACGTAGCAGAGCATCGCCGCGCCGTGCCAGCCGATGAGCGCCGCGCCGATCGCCGAGGTGATGTGGTCGTAGCCGGGCGCGATGTCGATGACCAGCGGGCCGAGGGTGTAGAAGGGCGCGCCGTAGCACAGCTCGACTTCCTTGTCGACCTGCTCTTTGATCTTGTCCAGCGGTACGTGCCCGGGGCCTTCGATCATGACCTGCACGTCGCGCTCCCAGGCTTTCTTCGTCAGCTCACCCAGCGTCTTCAGTTCGGCGAACTGCGCCTCGTCGCTGGCATCGGCAATGCAGCCGGGACGCAGCCCATCGCCGAGTGAGTAGCTGACGTCGTGCTTGGCCATGATTTTGGTGATGTCGTCGAAGCGTTCGTAGAGGAAGTTCTGCTTGTGATGGTGCGCCATCCACTGCGCCAGGATCGCGCCGCCGCGGCTGACGATGCCGGTGATGCGCTTGGTGATCAGCGGCAGATATTCGATGAGCACGCCGGCATGGATGGTCATGTAATCCACGCCCTGCTCGGCCTGCTCCTCAATGACCTCCAGCATAATGTCGGCAGTTAGGTCTTCAAGGCGCTTGACGCGCGCGACTGCTTCGTAGATCGGCACGGTGCCGACGGGCACCGGTGAGTGCCGCAAGATGGCCTCGCGGATTTCGTGGATGCCGCCGCCGGTGGAGAGGTCCATGACCGTGTCCGCACCGTAATGCACCGAGGTATGCAGCTTCTTCAGTTCCTCCTCGACATTGCTGGTGACGGAGGAGTTGCCGATGTTGGAGTTGATCTTGCACCTTGAAGCCACCCCGATGCACATCGGCTCCAGCTCGGGATGATTCACATTGGCGGGGATGATCATGCGCCCGGCCGCGACTTCGTCGCGCACCAGTTCGGGCGCCAGTTGCTCGCGCTCGGCGACGAACAGCATCTCTTCCGTCAGCAGACCCTTGCGGGCAAAATGCATCTGCGACATGTTGCTGTCGCCGCTGCGCTCCGCTTCTTGACGGCGTTTAGCAATCCACTCCGCGCGCGGCTTTGCTGTCCCCGCGCTGTTGCTACCATTGCTTCCAGTCATAGTGATCGAACACTCCTGATTGTCTTCGATTATACGTCTTTATGAGGACGCGCTTCGGGTACGTGGGACAACGCGCTGCTCGGGGATTTCCGGTCGCGCCTCCGCACCACCGCACCCAATCTAAGGGCTCGTCAGATCTGCCGGGTAGGGATCGGGCTTGTGCCGGATTTTTCTCCACACGCCGGGTGCGAACTCTCTGAAAGCATTGGAGAGAGAGCGCGCCGCGAAGCCCTCGCCCGTACGCAGCAGCGCGTGCTGCCAGTCGGCTTCACTGGGGGCACGCCAAGTGTCGGAAAGAAAGTTATTGCCGAAGATGGCCAGAAAGCGGGCGTAGGCCAAGTGGCGTTCGCCATCGGGCCGGTAGGCGCGAAAGGTGAGATCAACGACGTTCTTCATCCGCTGGTTGAAGGGCGCGTGCAGCGTATGGAAGTAGCGCGGGTCTTCACCCCAAAGTGCGCCCAGGCCCGCTTCCATCGCATTGCCCGTGGAAATTCCCGTCAGGCGCATGCCGTAACGCTGGCCAAAGCCGGCCCAATGAGTGCCATACTCGCGAGGGCTGTCAAGTGCGGTCCCTAGCCCGGCGGAAAATAGGCCGCCCGCCAGGTCTCGCGGACCCGCTGTGGCGCGTGCGAACCATTCCACTCTCCCGGTTGTCGTTATCGGCGTGTAATCTCCGGGGTTCTTAGGGACAACGTGAGCGTAGCGGTGCAAGTTTTGTGTTTTCTGCCTGCCGGCGGGAAATCCCGAGGAGGGCCAAGTTGCGCCTCCGCGAGCGCCGCCGACAGCAAGACAGCCCAGCAACACAGCGCTGCTTGCCGCAAAATTCTGGCGCGAACCTCCCGGTTCATCAGCTCACTTTGCGGCAAGGATCATCGGCCTCCGCCATGGCAGCTTATTCGGTAGATGCGCCTTCCCCGTGTGAGGCGGCCCGATCCTCACAAAGATGTAATCCTCAACGATACGGATAAAAGATGAAAAACAGCAACGACAGCGCGGTCAGGATCCACAATCCGGGCTTTAACCGGCTGCCCTTGCCGGCCACCAGCTTGCAGATCGGGTACAGCACAAACCCGGCGCAGATGCCGATCGCAATGTTGTAGGTGAAGGCCATGAGCGAAACCACGGCGAAGGCGGGAATCGATTCCGTATAGTCGCCGAAATCGATGTGGGTGATCGGCGCCAGCATGAACAGTCCCACGATGATAAGCGCCGGTCCGTAGGCGGCGGCGGGAATCGCAGCCACGAAAGGCGCAAAGAACAACGTCAGCAGGAAGCAAGTACCGGTGACCAGAGCGGTGAGGCCGGTCCTGCCGCCTGCTTCGATTCCGGTAGCGGACTCGACGAAAGCGCCCGCGGTGGTGGTGCCCAGCGCCGGAGCCACACACGTGGAGATGGCGTCTACCAGCATGGGCCGTTCGATCTGCGGGAGCTGTCCGTCTTGGTCGAGGAAGCCGGCGCGCGCCGAGACGCCGATCAGCGTGCCCATGGTATCGACGAACGCCATAATGAAAATGGTGAGCACCACCGGAAACGCCTGCCACGTGAGAGCTCCGCGAAAATCAAGCTGCCACAGGACCGGCTTAATGCTCGGCGGCATACTGACAATTCCCTGCGGCGCTGCGGCAACTCGGGTGACAAACGCGGCGAAAGCGGTGATGACAATGCCCAGCAGGATCGCTCCCCGAACTTTGCGAATGACGAGGATGGACAGCAGCACAACGCCAAACATCGCCACCAGCGCCGCCGGCGAAGTCAGATGGCCTGCCTCCACCGGTGCACCGGGCACGCCCAGTCTCACCAGGCCTGTTTCATTCAGTCCAATGAACGTCAGGAAAAAGCCCATGCCGACTGCGAAGCTGAAGCGTAGCGATGTGGGTACGCCTTCGACAATCCAGCGCCGCAGATGCAGCACTGTCATTAGAACAAACAGCACGCCGGCGATGAAGATGGCCGCCAGCGCCGCCTCCCAGCGAATGCCCAGCGCTTTGCAAACGGTGAAGGCAATGAAGGCGTTTTCTCCCATATAGGGCGCAACCGCGAATGGGCGGTTGGCGTAGATCGCCATGAAGTAGCAGCCAAACGCCGCCACCAGTACGGTTGCCACAAACGACGGTCCTTCAGGAATGCCGGCGGAAGCGAGTATCGCGGGGTTAACTACCACAATGTAAGACATCGTGGTAAAGGTAGTGAGGCCGGCGACCAGCTCGCGGGTGAACGTGGTCCCGTGGACCTCAAAACCAAAGAAGCTCTTGCCCCGCATTTCTCCTCAAGCCCGGACTTTCGCCCGGGGAATCTGATGAGGCTTGCCGACTCCGGCGGCCTTCAAAAATGAAAAAATTGGCTGCTGTCATCTTAGCGGAGGACACGCCTCGGGGCATGATTTTCGATGAGCGGTCGGCAAGTGCGCCGCCAAGAATGGGCTAGAAATCGATTCTAGAGTGCGTTGCTTGCCGTCTAGCCTCTTGGTGCTGGGCGATGGATTCAAAGTCTAACACGTTAGTTTCAATCTCCAACCGCGTAACCACTACAAATTCCGCGCTTTATTGGCCACTTCCTTCCCAAAGAACGCAAGACTCTGCATCTCAGCCGATAGCTTCGTGGCTAAGTCTGTGAAAAATCAGGCAGCCGTTTGGTATCAAAAGTGCCAGAACGGGAATAGTTTTGTCGAACTCCGGAGGAACTATGCGAGTGAGAACCCTGCTCGTCATCGCTGCACTCGTGATATTTGTGAGTGTCGCGCCGACGACCTTCGCTCAAAACCTACTCACCAATGGCAGCTTTGAAACTGGTGATTTCACCGGCTGGACCACGGGCGGCAACTTTGAAGATACCGAAGTTGTCACCGGCGCGTTTTATCAGTACAGCGGTGCGGAGAATGGGAACTACTATGCGGTCATGGGACCGGTCGGCTCTCCCGGTACGCTCAGCCAGAGCTTCTCTGATGTTGCCGGCCAGCAGTACACCTTCAGCTTCTGGTTTGCCTCCGTGGGAGACAATCCCAGCAGCTTTACCGCTATGTGGGACGGCACTCAGGTATTGAACCTCAGCAACCCCAATACGGGTGCGAACTGGAGCCAGTTCACATTCACCGAGACCGGAACCGGGAGCGATAGCATTACCTTCAGCTTCCAGGACAACCCGGGCTGGATGGCGCTGGACAACGTTTCCGTAACCCAGCAGAGCGGGGCGACCGTTCCTGAGCCGAGCAGTTTCATCCTTCTGGGAAGCGGCGTGCTGGGCTTGGGCGGAATTATCCGCCGCAAACTGTATCGATAGGACGAACCGTACCCTTCACTTCACTTCGGGCGCCCCGGCGGGCGCCCTTTGTTTTCTCATCGGTCATCCTGAACAGAGCCGGAGGGCGTACAGACAAAAGCACGCCAGAGCCGTGTTTCGACCTCAGCGCCAGGCGCGCCTCTTTTTGCCTCCAGCGTGTCTCAGAAATGGCAGTAGAGACAAAAGCACTTCCCTCGATTCGCGCCGCGACCGCGCCAAAAGCAGGCACGGGGAAAGCGTCGCGGCGCTCACTCGGGATGGCACATTTTGTAAAACACTCTCTAAATGTCGTAATAGAGCTGGAACTCGTAAGGATGCGGACGCAGGCGCATGGCGTCCACTTCCTTCGCCCGCTTATAGTCGATGTAGGTGTTCAACATCTCTTCGGTGAAAACATCACCCTTCAACAGGAACTGATAGTCGCGCGCCAGGTGGTCGAGCGCCGACTCCAGTGAGCCTGGCATCGACGGCACTTTTGCCAACTCCTCCGGGCCCAGATCGTAGATGTCCTTGTCCAGCGGCTGTCCGGGATCGATCTTGTTCTCGACGCCATCGAGTCCCGCCATGAGCATGGCTGAGAATGCCAGGTACGGATTGCAGCTCGGGTCGGGCGGACGGAACTCCACGCGCTTCGACTTGGGTGACGCCGAATACATCGGAATACGGCATGCCGCGGAGCGATTGCGCCGCGAATACGCCAGGTTGACCGGCGCCTCAAATCCCGGCACCAGCCGTTTGTAGGAGTTCGTGGTCGGCGCAATGATCGCCGCCAGCGCCGGGCCGTGCTTGATGAGTCCGCCGATGTACCACAGGCCGAGCTGCGAGAAGCCGGCATAGCCGTCACCGGCGAATAGCGGCTTGCCGCCTTTCCACAGCGACTGGTGGGTGTGCATGCCGCTGCCGTTGTCCTGGAAGAGCGGCTTGGGCATGAAGGTCACCGTCTTGCCGTACTGGTTGGCGACGTTCTTTACGATGTACTTGTAGAGCATCATGGAGTCGGCCGAACGGATCAGCGAATCGAACTGCAGGTCGATTTCGGTCTGTCCGCCGGTGGCGACCTCGTGGTGATGACATTCGACCACCAGCCCGCAATTCTGCATGGTCATTGCCATCTCGCTGCGCAGGTCCTGATAGTGGTCCGTCGGCGGCACCGGGAAGTAGCCTTCTTTGTAGCGGGGACGATAGCCCAGATTGTTCTCCACTCGCCCGGAATTCCAGCGGCCCTCTTCGGCGTCAACGAAGTAATATCCCTCGTGTTCGTTCTGGTCGAAGCGAACGTTGTCGAAGATGAAGAACTCGGCCTCGGCGCCGAAGTAAGCGGTATCGGCGATGCCGGTGGAGGCAAGATACATCTCCGCCTTCTTGGCGATGTAGCGGGGATCGCGATCGTAACGCTGCTTGGTGACCGGATCAATCACGTCGCACACCATCACCAGCGTGGGGATTTCGGTGAAGGGGTCGAGTATGGGAGTCTTGCTGGCATCGGGGACTAGCAGCATGTCGCTTTCGTGGATCGCCGCCCAGCCGCGGATGGACGAGCCGTCCATGCCGAAGCCCTCCTCAAATGAGGATTCACTGAGCTGATTGATGGGATAAGAAACGTGGTGCCACAGTCCGGGAATATCGGTGAAGCGCAAGTCGAGGACTTGCACGTTTTTCTCCTTCACAAACTCCAGGACTGCCTTCGGATCAGGCTTGGTATCAGCCATTCGAACTCTCCTTTGCGCCTCGCCGCGGCGAGGCCGGTATTATGCCTTGCGTGGAACATTGCGGAAGACCTCGTGCTGCGCCTATCGCCTGCGACGTGCGAAGCAACGAGTTTTCCGCGATAAGAAGCAGAAACTGCAACCCCAAGGAGCAGAAAATGCGTGGCGCTTGGGCGGCCGCCTCGGCCCAGTTTCAGCATAAAGGCTGCAAGGGAGGGGTGGAAATCCAATCTTTTTATAGGTCCGATAATCAGGGTTTATAAGCTAGCGCTGCCGCCGGTGCGGGAGATGCCCAGATTGGTTCCTTTTGCCCACATTTGCAGCTTATTCAACCAGCCGTAAACACTGTTTTACGCTGTTGTGCGCATTATGGCGCTATGAACCTGTCAGGATTGGCGCGGGGCATGGCGATTCCGGTGCGCAGCCGCATCTATCGTCCAGAGCCGGCAACCTCTGCTATGCCGCGGCTGGCGCCGTACACGGCGAAGCTGGCGGCCGATACGCAGGAATTTCGCGACGCCTTGCGCTTGCGCTACGAGGTCTTCAATGTGGAGCTGCACGAAGGCTTGCAATCGGCGCACGCCAGCGGACACGATTTCGATCCCTTCGATGCGGTAGTCGATCATCTGATCGTGAAATGTGCTTATTCCCGTCGCGTGGTGGGAACCTATCGTCTGCAAACAGGCGGGGCCGCGAGGCAAAATCTGGGCTATTACAGCCAGCGGGAATTCGATCTGGCGCCCTTCGAGCCGCTGCGCGCACAGTTGCTGGAGCTGGGCCGCGCCTGCATTCACCAGGAACATCGCAACACCGAGGTCCTGATGCTACTGTGGAAGGCCATCGCCAAATATGGCATCCAACGTGGGTGCCGCTACCTGATCGGCTGCAGTTCTCTCAGCTCGCAGGACCCGGCGCTTGGCATGGCGGTTTACAGCAAGCTGAAGAAGTTTCTCGCTCCGCCGGAATTTCAGACGCGTCCGCAACCGGGGTTTGCCTGTGACGCCGGCTTAGCCGCTGGGCCGGACAGCGATGCGGCAAAAGTCCCCAAACTGCTACGTGCCTATCTCAGCATTGGAGCACAAATCTGCGGCCCGCCGGCACTTGACGCCGAGTTCGGCACCATCGATTTTCTTACCCTGCTGGACCTGGCGCGGGTCCCCCAGGGAATGTTCTCGCGCATGACGCAGTCCCAGGGATAACAGCCCTGACGCCCTGTGCCGCGAGCGGGCTTCGGTAAACTGCAAATGGGCGCCAGTGCGCCTGATTTGCACAATGCGAGGCTTCCTGCCAAAACAAGTGCGCGCTGTATCGCGGCTGATGGTTTTTCTTTCCATCGCAGTCGATGGTCTCTGGCGACATCGCAAGCTGCCGAGGAATGCTTCGCGCGCCGAGCGCGCCCGGTGGCTGCACGAAACTTGCGTGCGCGGCCTGCGCGCCATCAACGTTCAACTGCAGGTTGAGGGAAGGCCGCCCAGCCACGGACTCATCGTCAGCAATCACCTCAGCTACCTCGACATTCTCGCCTACAGCGCGGCTGTGCCGTGTGTCTTCGTCTCCAAGGCAGAGGTCGAGGCATGGCCTATCTTCGGGTGCTATGCGCGCTGGGCGGGTAGCGTCTTTGTGCGCCGCCACGACCGCTCCGATGCAGCGCGGGCCAACGCCGAGATCGGCGGCGCGATCCACAACGACGTGCCGGTGCTGCTGTTCCCCGAGGCCACCACGACCGATGGGCAAAGAGTGCTGCGCTTCCACTCCACAATGCTGCAGCCCGCTATCGATGTCGGCGCGCCGATCACGCCGTCCGCCATCCATTACGAGCTCGACGACGGCGATGCCGCCCGCGAGGTCTGCTGGTGGGGCGACATGAC
>Ga0070737_10003047_pt1 | contig 18762 bp, 11 predicted proteins | sample Coa_R1_10_FD_66438 | JGI IMG/M metagenome (GOLD analysis project Ga0070737, IMG submission 66438) | Surface soil microbial communities from Centralia Pennsylvania, which are recovering from an underground coalmine fire - Coalmine... | ecosystem: Environmental > Terrestrial > Soil > Unclassified...
CCTGAACCTTGTTATATCCGTTTCCGAAAACCACCCAGTCCCGGCTCGAAGATTGCCGATACTTCGATTGTTTCCAGCCCACAACGACCGTTCCGTGCGATCCGTAAATATTGATGTAGCTTTCGAGTTCCTTATCGATGCTCCACGAAAGATCGATGCTTCCCATCACGCCGCCCACGCTTCGGACAAACAGACGAACGGTTTCTTCTACGGGCAAGCCCTGATTCCGCTTGCCTTCCACCGCCCGCACTTCGGCCAGCGGCCCCAGAAAATATCGCATGATGTCCACGGAGTGCGTGCCATTATCAATTAACACGCCGCCTCCGCTCACGCGATAATCGGAATTCCAGCGCGAAGACATGTCCACGCGAGCGGTGAAAGCATTCTCAAAAAGAACAATTTCACCCAGAATTCCCGAGAGAATGATGGACTTCGCCCGCACCACATCCTCGGCGTACCGGAATTTCGAAGCCATGGTCAGAAGCACATTTGATTTTCTGGCGGCCTCGATCATCATCCGCGCGCTTTTGGAGTCAATGCAAAAGGGCTTCTCGCAAAGCACATTTAATTTACGCTCGATGAAGTGCAGGCAAACTTCCGGATGAGAGGCTGGAGGAGTGCAAACGATTACCGCATCCAGCTTCTCAGCCTCTGACATATTCTGGTAGGAGTCATAGCTTCGGGCGCCTGTCCGCTCCCCCAGCGCCCGGGCCGCCTCGGGACGGATATCGGCGATGGCGACCAACTCGCCGGACTCGCAGTTCTCAAAGGCCTGGGCGTAAGCCTGGGCGATTCCGCCCGCCCCCACCAGTCCAAACTTTAACTTTTGTTTCATTCTCGTTTACCCCCTCAGTTGATGAATGGCTTGGCGGATCGAATCCGCAATGTAATCGACGTGCTCTTCTGTATAACGTTCGTTCCACGGAAGAACCAGGATGCTCTCCAGCGCCGCAAAAGTCAGAGGAAAATGCGAGGGGCTGTAGTCCACCGCCTCAGGACGCGCCAGAGTGAATGGGAAACGGCTCTTGCCGAATGTCTTCTGCTCCTGAAAGACGGCGCATCGAAACGCCGGCTTCTGGATGTAGCGCGGCGCAGAAGAGATGCCCTTCTCCTTCAGCAGCTTTGCCAACCCGACCGCGCCGCCCGGAATCTCATCGCCGTCAATGCGGAGGCAGTACTTCCAGTAAGTGTGTCGATCGCGGGGGTTGACGTAGGGCGTTTCAAGCCCCGGCAGCCCCTTGAGCTTTTCCGTCAGCAAAGCCGCCATCGCGCGACGCTGCTCCACCACCCCATCGAGTTTTTCAAGCTGAGCCACAGCAACGGCGCCTTGCAGTTCGCTCATCCGGTAATTCAACGCCAGAAAATAGTGGTCGGGGTTAGGATCGCCATATCCCCACGCCTTATTGATAAACAGGAACATGAGCCGCGCCAGGCTCTCATCCTGGGTTGAAACCAGCCCGCCTTCCCCCGTTGTCATATGCTTGCCCTGCTGAAGGCTGAAGCATCCGATCCTGCCAATCGTTCCGACCGGGCGTCCATTCGAGAGCGCGCCAAAAGCCTGAGCGCAATCTTCGATGACCGGAATGTTCCTGCTGTTGGCCAACTCCATGATTTCGTCCATCTCACAAGGGTTGCCAAAAAGATGGGTCGCGATAATGGCTCGCGTGCGTTCGCTCAAGCAAGGCTCAATGGTGCGCGCCGTCACATTCCAGGTCTTCGGATCAACCTCCGCAAAAACCGGAATGGCTCCCTGGTAAATGATCGGAGTAAGCGCGCCCATATCCGTAATCGAACTGGTGATAATTTCATCCCCAGGCTCTGGATCAATGGCAGCAATCGCCGTATGCACGGCTGCGGTTCCTGAGGCGCAAGCATGGACATATCTTGCCCCGAGCTTCTCGGCAAACCTCTTCTCGAGCGTCTTCACGAATGCTCCCTTGGTGCTCGTCAGAGTCCCGCTGCGGATCGCTTCGCCCAGGAGGTCAAGCTCCTCATCTCCCAAGGTCCGGCCTGATGCATCCTGATCGGACGGCAACGTCAAAATTCTTTCTTCAGAATGGGTTAAAGTGTTCATGAATTCTCCTCTTGAAATATGCAAATTGAAATGTTGGGTCATCGGAACCTGCAAGGCGCCCATGCGGAAGCTCAGACAGGCAGCGCCGGGGCTGGCTCTCTTGCCTCCTCAGAAGCAGGAAATCTGCTTTCGAGGCCCGCCGCCCCGGACTTCCAAGGGCTTTTCTCCGCGGAAACGTGAAGTGCCCGGGCGATGGCCTGAACGATGCGAAAACCGCTGTCGCCGCGGCCGAAAGGATTCTCGACGCGTTTCACATCCTCGGTCCAGGTTCCGCCGGCATAAACTTCCTCGAGCATCAGAGCGAGGCGTTCGGAGTTGCCTCCAACCAGCCGCGCAACGCCCGATTCAACAGCCTCCGGCCTTTCCGTGTTCTCGCGCAGAATAAGCAACGGCTTGCCAAGACTCGGAGCTTCCTCCTGCACTCCGCCTGAGTCCGAAACGATCAGCCACGCATGAGAAAGCAGATGGATAAAATCATCGTAGCCCAGCGGTGAAATCAGATGGATTCTCGGATGCGATGACAAGATCTCAGAGGCCACGGTGGACACATGAGGATTAGGATGGACAGGAAAAACAAGGGCCACATCGTTATGGCGGTCTGCGAACTCGCGAAGCGCTTTCAAGTTCACTGCCATCATTTCGCCAAAGCTTTCCCGCCGATGGGTTGTCAGGACCAGCAGCTTCAGTCCTTTCGTTGCTCGAACCAATTCTTCGAGACTGGAGGAGGCCTTCCGCTCCTTGAGAATCTTCTGGAGCGAATCGACAACCGGATTCCCTGTCACAAACACTTTTCTGCTGTCGATGCCTTCCCGCAGCAGATTGTTGCGATTTCCAGAAGTTGCCGCGAAATGGTAGGTGGCCATTTGTGTAATCAAGCGGCGGTTCATCTCTTCGGGGTATGGGCTTTCCGGGTTGCCAGATCGCAAACCAGCCTCGACGTGGCCCGAGGGAATGCGCCGATGAAAAGCCGCCATCGCTGCCGCCATGGCCGTCGTCGTATCCCCCTGAAAAAGGACGAAGTCGGGATTTTCGGCAGCCATGATGCGATCCAGAGAAGCCAGCACTCGCGAGCAAACCGTATTGAGAGTCTGGTTTGGCTCCATGATTTGAAGGTCGTAATGGATCGGGATGCCAAATAACCGGACGTAGGGAGAAAGCAACTCGCGATGCTGTCCGGTATTGACGATGACGGCCCTGAACGGCTTCCCCCACGCCTCGAGCTGTTGGATGACTGGCGCGAGCTTGATCGCTTCAGGTCGCGTGCCGAAGACAATGCAAATCTCTTTCTCTGCCTGCCGGCGGCGCATCGCTCTTCGCTCCGGTTCAGAAGAGTGCAAAAAGCCTCTCGGCTTAACCAAATTGATGGCTGTCGTGGATGACATGGCAAAACCGCCTTTTTTGTAGCGCCGGATTGTATGTTGAGCGCACCCCCGCTCATGAGTGGAAGCGCTGCAATTTGTAATCAGGGAAATATGTATCTTGGGAAAAGGAGAGGTGCTCCGGGTCAGGCTTCGCTCTTGGGCCATGCGGGCCGAGTCACTGTCGTCATCTCCATCGGACCCACACTGCGCGAACTCAACCTTTGCATCACAAGAGATCGCATCAATCCCAGATGCGAGGCTATCGTTCGAAAGATTTTCATTTTCGAGACGCCCACACTGCGCGCCCGCAACGTCATGGGAGTCTCCGCGATCACAAACCCCTGCTGCGCCGCTCGGATCGCAATCTCGGCTGCGGAAAGAAACCCATCCGCCTCGAACTTCAGTTCCTTGATCACCCGCGGCCGATAAGCCCGGAAAACGCTGGTAAACGTGTGAAGGCGCGCCCCTGAAACCCACCGGTAAAACCAGGAGCAGCCCTTGCTCAGGACAATCCGCCAGCCCGCAACGCCTTCCACCCGGCCTTCGGGGTGATAGGGTGAAGCCGTAACGACGTCGGCGCCCGTCCGTTCCATGGTCTCAATCAACCGCAAAAGGCCTTCCGGCTCGTAACTGCAATCCGCATCGATGGTGCAAACAATCTCACCGCCGGCATTCTCAAAACCGGTGCGCATCGCCGCTCCAAGGCCGCGATTTTGGGGGTGAACCAAAATGCGCGCGAGCGGGTCACCGCCGAAGAGCGAGTGTAAATTCTGTCGGGTCCGGTCTGAGCTCCCGTCATCCACCAGAATGAATTCCAAATCCGCCACAGGCTTCAGTCGCCATCGAAGACGACTCAGTTTCTCGTGGAGTTGAGCGACGCCAGCCTCCTCGTTCCAAAGCGGAGCAATCACGGAAAAAAGCTTTCGCGCTTTAGGGTTGCCCATCATGGATGCGCTGTTTCAAAAATGGTGCGCCTCCGCGCAGCGACGATCAAAAACGCCCCGGAAGTTTTAGATCGCTCGAAGCCCTCGCCGGCGAAACTCGCGCATTTCTTCAAGGGTCGGAAAGCTGAAATAGCTGGCTTGGCTCTGATCCAGAGTGACGACGGTCTGAGTCTGGGAGGCAATCTTCCTGAGCGCCTGCGCCATGCAGTGAGCTCCGTGGCGTTTCGAGCGCCGAATCAGATGATCGAGAGTCTCCTGAGGCGCGATCTCCAACGCGCTTTGCAGGACAGCCCTGCCTTCATCAATCTTCGCATCCATCCAGTGAATGGTCAGGCCCACTTTCGTCTCACGGTGGAACATCTGCCAGAAAGTCGGCATCATTCCTCGATAACGCGGAAGAGGCGCGTGGTGAATGTTGAGGCAGCCGAGCCTGGGAGCCGCCAGCAAGGATTCCTTTAAGATATACGGACAGGCGACCGAGATCAGCAGATCAGGAGCCTCTCTTTTGATTCTTTCCACGAATTTCGGACGGTTAGGATTCTCCGTCTTCTCGCACGGAATGGAATAGTTCCGGCACAACTGAGAGAGCGAATGGGCGCTCCCCGCTCGGCGGCTGAAAGGCAGGAGGCCTGAAGCTCGCGAGGCCAGGAGCCGCGCGGAGAGTCGAAGGAACCCTGTAAACCCATAAAGGCAAGCCAATCCTCGGATGAGCTTTATTCTTGATCGTTTACCCATGGAGCGGCAGCGCGACACCCGAAGAATCTCAAATTCCTCCGCATAATGCCGAAGGAACTCCTCGAAAAACGGCAAAACATAGAGCGGATTATCGTCGGTGATGAATTCGATTTTCAATTTATCTTTCACTGCGCACGGTCTCCCACACGACGTACTTTTTGCCCCGACACACTTCGAGAAGGCTCACGAGAGCCGCCGTATTGAGGGTGCAGAAATATAAGGGCATCGCAAAGGGTTTCCACCGACGATGCGCCGGAACGAAGATTGAAAGAATCGCCGTCAAATAGAACAAAGCCTGCGCAAGGAAGAACAGCTTGAAGATCGGCTGGCTCCAAAGAACCGCGCTTGTCACGAAAAGCCCAATCAGGAAAAAAGGAACTAACCATCTCAGGACCTTGTGAGAGATGAGTTGAAAAGACTCCCACGGCCATTCCCATGGCTTCAGCAGATCCGGGACGCTTAAAAGTCCGCGCATGCCGCGCGTCACCACGCGCACCCGCATGGAGAATTCTTCCTGCGCCGATTGGGTGGTTTCTTCGTAGGCTAGCGCGCGCCTTTCAAAAATCACTCGATGCCCTTTCAGAATCACCTTCAGGGGCTGCACCAGATCGCTGATGATATCGTTGGGGAGAGGCGTGTAAAGGCGCCGGCGGACCGAATAGATGCAACCGCAACAGCCGGTAATGGTTTTGATCTTCGATTGAAACGTCTTGATGAGGTTCTCGTAATTCCAAAAGGCGATGGAACCTAACCCGGTGGGCGACTGCCCGGCCGGATCGAAGTATTGATAACGTCCGCTAACCGCTCCCACCCGGGGGTCCCGGTAATTGCTGGCAAGATGCCGCAACGCCTGCGAGTGATAGAGTGTGGTCGCATCCGAGAAGACAACGATCTCGCCCCGGCAGATTCTGACCCCTTCGTTCTGGGCGTTCGTCTTCCCTCGCCGCGAGGGGATTCGCAGTAGTCGCACGCGCGAATCATGGAACGAGCGCACAATCGAATCCGTCCGATCCACCGACCCATCCGAGACCACCACCACTTCTAACTTGTCAGCCGGATAATCGAGCTTCAGAGTCCTCTCAATCTTCTGGCCGATATGCGCCTCTTCGTTATAGGCAGAAAGCAGAACTGAAAGAGTGGGAAGATAGTCAGGTTCGGGCTCTGGCCGGCGGGCAAAGGCTGCAATGAGCGCCAGAAGCAAGGGATAACCCAGATAAACATAGATCAGGATCGCAGCGCACACCCAAAAGATTGTCTCGGCAATACCGGTCATGTTAATTCCCACTGGAATGCAGTAAATGATCGTAGACATCCACCAGACGCTCGATCATGGCCTGAGCCGTGAAACGGGTCTTCACAATCAACTGGCCGGCCCGCCCCATCTGCCGCGACTTGGCCGGATCGCGCAAAACGGCCAATATCCGATGGGCTGCCGCCTCGGGATCGTCAGGCGGAACCAAAAATCCGCTTACCCCATCCGCCACCGCCTCGCCGTTTCCGCCCACTCGCGTGGCCACGCAAGGCAGGCCGCACGCCATCGCTTCAATCAGGGCGTTTGAGAATCCTTCACTCCTCGATAAAAGGCAGAAGACATCGCTTGCCCGAAGCAATGCAAAGACATTCTCCGACCCGCCGAGGAACTTGACCCTTTCCGCAAGGTCCAGATCGCGGATCAACTCCTGTAATTCGCGCATATATTCGGGTTCCAGAATCTCGCCGGCTACAACCAGACACGCGCCTGGATACTCTTCGCGCACAATGGCCATCGCCCGGATGAGAACGTCAAGTCCTTTTACCCGACGAATGTTGGCCACCGTCGCGATGACCTGAGGAAACTCTGCAAGTCCCAGCCGGTTGCGAAGCTCGCATCCATCGCCTGGACGGGCGCGCATGAGCTTTTCCGCTTCTATCCCGTTGTGAACAGTGATCACCTTACTCGCCGGCAAGCCTTCGTGAATCGCCGCCCTTCGCACTTCCTCGGATACGGTCAAAACAGAGTCAAACAGAGGATTCATCAGCCGGTAAGCCACGCGATGCCTGGCCGAACGAAAAATCCCCATATCCCGGCGACTCGAGATCAACCGAGGACAACCGCTCAGCTTGGCCACCGCCCCTCCCCAAATATCCGAAGTTTCAAAGAATGTATGGACCAAACGTACGCGTTCCGTGCGAATGAGTTTCGAGAGTCTGACAGCAGCGCGAAGCCCGCTCCAGCCGTAGGTCCGGCGCAACGGAAAGATATGGACAGGGCAAGGAATATCCGCAAATGCAGGCTGACGTCGGTTGATCTTGAAAGTTGCCAGCGAGCAACGAAACTTGCTTCGCGGAAGCAGCCGGATGATTTGCAGCAGGGCGCGCTCCGCCCCCCCCGCGTGGCATAACTGATCAATCAGGAAAAGAATATGGGGCCGATCCGAACCACCGACCACTTCCCTCATGATGCTGCCCATCGAAGAAGGATTGGCAGACAAAGACGCCCGCAAATCCGATTGACAGACCGCGCTGCCCGTTCGCGCTATGCCCATATTGCTGTCTCAAACGATGGTCATTGCCGGGAGCGCATCCGAGGAGACCGGCTCTTCCTCTTCGGAGACTTCCTCCGCTTCCGCTGACTCATCCACAATGAAAAGTCCCCTGATGACGCACCCCAGCAGAATCCACATCCAGCCGTCAAGCTGCTGATACGTCCAGCGATCTCCGAAAAAATTCAACACGACAATACTTCCCATCAAGGCCATGAAACCCAGCCCCATCGATTGCCAGAAAGGGTCCTCCGCCGTCTTGAAAAGACGGTTGCCAAGTTTCCACATCTTCTTCAGCAGCCATAGAAATAAGAAGATTCCTACGATCCCCGTTTCGGAAAGCGCTTTCATGTAGTAGTTGTGAGTATCCCGGTAGGGCCCGACCCGGCCTAAAAACTCATAGGTGTCAAACCCCAGTCCGATCACCGGATTCTGCCTGAACAGCGCTTTGGCATCTTCCCAAAGTTCAATGCGCGCCTCCGCCGATGAATCAAATTTCTGACCGGATTGCGTATTCTCGGTAGTCATCAGAATCCGTTCTTGCACCGACCGCGGAAGGATCGCCTGCCAGGTGATCAGCAACAAGGCAACCAGAACCAGCAGCTTTCTCTCTTTGAACAAACCCAATAAAACCAATGCGGCGAGAAATCCCAAATAAGACTCCCGCGAAAAGGAGTAAAGCAGGCAGTAAACACAGGTAAGAACCAGAGCGAGGATCGCCAGTTTAAGAAGGATCTTCTTTTGATAAACCCACAAACCCAACAGAAAAGCGGCATACATCGCTTCAAACGCCGCAAACCCGTTCTCGCCCGCATACCCGAGCGCGCCTGCATCGCGCACGCTGTAGGAAAAGTGCGAAAGATCACGGCCGGCAATGGTGGAATGAAAACTTCGATTGACCAGCAACAAAGACAAGGCCATTACGACCAGAAGAATCTTGGCCTGTTTCTTGGTGCGAATGACGTCGGCTGTCAGGATGCACAAATAGAACATCTCCACGTAATTCTTCCAGTTGGAAAAACGCGGATCCGAAATGCGAAACGGCAACGGCGCTCCCAGATAGAACGAACCCTGAAAAAGTGAGAGGTAACAGAACAATCCGAAAAAGAGGAGATAGCCGCTGAGAGGCGTTTTCAGTTCGATTTTGCCGTGATGAATCAGGAGTCCCAGCGTCACCCCCAGCACCAGGATGTCAATGAACTGATCTCCAAGCGGAAAGCCGTGGAGCTTATACCGCGTGGTTTGCATCGGAAGCGTGAAAGCCAGAAGATAGAGGCCGACGGAAGGCCTCCAGAACACCGATGCCAGAAAGGCCCCGATGCCTGCTGCGGCCAGCAAATAGGCGTAGTGGCCTGAAAGGCCCAGATGCAGGCCAACCACCAGCACCGGCGTGGCTCCGGTCACTCAGAGCGCTCCAGATTGATTTGGGATTTCACTTTCTTGGGAATGGACGAAGCAGAATCTGGCCGATTTTAAGCGTCAGGCGGAATTCGCAGAAGCGACGCTCACCGCAGGCGCAGTCTCCCGCGCATCTCCTTGTGCTGCGCCTTGGCTCACTTGACGCAAAGTCCGCGCTTTCTCTTTCCATCCAAACTCCCGGCGGGCGCGGGCCAGGCCTGCCTCGCCCAACTTGCGACATAAAGCAGGATCCGTTAACAGTCTTTTTAAAGCCCCCGCGATTTCATCCACGCTCTCTGGGTTAACCAGCAAGCCGGTTACGCCATCCAGGACGGAATCGCTTGTTCCTCCGGATCTCCCGCCTATCACGGGTTTCCCCGCCGCATTCGCCTCAAGGAACACCATGCCGAACCCTTCCATATCGCCGCTTTCTTCCTCCTCGCGGTTTGCCATCACAAAAACATCACACAGGTTGTAGAAGTCAGAAAGCTTCTCCTGGGGAACAAAGCCGACAAATACAATCTGATCTGTAAGACCCAACTCAGAGGCTAATTGGCGGAGCTTCCCCTCTTCGGGTCCCTTCCCCACAATGAGGTATTGCACATCAGGCACTTCAGGAAGAATCCTGACCATAGCCCGCATCACCGCCTCATGCCCCTTGCGCGGCCACAGCCTCGAGACGGTGAGCAGAACCTTCTTGCCTCGAAGTGAAAACCGATTAAGCAGTTCCGGATCGGGCGATCTCGGAGCAAACTGCTCGTAATCAACCCCAGGCGTAATCTTGCAGATTCGGCCTTCAGGAATTCCAAGCCGAACAAGATGATTTCGGGCAAACTCGCACGCCGCCACAACCACGTTAGCCTCTTTGTAGATCACATTACGGACTCTCGGCTGATATCGATACCGCTCCGTCTGGGTGATCTCCTCGCCATGGCAGTAAATCAGGTACGGCAACCCCAGCCAGCGCTTCAGCGCCAGCGCGATGACGCCGGGAGGGTAAAGGTCACCGGCGTGAATCATATCCGGCTGTTGCCGACGGCATATCCTCAACGCGTCCAGAGCCGGAAAGATGACCTTCGGAAGTTGATACGCTTTCAGGTTCGGCAGAGGACGAAAGCGCCGGATAATTTCCAGTGACTCGGACGCTTCTCGTCGGTCAAATTCCTTCCAATCTCCGACTTTTTTGGTAAGAATCGTCACCTGATCAGGGAATTGTTGAACCCAGCTTTTGTAAATATTGTGGTAGTAGACGCGCGATCCGCCTGCATGGGGCAAAAACGAGTCCGTAATCAACAGAATTCTCATCGTCTTACTAACTCAGCAAACTCTCGCAGCCTGAAACTCAGGGTAAATCTTTGGCAGTGGAGATGGCTCCGGCCAGCATCGCTTCTTCAGCCGTCCTACGATCGCGAGGCCACGGCAGCAATTGCTTTATCAGCATCCTCGTCCGCCGGTCGAGCAAGCAAACCAGAAGAGTGTAGGCCAGCATGCTTGCAATCCCCCGAGCGGCCAGGCTGAACAAGACCGTTTTCATCTGAATCCGCGAAACCAGGAGCCATGTAGCTAGCGCAGCCGCCAGATAACTCGCGCAGCCCAGGAAGCGAATCCCAATCGGCAGGATCTGGAACGACGCTCGGGCCATCAGCAAAATCAGAAAGCCATAACTCACAAGTGTGGCAATGGCCGCGCCTTTAAGTCCGACTCGAGGGATCAAGACCACGTTCAGCAGAATATTGAGAACGCAGGCATAAACCACCTGCCGCGCCATCGTCAGAGTTCTCTTATAGATCAGCAATCCGGCGGTCAGGAAGATGTGCAACGCATAGAGCATCACTCCAATCACCAGGATCGGCAGCAGTTCATGGGCTCTCTGAAACTTGCTTGACGCCAGGAAGATAATGGCGTCCCGCGAAGTAACCACGACGGTCGCACAGATGCCGACGGCAATCATCAGGAACACATCAAAGCTTTCGCTTAGAAATCGCTGCGTTTCTGCGCGTCCCTTGGTCACCCATAACTTCATGTAAAGGGGCACGAGGGCCAAATTCAGCGGAGAGCCCAGGGCCTCCTGGATGTAATAAGACAGATTGTAAGCCGCCGAATAATAGCCCAGTTCCTTCGCTCCCAGGTAATACTGCACCAACACGCGGTCTCCGGAATCCAGAATCACGCTCGCAAGCTCATAGACCACAAGCGGCAATCCAAACGCCACAACCACCCGCATAAACTTCGTATCAAACGCCTTGAGGGCTAAAATGCGTCGCCGAAACAACAGGGCCACTACCAAGAGAGCAATCGTTCCCTCTGCTGCAATCGTTCCGGCAAAGAACGACCACACACTGCGCTTCCACATGAATAGCAGGACGCAGATAAGCGCGATGGTTTCCGCTTTAATGAGCACGTCAAAGACGTTGTAAGTTTTTGTCTTGCCCTCAACCCTCAAAAAGCCCGCCAGGATTGACCAGACCGAGCGGATCACAATCAATAAAGAGGCAAAGATCAGCAGACGCTTGATCGGCGCTGAAACCAGCGTGGGTGGCATGACGGCGACGCCCACCGTGAAGAGCACCGTGACCGCCAGCGCGATTCCCAGAGGCCCAAAGAATAGGGTGGAATAGTACTGGCGCAAGCTCTTGCCCTCGCGAGAGACCGCGTGCTCTTCGTAGAACCTCAAGACTGAATTCTGAATACCCAGTTTCGAGAGCACCGTTGCCGCCAGAACCACTTTGAAAACCAGGTTGATGACGCCGTATTGCGACACCGAAAAGAGGCGTGTGAAAAGGGGAAACGAGACAAACCCCAACAGCAAAAGACACACGCGCCCTACCAGGTAATGCGAGGAATCTTGATAGAGTCTCTTGAGTTCTTCCATGAAGATTACGGAGCGCCCGCGGGCCGCGAGATGGGCGTTGGCGGACTTGATAAGTTCCTGAAGATGAGGAAGTTCGCGCTCCGGTAAATCAATTCAAACTGGCGGCTCGTCGTGAGCTCGTCGCGGAGCGCCCGCGTTGCCTCGCGCTCATCCAGATTCGTGCCTGAGCCATCAAGTTCCGAATCCGAACCCCGGTCCATAATGACGTATTCCGGATTCGGGTGGTGGTAACGAAACAGAAGATGAGTCTGAAACAGATACAGCCGGTTCGCGAGCAGAGGAAGCATGTAACGCGGCGCCGCGACGGATGCCTGCTTTGGGATCAGATGCGCCACCCGCCGCGCCTCATTGTTCCAAGGCTGCGGGCGAAATTCACTGATTTGTCGCTCTCCGATGGAGAAAGCGATGGTGGCGAGCGTCAGGAACAAGATCAAGGGGGCCATCGCCCGATAGAACCGGCGAGGATCAATCCCGATTTTTGCCAGCCACAGGCCGACTTCGCCAAGACTTGCAACGAATGCAACAAACAGAATGACTGCGGGCAGCACCATGTAGTGGCTCACAATCAGGGTTGTGCAGCACGGCCCCGCTCCGCCCAGAAGGTCAATTCCAATATAAGGCAACGCCAGCGCCGCCACCGGGCTGGCCAGGAACAGCACACATCCCATCGGTGTGATCAGTTGCTTGAGATAAGTCAGGTTCGTTCGTGTGACGAGCATCTCCACCGGATGGGTTAGAACATTCCGGATCATTTCGGCTCTTGTGGACCCGAGGTTGGTAAAGCAGAGGCCCACCACAAATTTGGCGCCGTGCATGAAATGCGGCAATACAATGATCCACGATAAGATGGCCCAGAACGTGGCGAGCCCCATCGGAACAGCCGCCCATTTCGTTCCGCGACGATGCCACAAAGCCAGCAGCCCGAAACCGAAGATGGCAAACACCAGGTCCTCTCGGACAAAGAGCGAGAGAACAGAAAAAACGAGAAAGGGCAGGAATCGATCCTGAAAGTAAAAGTGGAAGGCAAACAGCAGGAAAAACGCCGCCAGCGAAAGGATATAAGGAACGTCGAGGCTGGCATAAAAGATGGTCGGGAGCAAAAGAAAGCTGATCGCCAAAACAGCCGAGACCGCCGAAGAAAGCCTCCGTCGCGCCAGCAAATAAACGGGCCACGCGCACGAAGCCATCAAAGCGCTTCGAATCAAAAGCAGGGTGATGGGCGATTGGAACAAGCCATAAACGGGCAGGAGGAAGAACATGATCACTGAGTTGTGCCCTGCAAAATCGCTCATCACGCTGTGGGTATAATAAGCATCCTGAATGACGTTTCCGTAGAAAAGATAGCCGTGCAAAGTGGTGTAAAAGCACTGAGTGATATACGCCAGGTCCTGACCGATGTATCCGAAGCAGTTAAATTTGCGGATATCCAAGTAGGCGCAAAGAGCAAAGTAAGCCAATGTGAAGGCGGCTAGAATCATCTTGGGCCGCACGCCTGAATCAACCGTTGCCTTGGACTCCGGGCGCAGCGACAGCCCAATCCAGATCATGAAGAGCAAGCCTGCCGAAACCAGAAGGACCAGCGATCGTACGACCGGAACCTGGTGCCCCAAAAGGTATTCCGGCAGGAAAAGCAGGAAGATGACGCCCGCGTTGAAACACAAGGCCACTCTCTGCAGGATTTCCCGGCGATCAAGATGAATGCAATATTCCGCAACCGTTACGATGACGCGGTACAAACCCAAAAAACTTAGAACCATCAGAGTCGCCAGTAGAGCCAACAAAACCCGCCCACCACTCACTGCCCTACTGTCTTTCAGGAATGCGGCCCATATCCACAGGCTAACGATGAGCGCATTCCCCGTTACCCAGAGATAGGGTCTGCCGCCGAAAGCCGCCCGGCTCGCCTTCGCAAGGTTCAGCAAAGCGCTGCCGGTTGCCTGGGGCTGTTCCAGGTTGGTCTTCTCTACGATTTCAGCATCCGTCAACATTCAAAACGACCTGCTTCTGTATAATGAAACTGTCTGTCCAGGCTACCGATCAATGCTCACGCGCAAATGGCTTGTCTTCGGACATCCGATCTCAACCCAGTACAGACACCGCCCTGGACGCTGCGAGATTATGCTCCGCCAGGCCCGCTTGCTCCACGATAATGCGATCGATTGAATCAACGTATCGATCCTGAGAGAACTTTTGTTCCGCGAGCTTCCTTGCTCCACAGCCCAGCTTTGATAGCAGGGCCGGCGAGGAGATCAACGCCTTCATTCTGTCCGCCAACGCCGGGTAATCTTCCCTCTCAAAAAGAAAGCCTGTCTCGTTGTCAATGACGGCCTCCGGAATTCCATCCACCCGGGTCGCCAGGCTGGGAAGCCCGCAGGCGGCGGCCTCCATCAGACAAAGGGGAAGCGCTTCGCTGCGCGAGGCGAGCACGTGAACGTCAAACACATGCTGATAAAAAGGAAGAGGGTCAGGCTGGAAACCGGCAAACCGAACTTTTTCAACGATCCCAAGCTCCCTGGCTAATGCGAGATAGGTTTCGGACTGAGGCCCATCCCCAACCAGAACCAGGCGCGCATGATCGTGCTCACGGGCTACAAGGGCAAAGGCCCGCAAGAGAAGATCAATCCCCTTCCTCGGGATCAGCGAGGATATTTGACCAAACACAAAGGCGTTCTGCGGCAGTGACAGCTCTTCACGGAGTGACATCCGCCGTTCCAGCGCCGGACGGAAGCGTTGGGCATCGATCCCGCAATAGACCACTTCAGAGGAACTGCGAAAGCGCACTTTCTTTTGGGCCTTCCGTTGAACCGCCTCACTCACAAAGACCACCTTGTCCGCCCGGTGGAATCGATAGAACAGGATATAGCGCTTGCTGTAGGGGCAATGCACATGGCAGATCACCGGAAGTTTTCGGATTTTCCCTGCATAATAAGCAAGCTGGCAGGGGCTTCCACCGTTGCTGTACAAAAGTTGAATGTTCCATTTCTCTACAAGTGACAGGATTTTTTTCAACCCGGCAGCCCACTTCGCAACCGGCAGTTGAGAGCACCCCCGATCGAGGATGAATTGCGGGATGGGATAAACTTCAGTCGAAACGCCTTCGCGCTGCGCTATCTCGCCAAGAGTCCGATGGCTGCAGATCAGAAACGGCCTGATCCTTTCGCGGCTGAGCCGTTGAAACAGCGTGAGGAGCGCGATTTCGCTTCCCCGAATCCAGTCGTCACCCGCATGTAGGAATAGAATGTTAAGGGCCACGATATTGACTGCCAGAATCCGTTTACGACTCAGGGGCAATCCATTTAGAAGCCAATGACCGCTACATTGTCAAAGGAGATAGGCTGGTTTGAGACGTCAAGCGCCACGACGCCTTGCGTGTATCGCGTGTCGGTCACTTGCATCACCAACGCGTTATCGTAATAAACCTTGATCGAAGAGCCTTGCATCACGATGCGCAGGTTATGCCAATTCGTGTCCATCTTGACGGCTGAAGAGGTGGCGAGGAGCGTGGTTCCGCCACCGTCAATATTCCACTGTGGGATAGCAAAGAGCTTCAGAATCCCTTCAGCGGGATAAATCCAGACGCCGTACCCCGCTCCGGTTGAGGTGTTGAGGCGCCCGCGAATGCCGCCGGGATAATCGCTGAGTGACGAGAGCTTGAAGTCCACCGCAACCGTATAATTGCTCCACGATGTGCTTCCTGCCCAGGACTGCGAAGCTCCAGCGCCGTTGTAGGTGTAGGCGCCGTTCACGACCGACCAATTGGACGCCGAACCCATCGGCGATAGGGTCCATTGACTAGCCGAGCCGGAACTGAAGTCATCACTGAACAGCCATGTGCCGACTTGCAGAGATACAGGAACCGTGGCAGGGCTGTTTTCCACATCGTTCGAGCTCACCGTCACATTCCCGTTGTATTGGCCCACTGAAAGGCTCGACACATCCGGGGACACCGTAATCGTCGAAGGCGCAGTTCCTGAGGTTGGATTCAACCCGATCCAGCTTGAATCGGCCGAGGCGGTCCAGGAAAGGCTTCCTGTCCCTGCATTAGCCACGCTGATGGTTTGGCTGGAGGGATTATGGCCTATCGCGCCAAAGAACGTCAGGCCCGTCGCGGTGACGTTCATCACCGCGGTCTTGACGCCAAACGTCACCGGAATGACCACCGGCGAGTTCCTGGCCCCAGGGGCAAAAACCGAGACATTTCCGGTGTAAGTCCCTTCCGAAAGCCCGCTGCCGTTGGCTGAAACCGTAACGACCCCTGGAGTCAAGCTATTCGAAGCCGTTGCCGTCAACCAGGAAGCGTTCGTGGTGACACCCCAGGTGGTTGCCGCGCCGCCCGCGCTGATGCTGACGGTCTGTGAACTCGGGCTCTGCCCCGGAGCCGAACTGAACACCAGGCTGGAAGGCGAGGGAGCATCCAAAGCTACCTGGGTCTGAATAGCGGCAACCTGAATGTTCTTATAGGAAATTGGCTGATTGGATACATCCAGGCATACGAAGCCGCTCGAATAAGCGCTATCCGTAGCGCTCATCAGGAAGTTTCCATCCCAATACACGGTGATCTGGCTGCCGCGAAAGTCCATGCGGAGATCGTGGTAGGCTGTATCGTCAAAGTGTATTGCCGCCTGCGCCAGCATCGTCGTGCCACCGCCGTCAATATTCCACTGCGGAACTCTGTAAAGAATCGCCACACCCGACCCCGGGTACAGCCAGACCGCATAGCCCGCTCCGGTGCTCGGATTCACGCGCGCGCGCACTCCGCCCGGATAATTCGAGAGCGAAGAAAGCAGAATATTGGCGTCAAAGGTGTAATCAGACCACGCTCCGTTCCCTGCGCAGGATTGGGTCTCCCCTCCGCCGTTGTAAGAATAGACTCCGTTGGAAGCGCTCCAGCCCCCCGCGTGTCCGAGCGGCGACGGAATCCACCCCACACCCAGGTCGCTGAAATTCTCGGACATATCTTGCGCCAGAAGCCGCAGGCTTACAGGGACGGTCTGGGGCGAATTCACGGCGCCGGAAGAGGAGACTGTAATATTACCGTTGTAATCTCCGGGTGATAATCCGGTGATATTGGCGCCCACGCTGGCCGATCCGGGGGTCGATCCCGACGTCGGAGAGATCGTGAGCCAGGAAGAGTCTTTGGTCGCTGTCCATGAGAGGATTCCGCTGCCCGAATTCGTCACCGCCAGCGTCTGCGAGGCCGGACTGGGTTGCCCCACCGTCGCGGAGAAATCGAAAAGGGACGGCGCAAGGGCAATCGCCGGCGGCGGAACGATCACATTCAGGCTGACGTTAATCGACTGGGGGCTGTTTGTCGCGCCGAGCGAGGTCACCTGAATCGTGCCGCTATAGCTGCCCGCAGCCAGCGTCGAGGAATTCACCGAGACTTGCAGGCTATTGCTCGTTGCTCCACTGGTGGGCGAAACGCTCAGCCAGGAGGCGCTGCTCACGCCCGTCCAGGCCAGCGACCCGCCGCTCGAAGTCAGTTGAACGGTCTGAGGCGATGGATTGGGCCCCTGATAATTCGCCGAAAAACTCAGGGAATTCGCCGAAAGGTTCAGCGAACTTGAAGGCGGAGAGGCGGTTGTCACAGCCAGCGCGTTATCGAATGTCACCACTTGATTGGAGACGTCCAAGGCAACCATGCCGCTCGCATAACTTGCGTCCGTCACATTGATTTCCTGCTGTCCATCGTAGAACACCTGGATCTGGCTGCCCTGAAACGTCAGCTTGACGGTATGGAAGTTGACCGTATCGAAGGTCACCGAGCCTTGCCCCAATTGGGTCGCGCCAGAGTCGATATTCCAGGCGACCGTGCGAAACAGCTTGATCAGACCCTGCGCCGGATAGAGCCAAACCGTGTAGGCGGCGCCTGTCGAGGGATTCACCCGTCCTCGTATTCCACCGGGATAATCATTCAAGGTTGACAGTTTAATGTCAGCCTGGAAGCTGTAATCCGTCCAGGCCGAGTTCCCGGCGTAAACCTGAGTGTGCCCGCCTCCGTTATATTGAAGCGCCTTGTTGACCACCGACCAATTGGACGCCAATCCCAAAGGCGAGATAGCCCACCCCTGCATGCTTCCGTCATCAAAATTCGAGAGAAAGAGCTCCTGGGCAACCGTGAGCGTAACGGATATGGTTTGAGGTGAGTTACTCGCGCCTGATGCGGTAATCGTGATCGTTCCGTTGTACGTGCCAAGCGCAAGCCCTGCCGTATTAGCCGTCACCGTAATGGTTGACGGGGCCGTTCCTGAAGCGGGAGAGAGCGTGAGCCACGAGACGTTGGCGCTAGCCGTCCAGTTCAGCGTGTTTCCACCCAGGTTGCTCACCGTCAGTGGCTGGCTGGCCGGATTTCCCTGCCCATAGAAGGCCACAAAGCTCAGACCTGTTGGATTAACCCCTAGCGAAGGCGGCGGAGCGCCCGGCCCGTTGAGCGGCACGAAAATGACATCCACCCAGTAATTGCTGGCATCGTATGTGGAAGTCGGGAAGGAGCTGAAACCGTAGCTGTAGACGCCGTTTGGTCCATCCAGGTTGTTCGCCAGGAAGTGCAAGGGGGACATGTCTATCGTGTTCGTGAAGTAAGCCAGGTCTGCGGAATAGTGTCCGGAAGGAGCATAATACGAAGCAACGTAGGTGGTATTCGCGGTAATGCGCACCGGACTTGAAAAAGTGGCCTGCTGCCAGCCGGAACTGGTTTCGTTCGTGAAAGTCACGCTGGCCAGAAGCGTGCCATTGCTCGTCCACAGATGCCCCACGTGCGTCCCGGTGTTCGCCGAACTCTTATAAAAACGTATTCCCGTGATGAATCCATCGATATCCGAGCGAAACTTGACGCCGAATTCGCCAGCCGTGCTGT